>Ga0207698_10001045_pt1 | contig 16122 bp, 16 predicted proteins | sample KBSCornC22_FD_184298 | JGI IMG/M metagenome (GOLD analysis project Ga0207698, IMG submission 184298) | Corn rhizosphere microbial communities from Kellogg Biological Station, Michigan, USA - KBS Corn C2-2 (SPAdes) (version 2) | ecosystem: Host-associated > Plants > Roots > Rhizosphere > Soil ...
ATGCGCTTGACCCAGGCCGGGCTCAGCACATTCTTTCGGAATTCCCTGGAATTGCGCCCGACCTGGCGGATCTCGGCCGGGTTGAGCAGCAGCTGGCGCCCGAGGATGTCGACATCCTTGGTCGTCTCGCTGACCAGGAACGACCGGATCGCTTCCGCGTCGGTGAAGCTCGAAGCGAGCGCGGTGAAGCGGCTGAGCTCGACCGCAGCGCCCTCTCCCAGACCCGCGGCCTTGAACGCTTCATGCGGCAGGTAGCCGTCACGCAGCAGGAACAGGATCTTGACGGGACGGCCGCTCTCGCGCGCCAGATCGTCAGCCTCGGCACGCACCCAATGCACGAAACCGTTCATGATCGGCCCCAGCACGTCATGACCGAGCCGATCGGTCGGATCCGTCTTCACCCGCAAGGATAATTGCGGACGATGCGGCTGACGCACCGGCCTCCTGATCCGAATCGCGGGATCGATCATCGTCGCCGCCGCCCCTTCCAGGCGCAGGCGCTGCTCGGTCACGGAATCGAATTGCTCAAAGTGGACGCCCTTGATGCCGATCTTGCGAGTCGCGTCGGCGTCGGCGGCATAATTGTCGCCGAGATGGACGATCGCCGCCGGCGGCAGACCGAGCGCCTCGAGCACCGGCGGGAACATGCCGTCGGCCTTGGACTTGCCGATCTCGCACGAGCAGAAGATGCGATCGATCATCGCCGCCACGTCCTCGCCCGCCGCGCGCTCGATCAGCGTGCGAAGCTGCTGATGGGACAAATAAGTGTCCGATACGATGATGACCTTGAGACCCCGGGCCTTGGCGGCGCGAATCAGGTCGACCGTCGGGGCGAAGGCGAAGCAATGGCGCGCCTCGGCCAGCAATTCCCGCTCGACCAAAGCGGCACGTTCGTTGGCGCTCCCGTTCGGGAGCAGGCGCTCGCAAATCTCCTCGATCGTGACTTCGGTCAGTTCGGTCGAAGCGCGCTTTTCGTCACGCGCGCGGATCTCGGCATAAGTGCGCATCTCGATGCCGCCGCCGGGCAACGGCAGGTCGGCGAAGACGTCCCGCGGCATCTGCGCGTTGCGCCAGAGCAACGTATCGAAGCAGTCGAGCGAGAGGCAACGCACCCCATCGGGCATGTCGTCGAGCAGGGTCGCGATCTCATGCGCGCGAACTGCAGTCTTCATTTTCGTCACTCTCCGGCAAGGCGCCCAACTTGCGTGGATATTGACGAAGAGCCTTGAGAAACGATTAACCTTGCTTGGAAAGACCGAAGCAGGCCCGCCCCGCCTGCGTCGAAGCGGGCGCCCCAGACTATTGTTTTTCGTGCTTTCCGGGTCGCCTGACATTCCATCAGGCTCGAAATCGTTCTGGATTAGGTCTTGAAATACAAACGCCCGGACCGTTTCCGGTCCGGGCGCCTGCGTGACGATCGCTCGTCAGCCCCCTTTTGTCGCAGGGCCCGCTCGCTTCCGTCCGACGACGTGCGGGGCCTTCTGCTTCTCCCCGAACCCAGGCCAAAGGCCGCTGTTCGTGAGATTGTGCTAAGACAATCAATGCGCTCCTGTCATCGGCCTTGTTCACTTGAGGCTAAGAAAGCCGGAAGCCTGTGCCCGATGGGCAACAGGAAGCGTCAGGCGAGGACGAGCCGATCCTCGCCCAGAGCGGCGAGCCACCCCACCATACCGCCATAGTCGAAGCGCGGATCGAGCGTGGCAGCATCGAGCCCCGCCTCCGCCAGCCCGGTTTGGCACAGCGTGACGGTCGCGCCGAGCTCGAAACAGGTGTCGAACAGCTCACCCGGAACGGCAGCGAGGCTGACCGATTCGCCGTCGAACAGGATGCGGACGCGTCCGCCAAGCGCCGCCTGCGCCGCCGCGAGCGTCAGCGCCGAGCGAAAACGCGCCGGGTCCATGCCCGCGACGATGATGCCGAGACCGGTCAGTGGCTTGCTCCGCATGCGCAGCCCGGATCCTTGGGCAAGGCGATCGACCGGAAGCGGAAATCGAGCGCATCGACCAGCAGCAGCGTGCCCGCCGGATCGGTGCCGAAGGGCACGATCGCGCGGATCGCCTCGATCGCGGCGAGGCTGCCGAGCGCACCGGTGAGCGCGCCGAGCACGCCCTGGTCGGCGCAGGAGACGTCGGGCCGATCGGGATCGTCGCCGACCAGGCAGCGGTAGCAGGGCTTGTCCACCTCCCAGCCGCGGAACAAAGCCAATTGCCCGTCGAACTGGCCGACTGCGGCCGAGACGAGCGGAATCCGCAGGCCCCGCGCCGTATCCGCCACCGCGAGCCGGGTCGCGAAATTGTCCGAGCCGTCCAGCACGACGTCAGCCCCGCGCAGCAGGTCGGCGGCATTGGCGGCATTCAGGCGCGTCGGAACCGCGACGAGGCGGACGTCGGGATTGAGCCGCGCAACCGCATCCACGGCCGCCTCGACCTTCAGCCGGCCGACATCGGCGGCCGAGAACAGGACCTGGCGCTGGAGATTGGACAAGGCGACCTGGTCGTCATCGATCACGGTCAGTCGCCCGACGCCCGCCGCCGCCAGATATTGGATCGCGGGCGCGCCGATGCCGCCCGCCCCGATCAAGACGGCGTGCGCATCGAGCAGCCTCTGCTGCCCGGCCCCGCCAATCTCCTTGAGGATGATGTGGCGGGCATAACGGTCGAGCTGGTCGTCCCTCACATGCCGGTCGAGCCGAAGCCGCCCTCCCCGCGCCTGGTCTCGTCCAGTTCGTCGACCTCGGCGAACCGGGCATGCTGCACGGGTGCGGGGACGAGCTGGGCAATGCGATCGCCGCGCGCGACCGGAAAGGGCTCCGCCCCCAGATTGGCGAGGATGATCTTCACCTCGCCACGATAATCGGCGTCGATCGTGCCGGGCGTGTTGAGGCAGGTAATGCCATGCTTGAGCGCGAGCCCCGACCGTGGCCGCACCTGCACCTCGTAACCGATCGGAATCGCGATCGCGAAACCGGTCGCGACCGCATGCCGCGCGCCCGGTTCCAGCACGATGGCTTCCGCGGCGACCACGTCCATGCCGGCGGCATGCTCGGTGGCGTAGGAGGGCACGGGCAGGCCTTCGCCGTGCGGCAGTCGTTTCAGGCGGATCTGGATATCGGCAAGCGGGCTGGTCATGGCGCCGCCATAGCCGAGCGGATCATGCGGATGCTAGGGCCGGTGGCTTGGCGGGCGTGCTGGGCACGGCATCGTGGAACCTGCCCAGGTCGAGATGGATCACGCCCTCCACGTCGCTGATCACGTCAACATAGTCATGGTCGATCAGGATATCCTCACGGTGGTAGGAATAGCCGCCGATCGATTGGCTCGCGAGCAAGGTGTCGAGCCCCGTCACCGTCACCGTCAGCGTGAAGGGCTCGTCGCCAAGCAATGCCGCCAGCATGTCGCTGTCCTCCTCGATCACATGCGCGATCGTCCAGGACAAAGCCAATACCGGATTGTGCGGTCGCACCAGCGGCAGGTTGACCAGCCGACGCGATATTTGCCTCTCGGGAGAGAGGCGCCGCTCCAGCCAGGCGAGCTGCGCGGTGGCGCCCACGAGCGCACGCGTGCGCATCGAGGCGACGCGCACCATCAGCGCTCTTTTTCCCTCGAACCGCCCGACCACCGCAACCCTGCTGAACATCAGGCTGGGTCGGGGACGCGCGAAGCGCGCGAAGATCAGCCCGGTGACGGTCGCGGAGAAGAACAGGCCGACCAAAATTTCGAGCGCTGCGATGCTGTGGCCGAGCCGCGTGGCGGGGGCCATGTTGCCGTAGCCGACGGTGCCCAGCGTCTCGACCGAGAAGAAGAAGCCGTCGCTGACCGAGCCGGGCGTCATGTTGGAAATCGCGCCCGGCAAGGCCGCATAGAGCAGGCCGAAGGCGATGTTCAGCAGGACAAAGACCAGCGACGTGAGCCCGACGAAGCTCGGCCAGTTGAGCTCCATCGTCGCATAATAAAGATCACCGATCGCGGGTGGCACGCCATGCTTGACCGCACGGGTGCCGCCGACCACCAATTTCTGTTTGCGGATGTGGCGCATGACCTGGGGCATAGCCGAGCGAAGTGGCTAGCGGCTAGCCGCCAGCCGCGGCAACATCCGGACGTCATTCCGCCTTGGCGGGACCGCACCAGCCCGGAAGATAGGATGCCTTGGCTTGGCGCGCGATCTTGAGCGCCCTGTCGCACGCGCGTTCGAAGCCGTGCTCGACATCGTGCCCCGGGACATGCCGCCGCAGGAAATCGGCCCACAGGAATTCCGAATAAGGCGTCTCATCCTTCGCGTAGCCACCTGCGCGCCGCAATGCGCCGGCCAGCGAGCGATAGGGATCATCCAACAGGCCGCCGATATGCTTGGGAAGCTTCGACACGGGCTGGCGATGTCCTTTGGCGTCGTAGGGATGCAGCCAGTTGCGATTGTCGAGGAAGGTCCGGAACAGGCGACCCGCAACCATGCTCAAGTCCGCAACGACGTGAACCAGCACCTCCTCAATCCCTTCGTCATGCAGCGCACGAACCAGATGATGGTTATCGATCATCCACGGCCGCTGCCTCGGTCCGATCACGACGGGGATCATGTGCCGCCCCAGATATTCGCGTCCGCCCTCCCTGGCATGGTCTCGCCATTCGCGCCGCTTTCGTTCCACTTCACGCAGCCCAACGGTCATTTGCGTCGGCCGCAATTCTGAAATGCGCGTCGGCCGAAGTAGCGGTTCAGTCGCATGCATCGGATCATCTCCCCACCGATTGAAGCAGCTGCGTCACTTTCACGATTACGATAGGTGATGCATGATCGATCATGATGACAGCTTCAAATCTCGATGCCGCCGCGCGCGTGGTTCAACTCGCCCTGACGCCGATATTCCTGCTCGCGGGTCTGGCGACGCTGCTGAACGTCTTCACCGTTCGGCTCGGGCGGGTCGCGGACCGGGTCGACCTGCTGGCGCGGCAGGCAGACACGCATCGCGAACAGCTCCGGCTGCTGCAGGCACGATCGGTTGCGCTCGATGTCGCCGTCGTGCTGGGCGCCATAGCAGGCGGCCTGACCTGCGGCGCCGCGATCACGCTGTTTCTCGGTGCGCTCCGCCATTCCGGGCCGGCATGGCTGCTGTTCGGTTTGTTCGGCGGTGCCCTGGTCTGCGCGACGGCCGCACTCGCGGCATTCTGCTATGAGACTTTGCTCTCCGGTCGTTCGGTCAGAGAGGAGGCGCAAAGCGGATCGACCGCCGATCGGTGCGCGCCGACGGATGCGCCACTCCCTCGATAGACCGGGAAGACGTTAGAGCAGCCAGCCACCCAGCCCCAATCCCGCGGCCAAAGCGAGGATCGCGATCAGGGCATAGCGCCACCCCCCGCCCAGCCGGACGATCTCGACCTCGCGCAGCGGCGGGGGCGGTGGCGCGGCGCCGGGCGGCGGGTAGCGCGCCTCGATCCGGCGGACCAGGTCGGGCAGGCGCAGCAAGGTGCGCAGGTCGCGCTGCAATCGTTCGGCCAGCCAGGCTTCGGGGCCGAGCTCGTCGCGCAGCCATTCGCGCACGAACGGCCCCGATACGTCCCACATGTTGATGTCGGGATCGAGCGCGGTGGCGACGCCTTCGACCATGACCATCGTCTTCTGGAGCAGCAGCAGATGCGGCTGGGTCTCCATGTCGAAATCGCGCGTGATAGCGAACAGGCCGTCGAGCATCTGCCCGATCGAGATATCCTTGACCGGAAGCCCGCGGATCGGTTCGCCAACGGCGCGCAACGCGGTAGCGAATTCGGCCAGATTATGATGCGGCGGCACATAGCCCGCCTCGAAATGGATCTCGGCGACGCGCTCGTAATTGCCCGTGATCAGCCCGTGCAGGATTTCGGCGAGCCATAGCCGCGCCTGGCGGTTGATCCGCCCCATGATTCCGAAATCGATCGCGGCGATGCGCCCATCGGGCAGCGCGAACAGATTGCCCTGATGCAGATCGGCGTGGAAGAAGCCGTCGTCGATCGCCTGGCGCAGGAAGGCGCGCACCAGGCAGGTGGCGAGCTGGTGCGGATCATGGCCGGCAGCGATCAACTGGTCGCGCTTGGACAGCTTGATCCCGTCGATCCATTCGAGCGTGAGCACGCGCCGCGTCGTGCGGGTCCAGTCGATCGCCGGAATTGCGAAGCCGGGCTCGGCCGACATATTTTCGGCCAGCTCGGACGCGGAAGCCGCCTCGCGCCGGAGGTCGAGCTCGCGCAACGTCCATTGGCGGAAGGTGGCGATGGTCAGGCGCGGGCGCAGGCGGGCGAGCTCTCCGCCGAACGCCTCCGCCTGGGCGGCCGCCCATTCGTAGGTCTCAATGGCGCGCGCCATCTCCTCCTCGATGCCGGGGCGCAGCACCTTGACCGCGACGACGCGTCCTTCGGTCGTGACCGCGCGATGCACCTGCGCGATCGAAGCGGCGCCGACCGGCTCGGGATCGATCGAGGCGAAGATCTGGTCGATCGGCTTTTCGAGGCTCTGTTCGATCGCCTGACGGATCGCGGCGAACGGCACCGGCGGCACCGCGTCCTGCAGCCGCGCCAGATCGTGCGCCGCATCCTCGCCCACCAGATCGGGCCGGGTGGCGAGCGCCTGGCCGAGCTTGATCGCGGCCGGGCCGATCGCCTGGAAGGCATCGGCGTAACGCGGCGTCCTCGGGACGCGGACGCCGATGTGGAAGAATTTGATAAGCTGACGGACGCGCACCGGCGTGTTGGGGTCGCGCTCGAGCCCGCGCAGTGCGCCATGCCGTGCGAGAATGCGGGCCCAGCGGCGCAGGCGCCACAAATGCATGATCGGACGCGTCATCGCAGCGTCAGATCTTCCAGCCCGAATGGATCGCGACCAGCCCGCCGAGAATCGGTTCGGCCTTGGGCTGGAAGAAACCGGCTTCGCCGATCATCGTCTTGAACCGCTCCATGTCGGGAAAGCGGCGGATCGATTCGATCAGATAGCGGTAGCTTTCCTCGTCATGCGCGACCGCCTTGCCGATCTTCGGCACGATCTTGTGCGAATAGAAATCGTAGACCTCGGCAAAACCCGGCCAAAGCGTGGTCGAGAATTCGAGGCAGAAGAAGCGCCCGCCGCGCTTGAGCACGCGGTGCGCCTCGCGCAGTGCCTTGTCGATATGCGTCACGTTGCGGATGCCGAACGCGATCGTGTAAGCGTCGAACTGCGCGTCACCGAAGCTCAGCTGCTCGGCGTTCTGCACCGACCAGGCGAGATCGGTGAGTCCGCGCTTGGCGGCGCGCTGTTGCCCCACCTCCAGCATAGCCGGATTGATGTCGGAGACGGTGACGTCTGCGCCCTTCGCCTTCATGCGGAAGGCGATGTCGCCGGTGCCGCCTGCCATATCGAGGATATGCTCGCCGGCGCGCGGCTTGACCCGTGCGACGAAGCGGTCCTTCCACAGACGGTGCATGCCGCCCGACATGGCATCGTTCATGATGTCGTAGCGGCGCGCCACGCGCGCGAACACCTCGCCCACCTTGGCGGTCTTTTCTTCGGGGCTGACTTCGGAATAGCCGAAGGAGACGGTCTCGGTCATGATGAAGCGCCCATAGCGGCGGCGTCCCCGATCGGCTAGCGCCCCCTCATGCCCGAACTTCCCGAAGTCGAGACGACGGTGCGTGGGCTCAGGCCCGTTTTGGAAGGGCACCGCCTGACTCGCGTCGAGCCGCGCCGCGCCGACCTGCGCCACGCCATCCCCGCGGATTTGCGACAGCGGCTAACCGGTGCGACCGTGACCGGACTCGGGCGGCGCGCCAAATATGGGCTGATCGAGACCGACCGCGGCGACACGTTGATCTTCCACCTCGGCATGTCGGGGCGATGGCGGATCGACCCGGACGGGATCGGCAAGCATGACCATCTGCTGCTGGAGACCGAAGCGGGCCATGTGCTGGCGCTCAACGATCCGCGGCGATTCGGTTCGCTGGACCTGGTGCCGACCAATGCGCTGGAGGATTTTGCTGCCTTCAAAGCGCTCGGCCCCGAGCCGTTGGGACCGGACCTGACCAGCGCCTATCTGGCCGGCAGGCTCGATGGGCGAATCGCGCCGATCAAATTGCTGCTGCTCGACCAGCGGGTGATCGCAGGCCTCGGCAATATCTACGTATGCGAGGCGCTGAATCTGGCGCGGATCAATCCGCGCAAGCCGGGAGGCCAAGTGGCCGGGCCCGCGCTGGGCAGGTTGGTCGAGGCGATCCCGAAAGTGCTGGATGCCGCGATCGACGCCGGCGGATCGACGCTGCGCGACTATGCGCGGCCCGACGGACAGCTCGGCTATTTCTCGACGCAGTTTCGGGTCTATGGCCGCGAAGGCGAGAAATGCCCTTATGACGGGGGCATCATCCGGCGCCAGGTCGACGGCGGACGGTCCACTTTCTGGTGTCCCAAGTGCCAGCGCTGATCGACCGGGCGTGCTGATGAAGGACGCGATTGGGACTCCATCCCTCCGTTGACTGCGCCGCCGCCCTTCTGTAGAGGGCGCGCTTCCCGGCGCAGGCCTGCCTGCCGCCGCAATCCCAATTTTGTCGAGGTCAGTTCAGAATGGCGAACACGCCGCAAGCCAAGAAGCGCATCCGTCGCAACAACCGCCGCGCCGAAGTGAATGGTGCGCGCGTGAGCCGCATCCGCACCTTCCTCAAGAAGGTCGAGCTGGCACTGACGAGCGGCGACAAGGGCGCGGCGGCTGCTGCACTGGCAGCGGCTCAACCCGAGCTGGCCCGCGGCGTGTCCAAGGGTGTGCTCCACAAGAACACCGCGTCGCGCAAGTTCGCGCGCCTGACCAAGCGAGTCGCAGCACTCGGTTGAGTTGATTTCTCGACAGGATTTCAAAGCCCGCCGGTCGCCGATCGGCGGGCTTTTTGCTGCCATTGCGAAGTGGTGCGCAATCGCCGGATTTTCCATGATTCTCTGAAACGTCACACAGGCGTCACATCTAGCAATGTGAAAAAAAGTGTTACATTCCGGTGACTTGTAGAATTTTCTCGGAAAAATGGCGGAGTTGCGCTGTCAAGCGCATTATTTCAGAATCGTGACGGTTCTGGCGCTTGAATCGCGCCGCACGATGTTCCTAGTATCGCTTCGTTCGGCCGGTGATTCTCCTGCCGGACCACCATTTCGAGTGTGAGTTTTGACGTGCGCGAGAGCTTCGCGCGCGAGGGTAAATGTGTGTCTGGGACAACCAAGCCGGCGTCGAAGGGGGCGTTTCCGGCAAGGGGAGAGGTTTGCGTGGAGCAGGTTATTGATGCAGGGGCTATCGGTGGCGCGGGCCAGCTTCCTTTCGAGGCAGCCTGGGACGGCATCCGATCGAGCCTGCGCAAGAGCTGCGGCGAGCGCATCTTCGACGGCTGGCTGAAGCCGCTGCGGCTCGCCGGCTGCGACGCCGAATCGGGCGAGGTGCGCCTGGCCGCTCCGTCCGCGTTCATGGCGACCTGGGTGCAGAATCATTTCGCCGAGCAGATCGGCGCCGCCTGGCGCGCAATGCTGCCGCAGGTCCGCCATATCGTGATCGAGGCGGCCGCCGATGCGCCCGCCCGTCTGGCCGCGGAACCCGCGCCGGCGCCCGAGCCCGAGGTGCAGGCCGCCGATGCCAAGCCCGCCGTGCCGGTCAACAAAGGCACCGCGCTCGACGCACGCTACACGTTCGACAGCTTCGTCGTCGGCAAGGCCAACGAGCTTGCCTACAATGCCGCGCGGACACTGGCCGAGGGCGGCAAGCTCGCCTTCAACCCCCTCTTCCTCCATGGCGGCACGGGGCTTGGCAAGACGCACCTGATGCATGCGATCGGGCACGAATATCGGCTGCGCCATCCCGACGCGCACATCCTCTATATGTCGGCCGAAAAGTTCATGTTCGAGTTCGTCTCGGCGCTACGGGCGAAGGACACGCACAGCTTCAAGCAGCGCCTGCGCGCCGCCGACGTGCTGCTGATCGACGACGTCCAGTTCATTGCGGGCAAGGATTCGACCCAGGAGGAATTCTTCCACACGATGAACGAGCTGATCTCGGCGGGCCGCCGGCTCGTCATCAGCGCGGACCGTAGCCCACAGAATCTCGACGGGATCGAAAGCCGCATCCTCTCGCGCCTGTCTTGGGGCCTGGTCGCGGACATCAATCCGGCCGATTTCGAGCTGCGCTACAACATCATCGTCAAGAAGCTCGAATCGCTCCCCGCCGGCACCGTGCCGGACGAGGTCGCCTTGTTCCTGGCCAAGCGCATCTCGGCCTCGATCCGCGAGCTTGAGGGCGCGCTCAACCGCGTGATCGCGTTCGCGACGCTCAACAATCGCGCGATCGATCTCGATTTCGCGCAGGAAGCGCTTGCCGAGCAGCTGCGCGCGAGCCAGCGCCGGGTGTCGATCGACGAGATCCAGCGCAAGGTGTGCGAGCATTTCCGCATCCGCCAGACCGAAATGGGCTCGGCGCGCCGCGCGCGCGAGGTCGCCCGCCCGCGCCAGATCGCCATGTATCTCGCCAAGCAGCTCACCCAGCGCTCGCTGCCCGAGATCGGCCGCCGCTTTGGCGGGCGCGATCACACCACCGTGATCCACGCCGTCCGCACGATCGAGGCGTTGCGCGTCAAGGATGCGGAGATCGACGCCGACGTGCGGCTGCTGCTGCGCCAGCTCGAAGGCTGATCCGGCGCGAAAATCGCTACAGATCGGCGCCGGCCGCTCCTTTGACGCGCGTGACCCTCAGCGGGGTGAAGCGTTCGACAACAACCTGACCGTCACCCCGGGCTTGTTCCGGGGCCACCATGCATGCGGGATTTCCAAGCGGATGAGCGGATGCCGGAACAAGTCCGGCATGACGGTTAGCGATTAACCAACGCGGTTCTTGACCAGATCGTCGACCACGCTCGGATCGGCCAATGTCGACGTGTCGCCCAGGTTCGACACATCCCCTTCCGCGACCTTGCGCAGGATGCGGCGCATGATCTTGCCCGAGCGCGTCTTGGGGAGGCCCGGGGCGAACTGGATGACGTCGGGCGTGGCGATCGGGCCGATCTCGGTGCGAACCCATTGGGTTAGCTCCTTGCGCAAGGCCTCGGTCGGCTCCTCGCCTGCGACCAGGGTGACATAGGCGTAGATGCCCTGCCCCTTGATGTCGTGCGGCATGCCCACGACCGCCGCCTCGGCGACCTTGGCGTGGAGCACGAGCGCGCTTTCGACCTCGGCCGTGCCCATGCGGTGTCCCGACACGTTGATCACGTCGTCGACGCGGCCGGTGATCCACCAATAGCCGTCCTCGTCGCGGCGCGCGCCATCGCCGGTCGTGTAGACGCCGGGAAAATGCGAGAAATAGGTCTGGAAGAAACGCTCGGCATCGCCCCACACGCCGCGCATCTGGCCGGGCCAGGATCGGGCGATGACGAGATTGCCCGAGGCGGCGCCCTCCAGCACTTTTCCGTCATTGTCGAGCAATTGCGGCTCGACCCCGAAGAAGGGCTTGGTCGCCGAGCCCGGCTTCAAATCGATCGCGCCGGGCAGCGGGGTGATCATATGGCCGCCCGTCTCGGTCTGCCACCAGGTGTCGACGATCGGGCAGCGCCCCTCGCCCACCACCTCATGATACCAGCGCCAGGCTTCCGGGTTGATCGGCTCACCGACCGAGCCCAGCACCTTCAGCGAGGCGCGGCTGGTGCGCGTCACCGGCTCATCGCCTTCGCGCATCAGCGCGCGGAGCGCGGTCGGCGCGGTGTAGAGGATCTCGACCTGATGCCGGTCGACCACCTGCCAGATACGGCTCGCGTCGGGCCAGTTGGGTACGCCTTCGAACATGAGCGTGGTCGCGCCGTTCGCGAGCGGGCCATAGACGATGTAGCTGTGCCCGGTGACCCAGCCGATGTCGGCCGCGCACCAATAGATCTGGCCGGGGCGGTAATCGAACACGATCTCGTGTGTCAGGCTCGCCCACAGCACATAACCGCCGGTCGTGTGCATCACGCCCTTGGGCTTGCCGGTCGAGCCGGACGTGTAGAGGATGAAGAGCGGGTCCTCGGCGTTCATCGGCTCGGCGGGGCAGTCGGCCGACACGCCGCCCATCGCTTCGTCATACCAGAGGTCGCGGCCGGGCTGCATCGCGATGTCGCCGCCGGTGGCACGCACCACGATCACCTTTTCGATCGTGCAGCGCTCGGCCGCCGCGTCGACATTCTTCTTGAGCGGCACCGGCTTGCCGCCGCGACGGCCTTCGTCGGCGGTGATGACGATGGTCGAGTTGCAATCCTCCATCCGGCCGGCAAGCGCGTCGGGCGAGAAACCGCCGAACACGACCGAGTGGATCGCGCCGATCCGCGCGCAGGCGAGCAAGGCCACCGCGGCTTCGGGGATCATCGGCATGTAGATGGTGACGCGGTCGCCCTTCTTGACGCCGTTCGCCTTGAGCACGTTGGCGAGGCGGCTGACCTGCCCATGCAATTCGCGATAGGAAATATGCTTTGGCGCCTCGGCCGGCTGATCGGGTTCCCAGATGATCGCGGTCGTGTCGCCGCGTTCGGCGAGGTGGCGGTCGAGGCAATTGGCGGCGACGTTGAGCGCGCCGTCGGCGAACCAGCGGACGCGGAAGTCATCCTTGGCGTAGCTGCTCTCGTCCGCTTTGGTAGGAAATGCGGTCCAGTCGAGCCTCTTGGCCTGATCGAGCCAGAAGCCTGTCGGATCAGCCAGCGAGCGGGCGTACAGCTCGTCGTAGCGCGCGGCATTCACCTTCGCGTCCGCGGCCCATGCGGCCGGCACCGGATAGATCGCGTCTTCGCTCATCCCCACCCCTTATTCGCGGTTCGATTTGGACTCTGGCTGGTTCCCATAGCGCCGCGCGATGAAAGCGCACGCCATGAGTTGCATCTGATGGAATAGCATGATCGGCAGCAGGATCACGCCCGTCTGCGGCCCCGGGAACAGCACCTTGGCCATCGGCACGCCCTGGAGCAGGCTCTTCTTGGTCCCGCAGAACTGGATGGCGATGCGATCCTCGCGGTCGAAACCGAGCGCGCGGCCCAGGCCCCAGGTGAAGCCGAGACCGACCGCGAGCAGCACGGCATTCACCGCCACCAGCAATCCGAGCGCGGCGGGCGGCAATTTGTGCCACAGCCCCTCCAGCACAGCCGCCGAAAAGGCGCCATAGACAGCGACGATGATGGTCGAACGGTCGGTGATGCCGATCAGCGCCTTGTGGCGCGCCACCCAGCCGCCGATCCAGGGCCGCAGCAGATGGCCGACCACGAACGGCAGGAGGATCTGCGCGGCGATCTGGCTTACGCCTTTGAGGTTGACGCCGCCGCCATGAGCGCCCGCCATCAGCCCCATCAGCAAGGGCGTAAGCAAGATGCCGAGCATCTGGCTGGCGGATGCGCTCGCGATCGCAGCCGGCACATTGCCCCGCGCCATCGAGACGAAGGCGATCGCCGACTGCACGGTCGACGGCAGTGCGCAAAGGAACAGCATGCCGATCCAGAGATCATGCGGCAGCAGCCCGGGCCAGGCTTTCGCGCCGATGACGCCCAGCAGCGGGAAGAAGATGAATGTGCAACCCAGGATGGTGAGATGAAGCCGCCAATGGGTGAGACCGGCAATCACCTGCTCCCGCGCGAGCTTCGCACCATGGAAGAAGAAGAGCAGGATGATGGTCAGGACGGAGAGCCAGCCGACCGCAATCGCGAACGGTCCGCGCGCCGGCAGGAACGTGGCGAGCAGGATCGTGCCAACCAGGAACAGCAGAAACGGGTCGGGAATCAGGCGGCGGAGCATATCCCGCCTTTGGCAGGCGGGGTGCGCCTCGCCAAGCGTTCCCCGTCGTCATGATGCCGGACTTGCCTCCCCGGCGCAGGCCGGGGTCCCGGCATCCACGCATCCGCGAGGGATTCCCTCGCGGCATAGTGGACCCCGGAACAAGTCCGGGGTTACGGAAGAGCGGTTATACCGGCAACCTCACACCTTGTCGCCGAACAGGCCCTTGACCGTTCCCTTCAGATTCTGCCCCTGTCCCTTGGCATCCTGGGCCGCACCTTCGGCTTCGATATCGGGACGATCGGCGGCATCTCCCACCGCCTGCTTGGTCTGGCCCGCCACCTGATTGGCAACGCCCTTGGCCTTGTCGGTCAGCTCACCCATCGCAACGCTCCTTGCACATAACAGAGGTAAAACGGGCCGCGCCCGGCGCCCGTTCCTCCGGCTGTCGCACGGCTGCGGCATGACGCCCGCCTCCTCGCCTGCTAGGCAGTGCGGAAAGCATAAGCGGGAGAGGTCATTGAAATCGTCGCTTCCGGACAGGTCGAGGATCGATCGTCGGTCCCTCCTGGCGATGGCCGCCGGCCTGCTCACCGCGTCGTGCGGAGGCGGTGGAGGCAATGGCGGCGGCGGGACGACGCCACCCCCGACGCCCGTGCCGGTAACCCCGCCCCCTCCCCCGCCTGCGACCAAGCTGAACGCAGTCGCAGTCACCAAGAAGATGCGCTTCGGCAGCGCCATTGGCGGCCGCCGCAACCCGCCGATAAGCACATTGGGCGACGCCTCCTATCGCAGCCTCGTCGCGCAGCAATGCGGCCTGATCGTGCCCGAGAATGAATTGAAGTGGCAGACGATCAGTCCCGACGCGCGCACCATCGATTTCAGCGCGGCCGACGACATGCTCGCCTTTGCGACCGAGAATGGCCTGGCGATGCGCGGGCACAATCTGATCTGGCACCAGGATCGGTGGCTGCCCTCATGGCTCGCGACCTACGATTTCGGGCCAGATGTGGCCGCCGGCACGCGCCAGCTGATCATCGACCATGTCACCGGCGTGGTCGGCCATTATGGCAGCAAGATCGCGTCATGGGACGTGATCAACGAGGCGGTCGATCCGGGCACGGGGCTGCTCTACCAGACGCGGCTCAGCCGCAATCTTGGCAGCCCCGAGGCAGTGATCGACCTTGCTTTCACCACGGCGCGTGCCGTGGCGCCGGCAGGCACGCAATTGGTCTATAATGATTATGCCGGCTGGGAAGCGGGCAATGACGCGCATCGCGCGGGCGTGCTGCGGCTGCTGACGGGCATGAAGGCGCGCGGCGTGCCGATCGATGCCTATGGCGTACAGAGCCATCTAGGCATCTATTCGATCGATCCGGCGACCGGCACCGGCCGGTATGAGGAGGGTCCGTGGCGGGCTTTCCTGGATGCGATCGTCGCGCTGGGGCTGGACCTGATCATCACCGAACTCGACGTGCGTGACGACGCGCTGCCCGCGGACGTGACGGTGCGCGACACCGCGATCGCCAAATATGTACGCGCCTATCTCGACCTGATGTTCGGCTATAAGCAGCTGCGCGACGTGCTGGTATGGGGCATGGTCGATCCTTATTCCTGGCTGCAGTCGATCCCGCGCAGCGACGGGCTGGCGCGGCGGCCCAATCCTTATGACGGCGCTTATCAGCCCAAGCCGATGCAGACCGCGATTGGCGATGCGTTCACCGCGACGTCGGCGCGATCCTAAGGAGGATCCACCGCCAATGCGTGACGCCCCGGCCTGCACCTGCTAGGCGCGGCCGATCATGGCATCCCCCGATCATCCCGAACGCCGTACCTTCGCGATCATCTCGCACCCCGACGCGGGCAAGACTACGCTGACCGAGAAATTGCTGCTGTTCGGCGGCGCGATCCACGCCGCCGGCGAAGTGCGCGCGCGCGGCCAGCAGCGCCGTGCGCGATCCGACTGGATGAAGATCGAGCAGCAGCGCGGAATCTCGGTCACCTCGTCGGTGATGACTTTCGAGCGCGACGGCGTGGTGTTCAACCTGCTCGACACTCCGGGTCACGAGGATTTCAGCGAGGACACGTATCGCACGCTGACCGCGGTGGATTCGGCGGTGATGGTGATCGATGCCGCGCGCGGCATCGAGGCGCAGACGCGCAAATTGTTCGAAGTCTGTCGCATGCGCAACGTGCCGATCATCACCTTCATCAACAAGGTGGACCGCGAAGGGCGGCCGCCCTTCGCCTTGCTCGACGAGGTCGCGGACGCGCTCGCGCTCGACGTCGCGCCGATGAGCTGGCCGGTCGGCATGGGGGGCATGTTCGAAGGCATTTACGATCTCGCCCGGAACGTCCTCCACCGCCCCGCGCAGGATGCGACCGGCGCGTTCG
>Ga0207698_10001057_pt1 | contig 16008 bp, 15 predicted proteins | sample KBSCornC22_FD_184298 | JGI IMG/M metagenome (GOLD analysis project Ga0207698, IMG submission 184298) | Corn rhizosphere microbial communities from Kellogg Biological Station, Michigan, USA - KBS Corn C2-2 (SPAdes) (version 2) | ecosystem: Host-associated > Plants > Roots > Rhizosphere > Soil ...
GATGCTCGTGGTCGGCTCGTCGCTGATGGTGTACTCGGGCTTCCGCTTCGCGCGCATGGCGCGCGAAATGGGCTTGCCGCTGGCGATCCTCACCCACGGCGTCACCCGCGCCGACGGCATCGCGACGCTGAAGGTCGATGCGGACTGCGGGACGACGCTCGCCGGCGCGATCGCGGCTGGCCCCTAGGCCTCGGCGGCCGCGGCTTCGCGTCCCTGCTGGCGGATCAGCGCTTCCTGGCGGGCGTCCTCGATCGCATGGCGCACGGCGTCGAGATCGGCAGTGTGTTCGTCGGGCTCGAAGAACCCGGTCAATTCGGTGTCCGGGCCCAGTTCGCCGGCCTCGAACAACGCCCACATTTCCTCGCCGTACCAGGTATCGAGCAGTTCCGGCGCCCACCGCCCGAGGCTGGCGGTGAGATTGTTGGTGTCGCGTAGCAGCATCTGGCGCGCCGCGTTGTTGCCGGCGGCGCTGACCACCTGGGGAAAATCGATCACGATCGGGCCGTCAGGCCCCACCAGCACGTTGTACTGCGACAGATCGCCGTGGATCAGGCCACAGCAGAGCATGCGCACGACCTGCCGCATCAGCACGGCATGGAATTCCCGCGCCTGCTCGGCCGTCAGCTCGACCTCGCCCAGCCGGGGCGCCGAAAACCCGTCGGCGTCGGTCACCAGCTCCATCACCAGCACGCCGTGGTAGTAGCCATAGGGCTCAGGCACGCGCACGCCGGCGTCGCGCAGCAGGTACAACGCATCGACTTCGGCGTTCTTCCAGGCGGTTTCCTGCTGCTTGCGGCCGTGCTTGGTCGCCTTGCCGATGGCCCGGGCCTCGCGGCTGCCGCGCACCTTGCGGCCTTCCTGATACTGCACACGTTGCTGGAAGCTGCGCTGGGCCATGTCCTTGTACACCTTCGCGCAACGGACATCGTCGCCGCTGCGGACCACGTATACCGCCGCCTCCTTGCCGCTCTTGAGCGGACGCAACACCTCGTCGATCACACCGTCATCAATCAGCGCCTGCAGCGCGGTAGGGGTTTTCATCGCCCTAGTTTAAGGGGCCGGAGACAATCTGGCTCACCGGCGTTGTCCACTGCGGCGAAGCGACACCGAGACGGGCGTGGTCTCGTGGCGTCCGCGAGCGCACCGCGACGCGGCTCATCGAACTCGATCAGGCCGCTACGCGAATCGCTTCCGGCGCTGTCCGTCCGCGCGGGATGACGTCGCGGATTGCAGAGGGCGCGGAGGAATTCAGGACAATCCGCTACGCGTGGCGTCCGACGAACGGCGGCGCTGCTGACATCCGCCGCTATGCAGGCTGATGTCCCGTCAGCGCCGCGCCGCCTGCAGCATCGCCGCCATCTTCTCGTGAATCAGCGTGACCGCCTTGAGCGGGCGCAGCATGACCTTGAACTCCGTGATGCGTCCGTCGGCGTTCCAGCGGATCAGGTCCACGCCGTTGATCGCGATGCCGTCGAGCTCGAGTTCGAACTCCAGCATCGCGTCGTGCTCGCCATGCAGTTCGCGCCGATAGCGAAACGAGTCATTGCCGAACACGGAGAGCGCCGCGGCGAGGTACGCACGCGTGACCGCCTTGCCGACCTGCGGCGTGTGCACCACGGGCGAATGGAATACCGCGTCATCGGCGAGTAGCGCATCGAGTCCGGCAACGTCGCGCTCGTTCACGATGCGGTGCCAGCGGGCGATCGGGTCAGGGGTCATGCGGTGTTGCCTCCTGTCGTTGTCGGGTTGCTTCGTCGCGGCTCGAATGGGGCGATGTCCCGCTCCATCCGTAGCGAAGCAGACGAGCCTGCGAAGCGGCGCGCCTGCGACGTTGAGCGAGGCGGATGCACCGGGTGCTGTCACGCAGATTCACCGGAAATTTCCCGCGAATCAACCCGCGGCGACGGTCGTTCGTTCTCCAGTGTCACGGCTACAACGTGCCGCCAGCCACACGCTCGCGCGTGCGTTGGTGCGTCGACAGCAAGGCGCTTCGATAGCCACGCTCGCTGTCCATGAAGGCTTGCTCGGCCTGCTCCTCCGCGCCACCGGGCGGCTTGCCGCGCAGTCCGACGTAGCAGTAGAAGCGCAGCTGCAGTTCGCCGAGGTCGTCCTCGACGATCTCGTTGATGATCGCGCCTTCGCGCGGACCAGTGGCCTGGAAGAACGTCACCTTGTGGCCCGGCTCGAACACGATGATCTCGCGCAGGTCCGCACCGGCGATCGTCGCCTCGCGGACGATGTGGCTCGCGTGGTCTTCGATGACATCGCAGCGCGTGCACAGGCCCGGCGGCAGGAACAGACGCGCGTCGCGGGCTTTCAGGACCAGGCCCTGCCAGAGCTGATCGCGCGTCAGCGCGACCTCGCCATCGGGGTTTACGGGAACGGTTGCTGTTGAGTAGATCATGTCGAAATCCTCGAGGATGTTTGCGGTTGTGCGATTACGCCGACGCGGCCAGTTCGGCGGCGAACGCGCGATAGGAACGCAGCGGGCGGCCCAGGAGAGTCGTAAGGCGCTCCGCATCACCGGCTTCGGGACGCATGCCGTCCGACAGGAAACGCTCGCTCATCAGCCGCATGTCGTACGCCATCCACGATGGCAGGAACGAGCGCAGGTTCGTCTCGAAGCCCGCAGGGTTGTCGCCGCCGTAGGCGATCGGACGACCCAGCACCTCGGACCAGATCGACGCGATAGCGCTGCCAGTCAGTGTGTCGGGGCCAACGAGGTTGAGGGTCTCGGACGGCAGCAAGGTATCGGCAGACTCGCGTCGGATCAGTTCCAGCGCGGCAATCTCGGCGATGTCACGTGTGTCGATCATAGCCAGGCCGAGGCTGCCGATCGGCATGGGGTACACGCCGTACTGGAAGATTGCCTCCTTGATCGTGCGGTCGTTGTCGATGAAATACGCCGGACGCAGGATCGTGGCGCTGAAGCCCATCGCGCCGATCATGCGCTCGACGCCGAACTTGCCCGCGAAGTGCGGCACGTTGACATACACATCGCTGTGGATCACCGACAGATAGACGACGCGCTCGACGCCGGCTTCGCGCGCCAGGTTCAGGGCGATCAGCGCCTGCGTAAACTCGTCCGGCACCACGGCATTGAGCAGGAACAGCGTGGAGACGCCCTCGAAGGCGGCGCGCAACGCGTCGACATCGAGCAGGTCGCCCTGGACCACCGAAACGCTCGACGGAAAGTGGGCCTTGGACGGATCGCGCACCAGGGCGCGGACGTTGGCGCCGCGGGCGCTCAGGTGCTCAACGACCTGGCGGCCGACAGTTCCAGTGGCACCGGTTACGAGGATGGTCATGGCAGAACTCCAGTGGGTGGGTGAGGTGGAGCCATTCTTGGTGATCCACTCCCGGGCCGATAGACCTACAATCTGGACTGCCTGTCCCACTGCTGGAACACAATGGACCTGCTCGCGCTGGCGGACTTCAACCTCGTCGCGAAACACGGCGGTTTCGGCCGCGCCGCCCGTGCGGCCGACCGGCCCAAGGCGACACTGTCGCGACGCGTCGCAGAGCTCGAAAGCAGCCTCGGCCTGCGCCTGTTCGAACGCGGCGCCCACCGGCTCGCGCTGACCGAAGAGGGCCGGGCACTCCACGAGAGAACGTCCGCACTGCTCACCGAGCTCGATCAGACCGCGACGGAAATCGCGTCCGGTGCCGTCAGTCCACGCGGAACGCTCCGGCTCAGCGTCCCCCTGCTGTTCTCGCAGATCGCGATGGGAACGCTCGCCGCGCGATTCGCGCTGCGCTATCCCGACATCCGGCTCGAGATCACCACGGAAGACCGCCCCGTCGACATGGTGGAAGAAGGCTACGACCTCGTGATCCGCATCAATCCCGATCCCGACGAAACGCTGGTCGGCCGCGTGTTCCTGCGCGATCGTCTGGTCGTGGTCGGCAGCGCCGGATTGCCCGCTAGCCGCGACGGCCAAAAAGTCCCCGCAGTCATGCGCGGCACGCGCGCGTCCCCCACGCGCTGGACCGTGCGCACCGAGTCCGGAGAAATCACGCTGGAGGTCGAACCAAGGCTCAGCATGTCCTCGATGATCATGGTCCGCGACGCTGTGCGCGCCGGCATCGGCATCGCGCGGCTGCCCCTGTCGCTGGTGAGCCACGACCTGGCAAAAGGAACCTTGATGCTTTGGGGAGAAGTGGACAGACCCGACACCGAGCTATGGCTGCTCTATCCATCGCGGCGTCTGCTCAGCGCACGCGTCGCCGCGTTCGTGGACTTCTTCCGCGAAGCCTTCCCGTCGGGAACGCCCGACGAGCTGGCGGCTTATGCGAACGGGTAGGAGGGGCTGCGGGGACGAGCCTGGCGTGTTACGTGGTAGGAGACGTGTTGGAGAGCTCCGGACGGTGAGAGTCTCAACACGTTCTGTGAAGCTCTTATTGCTCACGGCGAATAAGGCGCAGCTAGTCGCAACGAGACGCCTAGCGCAACCAGAAAGGCTTGTCGCCCGGTCCGAGCGCGTCGTACTCATCGGGTCCGCGGAACCTGTCCTGGATGAAAGCGGGAGAGTCGGCTACGACGATTCTGATGATTTGCGGAATTTTCCATTCCTCAGAAAACAATCGCGCGGATTCGACGCAGAAGTCCAGGGCGTCGAAGTACCGCGCATATACGTTGCCGAGCGTTGGCAGGCACGGGTCAAGGATCGACTTTGCGCTATCGCCGCTCATCGTCGGATTCCAGTCAACTGCCGGAGCAGGCGTTTGCTGAAACACGGCTTTGACGCGAGCCATCAGGCCTACCGCGAGCGCGAATTCGGTGTCGCGCAAATAGCGCCGATATAGCGCGTCCGTCAGCAGTGTCCAGTCGGTGCCTTCGTTCTGCTCGGTCACGAATGCTCGAATGCAGTCGAAGAACAGCACTACGTCCGAGACAGGGCCAAGCTGACAGATGACACCACCACCGTAGAACGCGATGTTTCTCATTGGGTCTTGAAGCTCAGAACTGAGTCAGTGACTCTGCAGACCAGCAAGACAATCCCGTCGCCCGAGAAACCAAGACTTCTCACTGAGGCACCGGCGGCCTGTCTTTCCGCTGGCATGGCTAGCGCAGCCAGAAGGGCTTTTCGTCGGGTAACAGCGCGTCGTGTTCGGCGAGCGGGCGATCACTGGCCACGATCATCGCCGGCATGTCGGAGACGATGGTCCGGATGGGCACCTGGTAGCCCCAGGTTTCGTGAAACGAACTTGATGACGCCGCGCAATGCTCGAAGAACTCGAAGTACCTGGCGTATACGTCGGCCAACGTGCCAAGTGTGGGGTTCAGAATCGTCTTGGATGGATTGCCTAGCATCGCCTCGTTCCATTCAACAGCAGACGATTGAATGTCAGCAAAAGCGGCTTTCACGTCCGACATACGTGCTCTTGCCACGGGGAGAAAATCAACGTCGATGTATCGGCGATAGAGCTTGTCAGTCAGCACGCTCCAATCGAGGTCCGGCCGGGCTGAAACGACAAGAATCTCGACGCAATCGAAGAACAGCACAACATCGGAGACGGGCCCCAGCTCACAGATGGCATTGCCGCCATAAAATGCAATATTTCTCATTGGTGTTTGAACTGCACGTTGGTCGGGGATATCGCCCCATTGGACTTCGAAACGATGCTCTTCGTGATTTCTGATTCCTGCCTTGGCGTGACTGTCTGTCCTCGAACGTCAATGACGACCCGTTGCACCATCCCGTTAGGCAGATTTTGCTGCCGCTGAATTGCCTGCTCAACGACCTTGCTGACCAGCCCTGGCGTATTGTTCTCGATATTGTAGTTCTTGACCTCGAAGCTACACGTGGTGCCCATGCAGAAGTCCGGTCGTGAACTACCTGTGGTGCCGTACTTCACCTCTTGTCGATCCAGGTAGCTGACTTGAGCTCGCGCGCCTGGGCCCAGATCGTTGCCAACATCGATTTCCGATTGTCGTGGCGAAGGCCGGCTCACTGCCGGGACATCCGCCCGAGGCGTCAGGCCAAACGAAGTCGAAAGATTCGGGCCCTCCGTGATGGTCACGATGTCCCGACGTGACGGCGACGGCGGTGGAGGAGGAAGTGGCGCAATCGGCGGATTGGCGATTGGCACTTCCGAATGGCCGAGGGCAACCGTTTCGGCGCGGGCGTTCGCGATCGACAGTTCGGACAGCAGGGGCGCCAGTCGCGCGTCCGCTCCCTCCGCCCTCGACGCGAGCGTGGCAGGCGGGTTGGGGAGCGTGGATACCGGGTTGGGAATGCCTGCCAGCAGTTCTGCACCGGCTTCGGCGTAGGGCGCGCTGCGCTGGGCCGCGACGGTGAGCCCGAAGCCGGCGGCGCCGGTCGCGCTGTACGCCATCCATCCCGCTCGCAATCCGCTGACCAGACCGACACCGAGGTACGTGCCCGCGATCGCTGGAATGGATAGCTTCGCGCCTTGGCGCTGTCCGGCCGCCGCGGCCAATGCAGTGCGGCGCATCTCGTCGCTATCGTTCGAATTCCAGGCGAGCGACATCGCTTCCGCTTGACCCATCATCGGCATCGTCTGGCGGCCGTCCGGGTCGATGTAGGTCGTCGGGTTCGCGTAGCTGTAGAGGTAGCGATGCAGCGACGGCGGTTTCATGACGTCCCCGGCTTCCGGGTCTTCAGTCGTGAACCGTCCGGTGGTCGGGTCGTAGTAGCGCGCGGCTGCGTAGTACAGGCCCGTTTCTTGGTCCTTGATGTAGCCGGCGAATCCGACTGGCTGGTTGTCGACGTTGGGCAACTCGGCGTTCGCCGCTTCGCGGTTCGGCGTCACGAGCTCGGCGTGCAGACCGCCGGGCGCGGGGGTGGCGAGCAGCAACAGTGTCGACAGCAAGACTTTCGCGCGTTCAAAAAATAGGCGCATGGCAGTTCACTCTGGGAAAGTGCGATATGTGGCAAATGACATGGTGCGTCGGATCTCAGTCCGGGAAGGCCGGAAGATGGCAAGCGCAATCGTTCAGCCCATTCGCCGAGTTCGGCGTTTGCTCCGCCATTCTTCCCGTTCGAAGAATAGTGAAAGCGCCAACGTCTTTTAAATCGCTTTTTGCAGAGATTGAAAAAGGTGCAAAGAAAAAAACACGCGCACACCCAACCGCGCCGCCTTGCAAGTGACTGCGTACCGATTGGTATGGGCGTGTGCGGCTGGATGGCCTCTGCCGGTTAATGCAAATGAGTCAGAGCCTGATCGTGCTCAGCGTCACCGGCGCTGACGTCGCCGTCATCGACCGCGGCCTGATACCGGGAAGAAGAACGGGTGGTTCTGATCTGGTTGCCTACCGACGAATCTGTTGATTTGTCTACAACGGTAGGTCGAGCCGAAATCTATGGTCGCGAGACGCTCGTCATCCTCTCGGTACCTCGGGCGTCTCGCTGGCCAACTCCATCACGCGGGTGCTGCCGTTGACTGCTCCCAGCGAACCTGACGCCGCTAGCGCGCCGGCCATGGCAGCCATCTCCCGCGTTCGTCGTTTGACCTTCGGAAAGGCGCTCTCCGCGCAGGCGCGGTCGGCACCTCCCCAAGACTCAAGCTCGCTCCGGGAGAAATATCCATGAAGACGTTGTTGCCGTTGCTGTTGCTGTTGGCCCCGCCGGTCGTCGCCGCTGAGGAATGGGATAGTCCGCAGCCCCTCCGCTGGACGCAGCCCGCGCTGGATGCCTACCCAGTCGGTATCGAGCGCCCATCCAGAGCGCCCACGGACAACGTCCTCGTATTCGACTCGTTCACGAACGCCACGAACCTCACGGTGACGTCCGGCCTTCCCCGAACCTACATGGGATTCCAGTTCGATCTCGACAGCGCGGCAGGCAGCGCGCCGATGATCAACCGGATCGTCGTCTACGTGGCTTACGCCGGGGCGACGCAGCAGATCTTCAGCCGTCTGCGGGTGCGGTTGCAGCTGTGGGATCACTGGTCGTGGGAAGACGATCCCGTGTTTTCCATGCCCGTGGAAACGCTGTACGTGGCGGACGTGACCAAGTCAGTACTGATGCAGCCCAGTTCCTACGTAGCCATCAATCTGGACCTTCCTTGGCCGATGCCATTGACCGGCCTGATCTCGCATGGCATTGCCATCAACTTTCAGGGCGACAAGGGCGCCGGACTGGAAACGACCGAAGACCTGACGTCGCTGCTGCGCTACGGCAGCAATCCGATTGCCGTGGGCGCGAATCCGGCACCCAAGAGCTACGGTTACCGCAACGTCGGCGGACAAACCACGTTCAATCATCCGCAGTCCGATTCGCGGACGTTCAACCAGTCGAACGAGGCGATGGCGCTTCAGCTCTACGTGACGACGGCGCCCGTCACGGTTCAGAGCATCGCGAACTTCGCCGCCACGCCGGCAGCGCCGGTCGTCAGCAACGGCACCTTCACCGTTTCCGCGACCGGCGGACCCTCGGGCAACCCGGTGATGTTCTCGGTCAGTCCCGACAGCGCCGCGGTGTGCACGGCCGGCGGCATCAACGGGGCGAGCATCACCATCCTTTCGGCCGGCATCTGCACCGTGCTCGCCAACCAGGACGGCAACGCCAACCACACCGCGGCGCCGCAGCGATCGCTGCCCGTGACCATCGGCGGCGGTGCTGATCTGATCTTCCGAAACGGATTCCAGTAGCCGGTAAATGTTCGGTTCCCTCCCGTTGGGCGTTATGTACGGCATCCGGCTGACGCAGACGTCGGCCGCGTCAATTCCGTATACGTCAACCAATGGGTGGGACCATGTACTCGATGCACTCCGCGCGCTCGCGCGGCAAGCAATTTTCCTTCGGCGCGCGGCGCCTGGCGCGGTGGCTGGCGGGCGCGATGCTGGCTGGGCTGAGCGTGCAGGCCGGCGCCGAAATCTACAATGTGAACGTGTCGAACGATGCCGTGCAGGATCCGGCCACGACCACCAAGTGCGCCACCCAGGGCGATACCACGAAATGCTCGCTGCGCGCCGCGATCATGTTCGGCAACAACCGCTCCGGTTCGCACACCATCAACTTCGTGGGCGTCACCTCGATCACCGTGGTCAACGGCGGGCTGCCGCAGCTGCGTGCGCCGTACACCATCAATGGCAACAAGGTGACGATCAACGGCAACGGCCGTAGCTGCCTGGATCTCACCGATTCCGGCACCGCCGCACTCGGTCACGCCGACGGCGCCACTGGTTCGAAGATCTTCAATCTGGTGATCGGCAACTGCAACGGCAACGGCATCAGCGCCAACGGCCACAACTACACGTTCAGTGGCAACTACATCGGCGTGAACGTGACCGGTGCGGTCGCGCTGCCCAATTCGGGCGATGGAATCTCGCTCTCGTCGTCGCGCGTCTACCCGGATACCAGCACCGGCTTTCTATCCAACCTGTACTCGCAATTTCCGGTGCAGCCGGTCGATGCGTCCGCCATCAACGCCTTCCAGAGCCAGCTGGCCACGACACTGGCTTCGCTGCAGCCCGTGCAGATCACCGGCAACGTCATCTCCGGCAACGCCGGCGATGGCATCGAGCTGTTCAGCCAGAACCTTGCCGGCGTATTCATCAGCGGCAACATGATCGGCACCGACCTGACCGGCAACATCGCGATCGCGAATGGCGGCAACGGCGTCAATCTGGTCGGTACCACCTTCGGCAACATGATTGGTCCGGGCAACGTCATCAGCGGCAACAATGGCAACGGCATCAACGCCGTCGCCGGTGCCGTGTTCCTGCCGAACTTCATCATGGGCAACCGCATCGGCCTCAGCGCCGCCAACCAGGCGGTACATATCGGCAACGCCCTGAGCGGCATCTATGTCGATTCGAAGCCCGATACGTCGTCGACGAGCTTCAATCCGAGTTCCACATCGCTCGTCATCGGCCCGGCCAATCTGATTTCCGACAACAAGGGCGGGAACAACAACGCCTTCCCGGACGTGGGCGCCGACTACGGCGGCGTCATGATCACCGGCGCGAGCAACGGCGTGAAGGTGATCTACAACACGATCGGTCTGGCCGAGTTCCCCACTGGCACCGCGATCAACTCCGCTGCCTTCGGCAACAAGGGCGACGGCATCATCGTCACGACGACCGGTAACTCCATTACCGGCAACATCGTCGCGGCGAACGCACGCCACGGCATCACCGTTCGCGGCAGCAGCACCAACAGCACCAGCATCCTGAAAAACTCTGTAGGCATCAGCCCGAAATTCGCCAACGTCACGACGCTGGGTAATGGCGTGGACGGCATCCACATCGAAACCGCCGCCGCGACCTCGGTGGGCAGCGCCAATTTGTCCGACCGCAACCTCGTCGTGGCGAACAAGCGCAATGGCATCAAGCTCTACAACGGTGGCGGTGACACCAGCGGCTGGGCCAACCTGTTCCAGCGCAACCGCGTCTACGGCAATGCCAAAGCGCTGGCCGGCGTGGATATCGATCTCGAACACTCCGCCAATGCGAGCGACGTCGACCACAGCGAATTCCCGGCCAACTACGCCAACCGCGACCAGAACACGCCGCGGATCTGCACGGGCACCGAGCCCAGCGGACCCTGCATCGGCGCCACGGGGCCCGCCAACATCACACCGAACACCACCGTGCGCTGGACGCTGGCCAGCCACGGTCCGGCCCTGTTTCGCCTGGAGTTCTATTCGATCAATGGCCTCACGACCACCGCGGCAACCTCGATGGTGTTCCTGGGCGAGCAGACGGTCACGACCGATGGGAACGGCGCGCCGGCCAATGGCGGCGCGTGTTCCGCCGGCCGCTGCACGGCCACCTTGCCTCCCGTCGCGTCCGGGCGCCGCATCGTGATGACCGCGACGGACATCACCGCGTTGAGCAGCACACCGTCCGGTTCCGGCTGGCAGGGACTGCTGAAATGTTTCCTCGGCAACAACGGCATCATCCTGTCGGCATGCACGGCCAACAACACGTCGGAATACTCGAACGTCGTTGCCGTCCTCGGGGGCGATGTGATCTTTGCCAACGGTATCGATTTGTAACCGTCATTCAATCTGCTGGCACAGCGAAGCTCGCGCTATGCGCGGGCTTTGTGCTTTTTTGGGAAGCGGAATCGCGAGGGAGCGATCGGGGCACGTATAGCGCTGTACCAGTGGGCGCCGGGAAATTCACGGTAGCCCGCTGAAGACTGGCGTCGTGGGTGTGCTGATTCCGCGCGTTCCATGGCGAACGACGGACACCGGCGGCAGGCTCGGCGTCCGAGGGCATGACCACCGGTACTTGCGCGACCAGTGCCGCGTTACGAGACTGCCGAAAAACGCGGGTTCCTATACCTATGCCAATTTTTGCATCGCTTGCTGCAGACCGCTTCCTGCTGCTCCGCCGCCTGATCGTCGGGGTTCTTGCCGGCTTGCTGATCTTCTATCACGTGACGGTCCTGTACGACCTGTACTTCGGCGTCGGCAACCATGAGGGGCTTTACGACAGGACAGCGAACGGAACGCCAAAGTCCTACGAATACCTCCAGTCGGCGCTCCGTCTCATCATCATCAGCGGACTGGCGCTGGTGGTGTGCGGTTTCCGCCGCGCGCTATGGATGATGTGGGCCGGCATCAGCGTCCTCATTGCGACCCACTACTGGGCGCATTTTGGTGATATCCCCGTCGCCTTTACCGTGGGACGTCATCCGTTGTCCTACCTGAAGGGCCTTATCTTTCCGACGATCATTACGCTGTTGACGTTGCTGCCATCCCGTCCCAGCGGCAATCGGTGATTCGGCTGCACCTGCATCACGTTGGCTTTGTCGGTCCGACGCCGGCGAAATTCGGGGCGGCGCAATTCGGGAAACGCACAACGCCTGTGGTGCGAACCGACAGGTTCCGGGAATCGGTCTGCGCCGCTCCCGATCTTTGACTGGTGACACGAGGACAGGGGCTCGCTTGGACCTCGGCTTTATAGTGCCCGTCGATCGTCTCTGCCAACCACCTTGCGCAAGCGATCCAGCGCGGTATCCAGAGCCCGCCCGCGGCCGGCAGCACGTAGAATCGAACCCGCCGCGTTATCCGCAGTGTTCGAGTCCACCATCAGTTCAGCCCATCATCCTCGGGAGCAGACATGGCCAGGTTTCCCGCTCAACGTGACGGCATCTTCTACCTGACCGAGGGCGGCCAGGAGACCGAGATCATGTACCGCCACGGGCACGACCTGCCCGAGTTTGCGATGTATCCGTTGCTGCGGAATGCGGCGGCCATGTCCGATCTGAAATCCATGTACTGCCGGGTGCTCGATGCGGCCGCGGAACAGGGTTTCGCGGCGATGATCAGTGGTCTCGACTATAGCGGGAGTCCGGACTGGGGTAACAAACTCGGCTACTCGCGCGACGCGCTGTCGGAAGCGCTGCAGGAATCGATCGCATTCCTGCGCGACGTCGCGCAGCCCTATCAGCGTCAAATTTCCCAGATCCTCATCGGTGGGATGTTGGGTCCGCGCGGCGACGCCTACTTGCTCAACCGCACGATCACGGCCGATGAAGCCGAGGACTATCACAGCTTCCAGCTGGAAGCGCTCAAGCGCAGCGATGTGGATTTCGCGGGCGCCGTCACGTTCAACAGTATTCCCGAGGCCATCGGCGCAGCCCGGGCTGCCGCGCGCATCGGCGTGCCGTTCAGTATGTCCTTCATGCTCGACAGCAATCATCGCCTCAAATCCGGTCCGAGCCTGAAGGAAGCGATCGAAGCCGTCGATGCCGAAACAGGCGATGCCAGGCCGGACTTCTACGGCATCAACTGCTCGCACCCGCTGGAGTTCGAACCCGCGCTCGAACCCGGCGAATGGGTCTTGCGACTACGGAGTCTACGGCCGAACGCGAGCGCGAAAGACAAAATCGACTTATGCCAGATTGGACATCTGGACGAGGGCGATCCGGTCGACCTGGGCGAGCGCATGGGCGCGCTGGCGCGTCGCTATCCGCACATCGACATCTGGGGCGGCTGCTGCGGAACCTGGGACAAGCACCTCAACGAGATCGCGAGGAACGTGCGCGACGCGCATCAGGCGATGAGAACAACAGCGTCAGGTTGACGCAGTAAGCGACGCATCGCTGCTGACGGGGAAGGTCGAATCGAGGTCAGCGGGCCCTGTAACCGAGCCTCGTCGTTGCCCTGCTTCGCACGCTACTCCACGGTAGGTGTCGACGTGGCGACGGCGCGCCAACCGGCGATCCTGGCGGCGAGCGTGATGGCGCAGGCAACGGTGAACCCCCAGCGCGCGGCGATTGTGGCTGTACCCGAAAGCTGCAGTCCCCGAAAGCTGCAGTCTGCGCATCGGATGATCTGTCGGCACTCGGGCATCAACCGAAACATACGAGAACATTCCCAATTGCTGGGCGTCGGGTGTGCGCATCGCGGAATAGTGGGCTATTGATGGAGCCTATGATTGTGCATGCGCGGATGGGTTTCTCAACAGCCTGTTGGAGCGGGTCGTAGCCAAACCGTAGCCAGCTGGTGTAGCGTCGGTAGCGTTTGCGCCGAAGTGGAATGACATAGATCGACGCCAAGGCAACCCTACGAACATCAAGGATCGGGAAAATGTCGGAATCTGTTCGCTGGAATAGCCAATCGCTCGATCTGTGGGCAGGCAAATACGCACAAGGCAAGTTCGTCGATCTCGGCGGGCGCAAGACCCACTACATCGAGAAAGGCGAAGGCGAGCCGCTGATCCTGCTGCACGGCTTCTTCTACGACACGTTTCTCTGGGCCGAAAACATCGATGCGCTGGCGCGGCATTTCAAGGTGTATGCGCTCGACCTCTGGGGCTGCGGCTACAGCGCGCGGGATCCACTGGATTTCGGCTATCCGCAGTATGCCGAGCAGGTGCGCCTGTTCATGGACGCCATGGGTATCGAGCGTGCATCGTTCGCGGGCCAGTCGATGGGCGCCGGCACCGCGATCAAGTTCTGTGTCCAGCACAGATATCGCGTCGAGAAGCTGGTGCTGGTCTCGTCCGCCGGCTTGCCCAACCCGTTGCCGGCGATCGGAAGATTTTTCAACTTGCCGATGATCGGGGAATTCTTTCTGGGACTGAATACCGATGTGTTCCGCAAAACCGCGCTGAAGGATGTCTTCATTCACGACAAACGCCTCGTGACCGATCGCTATTTCGAGAACGTGACACGCCCGCAGAAAATTGAGAGAAGCATAGAGGCTGGCCTCAAGATCCAGCGCGACGAATTCTTCGGCACCCTGAGCGACGAAATCCGCGTGCTCGGCGACATGGCGGTTCCGACGCTGCTGGTCTGGGGCAGGGAAGACAAGGCGATACCGCTGCGTCTCGGGCAGGACATGCATCGCATTCTGAAAGGCTCGCGCCTGGAAATCCTCGATAACGCCGGGCACGTCTCTAATTTCGAGCAGGCCGCGAGGTTCAATCAACTTGCGTTGGAATTCCTGCAAGCGTGAGGCATGGGCTGGTAGCTCGCGTTCGGATCGACCGTGACGACGAGCGTGAACGCAGCAGATCCGGTAGCCGGGCTCAGTGTCGAGCAGCTCACCGTGCCCGTGCCGCCGACCGCCGGCGTCGTGCAGATCCAACCGCCCGCAGGGGAATTCGGCAGGGGAATTCGGACACCCAGATTGAAGGCCATGATGATGATGACGATGCGACGACGTTCATAGCGCGACCAAAAAGCTTGTTGGGGGTTGTGCTCGAACTCTAGATGGCGGACTTCGACAAGTTGAAGGATTCTGCACGACGCTGTACTCGAGGTTGGCTGAGCCGCCTCCGTCTCTCGGTCTGGCCATGGCTATTCCGCTAACGCAAGATCATGGCGCTACTCCGAGCGCGATCCAGGCGTTGCGCTGCCGCTTCCGTGAAACGCGTGCGGGTGTCACCCGGAAGCAAGCTGTAGTGCCAGCCGAATGCCCTTGAGCCAGCGCTGACCGATTCGCTCGGCGTAGGCGACTAGATCGTTAGCCGACCCGGCGGCTCGCATCCAGCCCGAACTGTAACCGCGAACACGCATCGTCCAGCGCTCGGGTGTGCGATCGAACAGCGAGAGCACGGCGGGTGCACATTCGGCGATCACCCCGCGCTTGCCGGGCGCGAGCACTCGTCCGGTCCAGTCGAGCATGAGCAGGTAGTCTGCCGTGCTCACGGACAGCGCGTGCCGCTTTACGCCGATGACGGGCCGTAGCGGTTGGGCCAGCGTTTCCGGTGAGGCTTGCGCCGCCGTAATCCGGTCATGAACGCTGGCATGCGTTGATGTTTCCAGTTGTTCGCTAATCCCCGCGCGGATGGGGTTGAGGTCAACATAGGCCATTGCTGCGATCAGCGCACATTCGTCGCAGAGCAGCTGGCATTTGTAGCGGCCTTCCCAGAAGCGTCCTTTGCAGCCGTCTTCGCGATTGGCGCGGCGTGCGATCGGTTCCGCCAAGCAGCGCATGAACCAGGACAGGTCGCCGAGCCGCCGACGGATGACGTCGATTCGAGCGGCATCGGCCAGCAAGCATTGCCGCTTGAGTTCAACAGCAGCGCCTTCCGCGTCAGCGGGTGGGAATAGTTGAACCCAGCGCGCCGCCACCTCATCGTCGCTCCAGGTCGACAGGACCGCAGAGTCGATCTGTACGACGACATGCAGGTGGTTGCTCATGACGGCGTAGGCGTGAATGGCGATGGCGAAGCACGAGCCGAGATGGTGTAGGCGTTCCTCGACCCACGCTTTGCGATGCTCGAAGGACTGGCCGGTGTAGCAGTCACCGCCGCAGAGAAAAGCGCGCCGGACGCATCGCTGCACGCAGTGATAGCAGCCGTCGCCGCCGGGCGTAACGAGGTGGGAGCGGGCGGTGGTCATGTGGCCAGCATGGCCAAGGGAGAGTCATGGCGCGTCCGGACGCATCTGGAAGCGATTTCGGAAGAATCTGAATTGTGGGTGTCCTAATCCGGGGCATCCTAATCCGGGGCAAGGTTGACGTAGCAAGCGACGCACCGCTGCTGCAAGGCAAGGTTGAGTCGACGTCAGCGGGCCCTGTAACCGAGCCTCGTCGTTGCCCTGCTTCGCACGCTACTCCACGGTAGGTTTCGACGTG
>Ga0207698_10001058_pt1 | contig 15993 bp, 17 predicted proteins | sample KBSCornC22_FD_184298 | JGI IMG/M metagenome (GOLD analysis project Ga0207698, IMG submission 184298) | Corn rhizosphere microbial communities from Kellogg Biological Station, Michigan, USA - KBS Corn C2-2 (SPAdes) (version 2) | ecosystem: Host-associated > Plants > Roots > Rhizosphere > Soil ...
ACGACGGCGGGTGTTCCGGTGACGATCGACATCCTGTCGAACGACTCCTGCGTTGGCTCCTGCGATCCGGCTTCGCTCGTGATCACGGCGGGCAAAGGCTCGGTCGCGAACGTGGGCAAGGGCAAGGTGACGTACACGCCGGCCGCCAACTACACGGGTACCGACACGTTCAGCTACACGGTGCGTGACACGGTGACCGGTGCCAAGGCCTCCAACACGGCGAAGGTCTCCGTGCTGGTCGGCTCGGGCACGACGAAGGCTGCCGCGCTCCAGGCTGCTGCTCCTGTCTCGACGTCCACGATCCAGAACTCGGTTGTCGGCGTCAGCACCACGGCCAGCGACAAGACGTGCGTCGGTTGCAGCGTGACGGTGACGTCGCAGCCGGTGAACGGCACGGTCACGGCGAACTACCCGAACCCGGGTGAGATCACCTACGAACCGACGTCGTCGTTCCTGGGCACGGAGTCGTTCAGCTACGCGGTGACGGATGCCTCGGGCGTTTCGGCCCCGGCGACCGTGTCCGTGAACGTTGGACGCAACCCGGTGACGGACATCGTGACGCTCAACACGGCGGCGGTCGGTAACGCCGGCAAGCTGTCGGTTGCCGGTTCGCTGAGCCCGCTCAACGGTGCGTTCGCTCCGTCGGTCTCGGTCTACGCCGGTACGGCCAACGCTTCGCACACCGCTTGCACGGGCACGCTCCTGGGCACCGCGGTGGTCGGCGCGAAGGGCGGCTTCGGCTTCGGCGGCAAGGGCGCGGCGGCTGGCACGAGCATCTGCGTGCAGTCGACCAACCTCGGCGTCGCAGTGGCAGTGGCGCAGTAAATCGTAGTGCGATGAAAACCCGGGCGGGTGCGAACCCGCCCGGGTTTCTTCGAGAAGAAAACAGAACGGAGAGATAGAAAATGAAGCGCGTACCTTACCTGCTGCTCGCAACGATCCTGCTGGTGCTCGGCGCCGGCCGTGCGCCCGCGGCACCGAAGGGTTCCCCGTGGAACGAGAGCTTCTTCCCGAACGTCGAGCTGATCGACCAGGACGGGAAAAAAATGAAGTTCTACGACGACATGCTGAAAGACAAGGTCGTCATGATCAATTTCATCTTCACCACGTGCCAGGACGCGTGCCCCCTCGAGACCGCCAAGCTGCGGCAGGTCCAGGAGCGGCTCGGCGATCGCGTCGGACGTGATGTGTTCATGTACTCGATCAGCATCACCCCGGAGCACGACACGCCGGAAGTGCTGAAGGAATACTCCGAGAGCTTCCACGTCGGTCCGGGCTGGAAGTTCATGACCGGCAAGGCGGCCGACATCGAGATGCTGCGCAAGAAGCTCGGCCTCGAGGACGACGAGAAGCGCGAGGCCGGCGAAGGCCACGGCATGAGCATGATCGTCGGCAACGAGAAGACGGGCGTCTGGATGAAGCGCTCCTCGTTCGACAATCCCAAGGTTCTCGCCAAGGTGGTGAGCGAGCGCCTGCTCAACTTCCGCGACAAGTCGAACGTGGCGGGCTACGAGCAGACCTCCGCCGGCCTCACGGTGAACCCGGGCGAGGACCTCTTCCGCCGCCGCTGCCAGGACTGCCACACGGTCGGCGCGGGCGATGCGATCGGTCCGGACCTCGAGGGCGTGACGGAGCGCCGCGAACATGCGTGGCTCGCGAAGTACATCATGAAGCCGGGCGAAGTGCTCGCGTCGGGTGACCCCATCGCGAAGGCCCTCTTCGAGAAGCACCATCGCATCCCGATGCCGAACCTTGGCATGAGCGAAGAGGACGTGGAGGTGCTCATCGGCTACCTCGACTCGCAGAACAAGAAGCTCAAGCAGGCGGTCGCCGAGGACCAGAAGACCCAGCCGCAGCAGGCCGCGGCGATGGCGACGCACGGCGGTCATCACCACTGAAAGGGAGGACCGGCATCGCGAGGCCCTGCGAGAGTTGCGCGGGCCTTCGCGCCGCGGCGCGCCCAACGGGCCACAGGTGGCGCCATCGCACCTGCCGGATCCGCCGCTGCGAGGTCGAGCGAGCCCCAGGCTCGCGATGCCGGGATGTTGCGCGCGGCGGCTGCGAGGGCAGCCGCCGCGCGGTGGTAAGTGGAGCACGAAAAAAAACCGGGCCCGTCCCGGTTTTTTCAATGCAGCTTCACCTTGGGATCGGTCTGGCTGCGGATGGCGCGCGCCAGCGTGTCGAGGGCCATGCGCCAGAAGCCGTGCAGCGCCCACACGTGCATGCGGTACAGGGACAGGTAGAAGAGCTTCGCGAGAAGCCCCTCGAGCCTCCAGGTGCCGCCGGTCGCGAATCCCATCAGCGTGCCGACCGACTGGTAGTTGCCGAGCGAGACCAGCGAGCCGAAATCGCGATAGCGGAAGGGGCGTGGCTCGAGTCCGCGCAGGCGCCTGTCCAGCGAGCGCACCAGATGGCTCGACTCCTGGTGCGCGGCTTGGGCGCGGGGTGGCACCTTGCGCTCCGCCGACCACGGTGCCGCAGCGCAATCGCCCATCGCGAAGATGTCGGCATCGCGGGTTGCCTGCAGCGTCGCCGTCACGACGAGCTGGTTGATGCGGTTGGATTCCAGCCCGTCGAGGTCGCGCAGCACGTCGGCGCAGCGGATGCCCGCGGCCCAGACGGTGAAGTCCGCCGGCAGCTCGCGGCCGGACGCGGTTTTCAACAAGCCCGGCGCCACCTCGACCACGCGTTGGTCCACGAGCACCTCGACCCCGAGCGCGTCGAGGGTGCGCCGCGTTTCCTTCGCGATGTACTCGGGCAATCCCGGCAGCAGGCGCGGGCCCGCCTCCACCAGCGCGATATGGATCTGGCGCTCGGGATGGAAATGATCCAGGCCATAGGCGCTCAGGACCCGCAGCGTGTTGTGCAGCTCCGCCGCGAGCTCGACGCCGGTGGCGCCCGCACCCACGATGGCGATGCGCAGCACGCGCCCGTCGGCGGCGAAATTCGCGCGGAAGCAGGCGTTCACGAGCCGCCGATGGAAGAGGTGCGCCTGCCACGCGTTGTCGATCGTGAACGCGTTGTCGCGCACCCCGGGCGTGCCGAAGTCGTTCGATTCGCTGCCGATCGCGATGACCAGCGTGTCGTATGGAATGCGCCGCGGCGGCAGGATTTCCGTGCCCTCGTCGTCGCGCACCGCGGCGAGGCGCACGTGACGGGCCTGGCGCTCGAGGCCTTCGAGGGCGCCCAGGACGAAGGTGAAGTGATGCCAGCGTGCCTGCGCGAGGTAGTCGAGCTGGTGGGCGTGGATGTCCATGCTGCCCGCCGCGACCTCGTGCAGCAGCGGCTTCCACAGGTGCGTGCGGCTGCGGTCGACGAGCGTCACGTGGGCACGGCCGCGCGCGCCCAGGCGGTCGCCCAGCTGGGTGGCGAGCTCCAGGCCGCCCGCCCCGCCGCCGATCACGACGATGCGGTGCAAGGCTAGTCCTCGCTCTTCACCGGCTTGCCGCCGAGGAAGAGCCCGGACCAGAGCTTCTCCCAGCGGTCCCACTCGTCCAGCACGATCGCGGGATCGATCACCGCGTAGCGGAACTTGTTGAGCGGGCTGTCCACCGCGGTGCTCACCGGCACCCGGTTGCGGGCCTTGATGATTTCCTGGCCCTCGCGCGACAGCATGAACTCCGCGAAAAGGGCCGCGGCGTTCGGATGCGGGGCGGTGCGCGCGATGCCGACCGAGCTCGGTTGCCCGAACGCGGGATCGAGCGGCTTCCAGTCGATCGGCGCGCCCCGCGCCTTGAGCCGCGCGACACCCTGGACGTGCGCATCGAGCACCAGCGGCACTTCGCCCGCGGCCACCAGCTCCGCCAGCAGCGTGTGGCCGCCGCGCATCGAGGGCTTGCGCGCGGCAAGCTCGCGGAAGAACGCGATGCCGCGCTCCTCGCCCATGCCCTTCGCGGTCGCCGCGAACCAGGCGACATCGGCGGCCTCGAGGCCGATACGCCCGGCCCATTTGCGATCGAGCACATCCGCGTAGGTCTTCGGCACTTCCTCCGGCTTCACGAGCCGCGTGTTGTACGCCATCACGTAGAGGCTGAGCCGCGTCGGCACATAGTCGCCGTGCGCGGGGATGATCTCGCGCGGGATGCCGGCGGCGGCGGCGAGCGGGAAGGGCGCCAGCAGCTTCTCGCGATGCAGGATCTCCATCTGCGCGCCGTCGGTCTCGAACACGTCCACCTCGTGGCGGCCCGCACGCGCTTCGGTCACCGCGCGCTGCACGAGGTGCTCGCCGCTCGCGCGCCAGAGCTGCACGCGGATGCCGTACTTCTTCTCGAACGCCTGCGTGAGCGGTCCCGAGTCGACGACCTGCATCGACGTGTGCAGCGAGACCGTGCCCTCGCGCTTCGCACGCTCGAGGTCGGCCGCATGCACGCCGCCGCCGAGCGCGGCCAATGCGAGCAGCGCCACGGCCGCGAGGCGCATCACGCCTTCTGCTGCAGCGCCTTGAGGATGGCCGCGAAGAGCTTGCCGTTGGACGCCACGATGCGGCCGCTGTCGAGGAATTTGTCCTCGCCCTCGAAGTCGCCGACGAGGCCGCCCGCCTCGCGGATGAGGAGCGCGCCCGCCGCCATGTCCCACGGCGAGAGGCCCATCTCCCAGAAACCGTCGAAGCGCCCCGCCGCGACCCAGGCGAGATCGAGCGCGGCGGCTCCCGGCCGGCGAATGCCCGACGTCGACATGATCATGTTCTTCATCATGCGCAGGTAGTCGTCGAGGTGGCCCACCTCGCGGTAGGGGAATCCCGTGCCCATGAGCGCGCCTTCCAGCTTGTCGACACGGCTCACGCGGATGCGCCGGTCGTTGAGGAACGCGCCCGCGCCCTTGCTCGCCGTGAAGAGCTCGTTGCGGGTCGGGTCGAACACCACGCCGTGGCGCAGCGTCCCCTTGTGCAGCATCCCGATGGAGACGCAGTACTGGGGGACACCGTGCAGGAAGTTGGTGGTGCCGTCGAGCGGATCGACGATCCAGAGATGCTCCGCCTCGCGATCGCGGTAGCCGCTCTCCTCGCCGAGGAAGCCGTGGTCGGGATACGCAGCCTTCAGCGTCGAGATGATCGCGTCCTCGGCGGCGTGGTCCACCTCCGAGACGAAATCGTTCTGCCGCTTGGTGCGGACCGTGAGCTTGTCGAGGTCGAAGGAGGCGCGGGTGATGATGCTGCCCGCCTTGCGCGCGGCCTTCACGGCCGTGTTGAGCATCGGATGCATGGCAGAATTTTACTATGGACGCTCCCGGCACCCTGGCGAACGTGCGCATCGTGCTCTCGCGCCCGAGCCATCCGGGCAACATCGGCTCGGCAGCGCGCGCGATGAAGACGATGGGTTTCTCCGACCTGCGCCTCGTGGCACCCAGGTCCTTTCCGGATGCGCAGGCCGATGCGCTCGCCTCCGGCGCCCTCGACCTGCTGCAGCACGCGCGCGTCTTCGAAACGCTCGGCGAGGCCCTGGGCGACGCCGTGCTCGCGGTGGGATTCAGCTCGCGCGGCCGCGATCTCTCGCATCCACCGCGAGCGCTGCGCGAGGCCGCACCGCTTCTGGTCGCGGCGGCCAGCGCCGGTCCCGTGGCGCTCGTGTTCGGCAACGAGACTTTCGGCCTCACCAACGAGGAGCTCGCGTGCTGCCAATGGCTCGCGGTGATTCCCGCCAACCCGGCGTATGCATCGCTCAACCTCGCGGCGGCGGTGCAGGTGGCCTGCTACGAGGTCGCCACCACGGCCGCGGCCTTCACGCCGCCGCCGGAGCCCGAGCGCACGCCCGCTACCGTCGAGGAAGTGGAGGCGTTCTTCGCCCATCTCGAGCGCGCGATGGTGGCGAGCGGCTTCCTCGATCCGGCGATGCCCAAGCGGCTGATGGAGCGGATGCGGCGGCTTTTCGCGCGTGCGGGTCTCGAGCGCGAGGAAGTCCGCTTCCTGCGCGGCATGCTCGCGGCCTTCGAGAAACCGCGGCGCTGAACGCAGCGCTGGTCCGTAGCGCTAGTCCGCGGCGCTCGGGCTCGCTACCGCTCGCGATGCGGGAATCAGGAGTGCGACCAGCGCCATGCACGCGACCACCACCCCGCCCACCGCGAACGCGGGCCTGAGGCCCACGGTCTCCACCAGCGTGCCGCCCAGGGCGACACCTGAGCCCAGGCCCACGAGGATCGCGGTCGAGGACCATGTGAACGCCTCGGTGGCGTAATGCGGGGGTGCCAGGCGCGACACCAGCACCGATTGCGAGGCGATCGACGGCGCGATGAGCGCACCGGCGAGGAATGCCACGACCGAGAAGAGGAACGTGGTGGGGACGATCGCGTGCAGGAAAAGCGGCACCGACATGAGCGCCATCGCCGCCGCGAATTGCCGCTCGATGCGTGCGTGCAGGTGCAGCCCGCCGTAGATGGCTCCGCCGATCGCGCTTCCGGTCGAGTTCACCGCGAGCAGCACGCCGCCCAGGGCGGGTGCGGCAAGCGCCGTCCCGTACGCGGGATAGCCGACCTCGAGCAGCCCGAAGCAGAGCGTGAGGCCGAAAGTCGCCGCGAACACGATCAGCAGGCGTGGTTCCGTCAGGGGTCCCAGCAGGTGGCGCTCGACATCGTGGGTGCTGCGGCGGAAGAAACGCAGCGCACGCGAGCTGATGAAGATGACGGAGGCCGCGATCACCGCGCCGATCGCGATCGCGAAGGCGGCGGTAGGGCCCGAGTTGGCGAGCACGAAGGCCATGATCGCCGGGCCGGCCATGAAGTTCAGCTCGATCATCACCGCATCGACGGAGAACGCGGTGCGCCGGTCGTCTTCCCGCTCGAAGAGGTTGCGCCACAGGGTGCGCGTGAGCGTGGTGATGGGCGAGGCGAAAGCTCCGGCGAGCGCGGCGAACGCCACCACCACGTAGAACGGCCAGTGGTAGTGACCCGCGGCGAGCACGCCGCCGAGCGCGAGCGGCTGCACCGTTGCCGTGACATAGAGCAATTTCTGCGGCCCGAGACGGTCGACAATGCGGCCCTGGACCGGTGCGCCGATGGCCATGACGACGAAGCACACGCCCACGGCGCTGCCGGCGCGTGCGAAGTCGCCGAGCGCCGCGCGCAGGAACATGAGCATCGAGAAACCCATCATGCCGATGGGCATGCGCGAGAACAGCGCCACCAGCAGCAGGGGGCCCACGTCGGGCTGGCGCACGAACTCGACGTACTTGCGGGCGAAGTGCTTCAACGGCGGCTAATAGTTGATAAGGTTAGTCGGGAATAATAGACTGCCTCACAGGAAACCCGTTTCGGCGAAACCATGTTCAGTCGCATCCGTGAAGACATCCAGTGCGTGTTCGAGCGCGATCCCGCGGCCCGCTCCGTCTGGGAAGTCATCACCTGTTACCCGGGCTTCCATGCGTTGCAGATGCATCGCTTCTCGCACGTCCTGTGGGGCGCGGGGCTGCGTTGGCTGGCCCGATTCACGTCGCATGCGGCGCGCTTCCTCACCGGCATCGAGATCCATCCCGGCGCCACCATCGGGCGGCGCGTCTTCATCGACCACGGCATGGGTGTCGTCATCGGCGAGACGGCGGAGATCGGCGACGATTGCACGCTGTACCACGGTGTGACGCTCGGTGGCGTCTCGTGGAACAAGGGCAAGCGCCATCCGACGCTCGGCAAGGGTGTCGTGGTCGGTGCGGGGGCGAAAATCCTGGGGCCGTTCACGGTCGGCGATGGCGCCAAGGTGGGCTCGAACTCGGTGGTCGTGAAGGCCGTACCGGCCGGCGCGACCGTGGTCGGCATTCCCGCGCGGCTGGTGGAGGGCGGCGTCCGCGGCCAGTCGGCGCGCATGGCCTTCGATGCCTATGCGGTGAGCGCCGATATCGACGATCCGCTCAGCAAGGCGCTGCTGGCGCTCGGCACCCATACCGAGGATCTCGACCATCGCCTCGAGGAGATCCTGCGCCGCCTCGAGGGCCTCGAGTCGGACGCGGGCAGCCAGGCGCCCAAGGTCGCCTCCGGCCGTCACTAAGTCCTTGGCGGCGCGGGGTTTTCGCGGCCGTCAGGCCCGGACCATCCTATAGTTGACTGAAACACTCGGGTTTAGGTATACTTGACTGGAATGGTCGGGATTGGCGCTGTGCCCGGCCCACCTTGGAGCCCCGGGAGACGAAACCCTTGAAGCTCACTACCAAAGGCCGCTTTGCCGTGACCGCGATGCTGGATCTCGCGCTGCACGCGAACGAGGGGCCGGTCACGCTCGCCGCCATCAGCGAGCGCCAGAAGATCTCGCTGTCGTACCTGGAGCAGCTGTTCGGCCGGTTGCGCCGGCGCGAGCTGGTCGAGAGCGTGCGCGGGCCCGGCGGCGGCTACAACCTCGCCCGCGGCGCGGACCAGGTCACCGTCGCCGACATCATGTGCGCGGTCGAGGAGCCGATCGATTCCACGCAGTGCGGCGGCCGCGAGAACTGCCTCGACCACCAGCGTTGCATGACCCACGAGCTGTGGGAGGACCTGAACGCCACCGTGTACGGGTTCCTGCGCGGCGTCACCCTCGCGCACCTGGTCGAGAAGCAGCGAACCCGCAAAGTCTCCGTCGTGCGCCATGTGCGCGCGCAGGAGCCCACCACCGTATCCGCGTGAGCGCCCCCATGACCACCCCCCGCCATCACCCGATCTACCTCGATTACTCCGCCACCACGCCGGTCGATCCGCGCGTGGCGCAGAAGATGATCCCGTGGCTCACCGAGCACTTCGGCAACCCGGCTTCCCGCAGCCATCCCTACGGTTGGGAGGCCGAGAAGGCGGTCGAGGAAGCGCGCGAGGAAGTCGCGAAGCTCGTGAACTGCGATGCGAAGGAAATCGTCTGGACTTCCGGCGCGACCGAGTCCGACAACCTCGCCATCAAGGGCGCGGCGCACTTCTACAGGACGAAGGGCAAGCACCTCATCACCATGAAGATCGAGCACAAGGCGGTGCTCGACACGATGCGCGAGCTCGAGCGCGAAGGCTTCGAGGTGACCTACCTCGATCCGCGCCCCGACGGCTTGCTCGACCTCGAGAAATTCAAGGCCGCCATCCGTCCGGACACGATCGTGGTCTCGGTGATGCTGGTGAACAACGAGATCGGGGTCATCCAGCCGATCGCCGAGATCGGCGAGATCTGCCGCGCGAAGGGCATCATCTTCCACGTGGACGCGGCGCAGGCCACCGGCAAGGTCGCGATCGACCTCGCGCAGGTGAAGGTGGACCTCATGAGCTTCTCCGCGCACAAGACCTACGGCCCCAAGGGCATCGGCGCCCTCTACGTCCGGCGCAAGCCGCGCGTGCGCCTGGAGGCGCAGATGCACGGCGGCGGGCACGAGAAGGGACTGCGTTCGGGCACTCTTGCCACGCACCAGATCGTCGGCATGGGAGAAGCCTTCCGCATCGCCCGCCTCGAGATGGCGGCCGAGAACGAGCGCATCCGCATGCTGCGCGATCGCCTGCTCGCGGGCCTCGAGGACATGGAAGAGGTCTACGTGAACGGCGACCTCGAGCATCGCGTGCCGCACAACCTCAACGTGAGCTTCAACTTCGTCGAGGGCGAATCGCTCATCATGGGCATGAAGGAGCTTGCGGTATCCTCCGGCTCGGCGTGCACGTCGGCGAGCCTCGAGCCCTCGTACGTGCTGCGCGCGCTGGGCCGCAACGACGAGCTCGCGCACAGCTCCATCCGCTTCACGCTCGGCCGCTTCACCACGCAGGAGGACATCGATTACACGGTGAAGCTCATCCGCGAGCGCATCGGCAAGCTGCGCGAGATGAGCCCGCTGTGGGAGATGTACAAGGACGGGATCGACTTGAATTCGGTGCAATGGGCTGCACATTGAGCCCTACGGAGGCTTCACCATGGCATACAGCGACAAAGTCATCGATCACTACGAAAATCCGCGCAACGTGGGCTCGTTCCGCAAGGACGAGGAGGGTGTAGCCACCGGCATGGTCGGCGCGCCGGCGTGCGGCGACGTGATGAAGCTGCAGATCAAGGTCAACAAGGACGGCGTCATCGAGGACGCCAGGTTCAAGACCTACGGCTGCGGCTCGGCCATCGCCTCGTCCTCGCTCGTCACCGAGTGGGTGAAGGGCAAGACGGTCGACGAGGCCGCCACCATCAAGAACACGCAGATCGCGGAAGAGCTGGCGCTTCCGCCGGTCAAGATCCACTGCTCGATCCTCGCCGAGGACGCCATCAAGGCGGCCATCGCGGACTACCGCAAGAAGTACGGCGGCGCGGAGGCCGAGCCCGACAAGAAGGCCGCGGACTGAACATGGCAGTGACGCTCACCGATCGCGCCGCACAGCACGTGCAGCGCTACATGCAGAAACGCGGCCGGGGCGTGGGGCTGCGCCTCGGCGTGAAGACCACCGGCTGCTCGGGCCTCGCGTACAAGCTCGAGTTCGCCGACGAGATCCGTCCCGAGGACCAGGCGTTCGAGACCAACGGCGTGCGTGTGCTCATCGACCCGAAGAGCCTCGCGTACCTCGACGGCACCGAGCTCGACTACGTCCGCGAGGGCTTGAACGAGGGCTTCAAGTTCAACAACCCGAACGAGAAGGACCGTTGCGGCTGCGGCGAGTCGTTCAACGTGTAGGCCTCGTCGTCCCGGGTGCGCTGCGTCTTCGGCCCGGGGCCCGATTTCTGCCGATGCATCGGATCCCGGCCTTCGCCGGGATGACGAATGCGTGATTGGATCCCGGCCTTCGCCGGGATGACGAATGCGTTGGGTCCCCGTTCCGCGGGGACGGCGAATGCGACGATGACCCCCGATTTTTCCCGCACACACTTCGAGCTCCTCGGGCTGCCCGCTTCGTTCGCGGTGGACGCTTCCCAGCTCGAGCGGCGCTATCGCGACCTGCAATCGCAGGTGCATCCCGACCGCTTCGCCGCGGCGAGCGAGGCCGAGCGGCGCGTCGCGATGCAGTTCGCGACGCGTGCCAACGAGGCGTACCGCACGCTGCGCGATCCCGTGGGCCGGGCGCGCTACCTGCTCTCGCTCAAGGGCTACGACACCGGCGAGGAGAGCAACACCGCGATGCCGCCGGACTTCCTCATGCAGCAGATGGAGTGGCGCGAGGCGGCCGGCGAAGCCCGTGCCGCCGGCGATACGGCGGCGCTGGAATCGCTTCGCGCCGAGCTCGCCGATGCGCGGGCGGAGATGCTCGGCATGCTCGCGCGCGCCCTCGACGGCGACAGGAACTACGATGCCGGCTGCTCGCTCGTGCGCAAGCTGCGCTTTCTCGAGAAGCTGGACGAGGAGATCGACGACGCGCTCGAGCTGATCCACGAACGCGGATGACCCCTTCCTGATGGCGCTCCTGCAGATCTCCGAGCCCGGCGAGTCGCCGGACCCGCACCAGCACCGCCTCGCCGTCGGCATCGACCTCGGCACCACGCACTCGCTCGTCGCCACCGTGCGCAGCGGCACGGCCGAGGTGATCGGCGACGAGCAGGATCGGCCGCTGCTGCCTTCGATCGTGCGTTATTTCCGCGATGCGCCGCCGCAGGTGGGCTACGAAGCCCGCGCCGTGCAGGCCGACGATCCCGCAAACACGATCGTCTCCGTGAAGCGCTTCATGGGCCGCGGCGTGGCCGACGTCGCCAAGTACGGCGCGCTCCCCTATCACTTCGTCGAGGCGCCGGGCATGGTCGCGATCGAGACCGCGGCAGGACGGCGCTCGCCGGTGCAGGTTTCCGCGGACATCCTCAAGGTGCTGCGCGAGCGCGCCGAGCAGGCGCTGGGCGGCGAGCTGATGGGTGCGGTGATCACGGTGCCGGCGTACTTCGACGATGCGCAGCGCCAGGCCACCAAGGACGCGGGCCGGCTCGCGGGCCTCAACGTGCTGCGCCTGCTGAACGAGCCGACCGCGGCCGCCATCGCCTATGGCCTCGACCACGCCTCCGAAGGCACGTTCGCCGTGTTCGACCTCGGCGGCGGCACGTTCGACATCTCCATCCTGCGGCTCACGCGCGGCGTCTTCGAGGTGCTCGCCACCAATGGCGATTCGGCCCTCGGCGGCGACGATTTCGACCAGGCCATCGCCACGCACTGGCGCGTGGGCCACGGGCTCGCCGATGGCGCGGGCGGCGACACGCGGCGGCTGCTCGCCGCGGCGCGCGAGGTGAAGGAGAAGCTCTCGTTCCAGGAGCAGGCGGATGCGCAGGTCGTCTTCTCGTACAACCTCAAGCTGCGCCTGCACCTCACGCGCGCGGAGTTCGAGCAGATCACCGCACCGCTCGTGCAGAAGACGCTCGGCCCCACGCGCAAGGCGCTGCGCGACGCGAAGCTCGACGTGGCGGACATCGACGGCGTGGTCCTCGTGGGCGGCGCCACGCGCATGCCCCACCTGCAACGCGCGGTGGAGCAGTTCTTCGGCCAGCCGCCCCTGAAGGATCTCGATCCCGACCAGGTGGTGGCATTGGGCGCCGCCATCCAGGCCAACGTGCTCGCGGGCAACCGCGCGCCGGGCGACGACTGGCTGCTGCTCGACGTGATCCCGCTCTCGCTCGGCCTCGAGACGATGGGCGGGCTGGTCGAGCGGGTCGTGCCGCGGAATTCCACCATACCCGTCGCGCGCGCCCAGGAGTTCACCACCTTCAAGGACGGCCAGACGGCGATGGCGATCCACGTCGTGCAGGGCGAGCGCGAGCTGGTGAGCGATTGCCGCTCGCTCGCGCGTTTCGAGCTGCGCGGCATCCCGCCGATGGTCGCGGGCGCCGCGCGCATCCAGGTCACGTTCCAGGTCGATGCCGACGGCCTGCTGTCGGTCTCGGCGCGCGAGAAGGGCACCGGCATCGAGTCCTCCATCGTCGTGAAGCCTTCGTACGGCCTCACCGACGACGAGGTGGCGCGCATGCTGCAGGCCGGATTCGCGCACGCGGCCGAGGACCGCGATGCACGCGCGCTCGGCGAGCAGCGCGTCGAGGCCGAGGCGCTGCTCGCGTCCGTGAAGGCGGCGCTCGCGAAGGATGCGGATCTGCTCGATGCCGCCGAGCGTGCCGCGCTCGACGCGGCCATGCAGGCGCTCGACGCGGCGCGCGGCGGCAGCGACCATCGCGCCATCAAGGCGGCGGCCGAAGCGCTCAACCACGCGAGCGAACGCTTTGCGTCGCGCCGCATGGACCGGGCCATCTCCGGCGCGCTCGCGGGCCGGCGCGTGGACGAAGTGTCGAAATGACGCAGCTCACCGTCCTGCCGCATGAGGCGCTGTGCCCCGCGGGTGCAACCATCGAGGCGGCGCCGGGAACGTCGGTATGCGACGCGCTGCTCGCGAACGGCATCGAGATCGAGCATGCCTGCGAGAAAAGCTGTGCGTGCACGACGTGCCACGTGATCGTGCGCGAGGGCTTCGACGGCCTCGAGCCGCCGACCGACAAGGAGGACGACCTCCTCGACAAGGCTTGGGGACTGGAGCTCACGTCGCGGCTTTCCTGCCAGGCGCGCATCGGCGCCGCGCCGATCACGGTCGAGATCCCGCGGTACACCATCAACCACGCCTCCGAGACGACGAAGCGGTAGCATTCCGGCTTTCGTTCATCGCGCCGCGCATGCCGCGGCGCCGGGGGAATCCGATGAAGTGGACCGATACACGCGAGATCGCCATCGCGCTCGCCGACACGCATCCCGAGGTGGACCCGCGCATGGTCAACTTCGTGGACCTGCGCAACTGGGTGCTGGCGCTCCCGGAATTCGACGACGACGCGATGCGCTCGGGAGAAAAGATCCTGGAGGCGATCCAGGCGGCCTGGATCGAGGAGGCCGAATGACGGCGGGCGTGCCGTACGAGCGGCTGCGCGGCTTCATCGCGCGTGCATTCGAGAAGGCAGGGATGCCCGCCGCCGATGCGCTCACCGTGGCGAGCCTCATGGCGGAGGCGGACCTGCAGGGCTCCGACGGTCACGGCGTGATCCGCCTGCCCCAGTACCTGCGCCGCATCCGCGCGGGCGGCATCAACCTGCGGCCCGATATCCGCGTGGAGCGGGAGCGCGCCGGCATGGCGCTCGTCGACGGGGACAACGCGTTGGGACACCTCGTGATGAAGCGCGCGGCCGAGCTCGCGATCGAGAAGGCACGTGTGGCGGGCGTGGCTTGGGTGGGTGCCCATCGCAGCAACCACGCGGGCCCCGCATCGCTCTATGCGCGCATGCCGCTCGCGGCGGACATGATCGGGCTCTACTTCGCCGTCGGCAACGCGAACCACCTGCCGCCGTGGGGCGGCCTCGACATGCTGCTGTCGACCAATCCCATCGCCGCGGCGATCCCGGCGCGCGACGAGGCGCCCGTGGTGCTCGACATGGCGACGACCGTGGCGGCGTACGGCAAGGTGAAGGCGAAGGCGGCGAAGGGCGAGGCAATGCCCGAAGGCTGGATGATCGACCGCGAGGGGCGCCCGCTCACGGATCCGAAGCGCGCCGAGGAAGGGGTCCTGCTGCCCATCGGCGGCTACAAGGGATATGGCCTCGCGCTCGTCGTGGGGCTCATTGCGGGCACCCTCAACGGCGCCGCGATGGGCCGCGACGTGGTCGACTTCAACAAGGACGACACGACACCGACCAACACGGGCCAGGCGATCGTCGCCATCGATCCGGCGGCGTTCGGCGACATCGAGGCGTTCAAGCCGGCGGTGGACCGCATCGTGCGCGACATGCGCGCGAGCGAGCGGCTGCCGGGCGTGGAGCGCATCTGGGTGCCGGGCGAGCAGAGCCATGCCAGGCGCGTGGCGCAAACGCGGGACGGCATTGCCATCGCGCCCGCGTTGCGACAGACTCTCGCGCGACTTGCCGCCGACATCGGCATCGAACCCCTCGAGGAGACCGCATGAGAGCGTTGCTCGCCGTCCTGCTGCTCCTGCCCGCGCTCGCAAGCGCGCAGCAGGGCTATCCCACCAGGCCCATCCGCATGATCGTGCCGCTCGCCGTCGCGAGCGCGGTCGACAACGGCGCACGCATCCTCGCGCACAGGATGTCCGCCAACATGGGCCAGGAGATCGTGGTCGAGAACATGCCCGGGGCCTCGGGCCAGATCGGCGCGGACCTGGTCGCGAAGGCGAAGCCCGATGGCTACACCATCGGCGGCTTCAACGACAGCATCATGACGATGCTGCCGAACATGGGCCAGAAGCTGCCGTGGGACATCCTGCGCGACTTCGAGCCGGTCTCGCTCGTGGCCACCATCGAATGGGGCCTGGTCGCCAACAACGATTCGCCGTACAGGAGCGCTGCCGACCTCATCGCCGCGGCGAAGGCATCGCCCGGCAAGGTGGATTTCGGCTCCGGGGGCAACGGCAGCCCGCAGCACATCGCGATGGCGCTCTTCGCCTCGAGCGCCGGCATCCGCATGACGCACGTCCCGTACAAGGGCGCATCGCAGGCGGCACTCGGCGTCGCGGCGGGCGAGGTGCCGGTCGCATTCCAGGGCCTCGCCACGGTGGCGGGCCTGGTGCGCGGCGGCAGGGCGCGCTTGATCGGCGTGGCCACCCCGGCGCCCATGCCGCAGTTTCCCGGGGTGCCCACGGTGTCCACCTCGGGGCTGCCCGGCTTCACGTTCAACTCGTGGTTCACGATCATGGTCCCGGCGGGCACCCCGAAGGAGATCGTGGAGCGCCTGCACACGGAGATCGTGAAGGCGCTCGCCGATCCGGAAGTGCGTGCGAAGTTCGCGGACCAGGGGCTCACCGTGCGCGGCACGACGCCCGCCGAGCTGGGCACCGCCACGCGCGAGCAGCTGGCCCGCTACGCGAAGCTTTTCAGGGAGGCGAACATTCGCGCAGAGTGAACCCGGTTGTTAACAGGTGCAACGCAGGCGTAGCATCTGCGGCGGTTGTCCTTGTTTTCCCCCTGACGAGGAGAAGATGCCATGACGAAACGCCTGTACCAGGGATGCGGCGCCCTCGCGTTGATCGCTGCGTTGGTGATGGGCTCTTCCGCAGTCGCGCAGTCGCAGAACATGGAGAAGCTGAAGCAGTTCAAGGTCTCGGGCACGGATCTCAACATCGCGCCGGTGCCGCAGAGCGGCG
>Ga0207698_10001067_pt1 | contig 15959 bp, 14 predicted proteins | sample KBSCornC22_FD_184298 | JGI IMG/M metagenome (GOLD analysis project Ga0207698, IMG submission 184298) | Corn rhizosphere microbial communities from Kellogg Biological Station, Michigan, USA - KBS Corn C2-2 (SPAdes) (version 2) | ecosystem: Host-associated > Plants > Roots > Rhizosphere > Soil ...
GACGTCCGGGATCGGCCGCTCGCTGCGCAAGCCGAAATCGTGCAGGTACACCGGCTCCTTGTCCGGCGGCCGGATCTCGTGGGAGACCTCGTCCAGCACCTGCAGGCCCATGTTCTCCAGCACCGGCAGGCTTCCCGAGAGCGGCAACGGGTGTCCCAGCCGCAGCACGCGCAGGCGCAGCGTCCGGTCGTCCGCGCCCTCCGGACGATAGAGGCTCACGGTATACGGACGGTCCGGGTTCAGCCGCTCGATGAAGCCGATGTCGCGCACGGCCTCGCGAGCGCTCACCGTGTCGCGATAGCCGGCCGGGAACGCCGCCGAAAAGCGCCGCGCGGTGCCGATGGCGCGGTCCTCGCCCATCGACTCGATGAGGGCCGCGCGCAGGTCCTCGTCCCAGCGGCGCGTGGCGTGCACGATCTCCGCCTCGATCGCACGCAGGTCGTAGCTCGGCGCCGAGGAGGGCTCCGTACGCACGAGCATGTGCAGGCGCGCGAGCACCGCTTCGGACAGGTGCACGGTGAACTCGACGCTCGAGCCGCCCAGGTGGCGCTTGAGGATGGCCTCGACGCGCAGCCGCGCCTCGGTGTTGAAGTTCTCGCGCGGCATGAACACGAGGCACGAGTAGAAGCGGCCGTAGAGGTCGCGGCGGATGAAGACGCGCGTCTTGCGCCGGTCGCCCAGCCGCAGGATGCCCATCATCGTCTCGAGGAGCTGGTCCTCGTCGACCTGGAAGAGCTCGTCGCGCGGATAGTTCTGCAGCACGGAGATCAGGTTCTTGTGCATGTGGCCGTCGGGCCGGAAGCCCGCCCGCTCCACCACGTGCGCGACCTTGCGGCGCAGCAGCGGGATCTCGCGCGGGTCGGCATGGTAGGCCGACGACGTGTAGAGGCCCACGAAGCGGCGCTCGCCCACGACCTTGCCCGCGGCATCGAAGCGCTTCACGCCGATGTAGTCGAGGTATCCGGGGCGGTGCACCGTGGCGCGCGCATTGGCCTTGGTGAGCACCAGCAGCCGCGGCTCGCGCGCGAGCGCGCGCAGCTCCGGCGGCAGCTTCGTGAAGCCCTGCGAGATGCCGCCATGCACGGGCTCGCGCAGCACGCCCAGGCCCGAGCGCGGCACGATGCGCAGCTGGTCCTCGCCGCCCGCGTTCACGAGCTCGTAGTCGCGGTAGCCCAGGAACGTGAAGTGGTTGTCCGCGACCCAGGCGAGGAAGGCGCGCGTCTCGAGGACGTCGGGGCGCGCGAGCACCTTCGGCGGCTGCTCCAGCTCGCCCACGATGTCGAGCATGCGCTCGCGCATCGCCTTCCAGTCCTCGACGGCGGCGCGCACGTCCGCGAGCGCGGCGAGGATGCCGTCGCCCAGCGCCTTCATGCGCGCGGGGTCGACCTCGCGGTCCACCTCGACGTGGATCCACGATTCCAGCTTCCCGGGGCCGCCCGCGCCGGCGATCGATTCCAGCTCGCCCTCCGCGTCGCGGCGCGTGGCATACACCGGGTGGTTGAAGAGGTGGATCGTGTAGCCTTGGCGATTCACCTCCATCGTGACGGAGTCGACGAGGAACGGCATGTCGTCGTTCACGATCTCGATCACGCTGTGGGAGCTCGACCAGCCGTGCTCCTCGGGGCGCGCGTTGTAGACGCGCAGCTTGGGCATCCCGCTCGCATAGCGGCCGCCGAACTGGAGGTGGGCCGCGGCGGCGCCGAGCACGTCTTCCGGCGCTCGCGTCGCGAGATCCTCGGCATCGACCTGCCGGTAGTACAGCGCGAGGAACTCGCGCATCTGCGTCGCGCGCGCGGCATCGAAGCGCCTCGCGGCGAGCTGCGCGGCCTGCTCGAGCAGGGCCTGTTTCTGTTCTTCGTCGGGGAAGTTCATGCGGGCTCCCGTACAAAGCGTTATTGTCCTCCATTCCCGCGGAAGGTATCCTACGCGCCGTAAGCGGCCGCGCCCTGCGAACCGAGAGCCGCGAACCATTCAACCAGGAGGGTTTTCCACATGTCCCGTCACGAGAAGGCCGCCACCGCGGCCCGACTAGCTTTCTCCGGCGCGCTCGCCGCCCTGTGCCTCGCCCTGCCCGCTTTCGCGCAGGATGGCGGCACGCTGAAGAAGATCAAGGACACCGGCACCATCACCATCGGCCACCGCGATGCGTCCATCCCGTTCTCGTATTACGACGACCAGCAACGCCCGGTCGGCTATGCGATGGACATCTGCATGGTGATCGTGGATGCGGTGAAGAAGCAGCTCAACATGCCGAACCTCAAGGTGAACTACCAGCTCGTCACCTCGGCCAACCGCATCCCGCTCATCTCCAACGGCACGGTGGACCTCGAGTGCGGCTCCACCACCAACAACAACGAGCGCCAGCAGCAGGTGAGCTTCACCAACACGTACTTCATCCCGGCCAACCGCTGGGCGTACAAGAAGGCGCAGAACCTCGCCACCCTCGATACGCTCAAGGGCAAGACCATCGTCTCCACCGCGGGCACGAGCAACATCAAGCTCATCACGCAGCTCAACGCCGACAAGAGCCTCGGCATGAACATCGTGTCCGCCAACGGCCACCCCGAGGCGTTCCAGATGGTCGAGACGGGCCGCGCGGTGGCCTTCGTGATGGACGACATCCTGCTGGCGGGCCTCATCGCCAACTCGCGCAACCCGGGCGAATTCGCCGTCTCCAACGATTTCCTCTCGCTCGAGCCCTACGGCGCCATGCTCCGCAAGGACGACGCGGCGTTCCAGAAGGTCTGCGACGACGCCACCGCGGAGCTCTACAAGTCGGGCCGCATCAACGCGATCTACGACAAGTGGTTCCTGAAGCCGATCCCGCCGAAGAACATCACGCTCAACGTGCCGGAAAGCGAGCAGCTGAAGCGCGCCTTCGCCAACCCGACACACTCCGGCGACCCGAACGTCTACAAGTAACACGCCGTGCAAGGGGGCCCCGCCGGGGCCCCTTTTTTCTGGGCATCGGACCATGGGCTATCACTGGAACTGGAAGGTGCTTTTCGCGCCGGAGCCCGGCGGCACGGGGACATTCCTGCACTACCTCGTCGTGGGGCTCGAGTGGTCGCTCGCCTGCGCGCTGTGCGCCTGGGTGATCGCGCTCGTGGTCGGCGCCATCGTGGGAACCCTGCGCACCACGACCAACCGCTGGGTCGTGGCCATCGGCAACGTCTACGTCGAGATCTTCCGCAACGTGCCGCTGCTGGTGCAGATGTTCCTGTGGTTCTTCGTGGTGCCGGAGCTCCTGCCCACCGGGCTCGGCGATACGATCAAGCAGATGCCCCCGCCCTGGGCGGCGTTCGTGCCGGCGGTCCTCTGCCTCGGCATCTTCACCTCCGTGCGCGTGGCCGAGCAGGTGCGTGCCGGGATCGGGTCGCTGCCGCGCGGGCAGCGCATGGCGGCCATCGCCATGGGCCTCACGCAATTCCAGGCCTACCGCTTCGTGATCCTGCCCCAGGCCTTCCGCATCATCCTGCCGCCGCTCACGAGCGAGTTCATGAACATCATCAAGAACTCGTCGGTCGCGCTCACCATCGGTCTCATGGAGCTCACCGCGCGGGCGCGCGCGATGCAGGAATTCAGCTTCCAGGTGTTCGAGGCCTTCGCCGCGGCCACCGTGCTCTACATCGTCACCAACCTCGTGGTGGTGCTGCTCATGCGCTGGATCGAGGGCCGCGTGCGCGTGCCGGGGCTCATCGCCATCGGCGCCGGGGGTGGCCACTGATGGCCGGCTTCGACTGGGATGTGATCCAGCGCTCGATGCCGTACCTTTTCCGCGAGGGGATGAAGTTCACGTTGACGCTCACCGTGCTGGCGATGGCGGGCGGCATCGTCTTCGGCACGATCCTCGCGATGATGCGGCTGTCGAAGTTCAAGCCGGTCGCGATCGTGGCGGGCGGCTACGTGAACCTGATGCGCTCGATCCCGCTGGTGCTGGTGATCTTCTGGTTCTTCTTCCTCGTGCCGTACATCGGCGCGTGGATCCTGCGCGAGGAGCGGCCGATCCAGGTCGGCGCCTTCTACTCCGCGCTCATCACCTTCACCATGTTCGAGGCGGCGTACTACTGCGAGATCATGCGCGCCGGCATCCAGTCGATCCCGCGCGGCCAGGTGTGGTCCGGCTACGCCCTCGGGCTCAACTACTGGCAGACGATGGGCCACATCGTCCTGCCGCAGGCGTTCCGCAACATGCTGCCGGTGCTGCTCACCCAGACGATCATCCTCTTCCAGGACACGTCGCTCGTGTACGTGATCTCGGCCACGGATTTCCTCGGCGCCGCGGCGAAGGTCGCCAACCGCGACTACCGCCTGGTCGAGATGTACAGCTTCGTCGCGGTCGTCTACTTCATCATCTCGTTCTCGCTGTCGCTGCTGGTGAAGCGGCTGCAGGCGCGAATCGCCATCCGTTAGGGAAGACTCGAGGCCCATGGCACAAGGCGCAGGAATGATCTCCATCCGGAACGTGAGCAAGTGGTACGGCAGCTTCCAGGTGCTGAAGGAGTGCAGCACCGAGGTCGCCAAGGGCGAGGTGGTCGTGGTCTGCGGCCCGTCGGGCAGCGGCAAGTCCACGCTCATCAAGTGCGTGAACGGCCTGGAGCCCTTCCAGAAGGGCGAGATCGTCGTGGACGCGCTTTCCGTCGGCGACGCGAAGACCAACCTGTCGAAGCTGCGCTCGCGCGTGGGCATGGTGTTCCAGCACTTCGAGCTCTTCCCCCACATGACGGTCACGCAGAACCTCACGCTCGCGCAGGTGAAGGTGCTGGGCCGCAGCGAGCAGGAAGCGCGCGACAAGGGCCTCAAGCTGCTGGACCGCGTGGGCCTCGCCGCGCACAAGGACAAGTTCCCGGGACAGCTCTCGGGCGGCCAGCAGCAGCGCGTGGCCATCGCCCGCGGGCTCTGCATGGACCCCATCGCGATGCTCTTCGACGAGCCCACGTCCGCGCTGGATCCCGAAATGATCAACGAGGTGCTCGACGTCATGGTCCAGCTCGCCAGGGAGGGCATGACCATGATGGTGGTCACGCACGAGATGGGCTTTGCCCGCAAGGTCGCGAGCCGTGTAGTCTTCATGGACCAGGGGCAGATCGTCGAGGACCTGCCGACCGACGATTTCTTCGGCAAGCCCCGTTCCGAGCGCGCCCAGCAGTTCCTGTCGAAAATCCTGCACCACTGATGCGACTGTCTCCACAGCCCGACAAGGCGGCGTGATGCAGGCCTTGCAAACGGCCTGAAATCGTGCGGAAATCATTGACGAAACGGCCCTTTTCGGCAGACACTCCCCTTCCATGAATCGCCTGACGGCCATTGGCCTGGCTTCGCTCGTCGCGTACGGGCTGCTCGTCGCAAGCAAGTACACGGGAGTCGTCTCCGCGGCGCGCGAGGATCGGCCGGTGGCTGCGAGCCAGAGCCCCCCCAGCGACAACGTCGCGCGCACCGAAGCGCGCGTGCCGTTGCGCGCGGAGCCGGCGCCCCGCCCCATAGAGCTTTCCTCGCCCGTGCCGCGCGCCGAAGGCACTCGCCTTTCGCCGGCAGCGCTCGAGTTTCGCGCCGCCCGGGACCTCAAGGCCTTCGCCGATGCGTTGATGGCACGCCGGGAGTCGCTCACCGCGGACGAGCGCTACCACCTCGCCCGGGCCCTCGAGGAGTGCCAGTTCGCCACCACCATCAACGAGGACCTCGCGGCCTACAGCGCCAAGCAGCGCCGCCAGTTCCTCGCGAGCCTGCCGGCGGGCGATCCGCTCAATCCCAAGCGCATCTCGGCATACGAGGCGGTGGACAACACGCAGCGCTGCATCGGTTTCCAGAACGCGAAGATCTCGCCCAAGGACATCGACGACCTCTATCGCGCCGCCGCCCAGCAGGGGGATCCCCGCGCCCAGGCGCGCATGCTCACGGCGGACCTCAACGGCAAGCTCAACACCGCCTCGCGCACGCCCGACGCCCCGAATAGCCGCGTGAACGGCGACGACATGTCCCGCATGATCGGCCTCCTCGAGACCCGCGATCCGGAAGCCATGCTCATCGTCGGCCAGTTCCTCTCGCAGAGCGCCATGGCGAGCCAGCTTCACATGGGACCCAATGGCGAGGTGCCGGAGCCTTCCGCGCTCCTCGGCGGCTTCTCGCTCGTCGCGTGCGACATGGGCCAGGACTGCTCGCAGATGAACCGCGAGCCCCTCATGGCGTGCGCCTATGCGGGCTACTGCAACGCGCAGAGCTTCGAGGAGCTGTACCAGAACTTCCTCGCCTCGCCCTGGGCGTACACGCAGGCCATGCGCTATCGCGGCCTCATCCACACCGCGATCGATACGCGCAACTGGGGTCTCATCGGCCTGCTGCCGCCTGCCCCCGCCCCCGCTCCTTCCCACGCCCAGTGATCCGCGCGTAACGCCGTGGTGCCGCCGCGATGCGGATGGCGCGCTGCTGCTGTCCATCCACGCGCAGCCGGGCGCCAGGCGCACCGAAGTGGCCGGCATTCACGGCGAAGCGCTCAAGGTGCGCGTAGCGGCGCCGGCCCTCGAGGATCGTGCGAACGAGGCGCTCGCCGCATTCCTCGCCGAACGCTTCGGGGTGCCGCGCCGCAACGTGGTGCTCGTCTCGGGACAGAAGTCGCGCGAGAAGCGCTTTCGCATCTCCGGGACGACGGTCGATCCCGCCGCGCTCGCCTGAACCGGGATGCTCAGCGCGCGAGCACGCCCACGTGCTCGACCACGCAGCGGCCGAGCGCCGCGACGTTGTAGCCCCCCTCGAGCGTCGAGACCACCCGCCCCTCGGCATGGCGGTCGGCCACCTCGAGCAGCTTGCCGGTGACCCAGCGATAGTCGTCGTCCTCGAGCTTGAGGTAGGCGAGCGGATCCTCGCGGTGCGCGTCGAAGCCCGCCGAGACGAACACGAGCTGCGGCCTGAAGCGCTCGAGCGCGGGAAGCCAGGAGCGCTCGACGGCATCGCGGAAGCCGGCGCTGCCGGTCATCGCCGGCAGCGGCACGTTGATGATGTGGTCGTTGCCCGAATCCGCGCCGCAGAAGGGGTAGTACGGATGCTGGAAGGTCGAGCACAGCATCACGCGCGGATCGTCGTGGAATGCGGCCTCGGTGCCGTTGCCGTGGTGCACGTCGAAGTCGAGGATCGCCACGCGCTCCAGCAAATGCACTTCGAGCGCGTGCATGGCGCCCACGGCCACGTTGTTGAACATGCAGAAGCCCATCGGGCGATCGGGCGTCGCATGGTGGCCCGGCGGACGCACCGCGCAGAAGGCGCTCTGCACCTCGCCGTTCATCACCATGTCCGTGGCGGCGACCACCGCTCCCGCGGCGCGCAGGGCGGCGGAGAGCGAGCTCGGGTTCATCGAGGTGTCGGGATCGAGGTACGCGTAGCCGCGCGTGGGCGCCGCGGCGAACACCGCCTCGACATGCTCGGGGTCGTGGACGCGCTCGAGCTGCTCGCGTTCGGCAAGCGGCGCCTCGCGCATCACCAGGCGCGAGGCGAGGCCGGAGGATTCCAGCGCCGCCAGCACGGAGCGCAGGCGCTGCGGCGATTCGGGATGGCCGTCCCCCATCTCGTGGCGGACGCAGTCGGGATGCGTGAGGATCGCGGTGGTCATACCCCGGGATTCTACCCGGCAGGCACGGCCGCCTAGAACGACTGGCGCGTGATCGCCTTGGTGCCTGCGAGCGCGGGCAGGCCGAACCCGGGCGTGCCGCTCACGGCGTTGGCCGGCGCGTGCACGTCGTAGGTGAAGGTGCCGCTGCCGCTGCCCGAGAAGGAGATCGTGAACGTCCCCACGGGATCGATCTTGAGGTTGCCGGGCACCCACGGCTGTTGCACCGGCGTGGCAGTGAGGACGTAGACGTCGCCCGTGATGCTCGTGGGGGTGGTCCACTTTCCGCCCGGCATCACGATCCACAGGGGCTTGAAGCCGCCCGAGTCGCGGGCCCGCGGATCGTACGTGTACCAGACCGCGTAGACCTGGTTGGTCTCGCGGTGCTGCATGAACGAGAGCCCCCAGCCCGACTCGGCGGTGTTGTACCACATGTCCGTCCAGTTCTCGGACGGCACGACCTGGGCGGCCGCGGGCAGCGCGAAGCCGAGGGCAAGGAGTGTCGTGGCTAACAGACGGCGCATTGGGCGATGGGCGAAAATGCAACTATGTCCATGAACAGCCTTCAAAACTGAAAGCTTCCGGGCACATGCTATCCTGCCTCGGGCCCCTCGGGGATGGGGCGACAAACCGCTGACAAGGTTCCCTTTTCGATGCTTCTCGATTCCCGCAGCCGGCTGGCCGGCGGCCCCACCGAGGCGGTAGTCGCCGCCGCGGGGCAGGTCATCCTCGGCAAGGAACGGCAGATCCGGCTCGCCATGGCGTGCATCCTCGCGCGCGGCCACCTGCTGATCGAGGACGTCCCCGGCGTGGGCAAGACCACGCTTTCCCACACGCTGGCGCGCCTGCTGGGCCTCGACTACCAGCGCATCCAGTTCACCTCGGACCTGCTGCCGGCGGACATCATCGGCGTCTCGATCTTCGACCGCGAGAGCTCGAGCTTCCGCTTCCACCCGGGCCCGATCTTCGCGCAGATCATCCTCGCCGACGAGATCAACCGCGCCAGCCCGAAGGCGCAGAGCGCGCTCCTCGAGGCGATGGAGGAGCACCAGGTCACCGCCGAGGGCGAGACGCGCCCGCTGCCCGAGCCCTTCTTCGTCATCGCCACGCAGAACCCGATGCACCAGGTGGGCACCTTCCCGCTGCCCGAATCGCAGCTCGACCGCTTCCTCATGCGCCTGAGCCTGGGCTACCCCGATGCGAAGGCCGAGCGGGAGCTGCTGCGCGGCGCGGAGCGGCGCGACATGATCTCGCACCTGCAGCCCGCGATGACGGCGGCACAGCTGGCCGAGCTGCAGAAGGCGGTTCCGGCGATGCAGGTTTCCGACGCGCTGCTGGACTACGTGCAGCAGCTCATCCACCACACGCGCATCTCGCCGCGCTTCACGCAGGGGCTCTCGCCCCGGGCGGGGGTCGCGATCCTGCGCGCGGCACAGGCGTGGGCCATGATGGAAGGCCGCCGCCAGGTGCTTCCCGAGGACGTGCAGGCCATCGCGCCCGCCGTCGTGGGCCATCGCCTGCACGGCAACGCCGATGCGGCCCGGGGCAGCTTCGACCCCGCCGCGGAGCTCATCGCGAACGTGCCGATTCCCTGAGTGGGCGTCCGGCAAGCGATCTCCGACTGGATCTTCCGCGCGCAGGCCCCCGAGGCGGCGCCCGTCACGCTGGTGCAGCGGCGCATCTTCATCCTGCCCACGCGCCAGGGCTATTACTTCGCGGTCACGCTCGTGCTGCTGCTGGTGGCCTCCATCCAGTACGCGCTGCAGCTCGCGTTCCTGCTCACGTTCCTGCTGGGCAGCATGGCGGGTGTAGCGATGCTGCACACGTGGCGCAACCTCGCCCACATCAGGATCCGCCCCGGCCGCTGCGACGCGGTGTTCGCGGGCGATGTCGCCCGCTTCATGCTCTCGGCGGAGACGCCGTCGCAGGCGCGCTTCGCCATCGGCGCGCGCCGGCATGAGGGCGAGCCCGTCTATGCCGATGTCACGGCCGCGGAGCCTGCGGTGATCCCGATTCCCGCGGCGGCCACGCGCCGCGGCGTGTTGCGCTGCGGACGCGTCGAGCTCTTCACGCGCTATCCGATCGGGCTCTTCCACGCGTGGTCGTACGTGGATTTCGGCCTGTCGGTGCTGGTCTATCCGCGGCCCGATCCCGGCGCGGGCTCCCCGCCGCAGCATTCGCGCAGCGTCGCCGAGGAAGGCATCCCGGTGCCCGGCGACGAGGAATTCAACATGCTGCGCGGCTACCGCCCGGGCGACCCGCCGAAGCTGATCGCGTGGAAGGCGCTCGCACGCGAGCAGGGCCTCCTCACGAAGGAATTCAGCGCCATGGCCTCGAGCGAGCTGTGGCTCGACTGGGCCGACGCGCCGGGCGCGGAGGTGGAAGCGCGGCTGTCGGCGCTCGCGCACTGGGTCATCCAGGCGGAGGACTTCGGCCAGAGCTATGGGCTCAGGCTGCCGGGTGTGGCGATCCCGCCCGGCCGCGGCGAGGCGCACCGTGCGCGCTGCCTCGAAGCGCTCGCCCTCTTCGACTCCGACCGCCGATGAGCACCGTCGCCGCCCCAGCCGCCTCGCCGCACCTCGACGTGCGCAACGTCATGTGGCTCATCGCCGCGATGGCGTTCGTGATCGCGCCCCACCTCGGGCGGCTGCCGGCGTGGGTCGGGCTCTTCTGCCTCGCGGTGCTGATGTGGCGCGCGTGGATCGGCTGGGCGGCGATCCATTTCCCGTCCGTGTGGCTGATGCGCCTCATCACGGTCGTGGCCTGCGTGGGCACCTTCGCGCAGTACCATCGCCTCACGGGACGCGAGCCGGGGGTGACGCTCCTCATCGTGATGGCGGTGCTCAAGCTCCTGGAGATGCGCACGCAGCGCGAGGTGACGCTCACCATCTACCTCGGCTTCTTCCTGGTGATGACGAACTTCCTCTTCGCGCAGACCATCCCCATGGGCGCGTACATGCTCGTGTGCGTGTGGATCTTCATGGCGACGCTGATCGGCTTCAACCACGTGGGCCGCTCGCCCACGGTGATGCAGCGGCTGCGCCCCGCGGGCGCCCTGGTGGCGCAGGCCCTGCCGCTCATGCTCGCCTTCTTCCTGCTCTTCCCGCGGACGCACGGCCCGCTGTGGGCGCTCCCGCAGGACGCGAAGACCGCCGGCTCCGGCCTCTCGGACACGATGGCGCCCGGCAACGTGTCCGACCTCATCAAGTCGGAACGCGTGGCCTTCCGCGTGACCTTCCCCAACGAGATGCCGCCGTACCAGACGCTCTACTGGCGGGGCCCCGTGCTGGTGCGCTTCGACGGCACGACGTGGCGCATGGTCGACGAGCCGATATACCCGCGCCGCCCCGAATACTCCCGGCGCGGCCGCCCCGTGCAGTACATCGTCGACCTGGAGCCGCACAACAAGAACTGGCTCTTCGCCCTCGACGTGCCGGGGAGCCTGCCGGAGAACACGCTCGTGCGCAGCGACCTGCAGCTGCGCTCGGCGAACGTCGTGAACGAGCGCTACCGCTACGAGATGAGCTCGTGGCTGGACTACCGCTACGGCGAGAACGTGCCACCCTCCCGCCTCGCGATGGCGCTCGACTTCCCGCCCGATCGCAACCCGCGCGCCGTGGCGCTGGGACGCCAGTGGGCCGCCGAGATCCACGACCCGCGCGAGATCCTGCTGCGCGCGATGCGACTGTACAACCGCGAGTTCACCTACACGCTCGAGCCGCCGCTGCTGGATCCGGAGAACCCGTACGACGACTTCCTCTTCAACTCGAAGCAGGGCTTCTGCGAGCATTTCTCGGGCAGCTTCGCGCTGCTGATGCGGGCGGCCGGAATCCCGGCGCGCATCGTCACCGGCTACCAGGGCGGCGAGGTGAACCCGCTCACCCGGGAGCTGGTCGTGCGCCAGGCCGATGCCCACGCGTGGGTCGAGGTCTGGCTCGCAAAGGACGGCTGGGTGCGGATCGATCCCACCTCCGCGGTGTCGCCGCTGCGCGTGGAGGGCGGCGTGAACGCGGCGCTCGGGCCCATCGGCGTGATCCCCACGCTCGTCGCGGTCGACCGACTCGGCGTGCTCGCCAACATCCGCTTCCTGTGGCAGGCGGCGAACGGGCAATGGGAATCGTGGGTGGTCGGGTACAACATGCAGCGCCAGCGGCAGTTCTTCTCGCAGCTCGGGATGGGGGACGTGGACTGGCGCACGCTCGCGTTCTGGCTCCTCATCGCGACCGCGGCGGTGGGCGGCGCGGTGACGCTGGGCCTGCTGGTGCGCGATCGCCCGCCGCGCGCCGATCCCTCGCTCGCCGCGTGGAACCGCTTCTGCCGCAAGCTCGCGCGCGCGGGCCTGGAACGGCGCGCGCAGGAGGGGCCGCTCGACTATCTCGCCCGCCTGAGCGCGGAGCGCCCCGCGCTTGCACCGCAGGCCTCGGAAATCACGCGCCGCTACATCGCCGCGCGCTACGGCAGCGGCGCCACGAGGGAGGAGCTGCGGCAGCTCGCGCGCCTCGCGCGCGCCTTCGATCCCGCGCGCGCCTGACGTGTCCACGCCCGTCCGGCGCAACGATCCGTGCCCGTGCGGCAGCGGCCTGCGCTACAAGGAGTGCCACGGCAAGCTGGGCGCCTCGTCGGCCCCGCCCACGCCGGAAGCGCAGATCCCCCGCGCATTGCAGCTTCACCAGGCCGGACGCGTGGACGAGGCCGAGCGCATCTATCGCGAGGTGCTCGCGGCGATCCCCGGCCACGCCATCGCCTCGCATTACCTCGGCATGGCGGCGTGGCATCGCGGCGATCCCGTGGAGGGCGAGCGGCTGATGCGCGCGTCGATCGCGGCCGATGCCTCGATCGCGGATTTCCACAACAACCTGGGCCTGCTGCTGCGCGACACGGGACGCGCCGCGGAAGCGCTCGACTGCTTCGCGCGCACGCTCGCGACCGACCCCGCGTGGATCGAGGCGCACAGCAACCGCGGGCTCGCGCTCGAATCGCTCGGGCGCTTCGACGAGGCCGTGGCCGAATACCGCCGCGCGCTCGCGGCCGCGCCGCAATTCGCCGTGGTCCACCAGAACCTCGCGCGCGTGCTCCTCACGCTGGGCGACTTTCGCGAGGGCTGGGAGCACTATCGCTGGCGGCTCGCGGCGCAGGGCCTCGCGCGCACGGCGCCCCCTGCGGCCGCCACTCCCCTGCCCGCGAACCTCGTGGGGCGGCGCTTCGCGCTCATCACCGAGCAGGGCATCGGCGACGTGCTGTTCTTCCTGCGCTTCGCGCCCGAGCTGGTGCGCCGCGGCGCACGGCTCGCCTTCCACGGCGACATGCGGCTCGCGCCGCTCCTCGCGCGCACCGGGCTCTTCGAGCTCGCGGTCCTGCCCGAGCACGCGTCCACCGCGGATGCCGAGCGCATCCACATCGGCGACCTGCCCTGGCTCCTCGAGGCCCACGATGCGAGCGCCCTTCCGCCGCCCCTGCCGCTCACGGCCGACGCGCCTCGCGTGTCGCGCTGGCGCGAGACGCTCGCCGCATGGGGACCGCCCCCGCATGTCGCGCTCACGTGGCGTGCGGGGCTCGCCGCCCGCGGTCCTGCGCAGGTGCAGCTCAAGGCAGTGGTACCCGCAGTGCTCGCCGATGCCGTGCGCGATTCGCACGCGACATTCGTCTCCGTGCAACGCCTGCCCGGCGATGGGGAGCGCGAGGCGCTGGAGCAGGCGCTGGGCGCGCCCGTGCACGATGCGAGCGCCGCCAACGACGATCTCGACGAGATCCTCGCGCTGCTCGCGGTGGTGGGCGATTACGTGGGCGTGAGCAACGCCAACACGCACCTGCGCGCGGGTCTCGGCAAGCCGATGCATGTCCTGGTGCCCTTCCCGCCCGAATGGCGCTGGATGCGCCCGGGCGAACGCTCGCCGTGGTTCCCGGGCGTGCGGATCACGCGGCTCTAGGGCCGGCGGCACACCGCCGTTACATCGCCGGGAGCACCTTCGCGGGATCGACGGGCTTGCCCTGGCGGCGCACCTCGAAGTGGAGCTTCACCTCGTCGGCGTGCGTGGAGCCCATCTCGGCGATCTTCTGCCCCTTGCGCACGTCCTCCTGCTCCTTCACCAGCAGCTTGTCGTTGTGCGCGTATGCGGACAGCCACGTCTCGTTGTGCTTGATGATGACCAGCTTGCCGTAGCCGCGCAGGCCCTCGCCCGCGTACACCACGCGCCCGCTCGCCGCGGCGACGATGGGCGTGCCCTTGCGGCCGCCGATATCCATGCCCTTGGTGGTCTCGGTGAAGGGCGCGATCACCTTGCCCTTCACGGGCCAGGTCCAGTCGATGTCCTCGCGGTCGGTGCCGGCGGCCCTCTCGGGCTCGGGCGCGGGCGCGGCACGTGACGGCGGCGGCGCACCCGGCGGGGGCGTTGCGGCGGGCGCGGGAGTGCCGGCGGCTTCGCCGCCGAGCTGCGCCAGCGCGCGCTCCGAGAACGGCACCTTCTGCGCGCGCGGCTCGACCTTCACCGTCGCCGTGTTCGCGAGCGGGCGCGCCTCGATGGGCGTCGTCGTCGCGAGCGGCATGGTCACCGGCGCACCCGGCGCGGGCTGCGGCTGCGCCGCCGCTGCCTGTGCGTCCGGCGGCGTGGCCGCGGGCTGGTTGCTGCCCGGCGCGGCGAGCAGGAGCACCTGGCCCACCGCGATCATGTTCGGGTTGGTGATGTTGTTCCACGCCGCCAGCTCGCGATAGTCGAGGCCGTACTGCAGCGCGATGCCGACGAGCGTCTCGCCGCGCTTGACCGTGTGCGTGGGCAGCGGCTTCACCGGCGCCGCCTCGGGCGGCGGCCTGGGAGCTTCCGTGGCGGCAGGCGCGGGCGCAGGCGGCGGCGAGCCGCGGTCGACCACCGGCGCGGGCCGATTGGCCGCGCACGCACCCAGCAGGAGCGCGAGCATGACGAGCGCGATGCGATTCTTCATGCGAGCCCCGGCAGCAGCGGCACGAAGCGCACCGGCTCGCGGCGCTGCTCGACGAAGCCGTTTTCCTTCCGGTCGACCACGTACAGCCACTGGTCCTCCACACCCACGGGGAGCACCATGCGGCCGCCGACGGCGAGCTGTTGCCTGAGCGCCTCGGGCACGTGCGTCGCGGATGCCGCCATGAGGATGCCGTCGTACGGCGCGCCCTCGGGATAGCCGGCATGGCCGTCGGCGTGCTTGTAGCGCACGTTGTAGAAGCGCAGGTCGCGCAGGTTGCGGCGCGCCTTGTCCATGAGCGGGGCGATGCGCTCGAGCGTGTAGACCTCGCGCACGAGCTTGCCCAGCACCGCGGTCTGGTAGCCGCAGCCGGTGCCGACCTCGAGCACCTTCTGCATCGGCTTCACCTCGAGGAGGAGCTGCGTCATGAGGGCCACGATGGTGGGGCTGGAGATGGTCTGGCCGTGGCCGATGGGCAGCGCCACGTCCTCGTACGCGCGCGAGGCGATGCCCTCGTCCACGAAGCTGTGGCGCGGGATCTCGCCCATCGCGAGCAGCACGCGCTCGTCGGTGATGCCCTCGCGGCGCAGGTAGTCGACCATCCTGAGCCGCGTGCGCTCGGACGTCATGCCCATGCCGGCGCTCATGAGGCCATCCATTGCGTCACCAGCGGAATCTGCCCGGCGTGGGTGAGATCCACCTGCAGCGGCGTGATCGAGACCACGCCGCGCTCGAGCGCATGGAAATCGGTGCCGGGGCCCGCCTCGCGCGCGCCGCCCGCGGGGCCCACCCAGTAGACGGTCTCGCCGCGCGGGTTCTTGCCCGGCACGACCGGCTGCGCCTTGTGGCGCCGGCCCAGGCGCGTCACCTCGAAGCCGGCGATGGCGTCGTACGGCACGTCGGGGACGTTCACGTTGAGGAGCACCGGGCCGCCGAAGGGCGAGCGGGCCACGCGCTCCACCAGCTCGCGCGCCACGCGGGCCGCGGTCTCGTAGTGGACGAACTCGTGGCTCACGAGGGAGATCGCGATCGCCGGAATGCCGAGCAGGTAGCCCTCGGTGGCGGCGGCGACGGTGCCGGAGTAGAGCGTGTCGTCGCCCATGTTGGAGCCGTTGTTGATGCCGGAGACCACGATGTCCGGCTCGAAGTCGAGCAGGCCCGTCACCGCCATGTGGACGCAATCCGTGGGCGTGCCGTTCACGTAGAGGAAGCCGTTGTGCGCACGTGCGAGCTGCAGCGGGCGGTCCAGCGTGAGCGAGTTGGAGGCGCCGCTGCGGTCGCGCTCCGGCGCCACCACGGTGATCTCGCCGCACGAGGCGAGCCCTTCGGCGAGCGCGGCCAGTCCGGGGGCGAAATAGCCGTCGTCGTTCGAAAGAAGAATGCGCAAGTTAAGGTCTTGATTTTGCTGTTGGTGCGGCGCCGGGCTCGG
>Ga0207698_10001072_pt1 | contig 15905 bp, 16 predicted proteins | sample KBSCornC22_FD_184298 | JGI IMG/M metagenome (GOLD analysis project Ga0207698, IMG submission 184298) | Corn rhizosphere microbial communities from Kellogg Biological Station, Michigan, USA - KBS Corn C2-2 (SPAdes) (version 2) | ecosystem: Host-associated > Plants > Roots > Rhizosphere > Soil ...
GAGAATCATCAAAGCCGGCAGATAAAATAGCGCGACGAGCAGATGGCCCCCGAGCAGCCAAAACCAGTCGCGTGGTGTCAGCCTGCGCAGCGGCAGCGCGATCGCCAGCGCGATGGTGAGCGCCAGGCCGTAGAGCGCGCCCAGATTGTGCAGCCAGATCAGGATTTCGAGCAGGATCAGATAGGCGGCGAGCAGCACGCCGCCGACCGGCTGCCCGCGCTCCGCGCGCCGCGCGAGCCGCAGGATCAGCCCGATCTCCCCCGCATAGAGCAGGATCATCAGCGGATAAGGGCGGATCTCGCGCGTCATCTCGACCAAAGCGAGCGACAGGCTCGCCAGCCCGATCGCCGCCAGCCGCAGACGCGCGCGCTGCCCGGCATCCCAGCCGGCCCAGGAACCGGCTTCGTTCGCCAGCCAAGCCATCACGGGCAGGGTGGCGATCCCCGCGATCCAGCCGATCAGCCGCAACGACGCCAGCCCGTCGCCGAAGGCCAGCACCCACAGGTGCAGCAACATATAATAAAAGGGCGGATGGCTTTCATAGAGCGGCACCACGCGCCACAGGAAGGACAGGCTGTGGCCGGCCGCATAGGTGCTGTATGCCTCGTCGAGCCACATCGGTTCGCCCGTCAGGTTCCATGTCCTGACCCCGATTCCGATCGCGACCAGCAAAGCGATCGCTACCGCTCTCAGCCTTCTGTCCTGCATCGTCCGACGGCTTATCCCTTTTGCAGGCACTTGTCGCGCGCGCTGGGTGCGCCATAAGGGAGTTGAATGTTCCGCTCCGCGCCACAGGTCGAGACGCCCGCCGGTTGGTGGAACAGTCGCTGGTTCCTTGTCGGGCTGGTGCTGCTCGGCATCCTGCCCTTGCTCTACCCGACCATCCCGCCGCTGGTGGATCTGCCCGAGCATATGGGCCGCTACCGGATCCAGCTGTCGGGACCGGCCGATCCCCTGCTCCGGGATTATTTCAGCTTCCACTGGGCGTTCATCGCCAATCTGGGCGTCGATCTGCTGATCGTGCCGCTGGCCGCGATCTTCGGGATCGAGCTGGGCGTGAAGCTGATCGTGATCGGCATCGTCGTGCTGACGATGACCGGCATGCTGTGGACCGCGCGCGAGGCGCATGGCCGCGTGCCGCCGCCCGCTTTGTTCGCGCTGCCGCTCGCCTACAGCTTCCCCTTCATCTGGGGCTTCCTCAATTTCCTGCTGTCGATGGCGCTCGCGCTCAATGCCTATGCGCTGTGGTTGCGGCTCGGGCGGCAGCAAAGATGGACACTGCGCCATGCCTTGTTCGTGCCGATCGGCCTTGCGCTGACCGTCGCGCACATCTTCGGCTGGGCGGTCCTGTGCCTGCTCGCCTTCGGCGCCGAAACCGTCCGCGCCCGCGACGCCGGCCGTAAATTCGTGCCGAGCCTGTGGCAGGGTGCGATCTCGTGCCTGTCGCTCGCGCCGCCGCTGTTGCTGCTGGTCGCGTGGCGCAGCGGGGATGCCAATGGCCAGAATATCGACTGGTTCTTCTGGCGCGCCAAATATGTCTACATGGTCTCGATCCTGCGCAACACGTGGATGAATTTCGACCTGGCCTGCGTCTATCTGCTGTGGACGCTGGTCGCCTTCGGTCTGGCCGGCGTGTGGGTACGCATGAACCGCACGCTCGGCATCGCCGCGCTGATGCTGATCATCGCCTATATCGCGCTGCCGCGCATCCTGTTCGGCTCGGCTTATGCCGACATGCGGCTGGCGCCTTATGTGATGATGGTGTCGGTGATCGCGCTCGGCCCGGCCAGGCCTTCACAGAAGCAGGCGGCGATCGTTGCCTTTCTCGCCACCGGCCTGTTCGTCTGGCGCATCGCGCTGCTGACCGAAAGCTTCATCGTCCATCATCGCGCCAACGAGCATCAGCTCGAGGCGTTGAACCATATCCGCCCCGGCAGCCGCGTCTTCGTCGAGGTCAATCTTCCCTGTCTCAGCAAATGGGAGACGTCGCGCATGGATCATCTCGGCGCGATGGCGATCGTGCGGCGCGGTGCCTTCGCCAATGGCCAATGGACCGATCCCGGCGCGCAGCTGGTGCGGATCAAATATGCCCCCGCCAAGGGCTTTGCCGAGGATCCGACCGAGATATTGCGTCCGCGCGGCTGCAACGACCGCCGCTCCAAGACCTATCCCGCGGGGCTCAACAACCTGCCGCACGACGCGTTCGACTATGTCTGGCTGATCGACATGCCGCGCGACCAATGGAACAGCTTCCCGGGCCTCACCCCGATCTGGAATGGCGGCGCGAGCGGGATTCTCTACCGCGTCGGTCCGCGCCCGCCTTGGTCGGTGCCGATGCCGGAGCCGGTGGGCTCAGCCAAAAGGGCGATCGACACGCCGGCCGGGAACAGGCCACGCACCGCGACGTGACGCTCGGCTCCGAATAGCCAGGTCAGCAGCGCATTGACGGGGCGGGCGGGGATGCGGTCCTCGTCCCCGCCCTGGCGGCGGAGCAGCCGGTTGAGCCAGCGCACGCCGACGATCGCCGGCAGCAGGAAGGCGTTGAACCGCGTCCGCCGAAGCGTACGGAAGCCGGCCGCCTCGACCACCCTTTCGAGCATTTGCGCGGTATAGCGGCGCTGGTGGTGGTGCGCGACATCATGTCCGCTCCACAGGCTCGGCATCGCCGGAACCGCGAGCATCAGCCGCCCGCCCGGCGCAAGCTTCGACTTGAGCGCCGCCAGCGCGCCCTTGTCGTCCGGTATGTGCTCGAGCACATCGAGCAGCACGATCAGGTCGTAATAGCCATCTTCCAGCGGCACGTCGGGCAGGTACCCACCCTTGACCGCGACGCCGGTGCGTTGGCTCGCAAAGGCGCGCGCATGATCGTCCGGCTCGACCGCGTCGACCGTGCCGAATTGCTGCAGCATCGCGATGTTCGATCCGGTGCCGCAGCCGATCTCCAGGATGCGCAACGGCCCCTTCTTGGGGCGCCAGCGTTCGATCAAGGCGGTCAGAATCCTGCGGCGCCCGACGAACCACCAATGGTCGCGGTCGATCTCTGCCATCCGGTCATAGACATGGCGTTCCATCAGGCGTCGTCGTCGCCCGCTTCGCCGATCTTCTCCCGCACGATGTAGATCGGGCGGCGCTTGGTCTCGACCAGGATGCGCCCGACATATTCGCCAAGGATGCCGAGCGACATCAATTGCACGCCGCCCAGGAACAAAACCGCGACCATCATCGAGGCGTAGCCCGCGACGTCGATGCCGTAGAGCACGACCCGGCCGATCAGGAACAAGGCGTAGAGCATCGCGATCGCGGCGATCACGAAGCCGATATAGGACCAGACGCGCAACGGCGCGGTCGAGGCCGACGTGATGCCGTCGACCGCGAGCTTCCACAGCTTCAGATAATTGAACTTGGTCCGGCCGACATGGCGCTCGGCGCGGTCATAATAGACCGCGGCCTGGCGGAAACCGCCCCACGAGAAGAGGCCTTTCATGAAGCGGTTGCGCTCGGGCATCGCCCGGATCACCTCGACCACCTTGCGGTCGAGCAGGCGGAAGTCGCCCGCATGTTCGGGGATCTTGTCCTCGCTCAGCCAATTGTGCGCGCGATAATAGAGGTCGGCGGTCAGCCTTTTGGGCAGGCTGTCGGTCATGCGGTTGCGGCGGACACCGAACACGACGTCATTGCCCGCGCGCCATTCGTCGAGCATCGCGCCGATCACCTCGGGCGGATCCTGCAGATCGACGTCGATCGGCACCACGGTTTGCCCGCGCGCATGATCGAGCCCTGCGGACAAGGCCGCTTCCTTGCCGAAATTGCGCGAGAGCGAGATGGCAACCACGCGCGGATCGACCCGGTTCGCGGCCATGATCGCTGCCAGCGTCGCGTCCGAACTGCCGTCGTCGACGAACAGGATCTCCCACAGCACGCCGTCGCCGTTCGTATCGCGTAAGCCGTCGAGCACCGGACCCATGCGCGCCAGGAAGGGCTGGATCGCATCCTCTTCGTCCTTGACCGGCACGATCACCGAGATGAGCGGCCGCTTCGCGACCGCGCTGACCGGCTTCTGCCGCGGATTGGATGAGACCACTTTCACTTGAACACCCACCAACGGTTCAACACGAAGATCATAGCAGGGGTTACGAACCAGATGGGCAGATAAAGCGTCCAGTGCGGCAGGTTCAGCGCGTCGGTCAGCAGCCAGGCCCAGAAAGCGTTGAGCGCCAGGCTGGGAAGCGAGGCGAGCACGAAGCGCACCTGGCTGGCGCGGTCGCGCGTGCCATGATTGCGGAAGGTGATGCGGCTGTGCAGGATATAGCCGAGGCACAAAGCCGCGACATAGCCCGAAAGGTTGCAAAATTGCAGCGGCAGCTTGGTCGCGCTGTCGAGCGTGACCAGCACGAGCGAATAGAGGCCGGTGACGATCGTCCCGTTCACGCCATAACGCACGATCTGCCAGAATATCTCGCGCCGGGCGGCCACCGCCGTCATGTCCTGACCCACACATCCCCTGTTCTGCGACCGGTCGAAGCGGCGCGCGCTTTCCCAGCCAGCAGCAAGGCTCTAGAGCGCCGCTTCGGGCGAGGGAAGAGCGGCAGTGACGGACGGGACGCAGAAACCAACACATTGGCGCCGGTGGTTCCTGGTCGGCTGGGCGGCGATCGTCGTCTACATGCTCTATTACAAGTGGAACGCGATCCACTGGTTCGCTCTGTCGGACACCGACGACAATATGCGCTTCGCCCAGGTGCAGGCGCTGCTGCACGGGCAGGGCTGGTACGATCTGCGCCAGCACCGGATCGATCCGCCGGCCGGCATTTCGATCCATTGGTCGCGACTGGTCGACCTGCCGATCGCCGCCCTGATGCTGATCCTGCAGCCGATCGTCGGCGGGCAGGAAGCGGCGCGCTGGTCATGTGCGATCGCGCCGATGCTCGCGCTCGGCGCCGCGCTGTACGGCGTGATGCTGACGGCGCGGCGGCTGGTCGATCGCTGGGCTTTCTTCCTCGCCGGCTCGATCCTGGTCTTCGCCAATACGACGATGCTGATGTGGATGCCGCTGCGCATCGACCATCATGGCTGGCAATTGGCGAGCTTGATCATCGCCGTGGCGGGCATGGCCGACGGCAAGAAATTCCGTGGCGGCCTGACCGCGGGTTTCGCGACCGCTTTCTCGCTCACGATCGGACTCGAGCTGCTGCCTTATCTGGCGGTGGTCGGCGCCCTGATCCTGCTCTGGTGGGTGATCGAGGGGGATCAGGCCAATCGCCTGCGCGGCTATGGCCTCAGCCTCGCGGCAGGTACGGCGTTCGGCTATCTCGTCTTCGGTTCATTCGATAACGCGCAATATCTCTGTGATGCGCTGACCCCGGTCTATCTCTCGACCCTGGTCGGGGCGGGCGCGATCCTGTTCGCGCTCGGCTCCTTCGCCTTCGCCGAACGCTGGCTGCGCATCGTCGCGGCGCTCGCGGCGGGAGCGGCGATCTGCGGCTTCTATGCCGGCGCCTTCCCCCAATGCCTGGGGAGACCCGAACATCTGCCGCCCGAGGCGGACAAGCTCTGGTTCAGCCATATCAAGGAAGCCAAGCCGCTCTACCAACATGGCTGGCGCATCGCCTTCCCGACCCTGTCGCTGTCGATCATCGGCGTGATCGGGGCGGCCTGGTCCTTCTGGCGGGCACGCGGAACCGAAAAGGCGGTGCCCTGGGCGCTCGTCTTCCTGCTCTCGCTCTTCTCCGCGCTCCTGCTCTTCTGGCAGACGCGTGCGGGCCCGGGCTCGCAGCTGATGGGCGTGATCGGCGCCACCGCGCTCGGCTGGCCGATGCTCAACTGGACGCTCGATCATCGCAATCTGCTGGTCCGCGTGTTCGGTTCGGTCGCGGTGTTCCTGCTCGTCTCGGGTTCATTCTCGGCGCTGATCGTCGAGAACGTTCCGGAACAGAGGAGCAAGTACCGGCAGAAGGTCGATATGGCGAACCGCCGCTGCCCGACCCTGCCTGCGCTCCGGCCGATCGCCGCCTTGCCCAAGGCGACGATCCTGACCTTCATCGATCTCGGGCCGCGCCTGATCGCGGTGACGCACCACAACGCGGTTGCCGGACCTTATCACCGCGCCGCCGACGCGATTCTCGACGTGCAGCACAGCTTCCGCGCAACCAGCCCCGAGGTCGCGCACGACGCGATGCGCCGGCACGGCGCGAGCCTGTTGCTGATCTGTCCCGGCCTGTCGGAATCGACCGTCTATGCCAGCGAAGCCCCCAAGGGATTCTACGTCCAGCTCGCGCATGGCCAGGTGCCCGACTGGCTCGCGCCGGTGAAATTGCCCGATGCGTCGCCTTACCGGCTCTGGCGACGGCTGAATTGACCGCCCGCGGATCATATCATGGTCCGCTATATTCGCCGCTGATTTCCTTGGCGAACGGTCAATGCAAGAATATCGTGCTGCGATGCAGCGTGATGCTGTGTCAAAAGGAAATAACTGAAAAATACAGATAATTGTTGCATCGCAACGGCGAATCGGTCAGCATCGCTGCAACGCACAAAGATCGTGTGTTACATTGACCGGCGGCTCAAGGACGAGCCGGCCCGGTCACCGGAATCAGCAAAGCCGCTGTTGGACCCACAAGGGTCCAAGGGCGGCTTTTTTCGTGTTTGCGCTTCATCGGGGGATAGAATGACGGACGCTGGCAAGACCATTGTCGATCACCTGGGCAGGCCGCTGGGCCGCCGCCGCTTCCTGTCGCTGGCGGGGGCCGGCGCCACCGCTGTCGCGCTCGGCGGCGGGCTTGCGGAGAGCGCGCTGGCCGCGCCGTTCAAGCCCGAAGTCACCGGCGTGAAGCTGGGCTTCATCGCGCTGACCGACGCCGCGCCCTTGATCCTCGCCAAGGAACTGGGGCTGTTCGCCAAATATGGCATGCCCGACGTGGTGGTCGCCAAGCAGGCGAGCTGGGCGGCGACGCGCGACAATCTGGTGCTGGGCTCAGGCGGCGGCGGGATCGATGGCGCGCATATCCTGTCGCCTCTGCCCTATCTGCTGACGCTGGGCGCGGTCGGCAAGGCGACGCCGATGAACATCCTCGCACGGCTGAACGTCAACGGCCAGGCGATCTCCGTCGAGAAGCAATATCTCGGGTCGCGCGTCGACATCAATTCGGCGCGGATGAAACCGCTGATCGCGCAGCGCAAGGCCGCCGGCCGCAAGATCACGATGGCGATGACCTTCCCCGGCGGCACGCACGATCTGTGGATCCGCTACTGGCTCGCCGCGCAGGGCATCAACCCCGAAACCGACGTGGATCTGATCACGGTGCCGCCGCCGCAGATGGTCGCGAACATGAAAGCGGGCACGATGGAGGCCTTCTGTGTCGGCGAACCCTGGAACGACCAATTGGTGGCACAGGGGCTCGGCTATACCGCGGTCTCGACCGGCCAAATATGGATGAACCATCCCGAAAAGGCGTTCGCGATGCGCGCCGACTGGGTCGCCGCGCATCCGATGGCGGCGATCGCGCTGACCGCGGCGGTGATCGACGCGCAGCGCTGGGCCGACAATCCCGCCAACAATGCCAAGCTTGCCGAGATCATCGGCGGCCGCGACTGGCTGAAGGTGCCGGTGACCGACATCCAGGATCGTCTGTTGGGCGATTTCACCATGGGCGACGGCCGCGTCTTCAAGAACGCGCCGTTCAAAATGAAATTCTGGGCGGCCAATGCCTCCTTCCCGTACAAGAGCCACGACCTGTGGTTCCTCACCGAGGACCAGCGCTGGGGCAAGCTGCCCGCCAATCTCAACAAGGCGGCGGTGATCGCGAAGGTCAACCGGTCGGACATCTGGCGTCGCGCGGCGATGCTGGCCAAGGTTCCGGCCGGCCAGATCCCGACCGGCGACAGCCGCGGCGTCGAGCATTTCTTCGACGGCAAGAGCTTCGATCCCGCCAATCCCGGCGCCTATCTCGCCAGCCTCAAGCTCAAGAAGGCCTGAATGGCCGCCCTCCCGGAGACCGCCATGGTATCGACCGCGAAAGCCGTTGCGAACGATAGCCGATCCGCCGAGGCGGAGGGCGGCGGAGACGGCGCCGTCCTGCTGACTCTGCCGACGTCGCCGCCTGCCGCCGCGGAGGCCCGCCCGAAGGAGCAGCCCGTGCGCCGTTCGTCTCCCGTTCTGGGCATGCTCTATCGTGCGGCCGCGGCAACATTGCCGACCGTCGTGGTGATCGGACTGCTGCTGATCGTATGGCAGTTCGCATGCGGTGCGCCGGGCTCGTCGCTGCCCGCGCCGACGAAGATCTGGGCCGACAGCCGCGAGGTGATCCTGCACCCGCTGAAGGGCGTGACCTTCAACGGGCTGAAGCCGAGCGTCGAGAGCGGCGATGTCGGTATCGCGGTCCATATCCTGACCAGCCTGCGCCGCGTCGCGATCGGTTTCGGCCTGGCGGCGATCGCGGGGATCGGGCTTGGCGTGCTGATCGGCCAGAGCCGGCTCGCTTATCGTGCGCTCGATCCTTTGTTCCAGGTGCTGCGGACCGTGCCGCCGCTCGCCTGGCTGCCGATCAGCCTGGCGGTGTTCCAGCAGGCCCAGCCCTCGTCCATCTTCCTGATCTTCATCACCGCCATCTGGCCGGTGATCCTCAACACCGCCGCCGGCGTGCAGGCGATCCCGCCGACCTACCGCAACGTCGCCAAGGTGCTCGCGCTCAACCCGTTCCAATATTTCACCAAGATCATGCTGCCCGCGACGGTGCCGCACATGTTCACGGGGCTTCGGATCGGGGTCGGCATGAGCTGGCTGGCGATCGTCGCGGCCGAGATGGTGCAGGGCGGCACCGGCATCGGCTTCTTCATCTGGGACAGCTATAACAGCTCGCTGCTCAGCGACACGATCGTCGCGCTCATCTGGATCGGGTTGGTCGGCTTCGCGCTCGACCGCATCGTCGGCTGGATCGGCCGCCGCGTCGCCCGCCAGGCCTGATTGCCCCGTTACGAGGAGCACGTTTCATGAAGACTCGGAGCTATCTGGCGCTGGAAGATATCAGCGTCACCTTCCCCACCCCCAAGGGGCCCTTCACCGCGCTCCAGCAGGTCGATCTGTCGATCGACAAGGGCGAGTTCGTGGCGCTGATCGGCCATTCGGGCTGCGGCAAGTCGACCCTGCTCAACGTCATCTCGGGCCTCACCAAGGCGAGCCGCGGCGTCGTCTTCCTCGATGGCGAGGTGATCGACAGCCCCGGCCCCGACCGCGCGGTGATCTTCCAGGATCACTCGCTGCTGCCCTGGCTGACGGTCGAGGAAAATGTCCGCCTTGCGGTCGACCAGACGCATCGGGGCAGCCGGGCCGAGCGGCGCGACTGGGTGCGTCACAATCTCGAGCTCGTCCATATGGGCCATGCGCTCGCCAAGCGTCCCGCCGAGCTGTCGGGCGGCATGAAGCAGCGTGTCGGCATTGCGCGTGCGATCGCGATGAACCCGCGCGTGCTGCTGATGGACGAGCCCTTCGGCGCGCTCGATGCGCTCACGCGGGCGAGCCTGCAGGATGCGGTGATGGAGATCCAGGCCAAGCTGCGCAACACGGTGGTGATGATCACGCACGATGTCGACGAAGCCGTCCTGCTCGCCGATCGCGTGGTGATGATGACCAACGGCCCGGCAGCGACGATCGGCGAGGATCTGCGCGTCGCCCTGCCGCGCCCGCGCAACCGGATCGAGGTGGCCGAGACGCACGATTACAATCATGCGCGTGCCGAGGTGCTGCACTTCCTGCACCAGCGCTTCTCCAATCCGGTCGACCTGGCAGCCTGATCGGCCGCCCGTCCGCGGGGCCGCCGCCGCGTGGTCCTAACGTTGCTCCGGCGGCACATCGCGCAGCCGGAGCGACAGCGCCTCGATCTCGGCCAGATCGTAGCTCAACGTGCGCCGCTGCGTGGAGGGCGGACGCTTGGCGAGCGACAGGCCGGGGCGCCATTCGGTGGCGGGGCGGATCGGGCGCGGGGTGAAGCCGCCGCCGCAATTGGGGCAAACGTTGAACAGTCGCGTCTCGACGCAATCCGCGCAGAAGGTGCATTCGTAGGTGCAGATGCGCGCCTCGGTCGCCTCCGCCGGCAGATCCTTGTCGCAATATTCGCAATTGGGCCGAAGTTCGAGCGCCATGGTCTGCCCCCTTTTCGCGGGTCGATAAGGCGCCGACGGCGACGCGGCAACGCCATGCCCCCCAATCGGCGAGGTCGCTTAGCTGAAGCTCGCCTTGACCCCGTCGATCACATATTGCGCGGCCAAAGCGGCGAGCAGCACGCCCAGGATGCGCGTGATCATCGCTTCGAGCTTGTCGCCGAGCACGCGCATGATCGCGCCCGCCGCCAGCAACGATGCCAAGGTCGCGACGAGCACCGCGGCGAGCGCGGCCAGCACGATCATCAGGTGCACGCCATGGTTGCGCGCCGTGACCAGCATCACCGTCGCGATCGAGCCTGGCCCGGCGATCATCGGAATGCCCATCGGGAAGACCGAGATGTCCTCCGGCTCCGCACGATGCTCCTCCGCGTGGCGGCGATTGATCTCCTCCGCGCGGCCTTCACGCCGTTCGGTGCGCTTCTCGAACACCATCTCGAGCGCGATCAGGAACACCATGATCCCGCCGGCGATGCGGAAGGCGTCGAGGCTGATGCCGAGCGTGGTCAGCAAGGGCTCGCCGACCAAGGCGAACAGGATCAGGATGATGGTTGCGATCCCGGTCGAGCGCAGCGCCATGCTGCGTAAGTGCGCCTGACTGCCGCCGCGCGTCAGGCTGGCGAAGATCGGCGCGCAGCCGGGCGGGTCGATCACGACGAAGAAGGTGACGAAGGCGGAGAGAAAGAGTGAGAGCATCAGCCGACGTCGGCGCTTTCGACCTTCCAGCGGCGGCCGCCCCAATAGGTCACGGACAGGCTGTAATGCTGCCTGTCCGCCGAGCTCAGGCTCCAGAGCAGGCTGCCGTCGCGCGACGCGCCGCCGATCAGTTCATGCTCGGATCGCGCCGGCGCGTTGGAATGCTTGCCGCAAGCGGTGCGCTGAGCCCGGACTTGGTCGCCCGCGGGCGTGCCGGAATGATCCTCCGCGCCGCCGTCATAGATCCAGTGCCAGCCTGACGCATCGTGGCGCCAGATGGTGAAATAGCGGCCCATCGTTGTGCCGCCCTTGCGGCGCCACGGGCCGGTCGAAAAGGCAAGAGAGCCGTCGCAGGACGTGACCGTGTGCGCCGGCCACCACATCACCGCGATGGGCGGATCCTTCCGATCCTTCAGGAAAGGCTGGGCCGGCTGCGGCCCATCGAGCAGCATCTGCGCATCGGGCGCGGCATATTCGCGAAAGGCGGTCCACTGGCCCTTGGTCTGGGCGGCCGAGGCGAAGGCGCGCTCCGCCTGCTCGACCGGCGGCACCGCGGCCGCAGCGAGCAGCAGCGCGGGGATCATATCGTCCCTTTCTCCAAGGGGATGCCTGCATTGCGGTGCGCCGCGACCAACGTGTTGCGCAGCAGTACCGCAATCGTCATCGGCCCGACGCCGCCCGGAACCGGGGTGATCGCACCCGCTACCTCTTTGGCCTGATCGAAGGCGACGTCGCCGACCAGCCTGGTCTTGCCCTCGCCGGCATCGACCCGGTTGATGCCGACGTCGATCACCGCCGCGCCCGGCTTGATCCAGTCGCCCTTGACCATCTCCGGGCGGCCGACCGCCGCCACGACGATGTCGGCGCGGCGCACCACCTCGGGCAGGTTGCGCGTCCGCGAATGGGCAACGGTGACGGTGCAGCTTTCGCCCAGCAGCAATTGCGCCATCGGCTTGCCGACGATGTTGGAGCGGCCGATCACCACCGCGTCCTTGCCCGAAAGATCGCCGAGCCGGTCCTTGAGCAGCATCAGGCAGCCGAGCGGCGTGCAGGGAACGAAGCCGTTGAGACCGGTGGCGAGGCGGCCGGCATTGACCGGGTGGAAGCCGTCCACGTCCTTGTTGGGATCGATCGTCGCAATCACGATCTGCTCGTCGATCTGCTTGGGCAGAGGCAGCTGGACGAGAATGCCGTCGACGGTCGCGTCGGCGTTCAACCTGCGTACCACGTCCAGCAACTCGTCCTGGCTGGTCTCGGCGGGCAGGCGGATCGTGTCGCTCTTCATGCCGGCGGCTTCGGTCGCCTTGCCCTTGGACCGGACATAGACCCCGCTCGCCGGATCCTCGCCGACCAGAACCACCGTCAGGCCGGGCTTGCGGCCGGCCTTGGCCACGAACGCCGGGACCAGAGCTGCGATCCGCGCGCGCAGCCCTTCGGCAAAGGCCTTGCCGTCGATGATCGCCGCGCTCATCCAGCGTGCATCAGGATGGAGGGCAGTACGATCGAGCGCAGGATCTGGATGATCAGCAGCACTACCAAAGGCGAGAAATCGAGCATGCCGAAATCGGGCATGATCCGGCGGATCGGCCGATAAAGCGGCTCCGTCATGCGGTTGAGCGCGTAGAGCACCTGCCGCACGAAATCATTGTGCGTGTTGATCACGTTGAACGCGATCAGCCAGGACAGGATCGCCTGGATGATGATGATCCAGAGCAGGATCCACAGGAGATAATCGACGATCTGGACGAGAGGGATCAGCATCAGACTGTCCTAGCCGAGTGGGGCACCTTATTCCAGTGCGGGGTAGAGGGAGCTCAGCCTTGGCGCACGAGCGTGCCGGCGCCCTGGCGGGTGAAGATCTCGATCAGCATCGCATGCGGCACGCGTCCGTCGAGGATGACCGCGGCGTCGACCCCGCCCTCAACCGCGTCGATGCAGGTTTCGAGCTTGGGGATCATGCCGCCATGGATGGTACCGTCCTCCTTGAGCTTGGCGATGTCGGCCGGGGTGAGGTCGCTCAGCAATTTCCTGTTCTTGTCGAGCACGCCCGGCACGTCGGTCAGCAGGAACAGGCGCTCGGCACCCGTGGCGATCGCGAGCGCGCCCGCCATCGTATCGGCGTTGATATTGTAGGTCTGCCCGTCCGCGCCGACGCCGATCGGCGCCACCACCGGGATCATGCCCGCCTTGGAGATGGTGTCGAGAATGCGTGTGTCGATATCGTCGGGCTCGCCGACGAAGCCCAGATCCTGCTCGCTCTGGACCTTGGCGGCGGTGACCAGCCGGCCGTCCTTGCCCGAAATGCCGACCGCGCGCCCACCCTCGGCCGCGATCCAGGACACGATCTCCTTATTGATCGCGCCGGACAGGACCATTTCGGCGACCTTCATCGTCTCCGCATCGGTCACGCGCAGCCCGTCGACGAAGCGGCTCTCGATCCCCTGCGCCTTCAGCGCCGCGCCGATCTGCGGCCCGCCGCCATGGACGACGATGGGGTTGATCCCGACCGCCTTCAGCAGCACCACATCCTCGGCGAAATCCTCTGCCGCATCGGCATCGCCCATGGCATGCCCGCCATATTTCACGACGAAGGTGCTGCCGGCATAACGCTGCATGTAAGGCAGCGCCTCGGCGAGCGTCTCGGCCTTGAACAGCAATGCGGGATCGGGCGCGTAATCGGTCATGCGGGCCCTTTAGCGGCGGTTTTGCCGCCCGTCATGATTTTGTCCGCCGTCATGCTGAACTTGTTTCAGCATCCACCAACGGCCGTGATGGTCTGTCGCATCGAGACATCGCCCAAACTTAACCGTCACGCCGGCCTCGTGCCGGCGTCCACTGCGCCGCGAGGGAATCCCTGGAGGATGGGTAGATGCCGGGACGAGCCCGGCATGACGAATGAGCTTAAGCCCGGTCCAGCTTCCGCCCGAGCGCCACGAACAGGGTGATCAGCCAGGGGACCAGGATCACCGACAGCGTGACCTTCGCCAGCATCTGACCCGCCATCAGGTTCAGGATCGGCCGCTCGCCGTAGAATGAGACGCTGATGAAGATCAAAGTGTCGGCCACCTGGCTGATCGCGCTCGCGATCATGCCGCGCAGCCAGACGAGTTTGCCTTCACGGTGCGAGAGTTTGGAGAAGATCAGCACGTTGAGCGTCTGCGACGTGCCATAGGCGACCACTCCGGCGATCATCATCCGCGCGCCCTGGCCGACCACGATCGGGAAGGCGGTCACGGCGGGCGGATACATGCCCGAATCGGTCGGCAGCGCCAGCACCAGCCGGATCAGCAATGCGGCCGAAATCAGGGGCACGAAGCCCCAGCGCACCATCGTGTCCGCGGTGGCCTTGCCATGCAGTTCGGCGACCGCACTGCCCATCACCACCAGCAGCAGGAAAGCGAAAATCCCCGCCTCGACCGCGAGCGGGCCGAGCGAGACCTGCTTGACCCCCAGCACGCCCGCGATCGTGACCATTCCGCCATAGAAGAGCGAGAAGACGAACAGGGATTTGGGGATGGCGGGTGCGGGCATGTCCATGCGCCATGCGTAACGGCTGGCGCGAAACTGTCATCCGGAAAAAAGCGCTTGAAGCTGACCCAACGTCAACCGCTAGTCGGGGGTCATGGACCAAATACTCGATATATCCGAGGTGATCGCGCGCACGGGGCTCACCGCACGCGCGCTGCGATTCTACGAGGCGCGCGGGCTGGTGAAACCCCTGCGCACCACGTCGAGCCGGCGGCTCTATGGGCGCGGCGAGCTGGCGCGCCTCAATGCAGTGATCGCGCTCAAGCGCGCGGGATTCAGCCTCGCGCAGATCGGCGCGATCCTTGAGCGGGGGCCGGTGGATCTGGGCCGCCTGGTTTGCGCCCAGATCGCTGCGCTCGAAGCACGGCAGGCGGAGATCGCCGCTGCGCGCACCCTGCTCCAGGCCGTTCAGTCCCGCATCGATCGTGGCGAGCCGATCGACGTCGCGACGCTTTGCTCGCTCATCCGAAGCGGAGACATGACGATGGACGAAGAGAATTGGAAGAAGGTCGCGGATCGGTACTGGTCGGACGAAGCCAAGGCGGATTTTGCGGCCAACCCACCGCCATCGGGTTTCGACCAGAAAGCCTATTCGGCGAAATGGGCGGACTTGACGGGGCGGATCGAAGCCGCGCTTCCGCTCGATCCTGCATCCGAGCAAGCGCAGTGCTTCTATCGCGAATGGCAGGAACTGCTCGCGCCGTTCAAGGCCGTCGCCACGCCGGCGATGATGCAGAGCGTCAGCCGGATGTACGATCATATCGACGAGTGGAAAGGCGACCGGCAGCCGCCTTTCTCGAGCGCCGTGTGGACTTTCATAAAGTCGGTCGGCGCCTGCGGACAGGCCGAGCCTCAGCGCGTCGGCACCGGCTCCGCGCCCGAATAATCGTAGAAGCCGCGGCCGGTCTTGCGGCCGAGCCAGCCCGCCTCGACATATTTGACGAGCAAGGGGGCAGGCCTGAACTTGGGATCGCCCGTGCCCTCATGCAGGACGCGGGCGATTTCCAGGCAGGTGTCGAGGCCGATGAAGTCGGCGAGCGTCAGCGGCCCCATCGGATGGTTGAGGCCAAGGCTGACCGCCGCATCGATATCCTTCACGCTCGCCACGCCCTCGCCCAGGGCGAAGATCGCTTCGTTCAGCATCGGCAGCAGCACCCGGTTGACGATGAAGCCCGGCGCGTCATTGGCGTGGACCACGGTCTTGCCGAGGCTCTGCGCGAACGCCTCGACCCGCGCGACCGTCTCGTCCGACGTGGCGAGGCCGCGGATCAGCTCGATCGGCTTCATCACCGGCACGGGGTTGAAGAAATGGACGCCCATGAAGCGCGCCGGATCGGGTGTCGCTTGCGCCAGCCGCGTGATCGGGATCGAGGAGGTGTTGGAAGCAAGGATCGCCCGCCCGCCCAGCAGCTTGCCGACCTCGGCGAAGATCTGCCGCTTCACGCCTTCGCGCTCGGTCGCGGCTTCGATCACGATATCGGCGTCGGCGAAGGCGGCATAGTCGCCCTGCGGCTCGATCCGATCCTGAG
>Ga0207698_10001080_pt1 | contig 15859 bp, 8 predicted proteins | sample KBSCornC22_FD_184298 | JGI IMG/M metagenome (GOLD analysis project Ga0207698, IMG submission 184298) | Corn rhizosphere microbial communities from Kellogg Biological Station, Michigan, USA - KBS Corn C2-2 (SPAdes) (version 2) | ecosystem: Host-associated > Plants > Roots > Rhizosphere > Soil ...
CGTCGGGTTCACCTTGGCCCAGGTGAACCCGACGTGCGGCCCGCCGCTCTCGGGGATCTGCGTGAACAGGATGAGCACGGCGCCGAGCGGAGCCAGCACATTGCGCGTGATCAGCACGATGCGCGCGCCCGGATTGCCCGAGCGCACCATCGAGGTGTGCAACTCGCCGAGGACGATCAGCACGACCGGCAGGCCGATGATGACCGTCAGCGCCGGCCAGAACCACGACTGGGTGAAGATGTTCATCGCCGGGCCGGCGTCACAGCGGTGTGGATCACAGCGGTGTGGATCACAGCGGCGCCGCCTCGGGCGAGGTGGGCGCGCCCTTCTCGATGTCGTCCACGGCCGTCGGGTCGATGCTCCAGACGCGCTGGTTGCCGCTCGGCGTCGAGACCACGCCCGAATCCGTGAACGGCAACTGGTCGGCGATCTTATCGACCACGCGCTGCGTCACGAAGATGCCGGCCTCGTTGGCGCCGCCCTGCAGGCGGAAGGCCAGGCTCACCGCATCCCCCCAGAGGTCGTAGACGACCTTGGAGCGTCCGACCAGACCGCTCGAGACCGTCCCGGTGTCGATGCCGGCCCGGATGGCGAGCTTGACGCCCTGCTGGGCACCGAAATGCTCCACGATCTGCTGCATGTCGATGGCGAACATCACAGCCCGCCGTGCGTTGTCGACCCGCGGCACCACCAGGCCGCAGCTGGCGAGGTAGCCCTGCCGCGTCGAGCGCACCCGCTCCACGCCGTGCTCCTCCGCCGCGTCGTCGAACGCCCGGAAGATGTCGTTGAGCGTCTCGAGCGCCTTCTCGCTCGAGCCGAGGGTCGCGCTGTAGTCCTCGAAGCCGACGATGTCGGCGAACAGGACCGTGACCTCCTGGTGGTCTTCGACGATCGTCTTCGCACCCTCTTTGTAGCGCTTGGCGAGGGTGTCGGGCATGAGGGTCTGCAGCAGCTGCTCGTTCTCGGCCTTCTGCTGCTCGATGAGCGCGGCCCGCAGCTCGAGACTTCTCGACATGTCGTTGAAGGCCGACTCGACGTCGGCGAGCTCGTCGCTGCCCCCCGGTACGACCTGCACGCCCGACTCGCCGGCCGCGATCCTTCGCGCCGCGTCGCGCAGGCGGCGCAGCGGACGCACGGCGGCGCCGGCGATGATCACCGAGATGATCGAGACGATGGCCACGATGATGGCGGCCGAGATCGCCAGTCGCGACGTGAAGTCGTTGACCGGGCCGAGGGCCTCATCCGTGTCGATCTCGGCGACGATCACCCAGCGCAGGTTCGGATCCGGCAGATTGAGTGGCGCGTAGGCCGCGACCGTGCTGCCACCCAGGTACCCGTTGGTCGTGATGGTGCCGGTCTTGCCCTGCTGGGCCAGTCCGACCGCGGTGGTCTTGACCGGCTGGATGCCGAGACTCTGCTTTCGGGCGACAGCCTCTTCGGCCTGCTGCTTGGTCAAGCCCGAGGCCATGGCCTCCTTGATGTACGCCTTCGGGTTCTCGGCCAGGTCGCGCGACAGCGAGCGCATGAAGCCGTCATCGCCCACCAGGTAGGCCTCGCCGGTCTTGCCGAGCCCGCTCTTCTGCCAGCTGAGCCCGCCGGTCATGACGTCGTCGATCCGGGATGCCGGCAGCTGCACCGCGATGGCCCCGACGATCTTGTCCGCACCCGCGAGAGGCGCGACGACCCACGCGGTGGGGGCGTCCAGCGCAGGAGCGTAGGGCGTGAAGTCGGTGAACACCACGGAGTCGAGCCGGTTGCGCGACATGGCCTGGTCGAATCCGGTGGCCAGGCTGGTGAAGCTGTACGGCCCCGAGGTGAGGCTCGCCCCCAGGTCGACGTTCTTGCCCACTGTGTAGACCACGCGACCGCTCGAGTCGATGAGGGCCAGGTCGCCGTACTTGAGCAGCGAGGCCATCCGGCTCAGGTAGTCGTGGTAGGTCGCGCTGGCCGCCGACCATGCGCTGCCGTCGCCCGCGTCGCCGAGACCCGCCGGATCTTTGGCGAGCGCGTAGTAGTAGAGCAGGTAGCGCGCCGCCGGATCACTCGGAAGGAAGCTCGACGCGTCGGCCGCCTTGCCGGTCGCCTTCTGCAGCTTCGGGCCGAAGTCGTCGCTGAAGTAGCTCTGCAGCTGGGCCTCTTGCGCGTCGGTCAACACGTTCGGGGCCTTCGCGGCGTCCAACTCGTCGTAGGCGCTCGAAAACGCCTGCTCGGCATCGACGACAGCCGAGTCGCGGCTGGCGAGCAGCAGCGAGTTCTGGATGGAGTCGAACAGCGAGGTGACCTCGCGGGCCCGCGAGTCGCGCACCTCGACGAGCCGGTCGAACGCCGCCGCCTTGAGCGAGTCGGTGCCGTTCACGTAGCCGATGATCCCGACCACGAGGTTCGACCCGATGCTCACCGCGAGCAGCATGAGCAGGATGAGCGACTTGATGCTCAGCGTGCTGTTGCGGGATGCGCGCGCGGGTGTCGCATCAGCTGTGGCGTCGTGCGTCACCCTGGGCCTCCGCGCTGCAGGTCAATGTAGGAACGCCTCACTCTAACGAGTGCGGCAACGCGCGACCAGCGCTCGCGGCTAGGGCCTTTCTGGCGCTCCCACCAGGCCTTTCAGTGCGCGCACCGGGATGCCGATCCAATCGGGGCGGTGATCCGCTTCGTATGCGACCTCGTAGACCGCCTTGTCGATCTCGTATGCGCGCAGCAAGGCGACCGCGGCATCCGATCGATCGAAGCCGTACCCGAACAGGAAGGCGATCTGATTGCGCCGCACCCAGTCGTCGGCGAGCGCCGCCTCGTCGATCGTCGGGTCGAGCGAGATCACCCCGGTCATGGCCGGGATCGAGTGGGCAACGTAGTCGAACGACCGCAGCATGCCGGCCAGGTCGCGCAGCGGCGAGTCCAACCGCACGCGCTCCTCGAGCGGCGTGGACGGCTCGCCCTCGAAGTCGATGATCTTCCAACCCGCGGTGGTACGCAGGGTCTGCCCGAGGTGGAAGTCGCCGTGGATCCGCTGTACCTCGACGGGCGCGCTGCGGTCGATCCGGTCGTACGCCGCCCGGGCTCCTGGCACGAACTCGGCGACCTCCGGATGCGCGGCCGCCGCCGCATCCAGCCGCCGATTCAGCCGCTCCACCAGGGCGTCGCGCTCGTCGGAACCCCATACGGCCGTCGGCAGCAGCTCGCGCAGCCGGGCGTGCACGGCGGCGGTCGCCGCACCCAGCCGCTCCGCTTCGCCCGCGAAGTCGCCGCCCGCCTCCCGGGCGCGCACCGCGTCGTCGCGCAGCGCCCGCACGCTGGCCCGCGCAGTGTCCCACCCGTCGGTCGCCGACCGCTGGAAAAGCCCGGCCATGGCGAGGTCGAACCCGCCGCCACGGATCCAGCCGAGCAGCGGCGAGATCTCGTCGGAGCCCGCCTGGGTCAGCGCCTCCTGCACCTCGATGTCGGGATTGACCCCCGGGCGCAGCCGTCGGAAGAACTTGATCATCGCGTCGCCGGCCACCACGGAGGTGTTGCTCTGCTCGGCTCCGAGCAGCACGTTGTCGACCCCCGGCTCGAGCGCGAAGCCCGGCAGCCTGCCGTAGGTGATGCCCTCGGGGGTCGCCGCCGTATCCGTGAACCCGTCCAGCAGCACGGCCCGAGCCTCGGGATCGTGCAGCGCGTCGTAGACGTAGAAGGTCCGGTTGTCGAGCGTCGTCGCACCGACGAAGCCGTACGCCAGGTCATCGCGCGGCTCGGACCGGTACGACAGCGGGACGTTGTAGACGCCGGGCTCCGAGCCCGCCCCGACCGACCCCGGCACCGAGCCCGACATCACCGACACGATCTCGAAGCGGACGCCGGGATTCGCCGACGGATCGCTCAGCCAGGGAAGCGGCTGCACCCGCGTCACCGTGACCTGCTGCGAGCCCGCGAACCAGCGCTGGCGGCTCAGGTAGGCCGCGAGCTCCGGTTGTTCTGTCCAGCTCATTCGATGGCTCCCTCCGCCGCCGCCCCCACGATCCGGAACCAGTAGAAGCCGTATCCCGCCAGCGTCAGCAGATAGGGCAGCTCGCCGATCGACGGGAACTCGACCCCGCCCAGCATCTCGACCGGGCGCAGGCCGCTGAACTGGTGCAGGTCGAGTTCGACCGGCTGCGGGAACCGCGACAGGTTGTTGACGCAGAGCATCACGTCGTCGCCGTCCTCGCGCAGATACGACAGCACCGAGGGGTTGCTGCCGCCGAGGTCGACGAACGAGCCGCGGCCGAACGCGCTGTGCTGCTTGCGCACGTAGATCATCCGGCGGGTCCACTGCAGCAGCGACGAGGAGCTGGCCTGCTGGGCCTCGACGTTGATCGCCTGAAAGCCGAACACCGGATCCATGATCACCGGCAGCGCGAGCCGCCCCGGAGTGGCCGACGAGAAGCCGGCGTTGCGGTCGGGAGTCCATTGCATGGGGGTGCGCACGCCGTCGCGGTCACCGAGCCAGATGTTGTCGCCCATGCCGATCTCGTCGCCGTAGTACAGAACGGGCGACCCGGGCAGGCTGAGCAGCAGCGCGGTGAACAGCTCCATCTGATTGGTGTCGTTGTCGAGCAGCGGCGCAAGGCGGCGCCGGATGCCGATGTTCGCCTTCATCCGCGGGTCGCTGGCGTACTCGTGCCACATGTAGTCGCGGTCGTCGTCGGTCACCATTTCGAGCGTGAGCTCGTCGTGATTGCGCAGGAAGATGCCCCACTGGGCATGTTCGGGGATCGCCGGGGTCTGCTCCATGATCTCGCTGATCGGATACCGCGACTCCCGTCGCACCGACATGAAGATGCGCGGCATCACCGGGAAGTGGAAGCACATGTGGCACTCGTCGCCGCCGACCGCGGGATCGCCGAAATAGTCGACGACGTCGGCCGGCCACTGGTTCGCCTCGGCCAGCAGCACGCGGCCCGGGTAGTTCGCGTCCACGTGAGCGCGCACCTTCTTGAGGAACTGGTGGGTGCGGGCCAGGTTCTCGCCGTTGGTGCCCTCCTCCTCGTAGAGGTAGGGCACGGCATCCAGTCGGAATCCGTCGACGCCGCGCTCGAGCCAGAAGTCGAGCGCGTCGAGCATCGCCTGGTGCACGGCCGGGTTCTCGAAGTTGAGGTCGGGCTGGTGGCTGTAGAAGCGGTGCCAGAAGTACTGCTGGCGCACCGGATCCCACGTCCAGTTGGAGGTCTCGGTGTCGACGAAGATGATGCGAGCGTCTGCGTACCGCTCGTCGGTGTCCGACCAGACGTAGAAGTCGCCGAACGGGCCGTCGGGCTCGGAGCGCGACGCCTGGAACCACGGATGCTGGTCGGAGGTGTGGTTCATCACCACGTCGATGATCACGCGGATGCCGCGGGCGTGAGCCGCGTCGAGGAACTCCTGGAAGTCGTCGATGGTCCCGATGTCGGGAGCCACCGCCGTGTAGTCGGCCACGTCGTAGCCGCCGTCCTTGAGCGGCGACGGGAAGAACGGCGGCAGCCAGACGCAGTCGACGCCGAGCCATTCCAGGTAGTCGAGCTTCTCGGTCAGGCCCTTGAGATCGCCGACGCCGTCACCCGATGAGTCGCGGAACGACCGGACCAGGACCTCGTAGAACACCGCCGACTTGAACCAGTCGGCATCGCTGCGATCGACTCCCTGTTCCGTGACCGCCATCCTTCGACGCTAGTCCGCGGTCGCCGCCGAGCCCAACCCTTGCACTGCTCTTTCAGCCAACTGCTCGGCGAAGAGCTTGGCGTAGACGCCGTCGTTCGCGAGCAATTCAGCGTGCGTGCCGCGTTCGACGATGCGGCCCGCCTCCACGACGAAGATCACGTCGGCGCCCACCACGGTCGAGAGCCGGTGCGCGATCGCGATCGTCGTGCGACCGCGGGCCGCCTGGTCGAGGGCGGTCTGCACGATGCGCTCCGAGACGGTGTCGAGGGCGCTGGTCGCCTCATCGAGGATCAGCACGGCCGGATCCTTGAGCAGCACCCGGGCGATCGCGACCCTCTGCTTCTCGCCGCCGCTGAGCCGGTAACCGCGCTCGCCCACGACCGTGTCGTAGGCATCCGGGAACGAGACGATCGTGTCGTGGATGTTGGCCGCCTTCGCCGCGGCCATGAGCTCGTCGTCGCTCGCGTCGGGCTTGGCGTAGCGCAGGTTCTCGGCGATCGTGGCGTGAAAGAGGTAGGTCTCTTGACTGACGATGCCGATCGCGCCGATGAGCGACTCCTGCTGCAGCTCGCGCACATCGTCGCCGGCGAACAGCACGGCGCCGCCGGTCACGTCATACAGCCGAGGCGCTAGGTACGAGACCGTGGTCTTTCCGGCTCCCGAGGGCCCGACGAACGCCGCGTACTGCCCCGGCTCGATGTCGAAGCTGACCTCCTTGAGCGTGGCGGGCGACTCGGGGGCGGCATCCGGGTACCGGAAGACCACCTTGTCGAACTGCACACGGCCCAGCCTGCTCGGGCTCGCCGGCCGGGCATCCGGCGCGTCGGTGATCTGCGGCACCAGGTCGAGGTACTCGAAGATGCGGGCGAACAGCGCCTGCGAGGTCTGAAGGTCGAGGGCGACGCGCAGCAGCCCCATCAGCGGGAACAGCAGCCGCGCCTGCACCGTCGTGAACGCGACGATGGTTCCCGGGGTGACCGTCACCCCGTGGAACCACAGCCAGGCGGCCACCAGGTAGATGACCGCCGGGACCACCGACAGGAACACGCTGACGATCGCGAAGAACCACTGCCCGCTCATCTGCTGCTTGACCTGCAGCATGATCTGGTTCTCGTTCTCGGCCTCGTAGCGGCCGATCTCGGACTTCTGCTGGTTGAAGCTCTTGGCCAGCAGGATGCCCGAGACGCTCAGGGTCTCTTGAGTGATGGCCGTCATCTCGGACAGCGACTCCTGCGTCTTGGTCGCGATGCGCGCGCGGATCTGCCCGACGCGGCGCTGCGCGATCACCAGCACCGGCAGCAGGACGACCGCGACGATCGTCATCTGCCAACTGAGCACGAGCATGGCCACGAATGCGGCGATGACCGTCACGGTGTTGCCCACGACGCTCGAGATGGTGTTGCTGAGCACGCCTGCCACGCCACCGACGTCGTTCTGAAGACGGGACTGGATGATGCCGGTCTTGGTGCGCGTGAAGAACGCCAGCTCCATGGCCTGCAAGTGCGAGAAGAGCCGGATGCGCAGCGCTCCCATCACGTTGTTGCCGACCCGCGCGGTCAGGTAGGTCTGCCCGACGCCGATCCCGGCCGAGGCCAGCCAGAGCAGGACCATCGCTCCCACCAGGGTCAGCAGCACCGGGACGTCCGGGCGACCGCCCGGCGGGAAGAGACCGCGGTCGAACGCCTGCTGCGTCAACAGCGGAGGGATGACGCTCAGGCCCGCACTGAGCAGCACCAGAGCGATCGTGACGATCAGCTGCGCGCGGTACGGCGCGAACAGGGCGGCGATCCGGCTCAGAAGATGGTCGACCTTGGGCGCCTCGGCGTTCGCCGCTTTCTGCGCCACGACGTCGCCGCTGCTGATGCGACCGGCGCCCGCGCGGCCCCTGCCACCACCGCCGTGCATGCTCACTTGCCGAGCCTATCCCCGCGCAACAGGCCTCCGAATCACGCTGACGGGGCACGGAATGTACCCCGAAAGCGTGAAATTACCCCAGTTCTGGGTGACAGCGTTGTCCTCCTTTGTGTGGACAGACAACATATGTCTCGATAAAGTACCAGCACTGTTCGTTGCAGTGGCTTCGGCATCTGGGACCCGGCGGCCGCAACGAATGCACTCGCCACCAACTACCGCACCACCGCGGCTGGACGCGTCGCACTTGGCATCCAGCCGTACCCAGGAGATCAGAGCCGTGCACCCACCATCGGACTTCGAGTCGTTCCGGCAGTCGGTCGTCGACGCCGTCGAACGCGGAGACCCGACCGCGGTGCTGTCGGTCATCCACCCGAAGGCGCGCACGATCGCGGTCGAGCATGGGTCCGCCTTCCGAGAGCTGGTCAGCGGCCTCCCCACCGAGATCTGGCACAACGATCCCCGCATCGCGGCGGCGATGGGCGGCAGCTTCCGGGCCAACGGCTCCCCGCGGGGCAAGTCGGCGCTCGGATACTTCCGCGCGGCCGAAGACGCCATTGCGACCACGCCCGATGTGCCCGCGCACTGCATGGCCTCGGTGCTGACCGGTCACGCCGGGGCCCTTCGCACCCTCGGATTGCTCGCTCAGGCGCGCACCAAGCTCGACGACGTCGAGACCATCATGCATACGGACGTCGGCACCCGACTGCCGATGCGCATCGAAGTCGGCGCCCGCTGGAATCTCGAGCTCGGCGTGGTCGAGCTGCACGAAGGCGCGCTCGACTCGGCACGATCCCACCTCGAAGACGCCCACGGTCACGCTGCGGAGCACCTCACCCGCGCCGAGCACATCGAGTGCCTGGGTGCGATCGCCATGCTCGACGTGATCGACATGGAGTTCGATCGAGCCCTTCGGCTGATCGACGAGGTGCGCGGCCTGGCCGATGAGACCGACCTGATCGAGACGGGCTACGCGGCGCCCGCGCTGCTGGCTTCGATGTTCATCGCGAACGAGCGGCACGACCTGCGGCGAGCCGCGGAGGTCGAAGCGGAGCTGCTGATCGCATCGCGTCACAACGACTGGGACTCGTTCGCCGGCATCCTCGCCGCGCAGTTGCGAGCGCTCGAGGGGCACCCGGTCGTCGCGCTGGACGTGCTGAGCACGGCCGCCCAGGGTTACGCCCACTGGGAGACCCACGGCATCGGGATCGACCTCGTCCGCCTGCTTCAGGGCGTCGTGCTCCTGAGCGTCGACCACGGCGAGGAGGCATGGGCGATCCTGCAGACGCTCACCCCGTATGAGCACCACCCACTGTGCCCCGGCCGGGTCATCGGACATCTGCGTCTCGCCCACGGTGATCTGGTCGGCGCCGAAGAAGCGATTCGCGACTGCGAGGCGCTCGGCGACGTGCACTGCAAGCGGACGGCGGTCGACATCCACCTGCTCCGGGCGGCCATCGAACTCGAGCGCGGCAACTTCGTCGTCTCCGATGTCAGCGCGGATCGCGCGTTCGTGATGCTGGGACGGACGGGCTCACGGCTGCCGTTGCGCAGCATCCCGGTCGCCTCGCTCTCCGCTCTCGCGACCCGGGCTGCCGGCCGCCGCCACAGCGCTGACGTGTCGGAGATGCTGACCATGATCGCGGAGAGCACGGCCGGGTCGCACCGGCAGGTTCAGACTCTGAGCGCTCGCGAACGCCTCGTGCTCGCCCAGGTGCAGCGCGGACTGACGGTCGCGGCCATCGCCGCCGAGCTCTACATCTCGCCCAATACCGTCAAGACCCACCTGCGACGGCTGTACAGCAAGCTCGGCGTGAGCACGCGCGACGAGGCGATCCGCGCCGCACGCGCCCTCGGGCTCGATCAGGAGATCACCCGCAATTCACCCGGTTCTCACCACGACTCTTCGGAGGATGCGGTGATTTGATCGTGTCGTTGCATGCGAGCGACGGTTCCTGATCCCCGGCGCTCGGTTCGACACTGGGTGGGGCATCCCGGCTGGTTACCGGGGGCCCCACCTACCTCTGCTTAATGGCGCGCCGCCGCTTCTGCGGCGCGCAGTGCGCTGAAAGGCGACGTGCACGCCGCCGCCTTTCAGCGGGTCGCTCAACTGACGAGCCAGCGAAGCGCGGCGGCGTGTACGTCGCGCGGAGCGGGTGCGCCGCAGGAGCGGCGGCGCACTAAACAAGCGACTCGCGCCAGGCGGCGTGCAACTTGGCGAAGCGGCCGACTCCGCCGATGAGTTCGGCGGGGGTGCCGTCTTCGACGATGCGGCCATGCTCCATGACGAGCACGCGGTCGGCGATCGCCACCGTCGAGAGACGGTGCGCGATGATGACGGCCGTGCGATCCGCCAGCAGTGTCGTGAGACCCTCCTGCACGAGTCGTTCGCTCGGGATGTCGAGCGAGGCGGTCGCCTCATCCAGGATCAGCACAGCGGGGTCCGCCAGGAACGCGCGCGCGAACGAGAGCAACTGCCGCTGGCCCGCCGACACGCGCCCGCCTCGCTTGTTCACATCGGTGTCGTAGCCATCAGGCAGCGCCTGGATGAACGACTCCGCCCCCACGGCTCGCGCCGCGGCACGGATCTCGTCGAAGGTCGCATCCGGCTTGCCCAGTGCGATGTTCTCGGCCACCGAGCCGCTGAACAGGTATGCCTCCTGGGTGACCATGACGATCGCACGCCGAAGATCCTTGGGATGCAGTCGCCGCAGGTCGACCCCGTCGAGCAGCACGGCACCCCGCGTGGGGTCGTAGAAGCGCGCCATCAGCTTGGCCAACGTGGACTTCCCGGCGCCCGTCGATCCCACCAACGCCACCGTCTGCCCGGCCGGGATGTGCAACTCGAAGTCGGGCAGCACGACCCGCTCGGCGTGATACGCGAACTCGACGCCGTCGAAGTCGACGGCGCCGCGGGCCTGCCACAGGTCGATCGGCTGGGTCGGGTCGGCGACGCTCGGCTCCTCTTCGAGGACGCCCGAGATCTTCTCGAGCGCGGCCGCGGCCGACTGGTATGAGTTGTAGAACTGCGCCATCTCCTCCATCGGATCGAAGAACCGGCGCGTGTACAGCACCACCGCGAGCAGGGCGCCGATCTCGAGGCCGCCGTCCAGCACGCGGAATCCGCCGACCAGCAGCACGACCGCGACGGTCACGTTGCCGATCAGGATCAGCCCGGGGTCGAAGATCCCGAACAGCTGGATCACCTTGGCGTTCGCGTTGCGATAGTCCTCGACGAGGTGCCCGAACTCGTCCTCGTTGCGCTTCTCTTTGCGGAACGCCTTCACCGCGCGGATGCCCGTCATGGTCTCGACGAACTGCACGATCAGGCGGGCCGAGAACACTCGCGTAGCGCGGAAGCGTCGCTGCGAGCGCGTTTGGAACCAGCGCGTGAGCAGGAACAGGGGAACCAACGATCCGGCGAGCACCACGGCGCTCCAGGGGTCGAGCAGCACCAGGGCGATCGCGATGAACCCCATGTAGAGGATGCCGCGCACGAGTCCGGTGATCCCCGAGTCGAGCAGTTCGCGGAACGACTCGAGGTCGCTGGTCTGACGCGCGATGAGCCGCCCGGAGGTGTAGCTCTCGTGGAACTCCAGGCTCAGGCGCTGCGCGTGCAGGTACACCCGCTTGCGCAGGTCGATCAGGATCGCCTGCGAGATCCGCGCCGAGAGCACCGTGAACTGCGAGATCAGGATGGCGCCGAAGATGCCCGCGATCAGGTAGCCGCCGACGGCGAGACCGATCGGCATCCAATCGCGGTGCTTCATCAGGGCGGGCAGCCCCTGGTCGATTCCGATGGCGATCAGGGCGGGACCGGCGACCTGGAGCGCGGTGCTGACCACGATCACCAGGGTCGCGAGCACCACTCGGGCGCGCAGCGGCAGCAGCAGACTGCCGAGCAGCCGCAACGAGCGGTCGCGGATCGCGCGGCTCTCGACGCGCGAGTACTCGGAGCGCTCCTCGCCCTCCACCCCCGTCACAGAGCTCATGCGTTCACCTCGATCTTGTCCCCTGCGTTGTCGTTGTCATCGTCGAGCGACGAGATGACGAATCGGTAATGGTCGTTGCTCGCCAGCAGTTCGGAGTGCCGCCCGACCGCAGTCACCTGGCCGTTCTCGAGCAGGGCGACCCGGTCGGCGAGCATCACGGTCGACGGCCGGTGCGCCACGATCAGCGCCGTGGTGCTGCTCAGCACCCGACGTAGGCCGGCCTCGACTCGGGCCTCGGTATCCACGTCGAGGGCCGACAGCGGGTCGTCGAGCACGAGCACCGAAGGGCGAGCCGCGACGGCGCGCGCGAGCGCGAGCCGCTGGCGCTGCCCGCCCGAGAGGCTCAGACCCTCCTCGCCGACGCGGGTGTCTGCGCCATCGGGCAGGTCGGCGACGAAGTCGGCTTGGGCGATCTCGAGCGCCTCGGCCAGTACAGCGTCGGCCTCGGCGCCTCCGCCGGCGAGCTCCGGACGCCCGAGCAGGACGTTGTCGCGCACCGATGCCGAGAACAGCGTCGCGTCTTCGAACGCCATGCTCACGTGACGGCGCAGTTCCTCGCGGGTCAGGTCGCGGATGTCGACCCCGTCGAGCTTCACGGCACCCCCGGTCACGTCGTAGAGCCGGGTCGCGAGGGCCGTCAGTGTCGTCTTGCCCGATCCCGTCAGCCCGACCAGGGCCATGGTCTCGCCCGGTTCGAGCTCCAGGTCGATGCCGTCCAGCAAGTCCGGGAACTGCGCGGGCGAGTCCTGGTACCTGAAGTGCGCGGCATCGAAGACCAGCCGCCCCTGGGGGTGCGCGATGGTCTTCGGGGTCTCGGGGTCCTGGATCGTGTTCGGCTCGTCGAGCACCTCGAACAGCCGATCGATGGCCGTGCGGGTGTCGAAGGTCATCGACAGCAGGAAGCCGATCGACTCGATCGGGAACCGCAGCACGGTCGCCGTCGCGAAGAACGCGAACAGCTGCCCGACCGTGAGCGCCCCGCTCGAGGCGAGCCAGACGCCGCCGAAGAGGCACAGGGCGAATGCCACATCCGGAACCAGCAGCAACCACAGCCAGATACCGGCGACCGCCTGCGCCTTCTCGATCTCGGTGCCGCGCAGGTCCTCTGCCTGACGCGCGAACTTCTCGAGCGAGTACTTGCCGCGCCCGAAGGCCTTCAGCACCCGGATCCCGTGCACCGACTCCTCGACGGCCGTCGCGAGGTCGCCCTGCTGATCCTGCGAGCGGCGCGCCACGATCGAGTACTTCTGCTCGAACACGTAGCCGTAGATCCACAGTGGCACCGAGCAGACCAGGAACACGATGCCGAGCTGCCAGCTCCAGAAGAACAGCACCACGAACCCGACGACGATCGTGATCGCATTGACGACCAGCAGCACGATGCCGAACGCGAGCCAGCGGCGGATCAAGCCGAGATCGCTCATCGCACGCGAGAGCAGCTGCCCGCTCTGCCAGCGGTCGTGGAACGCGACCGGCAGGTCTTGCAGTTTGGCGTACAGCGAGTTGCGCAGTGAGGCCTCGACGTGGGTGCCGGGCGTGAGCACCAGCCAGCGCCGAGCCATGATGAACGCGGCCTCGAGCACGCCGAGCACCAGCACGACGAGGGCGGCGGGCCAGATCTGGCCGCCGTCACCCGACGACAGAGGGCCGTCGACCAGGCTCTGCAGGATAATCGGGATGCCCAGCGAGACCAGACCAGCGAGTAGCGCGGCGACCATGCCCATGATGATGCGCGGCAGGGCGGGACGCACCCAGGGCAGGATGCGCAGCAGCGTACGGATCGTTCCCTTCACGTGAACGGTCGATTCGGAGGTGGTGGATGGCGTGTTCGACATGACTCTTCCGGAGTCGAGCGGACGCGCGCGAGGACGCGCGATCCGGGATGATGATGCGGTTTCGTTGGTGCTGCGATCCGGGCACGTAGCGGGGATCGCCGAGTGGGGCGGCGGGCGCTGGTCGCTACGGCCGACCGAGGGGGCGGCGGGCGACGGCCGAGACGCCGGGCTGCGGGCTGAACTTCCGCGTGGTCCCGATGGTCTTCATGGCAGGCCTCCCCGTGCGTGTCGTCGTGCCGCCGACAGGCGCCGGGCAGCCCTCCAGACTATGCCCGGGCCCGACGAAGAAGCAAGCAGATGTCACATAACCGTGACGCTGCGCACCGTTCGGCGGTCAACTGCCGGGTGCGATGTAGTTGCTGCTGACCGTCAGCAAGCCGATGCTGTCGTTCTGGCAGGCCTGGGTCGGCGGAATGACCACGTGCTGGTAGTCGGTCTCGCCGGGCAGCGCGACGAGCAGGGCGATCGAGGTCACGATCGTGCAGCCGTCGACGATGCCCGCGTCGGTGATGGTCAGGTCCGCTGTCGAGAAGCCTTCGACCGTCATCACCGCGGGTCCGGTGGGTTCCGAAGGATCGTGCGAGGCCGGGGCGCCCATCGCCTGCTGAGCCTCCGGGTTATCGAACACAACCGTCGAGTAGCCCGTGATGGAGCAGGTCTGCTGGCTGGTGTTCGCGAAGGTCAGCACTCCGTGAGCGTGGCCGGCGGAGTTGTCGGTCGGAGAGTACGAGACCAGCACCTGGTCCCGCGTGCATGCCGGCGCGCCCGCTCCCGACGTGGGAGTGGGCGACGGAGTCGCGCTGGACGTCGGTGTCGACGAGGGCGAGCCCGAGGGCGGTGCCGAGGGCTGGCATCCGCTCAGCAGCAAGACGGCCGCGACGGCCAGCGGAACCACCAACGGGACGCCCAGACGGCTCATGCCGCCCATCTTGGCGTAGAACGGCCACTCAGTGGAAGAAGTGCCGCTCCCCGGTGAAGTACATGGTGACGCCGAGCTCCTGAGCCGCCGCGATCACCTCGTCGTCGCGGATCGAGCCGCCGGGCTGCACGATCGCCGTCACGCCGGCATCCATCAGGATGCGCGCGCCGTCGGCGAACGGGAAGAACGCGTCCGATGCGGCGACGCTTCCGGCCGCGCGATCGCCCGCGCGCTCGACCGCGAGCTTGCACGAGTCGACCCGGTTGACCTGTCCCATGCCGACGCCGACGCTCGCCCCGTCTTTGGCGAGCAGGATCGCGTTGGACTTGACGGCGCGGCAGGCGATCCAGGCGAACTGGAGGTCGGCCAGGGTCGCGGCGTCCGCGGGCTCGCCGGCGACGAGCTTCCACATCAGGGCGCGCTCGAACTGGGTGTCGGCCTGCTGGATCAGCAAGCCGCCCGAGATCTGCCGCAGCTCGCTCTCGCCGCGGGCGTAGCCATCCGGCAGCTGCAGCAGCCGCAGGTTCTTCTTCGCCTGCAGGATCTCGAGCGCCTCGGGCTCGAATGCCGGCGCGATCACGACCTCGGTGAAGATCGGCGCGATCGACTCGGCCGCCTCTTTCGTGATGGGGCGGTTGGCGGCGATCACTCCCCCGTATGCCGAGACCGGATCGCAGGCGTGGGCCTTGGCGTGGGCATCGGCGATCGTGTCGGCGGTGGCGATGCCGCAGGGGTTGGCGTGCTTGATGATCGCCACCGTCGGGCTCGCGTGGTCGTAGGCGGCGCGCAGCGCGGCATCCGCGTCGACGTAGTTGTTGTACGACATCTCTTTCCCGCCGAGCTGCGTCGCCTGGGCGATTCCGGCGGCACCCGGGGTGCCGTAGAGGGCGGCCCTCTGGTGGGAGTTCTCGCCGTACCGCAGCGGGCTCAGGCGGTCCCAGGTCGCACCGACCCAGCCGGGGAAGCCGGATCCCTCGTCGTCGGGAGCGAGCACGTTGCCGATCCAGCTGGCGACCGCCACGTCGTAGGCCGCAGTATGACGGAAGGCCTCGCGCGCCAGTTCGCGTCGCTGAAGCAGGGTCGTGCCCCCGGACGCGAGCACGTCAACGAGGTCGCCGTAACCATCAGGGCTGGTGACAACCGCCACGTTCGCGTGGTTCTTGGCGGCGGCCCGCACCATCGCGGGGCCGCCGATGTCGATCTGCTCGACCACGGCATCCGGTTCGGCGCCGCTGGCCACGGTTGCCGCGAAGGGGTACAGGTTGCTCACCAGCAGCTCGAACGGGGCGATGCCCTGGGAGGCGAGCTCCGTCTCGTGCGACTCGAGCCGCAGGTCGGCGAGCAGGCCGGAGTGGACGAGCGGATGCAGTGTGCGCACGCGACCGTCGAGCGACTCGGGGTAGCCGGTGAGGTCGCTGACCTGGGTGACCGGATAGCCGGCGTCGGCGATGGTCTTGGCCGTCGAGCCGGTGGAGACGATCTCGACACCGGCCTCGGCGAGGGCCTTGGCCAGCTCGAGCAGGCCGGTCTTGTCGCTCACCGAGACGAGC
>Ga0207698_10001083_pt1 | contig 15832 bp, 15 predicted proteins | sample KBSCornC22_FD_184298 | JGI IMG/M metagenome (GOLD analysis project Ga0207698, IMG submission 184298) | Corn rhizosphere microbial communities from Kellogg Biological Station, Michigan, USA - KBS Corn C2-2 (SPAdes) (version 2) | ecosystem: Host-associated > Plants > Roots > Rhizosphere > Soil ...
CCATGCGGCAACGCATGGCCCAGAGGAATGACCGTCATAGCCCGCCGGGGGGACTCCGACTTGTCGGGGCGCCTTCGGCGGGCCGTAACAGAATCCCGCTTATCGGCCTGCTTCACCTTTCGTCCGGATTTTCTCGGTTTCGTCGCAAGCTGCTGGCGAGGCCGCGGCTGTGCTCCTAAGTTGGCGCTGCATCCCCGCCAACTGCCCGCCAAGGAGCCCCGATGAACCTGAAACTTCGCCAGCCCCTTTTCGCCGTCGCGCTACTCGGCTGCTTCGCCGCCGCAGCGGAAGAGCCCGAAGCACCCGTGCGGGTGAACGTGGAGGGCCTGCCTTCGCACGTTCGCGAACGCATCCTCGACAAGGCGCAGCAGGGCGCCACCGCCCTCATCCATTACCTGCACCGCACCGAGGCGGTCCACCAGCTCCGGCCGCAATTCGTGATCCGGCAGTCGGAGCCCGCCGCGATGGCGGCCGCGCCGCAGGACGTAAAGCTCGCACAGCGCGCCGAAAAGCCGCAAGGCAAGGAGTAGCATCGCTTGCAGTCCCCCGACGCGAGGGCTGCGATGAAGCCGCGGGCCGTGATCGCCGAAGACGAGACGCTCCTGCGCGAGCAGCTCCAGGAGCTGCTCGCCGCCGCGTGGCCGGAGCTCGAGATCGCCGGCGTCGCGGCCAACGGGCTCGAGGCCATCCGCGAGCTCGAGGTGCACAACCCCGACGTGATGTTCCTCGACATCCACATGCCCGAGGCTTCGGGGCTGGAGGTCGCACGCCACGCGAGCGGACGCTGCCACGTGGTGTTCGTGACGGCCTACGACCGGTACGCGGTAAACGCCTTCGAGTCGGGGGCGGTCGACTACGTGATGAAGCCGCTTTCGGTCGCGCGCCTGGGCACTGCCGTGCAGCGCGTGAAAAGCCGCATGCCGTCGCGCCCGGCGCAGCTGGACGCCGTGCTGCAGAGCCTTGCCAGCGCACCGGCGGCGAAGGAAGGGTACCTGCGCTGGATCAACGCCTCGCGCGGCGAGGAGATCCAGCTCATCACCATCGACGAGGTGCAGTACTTCCAGTCCGATTCGAAGTACACGCGCGTCGTGACGCCGGGCGCCGAAGCGCTCATCCGCAAGTCGATCCGCGAGCTGGCCGAGGAGCTCGACCCGGCCATCTTCTGGCAGGTGCATCGCTCGACCATCGTCAACCTGCACGCGGTGGCCGGCGTGGGGCGCGATGCCGCGGGCCACGTGGTGCTGCGGCTGAAGGGGCGCAAGGACGTGCTGCAGGTGAGCCAGCCGTACGCGCACCTCTTCAGGCAGATGTGAGCGGGCCGCCCCCTCGTAGCTGGAACATGCTCGCGGTGTACACCGCGGTCTGCTTCGTGCGCGGCTTCGAGTTCGCGCTGGAGATCTGGTGGAAGGGCGGCATCTCGCTCGAATCGCTCGCCAGGACCTTTCTCTTCGGCGCCCAGATCTTCGTCTGCGGGCTGCCGGTGTTTTTCGCCGTGGCCCGGATGCTGCGCGCCACGCGCGAGCAACCGCCCGGGAAGCGCGCGTGGAAGCTCGCCGCGGTGCTCGCCGGCCTCGCGCCGGTGTTCGGCGTGAGCATGCAGGCGCTCGGGCAAGTCTTCGACCTGCCGTCCGACATGCCGCCCGCGGCCGACGTGGCCGGATTCGCGATCTGGGTGCTCACCGTCGGAGGTCCGCTGGTCGCGATCGCGTTGCTGGTGCAGCGGCAGGCGGACACGGCCGCGGCCGAGCACGCCGAGCGCATCGCCGGCGCACGGCGCGAGCGTGAGTGGGACGAGATCCGCCTGCGGTTCCTGCGTTCGCAGATCGAGCCCCATTTCCTGTTCAACGCGCTCGCCAACGTGAAGCGCTTGTACGAGACGCACCCGCAAAGCGGCCGCGAGATGCTGCGTGCGCTCGAGGAGTACATCCAGCGCGCGCTGATGGTGGATCCCGCCGGCTGCCGCACCGTTGCGGACGAGCTGTCGCTCACGCGCGCGTACCTCGACATCTTCGCCGTGCGCATGGGAAACCGCCTGCGCGTCGAGCTGGACGTGCCGCGCGAGCTTCATCGCGCGCCCCTGCCGCCGCTCATGCTGGGGACCCTGGTCGAGAACGCGCTCAAGCACGGCATCGCGCCGCGCGCCGAAGGGGGCACCATCCGCATCCGCGTGCGCGGCGAGGGCCGCGAGCTGCTGGTGCAGGTGAGCGACGACGGCGTGGGCTTCCGCGAGACGAGCGGCAGCGGCATCGGGCTCGCGAACACGCGCGCACGTCTCGCCACGCTCTTCGGTGCGCGCGGGCGGCTGGACCTGGCGCGCAATCCCGGCGGCGGCGTCGTGGCCACCCTGCGCATGCCGCTCGAGGCAACGCCGTGAAAGCGATCCTGTCGCAATGGCGGGCGCTCACGTGGCGCCATTACTTCTGGGCCGCGGCCTGCGGTTTCTTCGCAATCCTCGTCGGCTTCACCGAAAGCTCGCTGATGGTCTTCGTGATGCCGCGAATGGCATTGCTGGTCTTCACGGCGCAGTTCGCGGTGTGGGGCATCGTCTTCCTGCTCGCGATCACCGCTGCCGATGCCGTGGGCTCGGGGCGATGGCTGCGCTACCTCGTGGCGTGCGTGATCGCGGCGGCGATCTGTGCCGCGGGCAACTGGGCGCTGCACTCGCCGCCTCTCAGCGGCTACGCGAGGCTGTCGGAGATCAAATCGTTCCTGGCGCTCTATTCGGGATTCTTTCCGACGCTGTTTCCCGGCACGCTGGTGGGCCTGCTGTGGATCCGCTTGCGCGATGCGCGCGAGGCCCAGCGCCGGCTGGGCCAGGTGCAGGAGGCCGCTGTCGAGATGCAGCGCGAGGCCGCGCGCCTGGAGATGCGGGTGGCGGGCGAGTCGATCGATTCCGGCGGCGTCGTGCGCAGCCTGCGCGAGATCCGCCTGCTCTACGAAAAGGACGCGGCCGCCGCAGGCCTGCAGCTCGACGCCCTCGCCGCCCAGCTGCGCGCGGCGATCCCGCGCGCCGGATAGGGAGCCCCGGCGAATCGGTCAAAATGGAGGGCTATGAAAGCCCTCCTCGCAGCGCTGCTGCTCGCCGCCGGCGCCGCGCATGCAGCACCGGCCACTCCACCCGGCAGTGACGACCCGCGCATCGACGCCCTGTTGGCGTTCGCGCGCACCTATGGCGTGGTGCGTTATTTCCATCCTTCCGATTCGCTCGATCGCGTCGACTGGAACCGCTTCCTGCTGGCGGGCGCCGAGCGCATGGGCCAAGTCGCCGGCCGTGCGCAGCTCGGCCCCGGGCTCGAGGCGCTCTATACGCCGATCGCGACCGGCTTCCAGGTGGCCACGCCGCAAACGCAGGCCGCCGACATCGCGGGCGACGGCGAGCGCGTCGAGTGGCGCCACCTGGGCTACGGCATGGAGCCGATGCCGCGCAACTCCCCGTTCGTGAGCTGGCGCACGCACCACGACCCGTTGCACGACGGCAAGGTGAAGGGCCCGTACTTCCAGCACCAGAACGAGGCGCAGGCTCCGGTGCACGAGCACACCACGATGCACGTCGAGCTGCTGCCCGGCATGGACGCGCTCGTGCCCGTGTCGCTGCCGCTGTCGGCCACGAAAGTGGACGAGGCGCAGGCGGCGAGACTCAAGGATCTCGCCGCCGCGCTCCCTGCGGGCGACGCCGACGCCGAACAGCTCACGCGCACGCAATCCTGGGCCGACGGCATCGCCGCGTGGAACGTGGCGCGCCACTTCTATCCCTACTGGGACGTGACGGCCGTCGATTGGGACCAGCACCTGCGCCGGTGGCTCGCCGCCCAGCCCGCGGAGCAGTCGCGGGCGCAACTGCACGACCAGTTGCGGCGCCTCATCGCGCCCCTCGACGACGGTGACGGGCGCATCGTCGACCCGCGCGACAAGTCGCCGAAGCAACAGCTTCCGATCTCCGTGCGCCCGCTGGGCGAGCGCTGGGTGGTCGATGCGTCGCTCGTGCCCGATCTGGTGAAGCCGGGGGACGTGATCGTGGCGGTGAACGATCGTCCGGCCAAGGCGTATTTCGACGGGTTGCTCGCGATGGAGTCCGGCTCGCCGCATTTCGCCCGCTGGCGGGCCGCGCGCGATTTCGTCGTCGGGCCGCAAGGGCAGAAGGTGACGCTGCGGCTCGATCGCGGCGGCAAGGTCGTCAATGCGTCGGTGGCCCACGACCACGCCAAGACCGTCATCATGCCGCGCCCGGATGCGCTCTCCGAGGTGCGCCCCGGCATCTTCTACGTGGACCTGTCGCGGTTCGATCGCGCGGCTTTCGAGGCCGCGATACCGAAGCTCGCCGCGGCGCGCGGCATCGTATTCGACCTGCGCGGCTATCCCGCGCCCGAGGCAGGCATCGTCGTGCCGTTCTGGCTCACGCACGGGGACAGCGCGCAATGGATGATGCTGCCGCGGTTCGACAAGCCCTTCGGGCAATTCAGGACCGGCTGGTCCACGGGCTTCAACCAGGAGGGCAATGCGGCGCTCGCCAGGCCCGCGAAGGTGCTGCTCACGGATGGACGCGCCTCGGGCTACGCGGAATCGCTCGTCGGTTACTTCGCGGGCCACAAGGCCGGCCAGGTCGTGGGTGAGGCCACGGGCGGGGAGAACGGCAACGTGGTCGCCGCGACGCTGCCCAGCGGCATCAAATATGTGTTCACCGGCATGCGCGTCACGCGGCATGACGGCACGTTGCTACACAAGCAGGGCTTCGCGCCCGACGTCGCCGTCGTGCCCAGCGTCGAAGGCCTGCGCGCCGGCCGGGACGAAGTCCTCGAGCGCGCGCTGGCGCTCATCCCCGCCTCCTGACGTTTCGCGTCAGTTTCGCGTCGCTTCCCGCCGACGAAAGGCCATTGTCGGCGAGTGAAGCAATTCACACGCGTTTTCCAACACCGTGTTCGATGATGGGTCGGACCGCGGCGTGATGCCGCGCATAAAGAGGCAAATAAGGTTGGAACGGAACGCATGAAAAAGATCTTCCTGGCTGGAATCGTTGCATCGACATTCGCGCTGAACGGGTGCGTGGCCGTGGGCCTCACCGCGCTCGGCGTGGGCATGGCCACCGGCGTCTCGCACACGCTGAGTGGGATGGTTTACAAGACTTTCACGACGCCGCAGGCGCAAGTGAAGCAGGCGACATTGGGCGCAATGCATCGGATGCAGATCAAGGTGGTGAAGAGCGAGAAGAGCGGCTCGACCCAGACGATCACCGGCAAGGCCGGCGACCGGGACATCGAGGTCGAGCTCGAATCGCTCACGCCGAACACGACGCGGATGCTCGTGACCGCCAAGAAGGACGGCGGCATCCTGCGCGACGGCGCGACGGCCACCGAAGTGATCCTGCAAACGGAAAAGCTTGTCGGACCCACCTAAAGGAGAAACTTCACAATGAAAACGCAGATCAAGTTGCGGTTGCTGGTGAGCGCCTTGCTCCTCGCGCTGTCGCCGATGGCGATGGCGGATCCCGATGGCGGCGTTGCGCTCGATTCGCAGGTTCGCGTGCTCGACAACACGGGTGCGAGCCGCGGGCAGGCCCAGGTCGCGGCGCGTATCGCGGCCTCTTTCGGCCACCTCGCCGGCGGCGACGCGAACGCGATCGCGCTGGTGAACGGCCTGCGCAACGGCACGCCGATCACGCTCACGTATCCGGCGAAGCCGCCCCACATGGGAACGGGTACCGGTACCGGTACCGGCACTGGCACAGGCACAGGCACAGGCACCGGCACCGGCACCGGCACCGGTACGGGTACGGGTACCGGCAGCACTGGCACCGGCACGGGCACCGGAACTGGTACGGGTACCGGCAGCACCGGCACGGGCACGGGAACGGGCACCGGCACGGGCACCGGTACAAGCACCGGCACCGGGACGGGCACGTCCACGGGCACGGGTACCGGCACCAGCACCGGCACGGGCACCAGCACCGGCACGGGTACGGGTACTCACACCCACACTCACACCGGCACTGGCACTGGCACCAACACGGGGACGGGCACTGGCACCACCGGCACGGGCACCGGCACCAACACCGGGACGGGCACGGGCACCGGCACCACCACGGGCACCGGTACCGGCACTGCCGCCGGCGGCTCGGGTACCGCCAAGCCGACCACCACGACCACGATCACGCCGCCGACGAAGCCGATGGGCTGGGGTGGCGTGCGCATCGCCCTCGCGCTCGCGCAAGCGCAGCTGAACCAGCTCGGCATCACCAAGCCCACCGGCGCGCAGCTCGCCGCGGCGCTCGATGGCGGCACGGTCAAGGTCCACGGCACGACCACGACGCTCACCGGCGTTCTCACCGAGCGCGCGAGCGGCATGGGCTGGGGCCAGATCGCTCAGGCCCAGGGCACGAAGCTGGGGCCCGTCCTGCACGCGCTGCGCCAGACGCAATCGGGCGTGGCCGCGCTGCCGGTGAAGGGGGAGGACCACGAGCACGCCACGACCACCGCCGGCGGCAAGGGCAGGGTCAGCGAGCAGGAGCACGAGTCCGAGGGGCATTCGGGAAAGGGCAAGGTCGCGGAGCAGGAGCACGAGTCCGGGCAGCATTCGGGAAAGGGCAAGGCGTCGGCGACCAGCACCGCGAGCACGACGACGTCGTCGAAGACCCCCTCCGGAAAGGGCGCATCCACGGCGAGCAGTACCCAGGCGACGGCCACCACGCGATCCGGCGCGTCGTCCTCGAAGCCGCTGACGACGGCCGCGGGCTCGACGACCTCGTCGCAGGCGCACGGCTCGAAGGGGCTGGCGACGGCGACCGGCACGACGACGTCCTCCTCCGCCCCGTCCTCGAAAGGCATCACGACGGCGAACGGAACGACGACGGCCTCGGCCTCGAGCCATGGCTCGAAGGGCATCACGACCGCGAACGGAACGGCGGGGACGTCGACCTCGGGCCATGGCGGGAAGGGCATCACCACCGCCAGCGGGGTCGCTCCGAACGCCGCGTCCAAAGGCATCGTGACGGCCAACGGCGCCACGGGCGGGGCACAGGCTTCGAAGGCCGGCCTGGGCAAGGGGATCGTCACGGCAGCGGGCGGAACCGGGGGAGCGACCGCGGCGGCGACGGGCAAGGCTCACGTCAACGCCGCCGGGATCACCACCGCGAGCAACGCCTCGGCTTCGGCCTCCGGTGTCACCACGGCGCAGGGTGAGAGCCACACCAACCACGGTAAGGGCAAGGGCGGCTGATTCCAAACCAGCCCGTCATCGCCTCGAAAAGGGCCCCTCCGGGGCCCTTTTCATTGGGGTCGCCGCTTCGATCGGATCGGCATGATCCATATGACTAGCTCACCACGTGAGCTAGAAAAGACTTCCGGAAATATTCCCAACCCATTGATTATTTTGCGGTTGACCGTCGCGGGCGGCCTGCGAATTGTGCGCTAACCCCTTGTCGCACAAGAAAAATTTCCCGATGTATTCGCTTGACGGGTTGTAGCTGGATATCTACAGTGTCAATCCGTGGGGAAAAGTGGGAGAAAAGGTGTTTCAAGGGGCAACGCAGATCAACCTGGACGCGAAAGGGCGGATGGCCATCCCCACCCGTGCCCGCGATCCGTTGACTGCGGGTGGGACGGTCAAGTTAGTCCTCACTGCGCACCCGGACGGATGCCTCCTGCTCTACCCGTTGCCGGCCTGGGAGCCGATTCGCCAGAAAGTGATGGCGTTTCCGAGCCTCGACCGGCAGGCGAGCCTGTGGAAGCGGCTCCTCGTCGGTTTCGCCGAGGAAGTCGAGCCGGACGCGGCGGGACGGCTGCTCATCTCCCCCGAGCTGCGCGACTTCGCGCATATCTCACGCCCTGTCATGTTCGTGGGACAGGGCAGCCATTTCGAAATCTGGGATCTCGAGACCTGGAACCAGCAACTCGAGACCCTGCGGACCGGAGGTAGCCCCAACCTGCCTCCGGGGATGGAGAACTTCTCCCTGTGACGCGGCCGACGACCCCCGGGTCGACGCCGCGCTCGCAGGAGAGCGCAGACACAGCGTCGACTCCCTTTCCCCGTGAGTGAGGTCTCCCATGTCCCGGTCCTTCTCGAAGAAACCATGCACGCCCTGCGAGTCCGTGAAGACGCAATGTATGTCGATGGCACCTTTGGTCGCGGCGGGCACAGCGCGGCCATCCTCGCCCGTCTCGGTGTTCGCGGAAGACTTCTCGCTTTTGATCAGGATCCCGCGGCGCATTCGGATCGCACGCTCCAGGATCCGCGTCTTGAGCTGATCCACGCCAGGTTCTCGACCATGACCGAGGCGCTCGACGCTCGCGGCATCCGGCACGTGGCCGGGGTGCTGCTGGACCTCGGCGTGTCCTCGCCGCAGCTCGACGAGGCGCAGCGCGGCTTCAGCTTCATGCGCGACGGGCCGCTCGACATGCGCATGGACACCACGCGCGGCGAGACCGCCGCCGAGTGGCTCAACCGTGCCGAAGAATCCGACATCCGGGAGGTGATCAGGAGCCATGGGGAAGAACGGTTTGCTAAATCGATTGCAGCAGCGATTGTTGATGCAAGGGGCCGGGAGCCTTTCCGCACCACGCGGCAGCTTGCCGAGGTCGTGGCTCGCGCGGTCCGCACGCGCGAGCCGGGGCAGCACCCGGCGACACGGACCTTTCAGGCTCTACGGATTCACGTCAATCGGGAGCTTGAAGAGCTCGAGGTGACGCTGCCGCAGGCCGCGGCGCTGCTGGAGCCGGGCGGGCGCCTCGCGGTGATCAGCTTCCATTCGCTCGAGGACCGCATCGTGAAGGGATTCATCCGCGAGCAGTCCACCGCCGACAAGCTGCCGCGCGGCGTGCCGGTGCGCGCGGCCGACCTTCCGCCGGCGCCGATGATCGCGGTGGGCAAGCAAGTGCGTGCGTCCGAAGAGGAAGTGCGCCGGAACCCGCGCGCACGCAGCGCCGTGCTGCGGGTCGCGGAGAAGCGCTGATGCTGCGCGTGAACCTGCTCCTCCTCGTCCTGCTCGTGGGCTGCGCGCTCGGCGTGATCACGTCGCAGCACCAGGCGCGCAAGCTCTTCGCCGAGCTGGAGGCGGAGCAGGACGCGGCGAAGAAGATCGCGGAGGAATGGACGCAGCTGCAGCTCGAGCAGAGCACGTGGGCCACCAACAAGCGCGTGGCGGCCATCGCGCAATCGCAGCTCGGCATGCGCCTGCCCGACCCCTCGACCACGACCGTGCTCACGATGCAGGGCGCGCAGCCGTGAAGTTCGAGAAGCGCGCGCCCCGCTTCGAGAAGCGCACGCCCGAGCTGCGCCTGAAGCTCGAGGGATGGCGCTCGCGCCTGGTGCTGGTGCTCGCGATCGGCGGCTTCGCCGTGCTCCTGGGCCGTGCGTTCTACCTGCAGGCGCTCGACCACGGTTTCCTGCAGGCGAAGGGAGAAGCGCGCTACACGCGCGTGATCGAGCTGCCCGCCTCGCGCGGGCCGGTGAAGGATCGCAACGGCCAGCTCCTCGCCGTCTCCACGGCGGTGGAGTCGATCTGGGCGATCCCGGACGAGCTCGACGACGTGCAGGATGCGCAATTGCGTGCGTTGGCCACGGTGCTGGGCGAGAACGTCGCGGACATTCGCCAGAAGATTGCCAACAAGGATCGCCAGTTCGCCTATCTCAAGCGCCAGATCTCGCCCGACCAGGCGGCGAAAGTGATGGCGCTGCACGTGCCGGGCGTGTTCCAGCAGCGCGAGTTCCGCCGCTACTACCCGGCGGGCGAGGTGATGGCGCACGTGGTGGGATTCACCGGCATCGAGGACAACGGCCAGGAAGGCATCGAGCTCGCGGCGCAGCGGCGGCTCGCGGGCACGCCCGGGTCGCGGAAGGTGATCAAGGATCGTCGCGGCCGGGTGGTCGAGGATGTGGAGAGCCTGCGCGCGCCGCGCGACGGCCAGGACGTGACGCTCGCCATCGACCAGCGCCTGCAGTTCCTCGCGCACCGCGAGCTGCGCTCCGCGGTGGAGGTGAACCGCGCGAAGGGCGGCTCGGCGGTGATCGTCGATGCGCGCACCGGCGAAGTGCTGGCGCTCGTGAACCAGCCCGACTACAACCCGAACAACCGCACCATGGTGACGGGCCGCCAGACGCGCAACCGGTCGGTCACCGACGTGTTCGAGCCGGGCTCGACGCTCAAGCCGTTCACCATCGCGGCGGCGCTCGACGACGGCCTGGTGAAGCCCGGCACCATCATCCAGACCGCGCCCGGCAAGCTCACCATCGGGCGCGCCACGATCAGCGATTCGCACGCGCACGGCGCGCTCACCGTCGCGCAGGTCATCCAGAAGTCCTCCAACATCGGCACCGCGAAGATCCAGTTGCTGATGCCGGCGAAACGCATGGGCACCGTGTACGAGGAGCTGGGCTTCGGCACGCCGCCGCACACCGGATTCCCGGGCGAGGCGCGCGGGCTGCTGCGGCCGTGGGCGCACTGGCGTCCCATCGAGCAGGCGACGATGTCGTACGGGCAGGGCATCGCCGTGTCGCTGCTCCAGGTCGCCCGTGCCTATACCGTCTTCACCAATGGCGGCGTGCTGCTGCCGCTGTCGTTGCTGCGGCAGGATGCGCCGGCGATCGGCAAGCGCATCTACAGCGCGGAGACCGTGGCGCAGGTCGACCGCATGATGGAGATGGCCGTCGGCCGCGAGGGCACGGCGCCCCTCGCGCAGGTGCCCGGCTATCGCGTGGCGGGCAAGACCGGCACCGCGTACAAGGCCGAGCGCGGCGGCTACGACGTGCATCGCTACGTCGCATCGTTCGTGGGCTTTGCACCCGTGAGCGACCCGCGCTTCATCGTCGCGGTCATGCTCGACGAGCCATCGGCCGGCAAGCACTTCGGCGGCGACGTGAGCGCACCGGTGTTCGCGTCGGTGATGGGCGCCGCGTTGCGGATGATGTCGGTGCCGCCGGATGCGCCGCAGACCCTCAACGTGCAGGCCGCACGCGCCGGGAGCGAAGGATGATCGCCGCGCCCGAATTCCTCGATGCCGCGGGGCGCGCGCTGCTCGATCGCCTGGCGCAGCTCGGCGTGCCGCTCGCGGACCTCACCGCCGATTCGCGCGCCGTGAAGCGGGGCTCCGTCTTCGTCGCCTATCCGGGCACCGTCACCGACGGACGACAGTACATCGGCGATGCGGTCGCGCGCGGTGCGGCCGCCGTCATCTGGGAGCGCGACGGCTTCCAGTGGGACGAGCGCTGGGACATCCCGAACCTCGCCGTGGCGAGCCTGCGCAACCGCATTTCCGAGATCGCCGGCCACGTGTACGGCAACCCGTCCGAATCGCTCTGGATGGCGGGCGTCACGGGCACCAATGGCAAGACCTCGGTGTCCCAGTGGATCGCCGCCGCGCTCGACGGCCTCGGGCGCCGCGCGGCGGTCGTCGGCACGCTCGGCAACGGGCTGGTCGGCGAGCGCGTCGAGGCGAAGAACACCACCCCGGATCCGATCGTGCTGCAGCGCCTGCTCTCGGAATACCTGCGACGCGGCGCGCGCTGCGTCGCGATGGAAGTGTCGAGCCACGGGCTGCACCAGGGCCGCGTGACCGGCGTCAAGTACGATGCCGCGGTCTTCACCAACCTCACGCGCGACCACCTCGATTACCACGGCACCATGGAGGCGTACGCGGAGGCGAAGTTCGCCCTCTTCTCCGCGCGCGGCCTCGGGCACGCGATCGTGAACGTGGACGACCCGTGGGGCCGGCAGCTCGTGGAGCGGCTGCAGGGACGGCCGCTCAACCTCGTTTCCTACGGCGTCGAATCGCCGGGTGCCGCGTTGCGTGCGGCGAACGTCGCCCTGTCCGGCTCCGGTGTCGCGTTCGACGTGCAGAGCCCGTGGGGACGCGGCCGCGTGCAAGCGGGCGTGCTCGGGGCGTTCAACGTCTCCAACCTCGTCGCGGTGCTGGGCACGCTGCTCGCCGCGGGCATCGACTTCGACCGCGGGCTCGCCGCCGTGAGCGCGCTGCAGCCGGTGCCGGGGCGGCTCGAACGCGTCGGCGGCGGCGAGCGGCCGCTCGTCGTGGTCGACTACGCGCACACGCCCGATGCGCTCGAGAAGGCGCTTGCCGCGCTGCGCCCGGCGGTGGCGGCCGGCAGCCGGCTGGTCTGCGTCTTCGGCTGCGGCGGCGATCGCGATCGCGGCAAGCGCCCGCTGATGGCGCAGGCCGCGGTGGGCTTTGCCGACCATGTGGTGGTCACCAGCGACAACCCGCGCACCGAAGACCCGCACGCGATCATCGAGGACATCATGAGCGGCGTTCGCGGCCGCGCGGTCGAGGCCGTCGAGGACCGGCAGGTCGCGATCTTCTCCGCCGTGCACCAGGCACGCCCGGGCGACGTGGTGCTTCTCGCCGGCAAGGGGCACGAGACCTACCAGGAGATCTGCGGCGTGCGCCATCCGTTCAGCGACCGCGAGGTGGCGAGCGCGGCGCTGGCGGAGTGGGGAGCGCACGCATGATGGACCTGCGCGAAGCCGCACGCGCGGTCGAAGGCGAGCTGCACGGCGCGCCGCAGCGCTTCGACGGCGTGTCGACCGACAGCCGCGCGGTGGGCACCGGCGAGCTGTTCGTGGCGCTCAAGGGCGAGCGCTTCGACGGCCACGAATACGTCGCCGAAGCGCAGAAGCGCGGTGCCGCGGGCGCGCTCACCTCGCACCTGGTGCAGACGCAGGCTCCCATGGCCCAGGTCGTCGTGGAAGACACGCGCCTCGCGCTCGGCCGGCTGGCGGCCTGCTGGCGCGGCCGCTTCGCGCTGCCCGTGGTCGCCCTCACCGGCAGCAACGGCAAGACGACCGTGAAGGAGATGCTCGCCTCGATCCTCGCCGCGCACCTGGGCGACCGCAGCCGCGTGCTCGCGACCGAGGGGAACCTCAACAACGACATCGGCATGCCCCTCACGCTGCTGCGGCTGCGCGAGGAGCATCGCTTCGCCGTGATCGAGATGGGCATGAACCACGAGGGCGAGATCGACTACCTCACGCACATCGCGCAGCCCACCGTGGCGGTCGTGAACAACGCGCAACGCGCGCATGTCGGCATCCTCGGCAGCATCGAGGCCATCGCCCGCGCGAAGGGCGAGATCTACGCCGGGCTGCGCGGCTCCGGTGTCGCGGTGGTGAACGAGGACGACGCGTTCGCCGGCTACTGGAAGGGACTCAACGGCGCGCACCGGGTCGTGACCTTCGGCCTCTCCCCGGCTGCGGATGTGCGCGCCGAGCCCGCGGGACGCGGCTGGCTTTTCCACGTCCCCGGCAACGAGTTCGTGCTCGAGCTGCTGGTACGGGGCGAGCACAACGTGCGCAATGCGCTCGCGGCATGTGCCGCCGCGGTGGCGCTCGAGCTGCCGGCCGACATGATCCGCGCCGGGCTCGCCGAATTTCGCGGCGTGCCGGGGCGGCTGCAGCGGCGGCGCAGCGCGTCGGGCGCGTGGGTGATCGACGACAGCTACAACGCGAATCCCGAGTCGATGAAGGCCGCCATCCGCGTGCTCGCGGCGGAGCCCGGGCGCCGCGTCTTCGTGATGGGCGACATGGGCGAGCTGGGCGCCGGCGCCGATCGAATGCACGCCGAGGTCGGCACCTTCGCACGCGAATCCGGCATCGACGCGCTCTTCACGCTGGGCGAGGCGAGCCGCCATGCCGCACAGGCCTTCGGCGCCGGCGCGCAGCCCTTCGGCGACGTCGAATCGCTCATTGCCGCAGCGGGGCGCGAGAGCGCCTCCGGTTCCACGCTGCTGGTGAAGGGCTCGCGGTTCATGCGCATGGAACGCGTCGCCGACGCGCTCGCGGGCGCGGGAGGAACGCATGCTCTTTGAAGTCGCGCAGTGGCTCGAGTCGTACATGCGGGCGTTCAACGTGTTCACGTACATCACGTTGCGCGTGGTCCTGGCGGCGCTGACCGCGCTCGCGATCTCGTTCATCGTCGGTCCCGCGATGATCCGCAAGCTCACGATGTACAAGATCGGCCAGGCGGTTCGCGACGACGGGCCGCGCACGCACCTGGTGAAGAGCGGCACGCCGACCATGGGCGGGGCGCTGATCCTGGTGTCGATGGGCATCACCACGCTGCTGTGGGCGGACCTGCGCAACCGCTACGTGTGGATCTGCCTGCTCACCACGCTCGGCTTCGGCGCCGTGGGCTGGGTGGACGACTGGCGCAAGGTCGTGCACCGCAACCCGAAGGGGCTGTCGGCGAAGTCCAAGTTCTTCTGGCAGTCGCTGATCGCCATCGTCGCGGTGTCGTGGCTCGCGTACAGCGCGAAGCTGCCGCAGCAGACCGAGCTCATCGTGCCGTTCTTCAAGACCATCGGCATTCCGCTCGGCACGCTCGGCTTCGTGATCCTCGGCTACTTCGTGGTGGTCGGCACCTCGAACGCGGTGAACCTCACCGACGGCCTGGACGGCCTCGCGATCATGCCCACCGTGATGATCGCCTCGGCGCTCGCCGTGTTCGCGTACGTGACGGGACACGCCGTGTTCTCGCGCTACCTGGGCTTTCCCCTCATCACCGGTGCCAGCGAGCTGGCGGTGCTCTGCGGCGCGATGGCGGGCGCGGGGCTCGCGTTCCTCTGGTTCAACGCCTATCCCGCCGAGGTCTTCATGGGCGACGTGGGCGCCCTGGCGCTGGGTGCCGCGCTCGGCATGGTGTCGCTGGTGGTGCGGCAGGAGATCGTCCTGCTGATCATGGGCGGCGTGTTCGTGGTGGAAACGCTCTCCGTGATCATCCAGGTGGGCAGCTTCAAGCTCACCGGCAAGCGCGTCTTCCGCATGGCCCCGCTGCACCACCACTACGAATTGAAGGGCTGGAAGGAGAACCAGGTCGTCGTGCGCTTCTGGATCATCACGATGATGCTGGTGCTGTTCGGGCTGTCGACGTTGAAGTTGAGGTAAGGCGCAAGGAAACAAGGCGCAGGGCGCAAGGCGCAAGGCAAAAGGGACAAGGCACAAGAAGAAAACATGCAACCGGTGACCAGCAGGGGAAAGAGCGATGAATGGAATGGCAGGAACACACTCGTGGTCGGGCTGGGGGATACGGGGCTCTCGGCGGTGCGCTTCCTGGCGAAGCGCGGAGCGATCGTTCGCGCCGCCGACTCGCGAGCGCAGCCGCCGGCGCTCGATGCGCTGCGCGCGGAGCGGCCCGGCATCGGCCTTCATCTCGGTCCGTTCGACGTGCAAGCCCTGGCGGGCGTGGATGCGATCGTTGCGAGTCCGGGCGTTGCGCTCCGCGAGCCCTTCCTGCGCGCCGCGATCGAACGCGGGATCGAGGTGGTCGGCGACGTGGAAGTCTTCGCGCGCGCGCTCGCCGCTGGCGGGAGCGCGGCGCGCGTGATCGGGGTCACCGGCACCAACGGCAAGTCCACCGTCACCGCGCTCGCCGCGGCGATGGGCGGGGCGGCGGGCCTGCGCACCGTCGCCGCGGGCAACATCGGCCTGCCGGTGCTCGACGCACTGGACGCTCCGGGTGCCGCGGCCATCGAGCTTTTCGTGCTCGAGCTTTCGAGCTACCAGCTCGAGACCACGTCCTCGCTCGCGTGCGACGCGGCGGTCATGCTGAACCTCACGCAGGACCACCTCGACCGCTACGACGGCATGGACGACTACGCGCGCGCCAAGGCGCGCATCTTCGCGCACGCGAAGCGGCGCGTGGTGAATCGCGACGACACGTGGAGCCGCGACATGGCGGACACCGCGGCGTTTTCGTTCGGCCTGGGTGTTCCGCACGGCACGCGCGAATGGGGACTCGACGCGCAGCGCGCGGTCCTCATGCGCGGCGCGGCCCCGTTGCTGCCGCTCCACGACATGGCGATGCAAGGACTGCACAACGCCGCCAACGCGCTCGCG
>Ga0207698_10001088_pt1 | contig 15791 bp, 26 predicted proteins | sample KBSCornC22_FD_184298 | JGI IMG/M metagenome (GOLD analysis project Ga0207698, IMG submission 184298) | Corn rhizosphere microbial communities from Kellogg Biological Station, Michigan, USA - KBS Corn C2-2 (SPAdes) (version 2) | ecosystem: Host-associated > Plants > Roots > Rhizosphere > Soil ...
AAGGTCCGAGGGGTTCAATTCCTCCCGGTCCGAGGTCGCCTCAATCAGCACGTTCCAGGGATGCTGCCGCTCGAGCGGCGAGCGTGTTCCCGGGATGTGATCGAGCACCAGAGAGAGGCAATCGGCTGGAATTAGCTCAAAGCCTTCAATGCGGTCGGTCCTGGCTTCGCAGAAGCGAAGAAGCGACAGGGCATCATCCGGGCTGGCGAGGCCGACCCAGGCCACGGCTCGCGAATAGACCGCCGGGACCAGCTTCAACGCTACGGCGGTGATCACGCCGAGCGTGCCCTCGGATCCGATCAGCAATTGGTCGAGATTGTAACCGCGATTGTCCTTCTTGAGAGCAGAGAGCCCGCTGTGGGTCGAGCCATCGGCAAATACGGCTTCAACCCCGGCGATGAGAGAACGCATCGTCCCGAAGCGGAGGACCTGGGTTCCCCCAGCGTTGGTCGAGGTAAGGCCGCCGATCGTGCAGCTCCCCTTGGCGCCGAGAGTGAGCGGAAAGCGGCGACCGATCGCAGCTGCCTGATCGTGCAGGTCGGCAAGGATCACCCCAGATTCGGCGATGGCGATGCTGCTCTCGGCGCTTATCGAGCGGATGCGATTCATTCGGCGCAGGGACAAGATCAAAGCGGATCGGTCAGCCGGCGGCGTCGCTCCGCCGACCATCGACGTATTGCCGCCCTGCGGAACCAGCGGCACCCGATGCTCGGCGGCAAGCCTGACGATCTCAACGACTTCGTCGGTCGAGGCCGGCGCAAGAATCGCCCGCGCGTTGCCGCGATAACGGCCTCGCCAGTCGGTCAGCCATGGCTCGATATCCGATGGGTCGGTGACGATCGCTTTGGGCCCACATCGGTCGGCGATAGTCTCGACAAATCTGGCGATGCTTCCGGCCATCTTCACCACTTGGCATCAGCGACGCTGCGGGGCAAATCAACAGTATGGAGCACCCGCCCATCACTCTTGTCGTCGCTCGCGCTCAGAACGGTGTCATCGGCCGGGGCGGCGGTTTGCCATGGCACATTCCGGCCGATCTCAAGCGCTTCAAGGCGATCACGACGGGAACGGCGATGGTGATGGGTCGCAAGACGTTCGAAAGCCTGCCCCGCCTGCTCCCGGGCCGGCGCCATATTGTCCTCACCCGCGATCTCAAGTGGAGCGCCGGGGGCGCCGAGGTCGTGCACAGCGTAGACGACGCGCTGATTGCTGCCGGGCCCGATCCGGTTTCTGTAATCGGCGGAGCGGAAGTCTTTGCCCTGTTCCTGCCGCTCGCCGACCGGGTCGAACTAACCGATGTGCTGGCCCGGATTGACGGCGACACACTGATGCCAGACCCCCGCCTCAGCTCCGAATGGAAAGAAACCGAAATCGAAGTTCACCCGTCGGAAAACGGGCGCCCCGCCTTTCGATTCGTGAGTCTGGAGCGCTACTGATCAGCCGCCGGTTGGCTTGGGTGGTTGGACGGGCAACATGCGGGCAGTGTCGAGATAGTGCTGCGACTGCTTGGCAGCCTCATCCCATTCCGCTCGAGTTTTGCAAACCCGATCTGGGATGTGAGAGCCGACGTAGCTGTCCTCTTTGCAGATTATCTGCTGGCTGGCGTCCTTCTTCTTCGGCTGTGCCTGCTGCGGCTGCTGCGGGTCGGCGGCGAGGGCCGGAGCGCTAAGCAGAGCCGCAGCCAAAGCCACTGAGATGCAAACCGTGATACGCATTGAAAGCTCCCCAAGCGAGAAAGGGCAGCGTGAGCCCGTTCCCTGAATGAGTCAATGTTGCTGTTATTGCGCGAGAATTACCTCGATGGCAGCAGCGACCTGATCGACGGGCGCCATGCCGTCTACGTGCCGGACCAAGCCACGCTCCTCGTAATAAGGCAGGATCGGCGCGGTCTTTGCGCGATATTCGGCCATCCTCGTCCGAACCGTCGCTTCATTGTCGTCGGGGCGGCGCTTGAAGTCATGGCTCCCGCAGACATCGCAGGTGCCGGCAACCTTCGGCAGCTTGTACGCGTCGTGATACGGAGCGCCGCAATTGGCGCAGCTGAAGCGCCCAGTGATCCGCTCGACTAGCGAATCCTCGTCGACCTGGAGCTCGATCACATGATCGAGCTTGAGTCCGCGCTCCGAAAGCAACAGGTCGAGCGCTTCTGCCTGGGCTCGGGTCCGGGGAAAGCCGTCGAAGATTGCGCCCTTGTCGCCGATCGCGTCCAGCCGTTCACCAATGAGCGCGCTGACGATGGCATCGCTCACCAGCTCGCCAGCTTCCATCACAGCCTTGGCCTTCAGCCCGACGGCTGTGCCGTCTCGCACCGCCTGCCGGAGCATGTCCCCCGTTGAAAGCTGGACCATGCCCAGATTGGATTCCAGTCGGGCGGCCTGAGTGCCTTTCCCTGCCCCGGGAGGGCCGAGCAGAATGATGTTCATTGGGAACCCCCTCCCCAGATTACACTAGCGCCGGCGGCCGCTCTTCAGCTTCGCCTTCTTGATTAGATTGCCATATTCGTGCGCGATCAAGTGGCTTTGAATCTGGCTCATGGTGTCGATCGTCACGTTCACGACGATGAGGAGGCTGGTGCCGCCCATCCGGAAGGAGCTGATCCCTGCCTGTCCTTCCAGAATTTGCGGAATAAGGCAGATCACCGCGAGATAGATCGAGCCCACGACGGTAATTCGGGTCAGCAGGTAATCGAAATATTGCTCGGTCGCCTTGCCGGGCCGGATTCCGGGAATGAAGCCGCCGTGGCGCTTGAGGTTCTCCGCGGTTTCCTCGCTGTTGAACTGGACCGCGGTGTAGAAGAAGCAGAAGAAGATGATCCCTGCTCCATACAACACCAGGTAGAGCGGAGAATTGACGTTGAGATAGGTGCTGATGGTGATCAGCCAATCGTTGATGCCGCCGCTCTGCGTACCGGCGCTTCGGCCCATCCACTGGATTACCGTCAGCGGCATCAGCAGAAGCGATGAGGCGAAGATCGGGGGGATAACGCCCGCAGTATTGACCTTGATCGGAAGGTGCGAGCGCTCCTGCTGCATCCCGCGCGCGGTCTGGCGCTTCGGATACTGGATGAGCACCCGTCGCTGCGCCATTTCCATGTAGCAGATTCCGGCGATCAGAAGGAAAGAGAAGACCACCACGCCAGCTACCAGAACCGGGTTCATGCTCCCCGTTCGGCCGCTCTCGAGAAGCTGCGCGATGCCTTGGGGAAGGCGAGCAATGATGCCCGCCATGATGATCAGGGAGACGCCGTTGCCGATCCCGCGGCTGGTGATCTGCTCACCGATCCACATCAGGAACAAGGTGCCGCCGACCAAGGAAATCGTGCCCGCCATTTCGAATGGGATTCCCGGCTGAACGACCGCCTGGATGCCTTGCTTGACCGCCTGCGCTTCCAGGCCGCGGATGACCATGAAGCCTTGGAACAGGGTGAGGACGACCGTGAGATAGCGGGTGTATTGGTTTAGCTTCTTCCGGCCTGTCTCACCTTCCTTCCTCAGCGCCTGCCACGGCGCGTAAAGAGTCGCCATGATCTGAACGACGATCGACGCGGTGATGTACGGCATCACACCGAGCGCAATCACACTCATGCGTGACAGAGCGCCGCCGGAGAAGGTGTTGAAGACGTCGAGGATGCCGCCGCTCTGAGTCTGGAACAGCGCCGCCATCGCCTGCGGATCGATCCCGGGGATCGGCACGAACGACAGGAATCGGAACAGAACCAGCGCGCCGAGCGTAAACCACAAGCGCTTCTTGAGATCCGTTGCCTTGGAAAAATTGGCGAAGCTGATGCTGGACGCCAGTCGCTCGGCTGCAGTTGCCATCAATAGGTCCCTAGACGTTTTCCGTCATATAAGCCGCAACGCCGCCATTGCGAGCGCTGAAGCGACGAAAAGGTCGTGAAGCTCAGGCCTTGGCTTTCGCCTTGGCCGTGCCCTTTTTCGCTGCAGCTTTTTCCGCGGGATTGGCACGCTCGATCAGTTCGATCGAACCGCCGGCTTTCTCGACCGCCTCGCGAGCGCCCTTCGACACTCCAGCAACCTTGAACGCCAGCTTGGCCTTTAGTTCACCCTTGCCGAGCAGGCGAACGCCGTCCTTGCCACCGCGAGCCAGGCCAGCGGCCTTGAGAGCAGCATGATCGACCGTGTTCTTCGCATCCAGCTTGCCGGAATCGAGCGCCTTCTGGATCGCGCCGATATTCACCTCGGCATAGTCGCGGGCGAAGATGTTGTTAAAGCCGCGCTTCGGCAGCCGCATGTGGAGCGGCATCTGGCCGCCTTCGAAGCCCCAGATCGAGACGCCCGAGCGGCTCTTCTGGCCCTTCTGTCCGCGTCCGGCGGTCTTGCCGAGACCGGAACCGATTCCGCGTCCGACGCGGACACGGCCCTTGCGGGCACCGGCATTGTCTCGAAGTTCGTTCAGTTTCATGTCTTGCACTCGCTTTCGCTTTTGTCGCGCGTCGTCCCAGCGAAAGCTGGGACCTCAATGTAATTTTATCGCCGGGATCCCGGATCGAGCCCGGGATGACGGCTAAGCCGCCTCGACGACACTCACCAGATGCTGCACCTTGCGGACCTGGCCACGCACTTCCGGCGTGTCCTCGACCTCAACGCTTCGATGCATCTTGTTGAGACCCAGGCCGACGAGGGTCGCACGCTGTGTCTTGTCGCGGCGGATCGGCGATCCCGTTTGTGTAATCTTGATCTTCGCCATCTTGTCTACTCCGCGATCGCTTCGGCCTGGGCTTCGGCTTCGCGCTCGCTGGCGCCGCCACGGCCGAGCAGGTCGGCGACCTTCTTGCCGCGCCGCTGGGCAACCACACGCGGGCTCGACTGATCCTTCAGCGCCTCGAAGGTCGCCCGGATCATGTTATAGGGATTGGACGTACCCACCGACTTCGTGACGACGTCGGCAACTCCGAGGCTCTCGAAAATCGCGCGCATCGGGCCGCCGGCAATGATCCCGGTGCCCGCCGGAGCGGTACGGACCGTGACGCGTCCAGCGCCGAAATGGCCGAGGCCGTCATGATGAAGCGTCCGGCCATCACGCAGCGGAACGCGGATCATCGCCTTTTTGGCAGCCGCCGTCGCCTTGCTGATGGCTTCCGGAACCTCGCGAGCCTTGCCGTGGCCGAAACCGGCACGGCCCTTGCCGTCGCCGACCACCACAAGAGCCGCAAAGCCAAAGCGCTTGCCGCCCTTCACGGTCTTGGAGACGCGGTTGATGTGGACGAGCTTCTCGATCAGCTCCTCACCGCCTTCGTCGTCGCTCCCACGTCCACGTCGGTCGTCGCGGCGGCCACGGCCACCACGGTCGCCGCCGCCACGTCCGCGACCGCCACCGGGCCCGCGTCCGCGTCCGCCGCGCCCGCGCGGGGCTTCGCCCTCGCCTGCCGCCCGGACTTCGGGCTGCGCTTGCTCGACGACAGCTTCGGTCGCTTGTGGAGTTTCGTTTTCGTCAGCCATCATCAGAACTCCAATCCGCCTTCGCGGGCGGCATCGGCCAGAGCTTTCACCCGGCCGTGAAACAGGAAGCCGCCACGATCGAAGACGACGGCCGATACGCCGGCCTTCTTAGCGCGAGCGGCAATGGCCTTGCCAACCTCGGCTGCGCCGTCGCGGGTCGCGTTGGCCTTGCCCTTCAGTTCCTTGTCGAGGGTCGAAGCGGCAGCGAGAGTCTTGCCGGCGGAATCGTCGATTACCTGGGCGTAGATGTGCCGTCCGGAGCGGTGGACCGACAGGCGCGGCTTGCCGGACGCACGAGCACGAAGCGCTGTGCGGACGCGTTGGCGGCGCCGTTCGAAGAGAGAGAGTGTCGCCATGGCTACTTCTTCTTGCCTTCTTTGCGGAAGATATACTCACCGCGGTACTTGATGCCCTTGCCCTTGTACGGCTCCGGCTTGCGCCAGCGGCGAATCTCGGCAGCGACCTGACCGACCTTCTGCTTGTCGATCCCGCTGATCTCGACCGTATTCGCGTCGGGCGTCTTCACATCGACTCCTTCCGGAACCGGGAAGTTCACGTCATGGCTGTAGCCGAGCTGAAGGCGCAAATTGCGGCCCTGGGCAGCGGCGCGATAGCCGACACCGGTGATTTCCAGCACCTTGGTGAAGCCCTCGGTCACGCCGGTGACCAAGTTCTGCACGTTAGTGCGGGTCATGCCCCAGGCGGCGCGATTGCGCTGCGCGTCGGTGAGCGGAGTGACCCGGATCTCACCGTCACCGATCTCATATTTCACGAGATCATCGAGCAGCTGCATCGCGAGCGTGCCTTTCGGCCCTTTCACGGTCAGGGTTCCGCTCTCGACCGTCGCGGTAACGCCGGCCGGCATTGGAATAGGTCTTTTGCCAATGCGGCTCATCAGAACACCTCCGCCAGCACTTCGCCGCCGACATTGTGCTCGCGCGCCTCCGCGTCGGACAGAACGCCGCGCGGGGTCGACACGATCACCGTGCCAAGACCGTTGCGGATCCGCGGCAGCTCGCGGGCGGCCGAATAGACCCGGCGGCCGGGCTTCGACACGCGCGCCAGATGCTGGATCGCCGGCTGGCCCTCGAAATATTTGAGCTCGATGCGCAGGCCCTTGTGCCCCGCCAGAGCTTCTTCCGAATAGCCGCGGATGTAGCCCTCGCGCTGAAGCACATCGAGAACGTGCGCACGCAGCTTCGAAGCCGGCGTCAGGATCGAATCCTTTCGCGCCTGCTGGCCGTTGCGAATGCGGGTGAGCATATCGCCCAGAGGATCGGTCATTGCCATGATCTTTCCTCCTTACCAGCTCGACTTGATGACGCCCGGGATCAGGCCCTTGTTGGCCAGTTCCCGAAGCATGATCCGCGACAGACGGAACTTGCGATAATAGGCACGCGACCGGCCGGTCAGCTCGCACCGGTTGCGGATGCGGGTCGGATTGCCGTTGCGCGGCAGCTCGGCCATCTTCAGCCGGGCAATCAGGCGCTCCGTCTCGTCCTTCGACTCGTCGTCCGCGATCACCTTCAGCTTCGCGTACTTCGACGCATACTTCTGGACGAGCTTCTTGCGCCGCTCGTTCTTGTTGATCGAACTCAGTTTCGCCATGACTTAAGTTCTTCTCCTCGAGCAGACCGCATCAAGCGGCCTGCTTTTCCTCTTCTTCACGCGGGAACGGGAAATTGAACAGGCGCAGCAACTCGCGCGCCTCCTCATCCGTTTTCGCGGTGGTGGTTACGATGATGTCCATGCCCCGGACCTTGTCGATCTGATCGTAATTGATCTCGGGGAATACGATCTGTTCCTTCAGCCCCATCGCATAATTGCCGCGACCGTCGAACGACTTGGGGTTGAGCCCACGAAAGTCGCGAACGCGCGGAAGAGCGATGGTAACCAGGCGGTCCAGGAATTCGTACATGCGTTCACGGCGAAGGGTGACCTTCACTCCGATCGGCATGCCTTCGCGAAGCTTGAACTGCGCGATCGACTTCTTGGCCTTGGTGATCACCGGCTTCTGACCGGCGATCTGCTCCATCTCGGCAGCTGCTGCCTCGACCCGCTTCTTGTCCTGGGTGGCCTCGCCGACGCCCATGTTGATGACGATCTTGTCAAGGCGCGGGACCTCGAGCCGGTTCTTGTAACCGAACTTGTCCGTCATCGCGTTGGCGATGCGCTCGTCATAGTCGGCCTTAAGCCGCGGAACATATTTGTCAGCCATTGATCAGCTCCCCGGACTTCGCCGCAATCCGGACCTTCTTGCCGTTGCGCTCCTCGAAGCGGACCCGCGTCGGCGAGCCGTCCTTGGGATCGGCAACCGCCACATTGGAGATGTGGAGCGGCGCTTCCCGACGCTCAATCCCGCCGTTCGGGTTGAGCTGGGTCGGCTTGCGATGACGCGCGTGGACGTTGACGCCCGACACGACGACGCTGTCTTCCTTCGGGATCACCTTGGTGACCTCGCCGGTGCGGCCCTTGTCCTTACCGGCAAGCACCACGACGGTGTCGCCCTTGCGAATCTTCATCGCCATCACAGCACCTCCGGCGCGAGACTGATGATCTTCATGTGCTTCTTCGCGCGAAGCTCACGGACCACCGGGCCGAAGATGCGGGTGCCGATCGGCTCGTCGGACTTGTTGACGAGCACCGCAGCGTTGGAATCGAAGCGGATCACCGAACCGTCGGGACGGCGGATATCCTTGGCCGTGCGTACGATCACCGCACGGTGAACGTCGCCCTTCTTCACTCGGCCGCGCGGCGCCGCTTCCTTGACGGAAACGACGATGATGTCGCCGACACCGGCGACGCGGCGCTTCGACCCGCCCAGCACCTTGATGCACTGGACGCGCTTGGCCCCGCTGTTATCCGCCACGTCCAGGTTGGACTGCATCTGGATCATTGTTCGACCCTTACCTTCTCAAATCTACTCAGGCGCTCGCCTCGGCGACGTCCTCGGCCTTCGCGCTGTTGTTACCTTTTGAACCTTTGCCCTTCGATGCCTTTGCCGGCTTCGACGGCGTCACCGCCTCCGGTTCCGGCGCCGTCACATCGGGCTCAGCGATCTCGATCACTGCCGTTTTCGCGAGGCCAAGGCGCTCGACCACAGTCCAGCTCTTGGTCTTCGAAATCGGCGCGCATTCCTCGATCCGCACCTGCTCGCCGACGCGGAACGCATTGTCCGCGTCATGAGCGTGATACTTCTTCGAGCGCCGGATGATCTTTCCGTACAGCGGGTGTTTCACCCGCCGCTCCACACGGACGACAACGGTCTTGTCACCCTTGTCGGAGACCACGGTGCCGATCAGGACACGCTTGGGCATTCTTCTCTTCTCCTCAGCCCTGCGCTTGCGTGCGGGCGCGTTGGTTCTGCAGCGTCTTGATGCGCGCGATGGTGCGGCGCACCTCGCGAACCCGAGACGGCTTCTCCAGCTGGTTCGTCGCCGACTGGAATCGCAGGTTGAACTGCTCGCGCTTCAGCTGGAGCAGCTGCTGCTGCAGTTGGTCGTCGGTCATCACCTTGACGTCGTCGATAGCAGCCATCTTACTCTGCCTCCGCTAGCGATTCGCCGAGCCGCGCGACGACCTTCGTCTTGATCGGCAGCTTCTCTGCAGCGCGCTCGAACGCGGTCTTGGCGATCGAGCCCGGAACTCCGTCCAGCTCGAACAGGATTCGGCCCGGCTTTACCCGGGCCACCCAATATTCGGGAGAGCCCTTGCCCGAGCCCATGCGGACTTCGGCAGGCTTCGAGCTCACCGGAACGTCCGGGAAAATGCGGATCCACAAACGCCCCTGGCGCTTGATGTGGCGCGTGATCGCGCGGCGCGCCGCCTCGATCTGGCGAGCAGTGATCCGGTCCGGCTCCATGGCCTTGAGGCCGAAGGCGCCAAAGTTGAGTTCGGTTCCGCCCTTGGCATTGCCGTGGATTCGACCCTTGAAAGCCTTGCGGAATTTGGTGCGCTTGGGCTGCAGCATGACTTACTTTCCTTCGCGCTTACCGGTTGCCGCGCTCTTCGCGGGCCGGGCGGACGCCGGAGGTCTGAGCCTCCATCATCAGCCGGTCCTGAGCGGTCGGATCGTGGCCGAGAATCTCGCCCTTGAAGATCCAGACTTTCACTCCGCAGACGCCGTAGGCGGTGTGCGCCTCAGCCTCGGCGTAATCGACATTGCCGCGAAGTGTGTGCAGGGGCACCCGGCCTTCGCGATACCATTCCGTCCGGGCGATTTCCGCGCCGCCGAGACGGCCCGAGCAGGTGATACGAATGCCCTCCGCGCCGAGCCGAAGCGCCGACTGCACCGCGCGCTTCATGGCGCGGCGGAACGCGATACGGCGCTCAAGCTGGTCGGCGACACCCTGGGCGACGAGCTTGGCGTCGATCTCCGGCTTGCGGATCTCGACGATGTTGAGGCTCACGTCGCTGGAAGTCATCGACTGAAGCTTGCGGCGCAACTTCTCGATGTCGGCGCCTTTCTTGCCGATGATGACACCGGGGCGAGCCGCGTAGATGCTGATCCGGCAAATCTTGGCCGGCCGCTCGATCACCACCTTCGATATCGCCGCCTGAGGCAGCGTGTCGACGATGTAGCGGCGGATCTTCAGATCTTCGAGCAGGAGACGGCCGTAGTCCTGCCCTTCGGCGAACCAGCGGCTGTCCCAGGTCCGGTTGATCTGCAGGCGCAGCCCGACGGGAGAGGTTTTCTGACCCATATTTATGCTTCTTCCTGTTCGCGAACGACGACCCGAAGCCGGCTGAACGGCTTCACGATCCGCGACGAACGGCCGCGGGCCCGCGTTGCGAAACGCTTCATGGAAATCGACTTGCCGACACTTGCCTCAGCAACGACCAAGGCATCGACGTCGAGATTATGGTTGTTCTCGGCATTGGCGACCGCTGAAGCGAGCACCTTGCGGACATCGTCGGCCATTCCCTTTGGCGAAAAGCGAAGGATGTTGAGCGCTTCCTCAACCTTGCGGCCGCGGATCAGCTGGGCGACGAGGTTCAGCTTGCGAGCCGAACCGCGGATGGTGTTGCCGACGGCGAGCGCTTCCTTGTCGCCAACCTTGCGGGGTGCAGCCTGCTTGCCCATCAGCGCTTGCCCTTCTTGTCAGAAGCGTGGCCGTGGAAGGTGCGGGTCGGAGCGAACTCGCCCAGCTTCATCCCGACCATGTCCTCATTGACCGACACCGGCACGAACTTGCGGCCGTTGTACACATTGAAGGTTAGGCCGACGAACTGCGGCAGGATCGTCGAACGGCGCGACCAGGTCTTGATCGGCGCACGGCCACCCTTCTCCTGCGCGCCCTCGGCCTTCTTCAGCAGCGAAAGCTCGACGAACGGGCCTTTCCAGACGGAACGGGCCATTGCTTAACCCTTCTTCTTCGCGTGACGCGACCGAATGATGAACTTGTCGGTCGCTTTGTTGTGACGAGTGCGGGCGCCCTTGGTCGGCTTGCCCCACGGGGTAACCGGATGACGACCGCCCGAAGTCCGGCCTTCACCACCGCCGTGCGGGTGATCGACCGGGTTCTTGGCTACGCCGCGGGTGAGCGGACGCTTGCCCAGCCAGCGGCTTCGGCCGGCTTTCGCCAGCGTCTGGTTCGCGTTGTCCGGATTGGACACCGCGCCGACCGTCGCCATGCAGTCGGAGCGCACGTAGCGCTGCTCGCCTGAATTCAGCCTGACGATCACCATCCCGCGATCGCGGCCGACGACCTGCACATAGGTGCCGGCGGCGCGGGCGATCTGACCGCCCTTGCCGGGCTTCAGCTCGACATTGTGGACGATGGTCCCGACCGGCATCTGGCCAATTTCCATCGCATTGCCCGGCTTCACGTCGACCTTCTTGCCGGCGACGACCTTGTCGCCAGGAGCAAGACGCTGCGGAGCGAGAATGTAAGCCTGCTCGCCGCCTTCGTAGGTCACCAGCGCGATGAACGCGGAGCGGTTGGGATCGTACTCCAGCCGCTCGACGGTCGCAGGCACGTCCCAGGTGCGGCGCTTGAAGTCGATGATCCGATACTTCTGCTTATGACCGCCGGCGATTCCGCGGCTCGTCACATGGCCCTTGTTGTTACGGCCGCCGGTCTTGCGCTTTCCTTCGGTCAGAGCCTTGACGGGTTTGCCCTTCCACAGCGCCGACTTGTCGACGAGGACCAGGCCGCGGCGGGCGGACGAGGTCGGCTTATATTGCTTGAGTGCCATTGTCTTAGATCCCGCTCGTCACGTCGATGGACTGACCTTCGGCCAGCGTGACGACCGCCTTCTTGAAGTCGGACCGCTGGTAGGGCTTGCCCTTCCATCGCTTGGTCTTGCCCTTGGTGACGATCGTGTTGACGCCGGTGACGGTCACTCCGAACAGCGCCTCGACCGCTTCCTTGATCTGAGGCTTGGAAGCACCGGACGCGACCTTGAACACGACCGCGTTATGCTCCGACACCATCGTCGACTTCTCGGTGATGTGCGGCGCCAGGACGATATCGTAATGGTCGGCCTTCGCCTGCTGTTGCTGCGGCTTCTTAGCCATTGAACCGGGCCTCCAGCTTTTCGACCGCGGCGCGGGTCAGGACCAGCGTCTCGTGGCGCATGATGTCGTACACATTGGCTCCGACCGCCGGCAGCAGATCGATATTCTCGAAGTTCGACGATGCGCGGGCAAAGCCGACGTTGAGTGCATCACCGTCGATCACCAGTGCCGTCTTGCCGAAGCCCAACGCACCAAACTTGCCGCGAAGTTCTTTGGCCTTGCCGTCCTTGAGGTCGAGATTGTCGACCACGATCAGCTGACCGCCGAGAGCCTTCGAGGATAGCGCCATCTTCAGGCCGAGCGCGCGAACCTTCTTGTTGAGGCTCGACTGGAAGACGCGGGCGCGAGGGCCGTGCGCCTTGCCGCCGCCGATGAAGATCGGAGCGCGCCGGTCGCCGTGACGGGCAGTACCGCCGCCCTTCTGGCGACCGAACTTCTTGCCGGTTCGGGCAACGTCGCCGCGTTCACGAGCCGCGCGCGCCGGAGCACGGCGGTTGATCAGCTGCCACGTCACAACGCGGTGCAAAATGTCGGCGCGCGGCTCAACACCGAAAATGTCGTCGGCGAGCTCGATATCGCCGCCCTTGCCGCTGTCGAGGGTCTGAACCTTGACCTTCATCTTAGCCTTCCTTGCCTTCGTCGGCCGCGGGTGCTTCGCCCTCGGCCGCGCCGGCCTCATTCTCTTGCTCGACGTTCGCGGTCTGCTCGGCCGCGATCGCCTCGACTTCGTCCTGGCCCGGGAGCGCCGGGATCTCGTGGACCGCGCCCTCGTCGACCAGGCCGGCCGGAGCATGCTCTTCGGTCGGCTCCGCCTTTGCGCCTTCGAGCAGGGCCGCCGGATACGGCGCCTCATCCGGTCGCGGAAGCTTGATCGCGTCCTGGACGGTCAACCAGCTGCCCTTGTGGCCGGGAACCGAGCCCTTGATGAAAATAAGGCCGCGCGCAGGATCGGTGCGCACGACCTCGAGATTCTGCTGAGTGCGATTGCGAGCACCCATGTGTCCGGCCATCTTCTTGTTCTTGAAGACGCGGCCGGGATCCTGGCGGTTACCGGTCGAACCGAGCGAGCGGTGCGATACCGAGACGCCGTGGGTTGCGCGAAGACCGCCGAAGCCCCAACGCTTCATGCCGCCCGCGAAGCCCTTGCCCTGAGTCACGCCGGCGACATCGACCAGCTGGCCGGCAATGAAATGCTCGGCGCTAATGGTCGCGCCGACATCGAGGAGCGCGTCCTCGGCGACGCGGAATTCGACAACTTTGGCTTTCGGCTCGACCTCGGCCTTGCCGAACGCGGAGCGCTGCGGCTTGGCGACGTTCTTCGCCTTCGCCTTTCCGGCGCCCAATTGGACGGCGGTGTAGCCGTCCCGATCTTGCTCGCGGCGGCCGACGACCTGAAGCGCGTCCAGCTGCAGGACGGTAACCGGCACGTGCCGTCCGTCCGCCTGGAACAGGCGGGTCATTCCGACCTTCTTTGCGATCACGCCAGTGCGCATGACCAGTTCGCTCCTCTCAGAGGCACATGGGAAATCCATGTGCGTGAAGCCCATCCAAAATTTCTGCATGCCCCGCCCGGGCTAATGCCCCTTCAGAAGGGGCGGCGGGGACGCAGCCGGAGCATTGCTCCGCGGTATCCTCGTTATTCTCCCCACAAGTCGTACCTTGTGGGGCGCCGGCGGTTAGGCCAGCTTGATCTCGACGTCGACACCCGCGGCGAGATCGAGCTTCATCAAAGCATCGACCGTCTGCGGGGTGGGCTGCACGATGTCGAGCAGCCTCTTGTACGTCCTCACCTCGAACTGCTCGCGCGACTTCTTGTCGATGTGCGGCGAGCGGTTGACGGTGAACTTCTCAATGCGCGTCGGCAGCGGAATTGGACCGCGAATAAGAGCACCCGTGCGGCGCGCCGTGTCGGCGATCTCGCCGGTGGCCTGATCCAGCACTCGATGATCGAACGCCTTCAGGCGAATCCGGATGTTCTGCGTGTCCATATCCCTACCGATGCGAAAGAGCCCACGAGCCTCAGCTTCCGCCGAAGCCCGCGCAATAAACCAAACTCAAAAGCGAACCGCGCGACCCTGATCCAGAATCGCGCGGTTGGCGCCCTATATTACTTCGAGATGCTGGCGACAACCCCTGCGCCAACCGTACGGCCGCCTTCGCGAATAGCGAAGCGCAGACCCTGGTCCATGGCGATCGGGGCGATCAGCTTCACGCCGAGATTCACGTTGTCGCCCGGCATCACCATTTCGGTGCCCTCGGGCAGCTGAACCTCACCGGTCACGTCCGTTGTCCGAAAGTAGAACTGCGGACGATAGTTGGCGAAGAACGGCGTGTGACGGCCGCCCTCGTCCTTCGACAGGACGTAGACCTCTGCCTTGAAATCGGTGTGCGGAGTGATCGAGCCGGGCTTGGCCAGAACCTGGCCGCGCTCGACATCCTCACGGGCTACGCCGCGGAGCAGAGCGCCGATGTTATCGCCGGCCTGACCCTGGTCGAGCAGCTTGCGGAACATCTCGACGCCGGTGACGACCGTCTTCGACGTATCCTTGATTCCGACGATCTCGACTTCCTCGCCAACCTTGATGACGCCGGTCTCGACGCGGCCGGTCACGACGGTGCCGCGGCCGGAGATCGAGAACACGTCCTCAATCGGCATCAGGAACGGCTTGTCGAGCGGACGCTCCGGAGTCGGGATCCACTCGTCGACGGCAGCCATCAGCTTCAGGATCGCCTGCTTGCCGATCTCGTCATTGCTGTCCTCGATCGCTGCGAGAGCCGAACCGGAAATGATCGGAATATTGTCGCCGTCGAAATCGCGCTTGGAAAGCTCTTCGCGAATTTCGAGCTCGACCAGCTCGAGGAGCTCGGGATCGTCGACCTGGTCGACCTTGTTGAGGAAGACGACCATAGTCGGAACGCCGACCTGCTTGGCGAGCAGGATGTGCTCCTTGGTCTGCGGCATCGGGCCGTCGGCGGCCGACACGACCAGGATCGCGCCGTCCATCTGGGCGGCGCCGGTGATCATGTTTTTCACATAGTCGGCGTGGCCCGGGCAATCGACGTGCGCATAGTGGCGCTTGTCGGTCTCATACTCGACGTGAGCGGTCGAAATCGTGATTCCGCGCTCGCGCTCTTCCGGCGCCTTGTCGATGTTCGCATAGTCGACGTAGGTCGCGCCGCCGCTCTCGGCGAGCACCTTGGTGATTGCCGCCGTCAGCGTGGTCTTTCCATGGTCGACGTGACCGATGGTGCCGATGTTCACGTGCGGCTTGTTCCGCTCGAATTTAGCCTTCGCCATTTTACGCCTCTTCTTTTCAAGAAATCCGGGCGGTCCACCCGTTCGCGGACGCGCCCATAGCTACAAATTTACGCTTACGCCAGCTTCGCCTTCACCTCGTCGGCGACGTTCTGCGGCACTTCCTCATAATGAGAGAATTGCATCGTATACTGGGCACGTCCCTGGGTGAACGAGCGCAGCTGATTCACGTAGCCGAACATGTTGGCAAGCGGCACAATAGCTTCAACCACCTGCGCGTTGCCGCGGCTGTCGGTGCCCTGAATCTGGCCGCGCCTTGAATTCAAGTCGCCGATGACATCGCCGAGGTAATCCTCGGGAGTGACGACCTCGACCTTCATGATCGGCTCGAGCAGCTTGATGCCGGCTTTCTGGGCCGCCTCGCGCATCGCGCCTCGGCCGGTGATCTCGAACGCCAGGGCAGATGAGTCGACGTCGTGATATTTGCCGTCGATCAGGTGGATTTCGAAGTCGATGATCGGGAAGCCGATCAACGAACCGGTCGCAGCAGTCTCGC
>Ga0207698_10001098_pt1 | contig 15752 bp, 15 predicted proteins | sample KBSCornC22_FD_184298 | JGI IMG/M metagenome (GOLD analysis project Ga0207698, IMG submission 184298) | Corn rhizosphere microbial communities from Kellogg Biological Station, Michigan, USA - KBS Corn C2-2 (SPAdes) (version 2) | ecosystem: Host-associated > Plants > Roots > Rhizosphere > Soil ...
CTACGACGGCGATCGGATGAGCGAATTGCTCACCGCTCAAGGCATGACCGCCGCCGCCGAAGGCGACGACGCCGACCTCGTTGTTCTCAACACGTGCCACATTCGCGAAAAGGCTGCCGAGAAGGCTTATTCGGACGTCGGTCGTCTCCGACGTGATGACGGATCGAAGCCGCTGATCGCGCTCGCCGGCTGCGTCGCGCAGGCGGAAGGCGCCGAAGCGAAGCGCCGCTCGCCGATGATCGACATCGTCGTCGGCCCACAGGCCTATCACCGTCTGCCTCGGATGGTCGCGGAGGCGGTTCGTGGCGGACGTCCCGTCGACACCGACATGCCGGCAATCAGCAAGTTCGAAGCCTTCCCCGCCCGCCGCCGCGCCAACCCCAGCTCCTTCCTCACCATCCAGGAAGGCTGCGATAAATTCTGCACTTATTGCGTCGTGCCCTACACGCGCGGGTCGGAGATCTCGCGCCCGCAGCGCGACATTATCGCCGAGGCGCATGCACTGGTCGACGGAGGCGCGCGAGAGATCGTTTTGCTCGGCCAGAATGTGAATGCGTGGGCTCACGACGGGAGCGGCTTCGCGGACCTCATCCGGGCGCTGGCGAAGATCGATGGCCTGGAGCGCATCCGCTACACGACCAGCCATCCCGCCGACATGAAAGACGAGCTGATCGCCGCTCATGCCAAGGTCGATAAGCTCATGCCCTACCTCCACTTGCCGGTACAGTCGGGGAGCGACCGCATCCTCAAAGCGATGAACCGCAGTCACACGACCGAAACCTATCTCGCCACCATCGAGAAAATGCGCTCGGCGCGACCCGACATCGCCCTTTCCGGCGACTTCATCGTCGGCTTCCCCGGAGAGACCGACGAAGATTTCGAAGCGACCCTGAAGATCGTTGATGCGGTTCGCTACGCGGCGGCCTATTCGTTCAAGTACAGCGCCCGGCCGGGCACTCCGGCGGCGACCATGGAGGACCAGATTCCCCGCGAGATCATGGACGACCGGCTTCGGCGGCTGCAGGCGAAGATCACGGAGAACCAACTGGCGTTCAATCGATCCAAGATCGGCGTCGACACGCAGATCCTCATCGAGCGCAAAGGCAGGCACGATGGCCAGATGATCGGCCGCTCGCCCTGGCTCCAGTCGGTCCACGTCGAGACGGACGCTCGGCCTGGCGAATTGCTTGACGTAACCCTCGTCGCCGCGGGTCCGAACAGCATGACCGGCGCGGTGCTCGCGAAAGTAGCAGCCTGATGTCGCGCCGCGATCTTGCCGCGGCTCCCGACCGCGCGCGGCTCGAGATCGAGTTCGAGCAACCTTACCTGCTCGGCCCGCTGTTCGGCGATTATGACCGCCACCTGATCACGATCGAGCAGCGGCTCGGAGTCCACATCGCCGCGCGCGGCAACCGCGTCCAGATCGAGGGTGATCCCGACGCCGCCGCTCGGGCCCGCGACGTGCTCATCGGTCTCTACAACCGCCTCGACAGCGGCCACGACGTCGATGCCGAAGCGGTCGAAGGCGTGCTCGGGATGGCCGCACAGCCGCACCTTGACGGGATCATCCAGGAAGAAGTGACCTCCGCTCCGCGCGTCATGATCCGCACGCGCAAGAAGACCATTGTCCCGCGCTCGGCGATGCAGACGCCATACATGGAAGCGCTCGCTCGCGACGACATGATCTTCGGTCTCGGCCCGGCCGGCACCGGCAAGACCTATCTCGCGGTCGCCCAGGCCGTATCGCAGCTGATCAGCGGGAGCGTCGACCGGCTGATCCTGTCGCGACCGGCGGTCGAAGCGGGCGAGCGGCTCGGCTTCCTTCCCGGCGACATGAAGGAGAAGGTCGATCCCTATCTCCGCCCGCTCTACGATGCGCTCTACGACATGCTCCCGACCGAGCAGGTCGAGCGCAAGATTGCGTCGGGTGAGATCGAGATCGCGCCGCTCGCCTTCATGCGCGGGCGCACGCTCAACGACGCCTTCATCATCCTCGACGAAGCGCAGAACACCACGCCTTTGCAGATGAAGATGTTCCTCACCCGCTTCGGCATGCGCAGCCGGATGGTGATCTGCGGCGACCCGCACCAGGTCGACCTTCCCGATCCGAGCAAGTCGGGACTCGCCGACGCCGTCCGCCGGCTCGAGCGAGTCCAGGGCATCGCGGTCGTTCGTTTCACGGCAGCCGACGTCGTCCGTCACCCGCTGGTCGGGCGCATCGTCGATGCGTATGAGGGCCCGAACGCTGGCAAGGATGTAGGCGAATGAGCCTCGAGATTGCCCTCGACGCAGATGGAGAATGGGACAGTAGCAGCTTCTGGCTGCCGCTCGCTCGCAAGGCTGCCGAAGCCGCCATAGCCGAAAGCGCGTTTCCCGATCTTGTCGATGCCGACCTGACCGTCGAAATTTCCGTTACGCTAACGGGCGATGAGGAAGTTCGCGCGCTCAACGCCAAGTGGCGAGGGAAGGACAAACCGACCAATGTCCTGTCTTTTCCGATGGCTGACGAGCATGATTTAATGCGAGCAAATGTTTCGTTAGCAGAACTGTTGCTCGGCGATATCGTGTTAGCTCGCGGCGTCTGCGAGGCCGAAGCGGCCGACAAAGGCGTCTCCGTCGAGGACCACGCGACCCATTTGATGGTCCACGGCACCCTCCACCTCCTCGGCTACGATCATCACGAGGATGGCGAAGCGAACGACATGGAAAGCCGCGAAGTGCGCGCCCTGAAGCGCCTCGGCATTTCCAATCCCTACGAAGTCACCGCTTGATGGCGACGCGCGGCGACGACGGCGGCTCGACGCTCTGGCGCGGAATGCGCAACCTGCTGTTCGGCGAAGATTCCGAACCGACGCTCCGCGAGGAGATCGAGGACGCGATCGACGAGGCCGAGGAGAGCGAGGGCTCGCATCCCATCGCCGGCGATCTCAGCCCCGCCGAACGGCAGATGCTCCGCAACCTGCTTCACTTCGGCGAGCAGACCGCGGGCGACATCTGCGTGACCCGCGGCGACATCGTCGCGGTCCCCAGCGACATCACCTTCGACGACCTGGTCCACGCCTTCGCCGATGCCGGGCACAGCCGCTTGCCGGTCTATGGCGAGAGCCTCGATGAGGTGGTCGGCATGGTTCACATCAAGGACGTATTCGTCGCGAACGTCGACCACAGCCGCGACCGCTCTCTCAAGGCGCTGATGCGCGAGCCATTGTTCATCCCTGAATCGATGGGCGTGATCGAGTTGCTCGCGCGGATGCGCGCCGACCGAATCCACCTCGCGATCGTCGTCGACGAGTTCGGAGGCACCGAGGGCCTCGTGACGATCGAAGACGTCGTCGAGGAAATCGTCGGCGACATTGAGGACGAGCATGACGAGGCCGAGGCCGGAATGTTAACCTTGCTCGACGACGGCGTGTGGGAAGCCGACGCCCGGATCGAGCTGGAGGAGCTGGCGGAAGCCGTCGACCCGCGCCTGTCGTCGGACGACGACGAGGTCGACACGCTCGGCGGCCTCATGTTCCTCCTCGCCGGCCACATTCCCGCGAACGGCGAATGCCTCACGCACCCGTCAGGCTGGAAGCTCGAGGCTGTCGATTCCGACCCGCGCCGGATCATCCGAGTCCGCCTCCACGCACCCGAGGGTGAGCAGCAGCCGGACTAATTCTTCGCGAAGAGGTTCGCGGGGTTCGCCATTGCCTTGAATTCCAGCGCGTTGCCGGCGGGATCGAGGAAGAACATGGTCGCCTGTTCGCCCGGTTCGCCTTCGAAGCGGATGGTCGGCGCAATCACGAAATCCATGCCCGCGCCCTCCAGCCGCGAGGCGAGCGTTTTCCATTGCTCCATCGTCAGCACGATCCCGAAGTGCGGCACCGGCACGTCCTCGCCGTCCACGCGATTGCCCGCGCGAGCCCGCACCGCGTCGGGCGCGAGGTGGGCGACGATCTGGTGCCCATGGAAGTCGAAATCGACCCATTGCTCGGCGCTTCGCCCTTCCGGGCAGCCGAGCAGCTCTCCGTAGAATCGCCGCGCGGCGGCCAGGTCGTCGACCGGGAAGGCGAGATGGAATGGCGGCAGGCTCATGAGGCTTCACTTGTCATTAGCCGCGAAGCGAAGCAATCCGCGCCAATGTTCCTGGATCGCTTCCTGGCCCGCGACCGCCCGGCCGGCCATCGTCGTCAGGTAGGCCCGACGAAGCTCGCGCTTTATGCGCTGGCAGCCGGCGCCGTTTCAGCCTTCGCGTTCGAGCCCGTCGGCTGGTGGCCGCTGCTGCTCGTCGCCATCGCCGGGCTTTGCGAATTGCTCGACCGGACACAGTCGCTGCGCCGGGCGCTGCTGCTCGGATGGCTCTTCGGTCTTGGCCAGTTCGTGATCGCCCTGAACTGGATCGCGACCTCATTCACCTATCAATCCAACATGCCGGCCTGGCTCGGCTGGATCGCGGTCGTTCTGCTTTCCCTTTACCTCGCCGTTTATCCCGCGCTCGCGGCGGGCGCCGGCTGGTGGTTCGGGCGCGACGACCGCGTCGTCATGGTGACGGTTCTCGGAGGCGCGTGGGCGATCAGCGAATGGCTGCGCGGCTGGATGTTCACGGGCTTTCCCTGGAACCCTGCGGCTGCTGCCCTTGCTCCGACGCCGCTGATCGGGGTTACTCCGCTGATCGGGACCTACGGCCTGTCGGGACTCGTCGTTCTTCTCGGCGGCGCGATCTGGCTCGAATATTACAAGAAATGGCTGCCGCTTCTCGTCATCCTCGCGGTCACGGCTTTCCTTTGGGTGCTTCCGTCCTCCCCGGTGCCGCCCGACCCGCTCACCATCCGCAATGTCCGCATCGTCCAGCCGAACATCGGCCAGGAGGACAAATGGACGCCGGGCTTCGATGAGGAAGCCGCCCGTCGCCTGGCGACGCTGTCCGGACCACCGACCGGTGAACCGCGCCTGCTGCTGTGGCCCGAAGCCGCGGTCACCGACCCGCTCGAGGATGCGCGCACAGACGGACATCAGGGGATGGCTCTGTTCCAGCGTGACCGCGCTGCCTCGCTCCTCGGCCCCGGCGACCTTCTGCTGACGGGCGGAATCGCTGTCGCGTCGCATGACGGGATGAGCGTCGACGGCGCTGCAAACAGCATCTTCGTTCTGGCGCCCGGCGGCCGAGTCCTCGGCCGCTACGACAAGGCGCACCTCGTGCCCTATGGCGAATATCTTCCGATGCGCCCGCTGCTCTCCGCCATCGGCCTGTCGCGCCTCGCGCCGGGCGATATGGATTTCACTCCCGGGCCAGGCCCCAGAACGATCGATCTGGGCGGCGAATGGGGCAAGGTTGGTTTCGACCTCTGCTACGAAATCATCTTCTCCGGCCACGTCGTCGACGAGCGCAACCGGCCCGAGTTCATCTTCAATCCGTCCAACGACGCCTGGTTCGGCTCCTGGGGTCCGCCCCAGCATCTAGCCCAGGCGCGGCTGCGCGCTGCCGAAGAAGGAATCCCGGTATTGCGCTCAACCCCGACTGGAATCAGCGCGGTCATCGACGGCCGCGGAAACGTCGTGAAGGAGCTGCCCTGGCGGACCGCGGGCGTGATCGACGCCGTGCTTCCACCGCGAGCGAACTCGCCTCCGCCCTTCGCTCGCTTCGGCAATCTGATCCCGCTGCTGCTGTCGCTACTGCTCATCGCGGGCGGCATTGTGCTGGGTCGCAAGCGCCGCTAGAGGCGCACATATAAAGACTTCTTTATATCCTGATTTCGAGGGCTTCCTTCCGCTCATGCGCAGCAATTATCTCTTCACCTCCGAATCCGTTTCCGAAGGCCATCCGGACAAGGTCGCCGACCAAATTTCCGACGCCGTGGTCGATCTCTTCCTGGGCAAGGACCCGGAGGCGCGCGTCGCCTGCGAAACCATGACCACCACCAACCGCGTCGTCCTCGCCGGCGAAATCCGTTGCAAGCCGGTGTTCGATGAGGAGCGCTGGCCGGATACGGGCGGCTGGGCGCCTGGCGCTCGCGACGAGATCGAGGAAGCGGTTCGCGGCGTCGTGAAGCGCATCGGCTATGAGCAGGCGGGCTTCCATTGGGCGAACTTCGAGTTCGCGAATCACCTCCACGGCCAGTCGCCGCACATCGCGCAGGGCGTCGACGCCGGCGAGAACAAGGAGGAAGGCGCCGGCGACCAGGGCATCATGTTCGGCTTCGCCTGCGACGAGACCCCGGACCTCATGCCCGCCACGCTCGACTACAGCCACAAGATCCTGATGGAGATGGCGACCGACCGCCACGAGGGCCGCGCCCCGTTCCTCGAGCCCGACGCCAAGAGCCAGGTCACGCTCCGCTTCGAAGAAGGAAAGCCAGCCAAGGCGACCGCGATCGTGGTCTCGACCCAGCACAAGCCGGGCTACGACAAAGGCGAGAAGCAGGCCCAGCTCCACGCCTACGTGAAGGACGTCGTCGCGCGGGTGCTTCCCGCTGAGTTGCTCGGCAACGAAACCGTCTATCACATCAACCCGACCGGAAGCTTCGAGATCGGTGGACCCGATGGCGACGCGGGCCTTACCGGGCGCAAGATCATCGTCGACACCTACGGCGGCGCGGCTCCGCACGGCGGCGGTGCCTTCTCCGGCAAGGACCCGACCAAGGTCGACCGCTCAGCGGCATATGCCGCGCGCTATCTCGCGAAGAACATCGTCGCGGCCGGCCTCGCGAGGAAGTGCACGATCCAGCTCGCCTACGCCATCGGCATCGCCGAGCCGCTGTCGCTCTATGTCGACACCCACGGCACCGGCACCGTCGGCGACGACAATATCGAGGCGGCGATCGGCCGTATCGGCAAGCTCGGCCGGCTGACTCCGCGCGGAATCCGCACGCATCTCGGGCTCAACAAGCCGATTTACGAGCCGACCGCCGCTTATGGTCATTTCGGCCGCAAGTCGGAGGGCGATTTCTTCCCGTGGGAGCGGGTCGACCTGGTCGACGAACTGAAGGCCGCCGTCGCCGCCTGACGCTCAGCCGGTGTGGTCGTCGATCACTCCAACACCGTGACGGAAGACGAGCTCACCGCCCTTCCAGCCGCTGTAGACCAGGATTAGGACGACGACGATCGACAGGTAAATCCCGACCTTCGCGATCGAATCGTTGTTGTTGAGCCGCAGGAAGAAGTTGACCAATTCGAGCACGACCGCGGTGACGTTCGCAAGCATGTGCTGAAGCGCGGTGCTCGACGAGCGGATCCGCTCGTCGCCCATGAAGTCCGTGAGCCCGGCAACCGCCGCCAGCGCCGCGAAGACGAGACCGACCGCCAGCAAATAGCGTGAAGCCGTCGCCCAGCCCGGGTCATGATTGTTGAGGAAGACGATATCGGTGACGAGGCACCCGATGAAGCACACGATCGGAAACGGGATCAGCATCGGGTGAATCGGATGGCCGCCGATCTTGGCGGTACTGCGCGGGTGGTTGCCGTTCATGTCTTTTTCTCCTCCCTTGCGGCCGATTGGACGCATGGGCTTGTGCGCAAGTTCCCTCGGGCGGTTGCGGCGATGCGCGTCGCGAGCGTAGGCGCGGCGCGATGACAGCGTTCAAAACCGGCGATCCCCTTACCCTAAACCGCCTCTACGGCCGGTCGAGCGGCCACAAGCTGCGCAAGAGCCAGCAGGAGCTGGTCGACCGGCTTCTGCCCCAGCTCGAGGTTCCCACAGAGGGCGAGATCACCGCGCCCCGGCTGTTTGGCGAAGATCGGCCGCTCCACTTCGAGATCGGGTTCGGCTCCGGCGAGCATCTTGCCGACCGCGCCGACATGCTTCCCGATCACGCCTTTATCGGCGCCGAGCCCTTCCTCAACGGGGTCGCCACGGCACTCGGCCATATCCGCGACAAGCATCTCGCCAACGTCCGCCTGTGGCGAGGCGATGCGCTCGAAGTGCTCCAGCGCGTGCCCGATGGAGCGCTCAGCTTCATCTATTTGCTCCACCCCGACCCCTGGCCCAAGTCGCGCCACGCCAAGCGGCGAATGGTCAACGATCGCCCGATCGACCTCTTCGCCGCCAAACTGAAAGCCGGCGGCGAGTTCCGCCTCGCGACCGACGATCCGACCTATCTCAACTGGTCGCTGATGGTCATGCAGCGTCACACCCATCAGTTCGAATGGCTGGCCGAACGCCCGAAAGACTTCCTCGAGCCGTCGGGCGGCTGGATCGAGACACGCTACGGCGCAAAGTCGCGGCGCGAGGGACGCCGCCCTTATTATCTTCGCTACCGCCGGAACAACTGACGGAGTAAGGGCCGCGCATGGACATCAAATCGGGCACGCTCGATGCGATCGGCAACACGCCGCTGATCAAGCTCCGCAAGGCCTCGGAAGAGACCGGCTGCACTATTCTGGGCAAGGCCGAATTCATGAATCCGGGCCTGTCCGTAAAGGACCGAGCGGCGCTCGGGATCGTCACCGATGCGATCGACAAGGGACAGCTTCGGCCCGGCGGGCTGATCGTCGACGGGACTGCGGGGAACACCGGCATCGGCCTCACCGTCGTGGGCAACGCGCTCGGCATGAACACGGTTATCGTCATTCCGGAAACGCAGAGCCAGGAGAAGAAGGATACGCTCCGATCGCTCGGGGCGACGCTGGTCGAGGTGCCGGCCGCGCCGTACCGAAACCCGAACAATTACGTGAAGGTCGCCGGGCGCCTCGCCGAGAAGCTGGCACGCGACCATCCGGACGGCGCGATCTTCGCCAACCAGTTCGACAATGTCGCCAACCGCGACATCCACGTCAAAACCACAGCGCCCGAAATCTGGGAGCAAACCGACGGCAAGGTCGACGCCTTCGTCAGCGCGGTCGGAACCGGCGGAACGCTCGCCGGCGTCGCCGCGGGACTCCGCCAGCGCAAGAGCGACATTGTGATCGCGCTCGCCGACGTACCGGGCGCGGCGCTCTACAGTTATTACACGACGGGCGAGCTGAAGGCCGAAGGAAGCTCGATCACCGAGGGGATCGGCCAGGGCCGGATCACCGCCAACCTCGAAGGGTTCGAGCCCGACGAAGCTTTCTTCATCCCCGACAGCGAGAGCCTCAAGGTCGCTTTCGACCTGCTGAGCCACGAAGGCCTCAGCCTCGGCCTCTCGTCAGGCGTCAACGTCGCCGGAGCGATCCGCCTCGCCCGCAAGCTCGGGCCCGGCAAGGTGATTGTCACAATGTTGTGCGACCCCGGATCGCGCTATCAATCGCGTCTCTACAATCCGGAATTCCTGCGTTCCAAAGGGCTTACGCCGCCCGAATGGCTCGAACGGACGCAAAATATCGAGGCGCCCTTCGAAGAGGTCGTCTGAGCCCCTATATCGCCGCCGCCGTAACGACCCGAGACCCCGAAAGGACTGGCCAATGACAACGCTCGCCATCGGAAGCACCGCTCCCGACTTCACTGCCGAAACGACGCAGGGCACCATCCATTTCCATGACTGGATCGGCGACAGCTGGGCGATCCTGTTCTCGCACCCCAAGGATTTCACGCCGGTCTGCACGACCGAGCTCGGCTACATGGCCAAGATCAAGCCCGAGTTCGACAAGCGCAACACCAAGATCATCGCGCTTTCGGTGGACCCGGTGGACAGCCACGGCCGCTGGCTCGACGACATCGCCGAGGTCGGCGGCGCCGCGGTCGACTATCCGATCATCGCGGATACCGACCTCAACGTCGCGAAGCTCTACAACATGCTGCCGGCCGATACCGAGGGCACGCATGAGGGGCGCACGGCCGCGACCAACCAGACGGTCCGCACCGTCTTCATCATCGGCCCGGACAAGAAGATCAAAGCGCTCCTCATGTACCCGATGAACTCCGGTCGGAATTTCGACGAGGTGCTGCGCCTTCTGGAGTCGGTGCAACTCACCGACAAGCACACGCTGGCGACTCCGGTGAACTGGAAGAACGGCGAGGCGGTGATCATCCCGCCGTCGGTCTCCGACGAGGTCGCGCGCGAGAAATACCCGCAAGGTTGGGAGACGGTGAAGCCTTACCTTCGAAGGGTCGCTCAGCCGGCGGATTAACCGACTTTTCTCTCCCCGGTGACCTACCGGGGAGAGCCTTATTTCGGCGTCAGCTTGAGCAGCCGCCCGCTCGATCCATCTTCGAGCAGGTAGACTGCGCCATCCGGCCCCTGGCCGACGAAGCGGATTCGGTGGCCCATGTCCCACTGTTCGAGCTTGGTGGCCGTGTCTCCCCGGATGCGCACGTGGATCAGCGCCTGCCCCGACAGGCTGCCGATGAGTCCGTCGCCTTTCCACTTCGGGAACAGGTCGCCCGAATAGATGAGAAGGCTGGACGGGGAGACCGACGGCGCCCAGTAGAGCTTCGGCGGCTGGATATCGGGGCGTGTGGAATGCTTCGGAATGGGCACCCCGTCATAGTTCCGGCCCTCCGAAACCAGCGGCCAGCCGTAATTCTTGCCCGGCAGGATAAGGTTCAGCTCGTCGCCGCCGCGCGGCCCCATTTCCGTCTCCCACAGCCGTCCGTCCGCAGCGAGGGCGAGGCCATAAGGATTGCGGTGGCCGAGGCTCCAGATTTCCGCCGGCGTCTGGTTCACGCCCGGCCAGCGCGTTTCCCGTCCGGTCGTGTGTTTCGCCGTCTCGGTATCTTCGGGAGGATTGATAACAGTTACCTCAGCAGCGCCGGCTTTGCCCGTCCAGGGATTGCCCAGCGCGGGCTGTCCATCGAGCGTCAGGTGAAGAACCTTGCCGACCGGCTGGCTCAAATCCTGCGCCGGAGTCATGCGCTGGCGATCGCCGACCGTCAGGAACAGCGACTTGCCGTCGGGAGCGAACACGACAATCCCGCCGAATTGCTCGCCCCGCCCGCCGAGGGGATCGCGCCAAAGCGTCTGCAGACCATCGAGCCGCGCTCCCGACGCGTCGCGAACCAGTTTCGCGCGGGCGAGCGCCAGCGCACTCCCGCCATTAGCGGAGGGCTCCGAATAGGTCAGGTACAGTAGATTGTCGGTGGCAAATGTCGGTGAAAGAACGACGTCGAGCAGTCCGCCCTGGTCGCTGAAGACGACGCGCGGCGCTTCGCTTACCGGCTGCCGGGCGCCATTCGCCACATTGACCAGCCAGACGCGGCCCGGCTTTTCCGTGACGACTGCGGCGCGCGATCCGGGAAGGAAGGCCATCGCCCATGGATTGTCGAACGTCGCGATCGACGCCATCGCAAACGGCGTATCGGACGCGGGCAGATTCGCCGCTCCAGCGCTCGAATCTTCCGAATTCGTTCGCGCGGAGGTGCCGCATGCGGCTAGGACGAAAAGTGCGGCAAACTGGACTGAACGAAGCTTCATGCGGGCCTTGCGGGGATGAGGATTTGAACCAAACTGCGGCAACACCGCTCTTATAGGCACGTGAACCAGCCTTGCAGCCTCCTGTCGCTCGCGACGGCGGTACCGCCCTACGTTGTTGAACAGGGCGAAGCGAAGGCGCGCGCCCGCGAAGCGTTCGGCGGAAGGAAGGCGCTGTTCGACCGCCTCTCCGGGGTTTTCGACAACACCGGAATCGCCCGCCGCCACATCGTCGTTCCGCCTGACTGGTACATGCATCACCATGGCTGGCATGACCGCAACGCCGTCTATCTGGAAGCGGCTGAGAATCTCTTCGTCGACGCTGCGACCGCGGCGATCGAAAAAGCAGGCCTCGCGCCGGACCAGATCGACGGCGTCGTCACCGTCTCCACGACCGGGATCGCGACGCCGAGCCTCGAGGCCCGCTGCGCCGGCAGGGTCGGCTTCCGCGATGACATCCGCCGGGTTCCGGTCTTCGGTCTCGGCTGTGCCGGAGGCGTGAACGGACTCTCCACCGCATCGCGCCTGGCGACGGCGGAGCCCGGGACCAACTGGTTGTTCGTGACCGTCGAAACCTGCTCGATCTCCATCCGGATCGACAGCGACGATCCCGCCGCCGTGGTCGCGACGGCTTTGTTCGGAGACGGGGCGGCTGCGGCCGTCGTGACCTCCGGCGAGCACAGCCTCGCCAGAATCACCGCCTCGGCCGAGAAGATGTGGCCCGATACGTTGAGGATCATGGGCTGGGACATCGAGGACCCGGGATTCAAGGTGGTCTTCGACCGCGCGATCCCGCCCTTCGTGGAAGCCGAGCTCGCTTTGGCGGTCGACGAAATGTGCGCGAAGATGGGCGTTGAACGAGACAGCATCGATCGCCTCTGCTGCCACCCGGGCGGAGTCAAGGTCATCGACGCCATCGAGACCGCGCTGGAGCTCAATCAGGGCGAGCTCAATCTCGAGCGCGAAGTGCTCAACGACTATGGCAATATGAGCGCGCCGACCGTGATGTTCGTGCTCGATCGTCTCCTCAAACAAGGCCTCCCCGACCGTGTCCTGATGACCGCGTTCGGTCCCGGCTTCACCTGCGCCGGGCTGATGCTCGAAGCCGCTTGACCCTCAACATTGTCATCCTGGCGCTGGTCACGCTCCAGCGCGTCGGGGAGCTGTGGCTGGCCCGCCGCAATACCAGGCGCCTGCTCGAACAAGGCGCGCGCGAGCATGCCCCCAGCCATTATCCGTTAATCGTCGCGGTCCATGCGCTGTGGCTCATCAGCCTTTGGTGGCTCGCCCTTTCCCGCCCGGTGGACGGCTTCTTCCTCGGCCTTTTCGTGCTCATCGAGCTCTGCCGAATCTGGGTGCTTGCGACTCTCGGGCCGCGCTGGACGACGCGCATCATCGTCCTTCCCGACGCCCCGCTTGTTCAGAAAGGCCCGTACCGCCTCGTCAATCACCCGAATTACTGGGTAGTCGTGGGTGAGATCGCCGTGCTGCCGCTGGTTTTCGGACTGTGGCAGGTTGCGCTGATTTTCACCCTCCTCAACGCGGCGATCCTGACCGTCCGAATCCGTGAAGAGAACCGCGCGCTCGACCGCTAGCGTCTTCCGCCAACCATTGCTTGCGCGCGCCGCGGCGTCAGCCTATATCGCGGCTCTCTCCTCGACATCGCCAGATGCCTGAGGCTGGGGCCCCACGGCTCCGGTCCGAGAGACGTTTGAGTTCACTCGCGCGGAGTTTTGGTGGCCGACATTGCCGGTCTTGAAAGGTTGATTGAGCCCGAGGTGAACCGCCTCGGCTACGACCTCGTGCGCGTGATGATGATCGGGGGCGCGTCCGACCCGACGCTCCAGGTGATGGCCGAGCGCCGCGACACCCGCCAGCTCGACATCGTCGATTGCGAGAAGATTTCGCGCGCCTTGTCCGACATGCTCGATCTCGCCGATCCGATCGACGGAAGCTACCGCCTCGAGGTCAGCTCACCCGGGATCGACCGGCCGCTGACCCGTCTCAAGGATTATGCCGACTGGAAGGGCCATGAAGCGCGCCTCCATCTCGCCGATCCCCACGAGGGACGAAAGAATTTCACCGGGACCTTGCAGGGCACCGAGGGCGACGAAGTCCTGATCCTGACCAAGACAGGCGAGGCCCACGCGCTTCGCTTTTCCGAAATCGCGTCGGCCAAGCTGGTCTTGACCGACAAGCTCATCAACGCCACCGCGCCGCTCAGCACCGAGGGCGCCGACACAATTGAAACCGTAGAGGAATGATTTCATGGCCACCGCACCCGCTGCCGTCAGCGCCAACAAGGCAGAATTGCTCGCGATCGCCGACGCCGTCGCTCGCGAGAAGCTGATCGACAAGGGCATCGTCATCGAGGCGATGGAGGACGCGATCCAGCGCGCCGCCCGTGCCCGCTATGGCGCCGAGAACGATATCCGCGCCAAGCTCGACGCGACCACCGGCGACCTTCGCCTGTGGCGTGTTCTCGAAGTCGTCGAAGAGCCGGAAGATCATTTCAAGCAAATCGACGAGAAAGGCGCTCAGAAGCTTCAGAAGGGCGCGAACATCGGCGACTTCATCGTCGACCCGCTGCCCCCGATAGAGTTCGGGCGAATCGCCGCCCAGGCCGCCAAGCAGGTGATCTTTCAGAAGGTCCGCGATGCCGAGCGCGAGCGCCAGTATGAGGAGTTCAAGGATCGCGCCGGAGAGATCATCACCGGCGTCGTCAAGCGCGTCGAATTCGGCCACGTCGTCGTCGACCTCGGCCGAGCCGAAGGTGTCATCCGCCGTGATGCCCAGATCCCGCGCGAGATGGTTCGCGTCGGCGATCGCATCCGCTCGCTGATCCTCCGCGTCGCCCGCGAAGCCCGCGGCCCGCAGATCTTCCTTTCCCGCGCTCATCCCGACTTCATGAAGAAGCTGTTCGCGCAGGAAGTGCCCGAGATTTACGACGGCATTATCGAGATCAAGGCGGCGGCCCGCGACCCCGGAAGCCGCGCCAAGATCGGCGTCATCAGCCACGATAGCTCGATCGATCCGGTCGGCGCCTGCGTCGGAATGAAGGGCAGCCGCGTCCAGGCGGTCGTCCAGGAGCTCCAGGGCGAGAAGATCGACATCATCCCCTGGTCCGAGGACCTCGCGACCTTCGTCGTCAACGCGCTCCAGCCGGCGACCGTCAGCCGCGTGGTCATCGACGAGGAAGAGAGCCGCATCGAGGTCGTCGTTCCCGACGACCAGCTCAGCCTCGCGATCGGCCGGCGCGGCCAGAACGTGCGCCTCGCCAGCCACCTCACCGCCTCGCAGATCGACATCCTCACCGAAGCCGACGCTAGCGAGAAGCGCCAGCGCGAGTTCGTCGAGCGCTCGGCCCTCTTCCAGAATGAGCTCGACGTCGACGAGACGCTGTCGCAGCTGCTCGTCGCCGAAGGCTTCACCAGCCTTGAGGAAGTCGCATACGTGCCCGTCGATGAAATCGCCTCGATCGAAGGCCTCGATGACGATATCGCTTCGGAGCTCCAGAGCCGCGCAACCGAGGCGCTCGAGCGCCGCGAAGCCGCGTCGCGCGAGGAGCGCCGCAAGCTCGGCGTCGAGGATTCGCTGGCCGAGCTTCCGCACCTCACCGAGCAGATGCTGGTTACGCTGGGCAAGGCGAACATCCGCACTCTCGACGACCTCGCCGACCTCGCCACCGACGAGTTGATCCAGAAGAAGCGGGTCGAACCGCGCCGCCGCGAGCCGAGCAACCGGCCCGAGGACAAGGGCGGGATTCTCGCCGAATATGGCCTCAGCGAAGAGCAGGGCAACGAGATCATCATGGCCGCCCGCGCCCACTGGTTCGAGGATGAGCCGGCTACCCCCACGACCGAGGAGGACGCGGTTGCGGGCGAGGAGCAATGATCCGCTAGAAGCGCACGTTCCGGAGCGCACCTGCATCCTGACGCGCCGGAAGGGCACGAAGGATGAGCTGATCAGGCTCGCCCTCGGTCCGGATGGCGGCGTTGCGCCCGACGTCCGCGCTCGCGCGCCGGGCCGCGGCGCGTGGATCGGCGTCGGCCGCGCCGAGCTGGATGCTGCAAACGCCAAGGGCAAGCTCAAGCCCGCGCTGCAGCGCGCATTCAAGACCAATGACCTCACCGTTCCCGCCGATCTCGGCGAACGCACCGAAGCCGCGCTTCGCCAGACCGCGCTCGACCGTCTCGGCATGGAAGCGCGTTCGGGGAACCTCATCAACGGCTCCGAGCGCATCGAAGCCGCTGCCCGCTCCGGCAAGGTCCACCTCCTCCTCCACGCGGCCGACGCCGGCGAGGACGGCTGCCGCTCGCTCGACCAGGCATTGAGAGTCGGGGCGGGGGTCGGCGGAGGCGAGGGCCACGGGGTGATATTCCCGGAGCCGCGCACTATCTTGTCGATGGCACTTGGCCGCGAGAATGTGGTACATGCCGCGCTGAC
>Ga0207698_10001099_pt1 | contig 15749 bp, 7 predicted proteins | sample KBSCornC22_FD_184298 | JGI IMG/M metagenome (GOLD analysis project Ga0207698, IMG submission 184298) | Corn rhizosphere microbial communities from Kellogg Biological Station, Michigan, USA - KBS Corn C2-2 (SPAdes) (version 2) | ecosystem: Host-associated > Plants > Roots > Rhizosphere > Soil ...
ATGCAATGAGCATTCAAATAAAAAATAAAAATTTCTTAGTAAATAGTTCCATTTATTTTATACCGCTAAATGTTGACACGGTACAGGTAGAATGGAAATATACGCTGGTGGCAGGTTCAAATCCTTTTAGCAGAATTCGTTTGCATTCGCTCGCAAAAAAGATACACCATAATCTCATAGATATAATAAAAAGTATGAAAGCTTTTGTTGAAAAACAAGTAAATGTTTATGGAGTAAATTTTTATGAAACTATGTCACACGACTCAACTTTAGTAGTTACAAAATCCACTTATAGCAACTATCCATCTACCACCCAGGTTTACAATTTGATCTCAGAATTAAAAAAATATATTGCGGATGAGGGAGCTAAAGAAAATAATTTTCCAATGCTCAATGTAAAAAGATTGAATGAAGCGGAATTTGAAACTATGGTTGCAATATCTGTAAATAAATATCTTCCCGGAAATAATAAGATTTTTTCCAGGCGCTTTGTACCATGGAAAATGCAGGCAGCAGACGTTATAGGAGGATCTTACACTGTTGAAGATGCCCTTAAACAAATGAAGATTTATATGAACGATTATCAAAAGAGAGCTATGGCGCTGCCTTTTCAATCGCTTGTAACCGACAGAAGCAAACAGCCTGATACATTGAAATGGATAACGAGGATCTATACTCCTATTCCATGATAATTTGTACGCTTTATTTAAACTTAATTACCATAACACTATCATTGTTTCTTGCAAGTATAAATGCTTCCTGGCCTCCTATTTTTATTTCTTTGATATGCTTAACCTGTCCTTTAATTTCAAGGCCATTAATACTTTCGCAAGTAAAAAGACCATCACCTTTATTAATAAGAATGGTACCGAAATCAGCATCATTCCTGCCCATTTGGATATTGTTATCATAAAAGTTTCCTACCAATAATACATCAGGAAGGCTATCGTTATTTGCGTTTACAATAACAGCATCCTTTAAAGTGCTTAACTGTGCAAGCCAGGGTAATTGCAAAGTTTTAAAGATTAGATTTTTCTCATTTAGTAAAATTGAATTGGCAAAATAATCGGCGGTTAAAATTTTTGAATTTTTAAGTTTATCTTCTGAAAAGATTTCATTTAATGGAGCTTTAGCAAAATCGGATGCATATAAAAACTTTTTCTTAATGGAAGGTATTTGCTTTTGTATATCATCTTTTGTTGCAAAAGGTATTTCATGTCCTCCAAGGTAATAAGTGACCACTTGTTCCTTTTTACCATTGTCATCAAAATCATTAAAATACAAACGCACTGGTTCTTTTTCCGATGGCTTTAACCGGCTATTAAGACCTTCATTGCCGGCAATCAAAGCTGTCTTTCCATCTCTATTTATATCAACAGGAAGTACAAAATTCCACCAGCCATTTTTATCAGTAAGCAAATATTTTTTGAAGCTTCCATTTTCGTTTATAAATACAGATATTTCTCCCCATTCGGGACAAATTATTAAATCTTTGCGTCCGTCTTTATTGAGATCGTACCACAATGCGCTTTTTACCAGACCTACTTTACCAAGCTCATTATTGTAAAGCGAGGTAACATCTTTAAAATGTCCATGCTTATCGTTTTCAAGTAAGTAAGATTGCGGAACTTGTCCATACTTCCAGGGAACGGCCCTGCCGCCAATAAATAAATCAACGTATCCGTCATTATTAAAATCGTAGGGCACAACGCACGAGGCCGTAAGATAAATATTGTCAAAAGCATGATCCAATTTTGTAAAATGTTCGTGGCCATCGTTTAAATATAAGCGAGGTTGCTGAAACTTATCATTACCATAATATTCGTTACCTCCTGTAGCAATTACAAGATCGGTTCTACCGTCGTTATTTACGTCGATCCAGGTTGCATCTACATCTTCATAAGTACTGTCATCGTCCAGTTCGGGCTGATTGGATTTTTCAAATTTCCCATTGCTTCTCTGAAAAAATATAGCACTTTTATTTCCCTTAGATGAGCCGATAAAAACATCGTCTAACCCATCTCCGTTAGCATCACCAACTGCAAGGGCCGGGCCTTCTCTTGACACCATAAAAGGAATTAATGGCTCACGGTCAAATTCATTAAAAGGATTCTCAATATGCTGGTACAAGAGATTCACATCTTTAGTAATATCCACCATTGGCCTTGTTGGATTTTTCCAATGATTGGTTAATCTTGAATAATCGTACTTTGGAAATCCCGATTGGTATTGAACTTTAATTTGAGATGAGATTGATTTTTCCCATTCAATCTTTTGATAGGTATTATCAGGCCAAACAAGCAGTATGGAATCAACTTTTGTTTTAAATAACCCGATATGCATTGGAATTTGCATGCTTGACTGAAAGCCCTTAACCGGAAAATTTTCATAGGTTCTTATTTCATTGCTATCATACACGATTATCTTCGCTCCAATAGCATTTATATTTTTGGAAGAACCCTGCAATTTTATATCGAGATAAGGCTTTTTCTTTAAATTATTACTTTCATTCTCATAAACTAAAACCGGGTCTTCAAGATTATTTACAATTACATCGAGATCTCCATCATTGTCAAGATCAGCATATACTGCGCCATTTGAAAAAGTAGGCCGGTCATCATTAATTTCATCTCCCACATCGTTAAATTTTGCTTCGCCCTGATTTTGAAAAAACTTGTTTCGCAATTTTATTTCCGGAAATTTATTTATTAATCCTAAATCCCTTTCAGCGGTAGAACTGCCTTTTAGTTTCTGTTGTATTTCATCATCAGAAATATAGTTTACATAGTCCATATCATTTAATCTCTTTGGGATACCATTGGATATAAATAAATCTTTTAATCCATCGTTATCGAAGTCCATCCAAAGAGGCGACCATGACCAATCCGTTGCTGCAATACCTGAATACAAACCAATTTCGCTGAACATTCCATTTCTCCTGTTGAGCTGAAGATTGTTTCTTGAATATTGATAATTATATCCATAACCAATCTTCAAATAAAATACATTATAATCATCATCTCCAAGAGAACTTTTTAAAATCTTAGGATCAAAGGGAAGCATGTCCATTGAAATAATATCAGGATAAGCATCATTATTTATATCGGCAACATCTACTCCCATAGTATATTTGCTGGTATGCATGATCCTGTTGGGAAGATCTTCATGAAAGGTTCCGTTATGCTGGTTAACATATAAATAATCATTTTCATGAAAGTCATTACCAACATATAAATCAGGCCATCCATCTAAGTCTATATCTGAAACGGCAATACCCAAACCATAACTTATAGCCGAGCTATTTATATTACATTCCTTAGTTACATCGGTAAACTTATTATTACCATTATTTCTGTATAGCCGGTCGCCAGAAAGCGGATAGAAGGTTCCCAAAAAATCTTTCCTCGGGGAAAAATTTCCATTTTGGTGAACTGAATGATTTAATAAAAACATATCAAGATCACCATCGCCATCATAGTCAAAAAATGCCGCCTGGGTACTGAAACCTGAAAAATCAAGCCCATATTCATGCGCCTCATCTTTATAAAATGGAACTCCGTTTTTATCAATTCCCTGGCAGATCAGCAGCTGATTTTTGCTATGTAATGTTTCATAATTACCAACACGGCAAATATAAATATCCAGTAAGCCGTCATTATTTATATCCACAACCGACACGCCTGTTGACCATCCTCCATCTTCCGGAATTTTCGCTTGCTTAGTTACATCTCTAAATTTTAAATTACCCTGGTTAAGGTATATTTTATTATCGCTTTGGCTGGATGTAAAAAATAAATCAATTAACCCGTCATTATTAAAGTCTCCTGCGCCTACGCCTGCGCCATTGTAATAATACATGTACTTAAATACATTAAAATCTTTTGTAGGCTTAAGCCGATTACTAAAATTGAGACCGGTTCTTTTATAATCAAGTACATTAAACAAAAATGATTTATTGCTTTTTGAACGGCATGATGAAAGAAGAAGCAAGGAAATCACTAATAATATAAGATAGAATCTTTTTGATTTATTAATCATAATTTTTATGTGCACTAATGAGCGTGCATGATTTAATCTAACTTCAATAATCTATTGCTTTTTGCTTAATTAATTTGATACAAAGATGGGTATTCATTATTTATAAGAAACAGCAGGTAATGCTTTTTCATTGTAGAAATCTCCTGGATATCTTTTACCTCGCCTCTTATTTCTAAACCAGTATAGTTATAATTCAGCCTTGTAAATCCTCCTTTATGATTATTAATAAGAACATCGCCATAGCTGGCATCCAAACTTCCAAATTGTGGTGGAAATCCGTATTTATTTCCTCCTAAAACCAAATCAGGATAATTATCTTTATTCACATCAATTTGTGTTATAGCATTAATACAAGAAATCTGGGCCATAGGCGGCAATTTTTGAATCTCAAACTTACCATTCCCTTTATTTATAGCAATAACAGAGGACTTGTAATTAAACTCTCTCACATTACATTTAGCAAGTACATCTGACGGAAACAATTCCTGTATTGTTTTTTTTGCATACTCGGAATGTTGTAAATTTTGCTTTTTTAGCGCTGGAACCTGAGCCTGAATGTCATGTTTTAAAAATACCGGCTTATCCTTTCCATCAACAGTACGGGTTAGTATCTTGTCAAGAACACCATTGTTGTTAAAATCATTGATCCATAATTTAACCGGAGATCGAATGTCAGGTTGCAAATAAAAATTTTCTCCAATATTTCCTAATATAATATCCTGCTTTCCATCATTATTAAAATCTCCTATTGCCATCGATTGCCACAACCCATACATACTATCAAGATTTGTTTTTATTTCTTTAAAATGTCCATCGCTATAAGAAAATATCTTTGGAGTCATCCATTCTCCCGCAATAATTAACTCCCTTTTTTTATCTCCAACAACATCTGCCCATTGGGCACAGGTTGTCATTCCAACTGAAGAAATATCCGGGTTTTTTGTTTTGGCTATATCGGTAAAATGGCCTTTGCCATCATTAACGAACAGGTAGCTTTGTGGAGTTACTCCATAATTTTGCGGTACGCTTCGGCCTCCCACAAAAAGGTCAATATTTCCATCATTATTAAAATCATAAGGTATAGCAACAGATATATTTGAAGTGTTATTAGGAAAAGCAGAGACATCAATAGTAAAATTTCCTTTTCCATCATTTTTATAAAGGCGTAATTGCATTTGTTTACTTATCAGCGGAAAGCTATTACCGCCAGGGCATATAAGCAGATCAAGATCGCCATCATTATCACAATCAAAAAAGAGAACAGCCACATCTTCAAAATCAGCATATTCATCAAATATTTTTTCCGGCTTTTTTACAAAATCTCCTGATTTGGTTTGCAGGTACAACTGGCCGGCTTGCCCTGCAGCTCCGCCAATATAAATATCAGATAAGCCGTCTCCATTCACATCTCCTACAGCAGCTTTTGGCCCTTCCCGTGATAAAATTTCCGGGATATTACGTTCATAATAAAAGTCATTATATTCATCTTCTATATGCTTTTCAAAATTATTTTTTTCAGGAGAAAATAGTGGCGGGGGTAGTACCCTCGCCGTTGTATCAGGCGAAAACGTTCGTTGGCTTTTTTGTTCAATTACCAGGACGGTATCTGTGGGAACATTATAATAGCGGGAAAAAGTTCTATTAGGCCAGCTAATATACATAGAATCTATTTTGGTGGCCAGCCCCAATCCAAAAATTTGTTTATAATCTATAGATGACTGAAAGCCCCTTGCTGGCACAACATCTCTCGAAAGAACCTGCGTGCCAACAAATAATTTAATTCTACTGCCTATAGCAAAAGTATTTTTGGCTTCTCCCTTCAAAAAAATGCCTAAAAAATTATTTTTATTTAGCTCTCTTGCATTGTTTTTATAAACAAAAGCTTTTTCATTTTCATTATTTATTATAAGATCTAATGCTCCATCGCCATTTAGATCCGCATAGGCGGCTCCATTGGAAAAAGAAGGTTGAGTAAAACCCCATGATGCACCTACATCCTGAAATTTAAAATTGCCGGTATTTTTAAAAGCTTTATTTGGAAGAGGGTTTACCGGTATATGTTCTAACACTTTGTCTACACTTTCTTTTTGACCAGTGAGTACCATTTTTTGAATTACTTCGTTGGCAAAAAAATCCATAAAATCAAGATTGGTAACATCTTTATTAACGCCGTTGCAAACATAAATATCGCTTAACCCATCGTTATCAGCGTCAAATATTAAGTCGCCCCACGACCAGTCTGTTGCCGATATTCCACTATAATTACCTATTTCGGAAAACGTACCATTTTGATTATTCATCTGCAGGCAGTTTTTCATAAATTGATGGTAAAACCCCAATTTTACTTTATTATTATATAGATCAATATTATCAAATGAACCTAATGTTTTTAGCCGAAAGTCATCACCCGGAAGCATATCGGTGGTAAAAATTTCAGGATAACCATCGTTGTTAAGATCACCTATATCGGTTCCCATCGAAGACATACTGATGCTTTGAATTCTATCCTCAAGCTCATCTTTAAAAGTTCCATTTTTCTGGTTAATGTATAAGTAATCTTTTTCGTAAGAATCATTAGCCACGTAAATATCGGGATAGCCATCATTATTAATATCGCCAACACTTACTCCTAAACCAAAACTTATTAAACTCCCATGTATCCCTGCCGCCTGGGTAACTTCTGAAAAATGACCGTTATCATTTCTGTATAAATGATCTCCTCCACCTTTTAAAAAGGACGCAATGGGCCACAAAGAATCCGGGAGGTCTCTGCGATTTGAATTATTTAAGCTATTGATTGGCATAGGGCTGTTATTAATCATAAAACAATCAAGATCCCCATCCATATCGTAGTCGAAAAAAGAAACCTGTGTTGTGTAAGCAGAAATATCTAATCCATATTTTTTTGCAGATTCGGTAAACGTGTTATTGTGATTATTGATATATAATTTGTTTCTTCGATTTCCGCTTTTCATGTGGCCTGAATTACAAACATATAAATCAAGCCATCCATCACCATTAATATCAACGAATGTTGCGCCGGTGCTCCACATGCTGTCTTGCTTTAGCCCGGCTTTGGAAGAGATGTCTTCAAATTTAAAGTTGCCTTTATTGACGTATAATTTATTTTCACCCTGGTTAGAAGTAAGAAACACATCCGGCAAACCATCATTATTAATATCACCAACAGCTACCCCGCCACCATTATAAAAATTGCGAAAAAGAAAACTGTTCTCAAGTTTATCATCTGTTACTGTATTTTCAAAATTAATTCCTGTATTCTTCATCAATTCAAACATAACCTCTGGTTGTTTTTTTGAGCAGGAATATAAGAATAGAAGAAAGCAAAAAAAGAAGGGCGGGTTAAATCTATTCATCGAAGAGAATTATAACAAATACACAAGGAAATTTAAGATAAAGATAATAAATGAGCAGGCAAGAGCTTTGCATAACTCTTTTGTCATTTTAATTTTTTCCAACATTTAAATATTAAAAAAAGGCCAACAAGTGGCCTTTACTAAAAAATATGTAAATACAATTATTGATACCCTTTATTTTGTATAAGATTAGGGTTTGCCGCTAGTGCAGTCGATGGTATTGGAAATACTAAATGAGTTTCATCAGATGCAGGTTTAAGAGCCCATGGTTTCATAAACACCCCAAAGCGAATTAAATCTGTTCTCCTTACAGTTTCCCAATACAATTCTCTTCCTCTTTCAGCTAATAAAGTATTAGGGTCTGCTACATTATTCGGATTCACCAAAGCCATCGCCGTCATTGGAGCAGCTCCTCTTGCTGCCCTTAATCCATTAACAAGCGTTAAAGCTCCGGCATTATCTGCAGCAGCGGCACGCATTTTCGCTTCTGCAACCATTAAAACAACATCAGGATATCTGAATATCATGCACCAATTTCCTGAAGTTCCGCCACCATAATTCTTACCATTTCCTGAAAAATCAGGCATGTATTTTAGAACACGAATTCCTACATCTTCCAAATTAGTTCCTGTCTCTTTTAAATCAGGAGAAAAATTGGTACCGAAAATTAATAAGTTTCCCTTTCTGTCCTTTACTTTTGATCCATCCGCATAGTATTGTTGGCCGATTAATAGGCCAGTCCTAAGACCAGATACATCGGTTACTCCCTTATAATACCTGCCACCTATTCTTTGATCTAAGGCTGTATCGGCAGGAGTTTGCGTAGGTGTACCCTTTATATCAAAAGAATTATAAAAATCCGCAACAGTTGAAAAGCCATTCCAACCGCTCTGTGGCGCTAATGGTTTATAAGAATTATAATGCACAGTAGCCCACCACATATTATGAATCCCGGTATTATTTGTGGCAACACCAGATGTATTTGGAGCTGCGAATATGCCTTCTTTGGAAGATGAATTATTTGGACTGAAATTATCAAAATAGTTTGCACTATAAGAATATTTCTTGCTGCTAATAATTGCATTGCCTAATGTGATTACCTTTTGCATATCTGCATCATCAAATGTTGGTGCAGCCCTGTTGTTAAAGGCTCCTCTATTTAAATAGCATCTCATTAATAACATATTTGCTGCATCCGCGTTTGCTTTATCCATTCCATTGGTAGCAGGCAAATCAGGAATAATTGCTGTCAACTCATTAATGATAAAATTAACAGCGCTATCTCCTCTATATACATTGGGTGCGTTCAACAAATTATCACCGGGATTTCTCACCGGATATTGTCCAAAAAGATCCAACAACTGATATAAGGATAAGGCTCTCAAAAATCTGGCTTCCGCAGCCTGGCCTTTTGATGGGGCAAACGCCAAAACATTAGTGGCATCAAAGTTTAATTTATTTAAAGAATTAAACTGATTTATTATCAAGTCAACCCCGTCAGGGCCAAATGTCTGTTGCTTCAATGCCCTCCATTTTCCATTGTCATCCCAATCACCTGCCCGTGTAGGTACTACAGTTTCATCGCCAGTTACTTCTTCCAATGCAAGAATGTTCCCGGGATCAGAATACGGATTACCTACATCATTATAAGCAGTTTGTAATAACAGTTGAGTACCATTAGCACCCAGGGCATTAGTTGCCTGGTCTTTTGTCAAAGTGCTGTTTAGGTTTTGGTCAAGTTTTGTACACCCCGAACCTACAACTATAGTTATAAGCAAAACGGGATACAACTTTATTAATTTAGACAAATTCATAATCTGTATTTTTTAATATTTTATAATGACAAATTGAAACCAAAAGTTACTATTCTTGGAGTTGGATATGGAATGTATTCAATATTCCGTGATGGATAACCATTCTGATTTTTATCAACATTTACTTCCGGGTCGAAACCTGTAAACTTCGTAATCACAAACAAATTAGAACCACCAACAAAAACATTTAAATTCTTAACATACTTACCTAAATCTCCAAATGCCCAGGTAAGTGTAGCATTTCTTAGTTTTACATAATCTCCTTTTTCAAGATATCTGCTCGATACAGCAACGCTTGCATTAATATTTTCCGGAGAACCAATTATTGAGGCATCCACATTTTTTCCATTTTGAAGATTGCTTATATTAGTTACACTATTAAAGGTGTTATTGTAAATATAAAAACCGGAGGCACCGCTTGCATTTACTGACAATGACAATTTATTGTACCTTAAAGTGGTAGCAAATCCATATAATAAATGTGGATTTGGATCGCCCTGAAAGGTAGGCTGGTCTGCAATAATTTGCTGTCCTTTTTGGTCAAACCCTCCGAATTGTTTTAAATAAAATACATTAACAGGCTCATTATTTCCGATAATCTGAGCTAAAGTTCCGGAAACGCCCTGGCCACTTACCTGTGCTGTAGCAATATTTGCCTGTGCAAAATCTTTTAGCAGGTTTTTATTATGGGCAATATTGAAACTTGCATCCCAAGAAAGATTGGAATTGGAAACAATAGTAGCACCTATTGAAAACTCTACACCCGAGTTAATTAAATGAGCGGGTAAATTAATGAAGAATATAGAAGCTGGTGCAGGCTGAATTGCAGTACTTTGGAAAAGAATATCAGTTGTAGTTTTATGATAGTAATCGAATGAGCCGTATATTCTGTTTTTCAATAAAGAGTAATCCAATCCAATATTTACCTGAGTAGTTTTTTCCCATTTCAAATCTGGATTGGCAACATTACTTTGTCCAAAACTGCTGTAAGATCCGGAATTAAATTGTTCTTGGGATGCTCCTGCGGGGAACTCTTGGTTTCCGGTAATTCCCCATGAAGCACGCAATCCTAAATTATTAATAATAATAACCGATTTTAAGAAGTTTTCATTGCTTATATTCCACTTAGCACCAACAGATGGAAAATATCCATATTTATTATTTGCGCCGAATTTGCTGGAACCATCAGCTCTTATGGTACCAGTTAAATAGTATTTACTTGACAAGTTAAAATTAACTCTTCCAAAATACGATTGAATTTCAGTGGTAGGATCAACAAACGTTACCAGAGGTGTTTGAGTCTTTGCGTTTTGAAATAAACTCGTATATAGTATAGGTATTCTGCTTTGCTGATCTAAGTTTGTGTTGAATTGAGAAGCAAATAGAGATGAATTTCCATAGTTAGTCTTCCAATATTCATATCCTGCCAATGCATCCATTGAAAGGTTTTGTGTTAGCGTTGTATTATATGTTAAAGTATTAGTGAAAGTTTCGGAAGTTAAATAGGCATCTGAGATAGCAGCATCACCTATACCTGAAACACCGTTAATACCATCGATCCACCCGTCTATACTAGTGTTTCTCTTTCCTGCACCATGATTAATTGCATATAAAAACTTATATTCTAGCCCCTTTGTAAGTTTTAATGCAGCAGATATATTTCCCAAAAAAACATTCACATTAGCAACATCATTATATCCATTTATTACTGCAAGGGGATTTGGAACAGAACTTACAGCTTTGCTATAAAGACTATTGCTTGTAGTAAAAGCAGCAGTAGGATTCCAGTTAAGGGCGTATGATATCAAATTACCTCCTGCTCCTGCAGTATTACTTACAAGGCCCATATTTTCTGTGGTATGGCCTGCAATAACATCAAAATTTATGGTTAACCGTTTATCTAAAAAATTATATTCACCGGCAAAATTGCCAAGATACTTATCTAAAGATGTCTTTTTTATAAACCCAAAGTTTTGTGAACCAAGAAATGAGACCCTAAATTTTCCTGTTTCATTACCACCGCTTAATGCAAGGCTATATTCCTGAGATAAAGAACTTTGAGTAATAGCCTTCAAAGCATCTACATCACCTCCATGATCCAGCGAGTTAGTTAAAGTATCCAGGCTGTAAGTGTGTAGAGCTGTTCTAAATTGATCCGTTGATAACACTTTATATTTATGCATATATCCTGCATTAGAAGCGAACTTTGTTCCGAATTCTATTTTTGTACCGCCGGAAGTTCCCCTTTTTGTAGTGATAACGATTATACCATTCGCTCCCCTTGAACCATAAATTGCGGTTGAAGATGCATCTTTTAATACATCTACTTGTGCTATGTCGTTAGGGTTGATATAAAGTAATGGATTAGATTCCGGTGTAGTACCAAAATCCAAACCGGAACCTGATCCAAAATTAAGACCTGGCTTGGCAGTTCTTCCATCTAACGGAACACCGTCAATCACATACAGAGGATTATTACCAGCCCTTATAGAATTATTTCCTCTAATTTTTATAGTGGTGGCTGCGCCAGGTTGACCGCTATTATTAGTGATTTCCAATCCCGAAACTTTTCCCTGAAGCAATTGGTCGGGCGATGCTATGGAACCTTGATTAAAGTCTTTAGCCTTAATCGATGTCACTGCACCTGTCAAATCTTTTTTTCTAACCGAACCGTAGCCTATGATTACAACGTCAGTTAAGGATTGGGATGAAGCTTGAAGTGTTACGGTTACATTTGATGCTGATGAAATATCGACTTTTTGCGTCTCAGAGCCTACATAACTAATTTGAAGTTGTTTTGCATCTGAGGGAACATTTATCGAAAAAGTACCATCGGCGCCGGTTCTTACACCGGTCTTTTGGCCAACCACAATTACTGACGCATCAGCTAAAGGAGCACCATCCTTGGAAATTACCGTACCGGTTACGGTTCGTTGCTGTGCCATTGTCAGGAGGCAAAACAGCATAAATAGACCGCTTAGCAGAAGTTTTTTTCTCATAATCAAGTATTAAATAAAGTGTTAATGTTAATTATCGTGTAATTTACACACATTTGTTAAATAAAATTCATTTAACAAAATAAAATTTGTCAGATTCTTGCTATTTCCTGCAATTCGAGTAAGGCAACTAAACTAATTATATCGCTGCTTTATAATTGAAATTTTTAAGACCGATATGTATCTTGAATTTTTATTCTTCTCCTTCATCGAAAATATTTCAATTTATGTCGAAATCATTTATTCATTATCAATATGGAAGATAAATTAGCATTCCAAAACTTAAGCAAATGGAATATGATAATGACCGACCCGTAAAACCAATTTATAAAATTGAAATATTTTATTGGATAGCTGTTTTTCTTTTCTATCCGCTAATAAATTACTTTACCTTTTTTTACCGGGATATTATATTCTTGCCGATCCTGCTATTAATAAGCTTAATCACTTTCCCATTTTATCTTATTTACGCAAAAGCAATAATTCCCCGTTTTGTTATCAAAAAAAATTATGTATGGTTAAGCCTTCTCACTTTTGGAACTTACATTGTTATTATTGCTTTTCTATGGCTTATTTATTCTTTTATTCACCTGGAAGAAAACGCTTCCAGACCTATTGCAGCGTTGCAATCTTATTTCAACTTTTCCTTGTTTACTTTTATTCGTGAAAGTCTCTGGATTGTTGCAAATATTATCTTTGCAAAAAGTATCGCATTTCTTAAAAAGAATTTTAATGATGAAGATATTATCGCCTCACTTGAGAAGGACAACTCAAATCTCAAATTGAAATACCTGCGTTCACAGCTAAATCCTCACTTTCTTTTTAATACATTAAACAGCATTTATTCGCTTAGTCTTCAAAAATCGGATGCAGTTCCCGAAGTAATTATAAAACTATCTGACCTGATGCGATACTTGATTTATGATTGTGATGAAGAAAAAATCCCTTTAAATAAAGAAATAGATTTTATAAGGAACTACATTGAAATTGAAAAAATAAGATACAAGGCTGATGTGCACTTTTCTGTTGAGGGAGAAACTGACCAAATAATGATTGAGCCTTTTTTGTTTATCTCATTTATTGAAAATGGTTTTAAACACGCCTTCAGCAATTCGTATAATGATGCTTTTATCTATGTTACTATAAAAACTTTGCCGGGACAAATTATTTTAAATGTAATTAACAATACCAGCATTGACCTGGAAACGCAGGCTAAAAAAACGCCAGGCACCGGCATTCGTAACAGCAAGAGCCTGCTTGAACTCGTGTATCCTGAATCTTATGCTTTGGACATTATTCAGACAGACAAAGAAGAAAAAAGGAAAAGCGAATTGAGAATCACAAATGCAAAGAAGCGCCTGGAAACGTTATATCCCGATTCACACACACTTGATGTAATTTTAAGTAAGAATGCTTACACTGTATCATTGATAATAAAACAAAATTCGCTTGATAAAATGTATTATAGTTGAAGATGAAATGCTTGCGCAGAATATTCTGCAAGGCTATTTGCAAAAGATAGAAAGATTTGAGCTGGTAGCCATTTGTAATAATGCTCTTGAGGCAAGAGAAATTTTAAATAACCAGGAAGTTGATTTAATGTTTCTTGACATCCAATTGCCGGGAATGACCGGCCTAAATTTTTTACGAACATTAGAAAATCCGCCGCTGGTGGTACTCACAACCGCTTATAGTGAATACGCTGTTGAAAGCTATGAATTCAATATTATAGATTATTTATTGAAGCCTGTTTCGTTCGAACGATTCTGCAAAACAATTAATAAAGTAGTTGATGGAAGGTTGTTAACGCAGCCGGAAAAAAAGAGCGATAGCTTTCCTACAGATCATATTTTCATAAAGAGCGATAGCAAATTTTTCAAGGTAAATTTCTCTGAAATTGTTTATATAGAAGGCATGAAAGATTATCTTAAAATTCATACGCGGGAGTACAGGCTTATAACTCACCAAACAATGAATGACATGGAGAAGATATTGCCTACGAAACAATTTATAAGAGTTCATAAATCCTTTATAATTGCAATAGCACATATAAAAAGTATTTATGGAAATAGTATTGAAATGGAAAGCCAAACTATACCTGTAGGAGCAAGCTATAAAGAAAAAGTATTGCACCTTATCAATAAAAAATATCTATCCTGAAATAATTTGACAAGTTAAATTATCCGTTTAATAAATTACTAACATACCGCTTAGATGATTTTAAAATTGATAATAGTAGCGTTTATCAAGATAGATACCAGGCAAGAATTACCTTATAGAATATTTATTCCTGCCTCATTTGCCTTTATATTTATCAAGGTTGATAATAAAGACGCTTGATAAAATCATTGCCAAAGCCACTATTTGCAAGCTATTAATCGTTTCACCACCAAAAAATACGCCCAACAAAACAGCAACCACGGGATTCACATAAGCATTTGTACTTACATGTGTTGCAGGCCGCACCTGCAGTAGCCAGATGTAAGCACTGTAGCCAGCCAGCGATCCCATAAAAATCAAAAATATAACGGACAGCCATGCACGCAAATGAATTTGCATAAGATGAAATTGACTTGGCTCGCCAACGCAATATGCCATAATTAAAAATGATAGCCCGGCAAAAATCATTTGCCATGCCACCCCAACCATCGTATTGCCCCCGCCATTATATTTCGAATATAGCGACCCTATACACCAGCTTATACTGCCAGCAACTACCACAGTTAGTACAATCGTTTGGAATAATCCCGATGCAGTTGAAAGCCTGGAAAATATTTTTTCGCTAAACAAAAGAACGACTCCTGCAAAGCCAATAAAAACACCTGTAAGTATGTGTTTATTTTTGAAATTGGAGGCACGGTTCGGAGCATCAAATAATACAAACCATAACGGAGCTGCAGAAACCAGTACAGCTACAAACGAACTGGAAAGCGTTTCCTCGGCCCAAATAATAGAGCCGTTTCCTATAAACAGTAAAAGATTTCCAACAATGAAAGACGTTTTTATTTGAGGACGATGCAGTAGCTTATATCCTTTTGCTGCACACCAGCCGAGCAAAATAAAACCCGCTGCGAAGAAACGTACCATACCTAAAATAAATGGCGGAAAATCTCTTTCTGCAGCCTGCACAAAAAAGTAAGTAGAGCCCCATACAATATATACAATAGCAAAGGCGATTATTACTGTTATTATTGGCGCATTTTTGTTCTGGCTCTCCTGCATGGGCATGCAAAGATGTGCCGGAGAAACGTATTTGCAAAAATGTTTTTTTAAGAAACATGCACTGCATATCACTGTAAGCGTTTAAACCTTTGCACCTTTGGTAGTGCCTTTACATATCTTTTTTCACTATTACAGTGCTTAGTGCTTAGGCTCAATGTCCCTTTTAATTGAAATTCATTTCGTTTCCCATCCACAGTAATGCAACAATAAATTGGGGCTTTACCTGTTGTGTTATTTTTTTAATTGCTGCTGTAGTGATTTTTAACTCACGGCAAATGTCTTTGGTAAGCCGCCTGCTTTAT
>Ga0207698_10001100_pt1 | contig 15747 bp, 11 predicted proteins | sample KBSCornC22_FD_184298 | JGI IMG/M metagenome (GOLD analysis project Ga0207698, IMG submission 184298) | Corn rhizosphere microbial communities from Kellogg Biological Station, Michigan, USA - KBS Corn C2-2 (SPAdes) (version 2) | ecosystem: Host-associated > Plants > Roots > Rhizosphere > Soil ...
GGACCCGATCGAATTGAGCGTGAGCGGCCCCGACGAGAAGGAATTCGACATGCCCGCCATGCACCGACAAACCCAGCCTCGGGTGCGCTTCGCCTACAGTCTGGACGGAACCAGGTTCGAGCAGATCGGCGAGGCGTTCGTGGGAAGCGCGGGCCGCTGGACCGGCGCGCAGATCGGCCTCTTCGCCACCGCGCCGTTCGGGACACAAGCGGCGACCGCAACGACCGTTGGTGAAGGCTGTTTCGACTGGTTTCGCGTCCGAGGCCTGCCACGGACGGATGCGGCGGACTGACGATATCAGAAGCAGAGATACGATTTCCGACCGCGGTCAACGCACCCGGTGACGAGGGGACATGCATGACGCTGCACAGACGAGCCTTGTTGGCCGGCATCGGCGCCGGATTGCCCGTGGCCGCCCTTGGCGCGCCGGCGCGCCGCCGGACGGACCGAACGCAGCTCAGCGTCACCTCGCCCAACGGACAGCTTCGCGTCCTTCTTGAACCCGGCACGGCCGTTTTGCCGCCAAGATGGTCGGCTTCTTCGGGAAGCCGCAGCATCCTCGATCGCGGCAATCTGGCCCTCCGACTGCCCGATGGTTCGCTTCTGGGCCCGGGCGCGACACGGCTCGGCCGGACCACCAGACGGTCGGACGCGACCTGGCGCCCTCCCTTCGGACAACGTTCCGAGGAGAATGCCGCATGGCGTGAGCTCGAGGTCCGGTTTCGCGACGCCCGTCGTGGAATGATCTTCGCCATAGTGCTGCGCGTGCACGACCACGGCTTCGCGGTCCGATATCGGATCGACGAAGCACCGGGCGGCAAACTGGCCTTAAGCGGCGAGGAGACTGAATTCGCGCTGCCCGACGGGGCGCGCGTCTGGAGCAGCCGGGACGAAGGCGATTATGGCATTTCCGATCCGGGCCGGATCAATCCCCTCCCCGACCCGCCGCTCACCCGAAGCTCGGATGCGGGCCCGATGGCGGACCTTCCGCTAACCGTGCTGATGGCCGATGGGATGGCGCTGTCGATCGCCGAATCTGATCGGATCGACTATCCGCGGCTCGCCTTCCGCCCCGGACCGGGCCGCCATAAAGTCTCTTCGCACCTAATGCGCTTTCCCGGAAGGGCGACCGGCTGGTCGGGACCGGGGGAAACCCAGCCGGAAATGTCGTTCGACCTGCGCGTGCCGGCAATGACGCCCTGGCGCGTGGTCACCGTCGCGCGCAGCCCCGCCGAGCTCTTGGACAGATCGGGCCTGCCGGCGCTGTTCGCGTCCCCCGCGGCGATGGCCGACACCAACTGGATCCGGCCCGGCAAGGCGATCCGGGTGCGCGTACCCTATACGACCGAAAGAGCCCTGGCCTGCGTCGATTTCGCCCGCCGGCACGGCCTGGCCTACATCCTGTTCGATGCGCACTGGTATGGCGACGGAACCGATCCAAGCGACGCATCGGTGCCGATTGCCGGACTGGACATGGCGCGCATCGTGCGTGCGGCCAATGACCTCGGCATCGGAACATTGCTCTATGTGGATCGCGTGCCCGCGATGCGCCAGCTCCCGCAATTATTGACGACCTACAAGGCCTGGGGCGTGGCCGGGATCAAATTCGGCTTCATGTGGGAAGGCCGCCAGAGCGACGTGCGGTTCATCCAGCATCTGATCGCCGCATGCGCGGATGCGCGCCTGATCGTCTGTCTCCATGACGATCTGCGGCCGGCCGGCCTGGAACGGACCTGGCCGAACTATGTGTCGCTGGAAGGCGTTCGCGGAAACGAGCATTTTCCGACCGCGCGCCACAATGTGACGCTTCCCTTCACGCGCTGTGTCGCCGGGCCGATCGACTATACGATCTGCTACGGCCAGGACCGAAACCGCACGACCAACGCGCATCAGCTGGCCATGGCTGCGGTCTATTATTCGCCGCTGACCTTGCTCTACTGGTATGACGAACCCGGCAAGTTCGATGCGGGGAGTTGGCCCGAACTGGTCTGGTTCGATGAAATCCCGACGGTGTGGCACGAGAGCCGGGCCTTGTCCGGGCAGATTGGCGAGCATGTCGTCGTCGCCCGGCGCAACGGCAACCGCTGGTTCGTCGGCGCTATGACCAACGAGCAGCCTCGCCGGCTCGACCTTCCCTTGGATTTTCTTGGTTCGGGCAGCTGGAGCGCGACGATCTTCTGCGATGGCGAGCGGGCGGCGGAGGCCTGGCGCACGCCGGTCGTCCGGCGGGATCTCACGGTTGCGGCGACCGACCATATCGACCTCGCGCTGGCCGGATCGGGCGGCGCCGCGATCATGTTGCGACCCGCCTGAAATCCGCATTTCAGTCCGCAGGCGGTGCGGTGGAGCCCCTGACCTGCAGCGTGAATTCGCAGCGTCGGTGGCGGGGGAGGCCTTGCTCCCCGGCACGCCGTGCGCGTGCGATGTCGTGCATGATCTCCACTGCGGCCGCCGCCATCTGTGCAAGCGGCTGATGGATCGTCGTGAGCTGCGGCCACACCGTCGAAGCGATCGGCGTGTCGTCAAAACCCGCCACGCTGAGACTGCGCGGAACCTTCAGCCCGAGGCCGTGCGCCACCGCGATCACCGCGGCGGCCATATCGTCATTGCTGGCGAAGACGGCGGTCGGGCGTTCCCCTTGCGGCTGATCGAACAGCTGCTCTCCGACCCGCAGCCCGGAGCGATAGGTGAAGTCGCCGTCGAAGAATTGCGGTTCGCCGGGAGGGATGCCCGCCGTCGCCATCGCGGCCCGAAACCCCTCCTCCCGTCGCCGTGCGGTCGAATGGAGCGGATCGCCGCGGATGAAGGCGATGCGGCGATGTCCGAGGTCGAGCAGATGGCGGGTGAGCGAACGCGCGCCTTCGAAATCGTCGATGGACACGGCCGAGGAATAGGAACGGGGGTCCGCCGTGGCGAAGCTCAACGCCGGAATACCCGCATTCCACAGGATCTCCATCGCCTCCATGCTGTCGCACAAGGGCGGCGGGAGGACGAGACCGTCCACGCCCAGCTCGACGACCTTGCGGATGGCGTCCGTATCGCGCGCATGACCCGCGGTGGGTTCGATCACCAGCTGGCAGCCGAGCCGGGCGCTTTCGCTGAAGGCGCCCATCAGGAACTCGCCCAGATTGGAGGATCGGGGATTGCTGAAGAGGACGCCGATCTTCATCGTTCCCGAACGCGCCGCTCTCGCCGCCAGATTCGGGACGTAATTCAGTTCCGCGATGGCCTGTTCGACGCGCTTGCGCAGCCCGTCGCGGACCCCTTTCGCGCCGTTCACGACGCGCGATGCGGTCATGGAGGAGACCCCCGCCCGCCGTGCGACGTCATGAATCGTTGGGCCGTTTCGACGCGGCTCGCCGGCGGCGACCGTCGCCTCTTCTTCCTGCTTGCGAACCATGGCTACCCGCCCTCTCCAACCCTGCTTTGGCCGCTCCGCTGAAGACCCTCCGCGGTAATGGCCATATTCTCGACAGGCAGAGCGGGCTTGGCCGCCTCTCACCTTCAGCTGCCCCCGCCCACCCTTAGGCTGGCCTCAGATCGGCATCGATTCGGATAACGATACCAACTGGATTGGCTGTGGCAATAGCCTCGAACGATCCGGCTCAACATTGCCGGGACAAGCCCAGCCCTCCCCAGCCCCTCCTTCTGCATCCGGATCAAATCACATAAGTAGCTGAAACTTAGTACATATCTTTGATGCGAGCAAAGCCTGGCCTATTCCTCATCCGAACCCGATCGAATAATCATATAAACCCCACTTGCACAGGAAATCAGTTATCGGTAACAGAATTGGCACCGATAGAAGTCGGTCGAAGAGCGGAACACCGCCAAGGGGATGCTTGAGAATGCGGCCCGAGCCGTGCCGCCACTTTCGTCCCCGTGGTTGGATTTGCCTTCGCCTGGCTGGCAAAGCCAAAAACATGGAGGGGACAGGATGAAGACCAGGATATCCACGATCGCCGCGCTGCTCTGCACGACCGCGGTCGCGCCGGCATTCGGCCAGACCGGCCAAGCGGCCGCGGGAACGACCGATCAGACGGCGAGCGCAGCCGAAGTGATCGTGACCGGTGTCCGCCAGAGCCTCAAGACCTCGACCGCGATCAAGCGGAACGCGGCCGAGGTGGTCGATTCCATCACCGCCGACGATATCGGCAAGCTGCCCGACCTCAATGTCGCGGAAACCCTGAGCCGCGTTCCCGGCGTCCAGGCCTATCGCTTCGGCGGCGAGGCGGCGTCGCCCGGCGGCACGGGCAGCGGCCTGACGATCCGCGGCCTGACCGGGCAGACCGCGTCGCGGGTCGACGGCCGCGCTTATTTCACCGCAGGCCAGCGCGAGTTCAATGTGGAAGGCGCATCGCCCGGTACGGTCGCAGGCATCGACGTCTACAAGAACCCGTCAGCCGAACATATCGAGGGCGCGATCGGCGGCCTGGTCGACATCCGCACCCGCAAGCCGCTCGACTTCAAGGGCACGACCGCGACCGTCGCGCTCGGCGGGCATTATAACGATCTCGGCAAGAAGCTTACGCCGGACGTCTTCGTGCTCGGCTCCTCGCGGTGGAAGGCCGGCGACGGCGAGATGGGGCTTCTGCTCAACGGCAATTATTCGAAGAGCTTCAACCGCGGGGATAACGATCCCGCGAACGGCGGCGCGAGCTTCCGCCGCGTCATCGCTGCGAACAGCGCCGAATATGTGGGCAATACCGCTTATGATCAGACCTATGCCGGCCGATCCGACGTCTCCGTGCTGGTGCCGGTGGCCGACCCCACCACGCTGACGGCGGCGCAACGCGCCAGCGTCATCTCGGCGGTCGGCCAGACCAATGGCGCCAACGAGGAAGATTATATGCGCACCCGCAAGGGTGTGAGTGGCGCGTTCCAATGGCGGCCGAGCCCGCAGTTCGAATTTTACGTCGACGGCACCTACAATGATTATCTCTATCATCAGCGCTATCGCTTCCTGAATCCGGCGGATAGCGCCTATGTGCAGAACCTCGTCACCTTTCCCTTCTCGGTCACCGAGGAGCTGGCGAACCGCAATGCCAATGGCGGCGACAATGCCGTTCTCGCCTCGTCACGCTTCGGTCGCGGAACCTTCCTCAATTCACGCCTATCGACCACCGGCGGCGAGGAACATCATCGTTACCAGACGGGCATCATCGCAACCGGGTTCAAGTGGAAGGCGACCGATCGCCTCGACGTCCATCTGGACCTCTCCTACATCAAGGCGAAGCAGCTGCAGGACAATCGCGCCGTCATCCTGCAGGCCAAAAGCGGCCTGACCTGGAACTTCGCCCGGGATCTTGGACAGACGGTTTCGCAGTTCAATATCGCCGGCCCCGATCTGGCCAACCCCGCGACCTGGGTGTTCGGCCAGTATAATAACGGCACGAACCAGATCTGGAACGATAATGGCGTCTCCGCCGCACTCGACCTCAAATATCGGTTCGGCGACGGGTTCCTGAAGGACGTCAAGTTCGGCGCCCGCTATGGCACGCAGCGGGATCACTATGTCAATTATTCCTACAACGGTAAGAACCTGACGACCGATGGCCTGGCGCTCGCGGCCGACCAGTCGAATGCGATTGCCGTGACCAGCATGCAGGACCTGGTCGAATTCGCGCCGACCAACTTCCAGGACGGTCAGGCCGGCTATTCGGGAGGCTTCCTGGTCTATCGCCCCGACTTCCTGACCGGGGATCAGGTGCGTGGCCGCTTTGCGCAGGCGGGCATCCCGCTGGATACCGCGATCCCGGAAAACCTGCTCAACCGGCGCTTCTTCAGCGACAAGACCTATGCCGGCTACGTCGTCGCGGATTTCGGCCTGTTCGACGACGTCGTCACCGGCAATGCCGGCGTCCGTGTGGTGCGGACCTCCACCGATGTGCGCGCGCAAGTCAGCGACACGTCGGGCGGCACGGCGATCATCCGCCCCAATTCGAGTTCGTCCTCCTACACCGACGTCCTGCCGAGCGTGAACCTCAAGGCGCAGCTGACCGACAGGGCGATCATGCGCCTGAGCTATGGCAAGGGGATCACCCGCCCCGACCTCGGATCGCTGAACCCGACGATCATCGTCAATCCGACCAACGGCACCGGCAGCCTCGGCAACCCCGGGCTGAAGCCGCAACGCGCGGACAGCTACGACCTCTCGTTCGAATATTACCAGTCTTCGGTGAACTACGTCTCCGTCGACCTGTTCTACAAGCGCATCGACGGTTTCTTCAGCGGCATTTCGCAGTGTCAGACGGTGTCGACCGCCCCCGCTTATGGTCAGATCGTTCCGAACGGCTGTCCCGGCGGGCAATATTTCATCACCCAGACGGTCAATGCGCAGCGCGGCACCGCCAAGGGCGTCGAGGCGGCGGTGCAGACATTTTTCGACTATCCGTTCCTGCCGGATTTCCTGCACAAGTTCGGCGCGAGCGGCTCATTCACCTATGCGGACACCAAGAATCCGCTGATCCTGAACGGCGTGCGCACGATCACGCCACAGGCATTCACCTCGAAGTACAATTATGTTCTGGCGGGGTTCTTCGACAACGGCACCGTCTCCGCGCGCGTCGTCTATACCTGGAAGTCTCCGGCGGTCCTGTTCGGGATCGCGGCCAATCCGATGGATGGTCGCTACATCAAGGCCTATGGCCTGCTCGACGCGTCCCTGACGCTGAAGCTGCCGGCCGGACTGTCGCTCGCGCTGACCGCGTCCAATCTCACCAACAATGCCCCGGACCGCTATGTCGGCGAGCCGGCGCTCGCGACCGGGATCCTGCGTCAGCACTGGGTCAACGGCCGCAATTACGGCGCCACTTTGCGATACACGTTCGGCGGCTGAATCCTCTCCTTACCCCCCTCGGGGCGCCTCCGGGCGCCCCTTTTTTTGCCCGCTCCGGTCACGTCCCTCGACGTCATGCCGCAGGCATGAAGTTCATCCCGAACGCCTGCCTTGCAGGCAGTCGAAGGGCTCAGGACGAACGGTGGGCTGGATCAGATTGAAGCTCGCAGCTCCAAATCGCTTTACCGCGCGAGCCAGCCGCCATCGACCGCGAGGACGTGCCCGTTCACATAATCGGACGCGGCCGAAGCCAGGAACACCGCCGCGCCGCCAAGGTCGGCGGCTGCGCCCCATCTGCCGGCGGGAATGCGCTCGAGGATGGCCCGGTTGCGCTCGGCGTCGGCACGAAGCGGTGCGGTATTGTCGGTGGCGATGTAGCCCGGTGCGATCGCGTTGACGTTGACCCCAAGTGAGGCCCATTCGTTCGCCAGCAGCTTGGTGATGCCCGCCACGCCCGCCTTGGACGCGGTATAGCTCGGCACGCGAATGCCGCCCTGGAAGCTCAGCATCGAGGCGATGTTGATGATCTTGCCCCGCCCCTGTTCGATCATCCTCCGTCCAGCCGCCTGGCACAGGAAGAAGACGGTCTTGAGATTGACGTCCATCACGTCGTCCCAATCGCGCTCGGTGAAATCGACCGCGGCGGCGCGCCGGATGGTGCCCGCATTGTTGACGAGGATGTGGATGCCGCCGAGCTGTTCGACCGCCGTCGCTACAATAGAGTCGACGGCGTCGGTCGATACGAGATCGGCCTGGACGAAGATTGCGCGCCGTCCCGCGGCCCGTGCCTTGGCCAGCGTTTCGTCGGGCTCCCGCCGGCCGGCGAGCACGAGATCCGCGCCGGCATCCGCCAGCGCCAGGGCTATGCCTTGACCGATGCCGATATTGGCACCGGTGACGATCGCCACTTTTCCAGAGAGATCGAACGGATTGGTCATTCCCATTCCCCAGGCGCCAGAGCGCTCACGCGCGCCCGCTTCCGACCGGACCGAGGGCGCGTGTCATGCGAGTTGACAGATATCGAGCACGTTCATGTCAGTATAATCCTGGTTCTCTCCTGCCATCGCCCAGATGAAGGCATAAGCCCTGGTGCCCGAACCCATATGGATCGACCAGGGCGGCGAGATCACCGCTTCCTCATTCGCCACGACGACGTGCCGCATTGCCTCGCCTTCGCCCATGAAATGGAAGACCCGGTCATTGGGCTCATCGAGGTCGAAGTAGAAATAGATTTCGCTGCGGCGCTCATGGATATGCGGGGGCATCGTATTCCAGACGCTGCCGGGCTTGAGAATGGTCAGGCCCATCACGAGCTGGGCACTGTCGCACCGGCCCGGGATCACGAACTGATAAATGGTGCGCTCGTTCGATTCCGCGAGACTGCCGCGATCAAGTGCGACCGCGTCCGCGATCGACAGCTTGCGCGTCTGGAACGCCCGGTGTGCCGGACAGGAGGCGAGATAGAAACGCGCGCCCACCCCTTCGAACTGAACATGCTTCGCGCCCATGGTGACGTAGAGGCAATCCTTATGGTCGAGGCGGAAGCTCTCGCCGTCGACGATGACCGTGCCCGGGACCTTGCCGACATTGACGACGGCAAGCTCGCGCCGTTCGAGGAAGGGATGGCCCGCGGCGCTCGGCGGCTCGGTCTGATCGGGCAATGTCACGCAAGTGCTGCCGACCGCGACCCCACCGATGACGAAGCGATCGGCATGCGTGTAGTTCAGCACGCATTCGCCTTCGCGGAACAGGCCGGAGATCAGATAGCGGTCACGCAACTCGGCGTTGCTGACGCATTCCATCATGTCGGGATGGGTGGCGTAATAAGTCTTGTCGAACACGGGCTTCTCCGGGCGTGGCATCGAGGCTCGCGCCGTATATGACTGGTATCGATATCCATTAGCCTGTTCGTCGATGGATGCAACCTGTTGCAACGAGCGGGAACAGCGGTGACTCGGCGCGACCGGTCCGCTAGCCTGCCCTCCAAGGAAGGGGGCTTGATGGCCAGCGAGAAGAAAGGCGAGCCGCGTAGGCGTCGGCAGGCGGTCACCATTCATGACGTCGCGAAGCATGCGGGCGTGTCGTCGATGACCGCGTCGCGGGCGGTGAACGAGAAACATTATGTCAGCGCGGCGATGCGCGAGCGCGTCATGGCGTCGGTCCGCGCGCTCGGCTATAAGCCCAATCTCGCCGCGCGCGTCGCCCGGAGCGGCGGGCAACAGATCGGCCTTCTTTACTCCAACCCGAATTCCTCCAACCTGAGCGCCTTTCTGATGGGGGCGTTTCTCGAGGCGGGAAAGCTCGGATGCCAGCTGCTGGTCGAACCGACCGCCACCCACCCGTCGGGCTTGGCCGCGGTGACGAAGCTGGTCGAACACGGGGTCGAAGCGCTCATTCTACCGCCGCCGCTCTGCGACGACGATGAGGTGCTGAAACATCTGCGGAAGAAGGATGTCGTGGCGGTCAGCTTCACCACGGCCCTACCGCGCTCGGATACGTCTGCTGTGCTCGTCGACGACTTCAAGGGCGCGGTGATGATGGTCGAGCACCTGATCCACTTGGGCCATCGCGACATTGCCTTCATTCGCGGCGACATGCGCCATTCGACGGCGGTCCGGCGCGAGCAGGGCTTTCGCGAGGCGATGGAAGATGCCGGCGTGCCCGTGAATCCCGCCTGGGTCGTGGACGGCGAATTCACCTATCGGGGCGGGCTGGAGGCCGCGCAGCGGCTCCTGTCGCAAGATCCCCGTCCCACCGCGATCTTCGCGAGCAACGACGACATGGCCTCGGCGGTGCTGGCGGTCGCGCATGGCCTCGGCATAACGATACCGGATCAGCTCAGCGTCGCCGGCTTCGACGACACGCCGGTGGCGACGACGGTATGGCCGGAGCTGACCACCATCCACCAGCCGATCGCCGACATGGCCGCGCAGGCGGTCTTGCTCGCGCTGGAGGGGATCAGGCGCAAGCGGGCGGGCGAGAGCGTCTCGATCATTCACCGCCATGCCGAATTGCAACTCGTTGCGCGCGCCTCGACCGCAGGCCCAGCCGGCAAGGCCTAGGCACCCGTGCACGGTTGAAGGAAGCCCCCGGGCTTTCGCCCTCGCGATTGATGTTGCGCGCCACGCCGGCCTGGCGCATAGTCTGTTATCGATCACAAAATCGACGATAGCGGGAGCGAGGATGGATGGGTAGGGGGGCGCGGCGCCGCAATTATGGGCTGCTCAGCGCCTTCGTCTTCTTCTTTTTCTTCGCGCAGGCGGCCGCGATTTCGCTGCTGTCCATCTGGCTGACGCAGACGCTGGGCCTGAACGGCGTCCAGGTGGGGACCGTCTTCTCCGCCAATTTCATCGCGGCGATGATGTCGCAGCCCGTCTATGGATATCTTTCCGACCGCATTGGAGTCGGGCGGGCGGTGCCCCTCGCGATCGCCGTGCTGGTGACGATCGCGGGGCTATTTTTCACCTTCGTCTATGGCCCACTGCTGAAATCGTCGGTGATGCTCGGCGCCGCAGTCGGTGGGGCCTATATCGGCATCACCTTCGTCGCGGGAAGCTATGCGATCGAAAGTTATGTCGATCGCATCAGCCGGCGCGACGGGTTCGAATATTCGCGGGCGCGTCTGTGGGGTTCGCTCGGTTTCGCGTCGGCGGCGCTTTTCTCGGGCCGGCTTTACAATCTCGATCCGCGGATAAATTTCTTCCTGGCGTCGGGCGCCGGACTCCTGCTCCTGCCGCTCATCCTGGCGGTGCGCGTGGACGGCCCGGCTCGGATCGACCCGCGAAAGGCGCTGACGCCGCGGGACTCGCTGGCGCTGCTCAAGGATCGCAAATTCTGGGGCTTCATGGTGCTGATCCTGGGCGTCACCGATCTCTACCTCGTCTACGATCAGCAATTTCCGTTCTATTTCTCCTCGCTCTTCCCGACGCGCGCGATGGGCAACGCCATGTTCGGCTATCTGAATTCCGCCCAGATCTTCGTCGAGGCGGGGATGATGTTCGTCGCGCCGTTGATCGTGCGCCGTACCGGCGCGACACGCGGGCTGCTCCTCGCCACCGCGATCATGATCGTGCGGATCGCGGGGTCGGGGCTCGCGGCGGGCCCGGTCACGATCTCGATGTGCAAGATGCTGCATTCGCTCGAGCTGCCAATCCTGCTCGTGTCGATCTTTCGCTACATCGCCTATCATTTCGACGCCCGGCTCTCCTCCACCGTCTATCTGGTCGGCGTGAGCCTGGGGCACTCGGTGGGTCTCGCGACACTGTCCCCCGTCGCAGGCGCGCTGTACGACCGCGTCGGGTTTCAGCCGACCTACTTCATCATCGCCGGTTTCGCGTCGATCTTCTGGCTGGCGTCGCTCTTCGCCTTGTCGCCCACGCCCCCGGAACGTCCGGCAGGGCGCGGCGACGCGACCCAGCCCCCCTCGCCCGGCCTGCTGGGCGCCACCGAGACGATTTGAGACCAAGCGACGATGACTTCGGCACCAAGGCATTTTGGCGAGATCGGCGATACCCACCTGGCGGGCATGGTGGATCGGGCGCTCGCGCGCGTCGATCGATCGATGGCGATGTTCGCTGATGCATTTCCCGCCCCCTCCAGCGAGGACAAGATCTATCCCGCGATCCCGAACGTCGAATGGACGAACGGCTTCTGGACCGGCCTGCTGTGGCTGGCGTCCGAAATCCGGCCGGGGGCGCATTATGGGGAAGCCGCGGCGGCGCAGATCCCGAGCTTTGCAGACCGCATCGAGCGGCGCGTGGCGGTCGATCATCACGATCTCGGTTTCCTCTACACGCTCTCGTGCACGGCGGCTTGGCGCCTCGCCGGCAACCGGCAGGCCCGCGCCGCGGCGCTCCAGGCTGCGGCGCTGCTGCTGGCGCGCTACGACCCGGTCGCGCGGGTCATCCAGGCCTGGGGCGACATGAATGACCCCGACCAGCGCGGCCGCATGATCATCGATTGCAACCTCAACCTGCCGCTTCTGTGGTGGGCCGCGGCCGAGACGGGCGACCGCCGCTATCGCGATGCCGCGCACGCGCATGTTGCCCAGGCGGCGAAGCTGCTCGTCAGGCCGGACCGGTCGACCTTCCACACTTATTATGTCGATACGCTGACGGGCCGGCCGCGCTACGGCTCGACGCATCAGGGTTATTCGAACGACAGCTGCTGGGCGCGTGGCCAGGCATGGGGAATTTACGGCTTCGCGCTCGCCTTCCGCCACACGGGCGACGCCTTTTATTTGAAGCTGGCGACGGAGCTCGCCGATTATATGCTGGCGCGCCTGCCGGGTGACGGCATCTGTTGCTGGGACCTGATCTTTTCGGACGACGACGATCTGCGCGACAGTTCCGCCGCCGCGATCGCCGCCTGCGGGCTGCTCGAAATCACCGCGGCCCTGCCCGTCGCCGATGCCGGGCGCGAAGGCTATGCCCGCGCCGCCGGCGCGATGATCGTCGTTCTCGACCGGGACTATCTGGCACCGATCGCCGGCTCCAACGGCCTGCTCGACCATGCCGTCTATCACTGGCCTAACCGCGTCGGCGTCGACGAATGCTGTATCTGGGGCGACTATTTCTACCTCGAGGCGCTTGTTCGGCTGAGGCAGGCATGGCGTCCTTATTGGGCATGACGAAGGAGGCGGGCCTCGGGCGGCGACGCCTGGGACGGACCGACATCGAGCTCCCCACGCTCGGGGTTGGCTGCAGCGGCTTCGGGGATCGCGCCCGGCAGATGCCGGCCACGGCGGGCGAGGAGACGGTCGAAGCCGCGCTCTCGCTCGGCGCCGATTATTTCGACACGGCGCCTTATTATGGCTTCGGGCTGAGCGAAAGACGGCTCGGCGACGCACTGAGACCGCGCAACAGCGTTCGGCGCCTGATCTCGACCAAGGTCGGGCGGCTGCTCGTGCCGGATCCGTCGCTCGATCCGTCATTCCCGCGCAACGGTTTCCACAGCGCGATGCCGTTTCGGCCGGTTTTCGACTACAGCTATGACGGCGTGATGCGGTCGTGGGAGGCGAGCTTGCATCGGCTTGGCCTCGCCGCGGTCGACATCCTGCTCGTTCACGACATCGGCGCTTTCGCGCACGGCGACGACCATCCCCGCCATCTCGCCGATCTGCTGGATGGCGGCATGCGCGCATTGCGCGAACTCAAGGCGAGCGGCGCCGTCCGGGCCTTCGGCCTCGGGGTGAACGAAGTCGCGGTCTGCGACGAAATATTGGACGAGGCCGAGTTCGACTGCATTCTCATCGCGGGCCGCTACACTTTGCTCGACCAGTCCTGCCTGGCGTTGTTCGCGCGCTGCGCAGAGCGCGGCGTCGGCGTGATTTCGGCGGGTCCCTACAATAGCGGGATCCTTGCCGGAGGATCGCGGCGGCAGGGCCCCATCCGCTATGATTATGGCGAGGCGCCCGCGGAAATCATCGACCGGGTCCGCCGGATCGAGACGATCTGTGACCGGCACGGCGTGCCCATAGGCGCCGCGGCGCTGCAATTTCCGCTGGCGCATCCGGCGATCAGCTGCGTGTTGCCCGGGATTGCAAGTGCCGCCCGCATGGAAGAGACGGTGGCGCTGGCCGGATATCCGATCCCCGAGCCGTTCTGGCATGACCTTCGCGCTGCCGGACTCCTCTCGGCCGATGCGCCGACCCGGTAAAGGCGACGCGTCACGGCGCCGCCGAGCGCCGCCTGCAGGTCTGGATTATCGGCCGGCTCTTCCGGAAGGACAGATGTCCTTCAAGGTCCAGCTGTCGCGCCAGCGCACGACTGGCTTGTCGTCCTCCCATTCGATCGGCAGCCAGATGTAGCGCCCGTCGATGGGGTCCTTCGGCCGCCAGATGTCGAACATCAGGATGATCCGGTCAGGATCGCACGGGGCGGGAAGCGCGAAATTGCTCTGCCCGCCGAACGTCGTCGCGACCTGCTCGGGCGTCCCGCGGACCGGGTTTCCGAGGCTGCGCCAGGGGCCGAGGATCGTGTCGGCCACGGCCGAGCGCGCCGCGTTCGGGGCCCAGCCGCTCAGCCCGGACGTGATGAGATAATAATGCCCCTTATGCTTGAACAGCGTCGCGGCTTCGTTGTCGCCGAAGGGTAGCGCGCGGACGTAGCGCCCCGCGGGCCGCAGATAATCGTCGCTGAGCTCGGATATCTGGAGCGTGTGATTCTCCTCCGACGAATAGATCTGGTAGGCCTTGCCGTCATCGTCCCGGAACAAGGTCATGTCGCGCGACATCTGGCCGCCATCATGATCGCGGGCGAGATAATTGTCCGCAGCCGGCCGTTGCTCCTCCGGCGTCACGCCAAGCGGCCAGAAGCCGGCGTTCGGCCGGAACGACGCCACGAACCGATAGGGCCCGACCGGCCTGTCCGCCACTGCCACGCCCGCGCGGGCGGCCTTGTAGCCCTGGCCTTTGAGCTCCAGATGGAACCACATGACATATTTGCCGGTCCGGGGATTGCGCAGCACCTTGGGCCGTTCGATCACCGAGCCCTTGGTGATCGCGCTGTCCGGATCGGCGCTCACGGCCAGGGCGATGCCGCGGTCGCGCCAATTGTAGAGATCGGTCGACGAATAAACGTGGACGCCGACCTGCGCCGTATTGCCGATCTCGCCGTGGACCTTGTGCTCTCCGAACCAGTAATAGACGCCGCGGTCGTAGAGCAGGCCGCCGCCATGCGCATTGATGTGCGCACCGTTGCGGTCCGGCCAAAACGCCCCGGGATGGAAGGCCGTGAGCCGGGACGCGGCCGAAGCCGTTGTGGCCACCGTCAGGATCGCCGTCATCGCGAGGCGCCCGAGCCCCTGTTTCCTCAGCATCGCGCTTTCCTCTCCAAGTGGACCAATGCCAGGCGGATCACATCCGACAATATTAGGTATCGATACCATATCCGGGATACCCCGCCAGCCCCCTTAAGCAGATGAGACTATTTTCCGCCAAGACATCCCACTCGCCTTGCACGGTAGTACGAATCGTACTAGTCACATGACAATGGATTGCGCCGCCGACCATGACACCGCTCAGCTATGCCCTTCTCGGTCTCGTCCGGCAGCTGCCGCGCTCCGGCTATGCCTTGCGCAAGGTGTTCGAGACCACGCCGCTCGGCGGCTATTCGAGCAGCCCGGGCAGCATCTATCCCGCGCTCAAGGCGCTGGAAAAAGCCGGCCTGCTCGAAACCCGCGGCTCGGCTTCGCACGGCAAGGGCCTCTATCATCTCACGCCCGGCGGCGAGCGCGCGCTCAATGACTGGCTGGGCGCCCCGATCGGCGACCTGGGCGAAGCGATGCTGCGCTTCGCCTTCCTCCCCGATGACGACGCGCATGCCATCCATAGCTTCCTCGACCGCTTTGAGCAGGCCGCGAGCGCGCAGGCGCAAGGGCTCGGCGCCTTCCTGGCGGGCGATGGATCCGACGGCATGTCGATGAAGGCGCGCCTGGCGGTGGAGCATGGACGCCACGGTCTGCAGGCGTCGGTCGACTGGGCGCGTTGGGCGCGCAGGCAATTTGGCGAAGCTGATCGGGGAGGATCCGGATGAAGCAAATTCTGACGAATGCCGGCAAGGGCGTCGTGCTGTGGATCATCCTGCTAGCCGGCCAGACGATCGGCGGGCTGATCTTCTTCCGCAACGTCGCCCCGATCGCACAGGACGGGCTGATCGGCCCAGGCGAGGCGCTGCTCATCTCGAGCCTGATCGATGCGGTGATCCTGACCCTGCTCGCCGTGCAATCGAGGCTGCGCGGATGGGCGCTGGGGGCGACCCTCGCGACATTGCTGTTCGGGGTGCAGATCGCCCAGGCTCTGGTCGAGACTTGGATCTTCAACCACGACGTGCACATGCCGGCGAGCATGTTCGTCGCCACGGCTTCGTGCGGACTGGCGCGCGATCTGATCGCGGGCGGCGGGATCGCCT
>Ga0207698_10001101_pt1 | contig 15747 bp, 18 predicted proteins | sample KBSCornC22_FD_184298 | JGI IMG/M metagenome (GOLD analysis project Ga0207698, IMG submission 184298) | Corn rhizosphere microbial communities from Kellogg Biological Station, Michigan, USA - KBS Corn C2-2 (SPAdes) (version 2) | ecosystem: Host-associated > Plants > Roots > Rhizosphere > Soil ...
CGCCATTGGCGCTTCGGCAGGCGGGGAGGCCGAGCCATGGTCCATATGGCCCATGTCCATGCCCGCCATATTGCCCATATCGCCGCCGCCATGGGACATGCCACTCATGTCCATTCCCATGTCGCGCATGGTGGCAAGCGGGCGGGCACGAAGCGGAGGGATCGGCGCCGACATTCCGGGGCGCGGCGCAAGCGTCGCGCGCGCCATGCCCGACCGGTCGATCGCCTCGCCGACGATCGTGAAGGCGCGATCCTCGACCGGGGTGACGATCACGTCATAGGTCTCGCCGGGCCCGAACTGGAATTCGTCGACCTCGATCGGGCGGATCGCCTGTCCATCGGCGTGGACCATCGTCAGGCGCAGGCCGGGAATGCGCACGTTGAAGATCGTCATGCCGGCCGCGTTGATGAAGCGCAGCCGCACGCGCTCGCCCGGCCGGAAGAGCGCTGTCCAATTCTCTTCCGGACCATGCCCGTTCACGACATAGGTGAAGACTGACCCGGTCACGTCCGAAATGTCGGTCGGGTCCATGCGCATGCCGGCCCAGCGCAGCCGTTCGGACAGCGGCTGGTCGCGTCCGGCGATCAGCCCGGCGAGCGTCTGGTGCTGGCGGTTGAAATAGCCCGGCTCCTGCTTGAGCTTGGCATAGACCGCATGCGGGTCGATCCGGCTGTGGTCCGACAGCATGATCACATGCTCGCGGTCGGCTTTGATCGGATCCTCGGCCGCCGGCGCGATCACGATCGGGCCATAGAGTCCCATCAACTCCTGGAAGCCCGAATGGCTGTGATACCAATAGGTGCCGGCCTGGACGATCGGGAAGTCGTAGGTGAAGTCGGAATGCGGCTTGATGCCGGGGAAGGACACGCCCGGCACGCCGTCCATCTGTGTCGGCAGGATCAATCCGTGCCAGTGAAGCGATGTCTCTTCATCCAGTTCGTTGCGGACATGCAGCCGAACCCTTTGCCCTTCGCGCAGGCGGAGCAGGGGAGCAGGTACATTGCCGTTGATGCCGATGGCGGGCATCGCGCGGCCGTCGACCGTCACCGTCTGGCGCGCGATCCTGAGCGCGATGTCCTCGCCGCCGAGTTCGGGGATCGGCGCGGTCATGCCGGACGAGACCAAGGCCGCCCAGCCGGGCGAGACCGAGGCTAAGACCGCGCCGCCGCCCGCCATGGCAGCACCACGCAATAACTGACGGCGATCGATCGGCACGTCGGACATGGCCTTGCTTATCGGATCTGACATCGTGTCAAGGTCAAGCCCCGTCGTGGGTGACGCCGGACAAGGCATCCAGGATCGGGCAGCTCGGCCGATCGTCGCCATGGCATCGCTCGGCCAAATCGAGCAGCGAACGCCGCATCGCCTCCAGCGCCTCGGCCTTGCGCCGCAAATCGTCGGCGCGCGCGATCGCGAGCGCCTTCACCTCCGCGCTCGAGCGTTGCGTGTCGGACCAGAGCGACAGCAAGGTCCCGATCTCGCCGACCGGAAAGCCCAGGTCGCGCGCATTGGCGACGAAGCGCAGCCGCTCCACGTCGCTTCCCGAATAATCGCGATAGCCGCTGTCCCGGCGCGGCGGCGCGGGGATCAGGCCGATCTTCTCATAATGGCGGATCATCCGCTGCGAGACGCCGCTCGCCTTCGAGGCCTGGCCGATATTCATAGCGCCTTCCTGTTCAGCCGCAGGGCATTCGCGACCACGCTCGCCGAAGACAGCGCCATGGCAGCGGCGGCGATGATCGGCGACAGTAATATGCCGAACCGGGGATAGAGCGCCCCCGCCGCGATCGGTACGCCCGCGGCATTATAGACGAAGGCGAAGACCAGATTCTGCCGGATGTTCGACATGGTTGCGCGTGACAATTGCCGCGCCCGCACGATCCCGGTCAGGTCGCTCTTGATCAGGGTGACGCCCGCGCTTTCCATGGCGACGTCGGTGCCCGAACCCATGGCAATGCCGACATGGGCGGCGGCGAGGGCGGGGGCGTCATTGACCCCGTCGCCCGCCATGGCGACAATCCGGCCCTCCTGCTTCAGCCGCATCACCACCGCGCTCTTCTGATCGGGCAGCACATCGGCCTCGACCTCGCTTATTCCGAGCCGCGCGGCGACCGCCTGGGCGGTGGTGCGGTTGTCGCCGGTCAGCATCACCACGCGGATCTTGTCCTTACGCAGCGCCGCGAGTGCCTCGGGGGTCGACGCCTTGATCGGATCGGCAATCGCCACCGCGCCCGCGGCCTCGCCGTCGACGCCGATCAGGATCGCGGTCGCCCCCTCCTGGCGGAGCCGGTCGGCGGCGGGGCCAAGGCTGGCCGCATCGATTCCCTGTGCGGCGAGCAACGCGGCATTGCCCAGCGCGATCGTCCTTCCCTCGACCGTCCCCAGCGCACCGCGGCCGGTCGAAGCCTCGAACCCGGACACCTCGGCCAAGTCCAGACCGCGCGCCCGCGCCGCCTCGACGATCGCAAGCGCCAGCGGATGCTCCGACGCGCGTTCCACCGCCGCGGCGAGGCGCAGCAAGGTGGCTTCGTTCCAGCCCGGCGCGGGCTCGACCCGCGTGACCGACGGATGGCCCTCGGTCAGCGTTCCGGTCTTGTCGACCACCAGAGTGTCGACCTTTTCCAAGAGCTCCAGCGCTTCGGCATCGCGGATCAGTACGCCCAGTCCGGCACCGCGGCCGACCCCGACCATGATCGACATGGGCGTGGCGAGCCCCAAGGCGCAGGGGCAGGCGATGATCAGCACCGTCACCGCCGCGATCAGCCCATAGGCAAAGCGCGGCTCCGGGCCCCAGAGGCTCCAGCCGATGAAGGCGAGCAAGGCGACGCCGATCACCGCAGGCACGAACCAGCCCGCAACCTGATCGGCCATGCGCTGGATCGGCGCGCGCGAACGTTGCGCGTCGGCGACCATCTGCACGATCCGTGCGAGCATGGTGTCCTTGCCGACCTTTTCCGCGATCATCGTCAGCGCGCCACTCTGGTTGAGCGTGCCGCCGATCAGCCGGTCGCCGGCCGCTTTTTCGACGGGCATGGATTCGCCCGTGACCATCGATTCATCGATCGAGGAGCGGCCGTTAGCGACCACGCCATCGACCGGCACCTTCTCGCCCGGCCGAACGCGCAGGCGATCGCCGGCGAGCAATTGATCCAGCGCCACCTCTTCATCGGAGCCACCAGCATTGATGCGGCGCGCGGTCTTGGGGGCGAGGCCGAGCAGCGCCTTGATCGCGCCCGACGTCCGCTCACGCGCCCGCAGTTCGAGCACTTGCCCGAGCAGGACGAGCACGGTGATCACCGCCGCCGCCTCGAAATAGACCGCGACGCTGCCGTTGGCGCCACGGAAGGCTGGGGGGAAGATGCCAGGGGCGAGGGCCGCGACCATCGAATAGGTCCAGGCCACGCCCGTGCCGAGCGCGATCAACGTGAACATGTTCAGGTTGCGGGTCTTGAGCGACATCCAGCCACGTTCGAAGAAGGGCCATCCCGCCCACAGCACGACCGGCGTCGCCAGCAGCAACTGAATCCAGATCGACAGTTGCATCGGCACGAGATGATGGAGCGCGGGGAACAGATGTCCGCCCATTTCGAGCAGCAGGACGGGGAGGCTCAGTGCCAGCCCGACCCGAAAGCGCCGGCCCATGTCGATCAGTTCGAGGCTTGGACCAGCGTCGGGCGTGGCGGTCAGCGGCTCGAGCGCCATGCCGCAGATCGGGCAGGCGCCGGGACGGTCCCGCCGGATCTCGGGATGCATCGGACAGGTCCAGACGATGCCGTCCGCACTCGGCTGGTGCAGGGCGGCCGATGCAGGAGCGTGCGCCTGATCGTGCTTGGCGCCATGGCCGGACCCGCCGTGGCCGCAATGATGATGACCCGAATGTTCCATCGACCGCTCCTACCTTCGGGACGCGATGTGGGGTCTGACATCATGTCAGGGTCAAGGGGCGCGGCGTCCTTTTTGCAATCGGCCGGATTGGCAGACGGGGACATAGGTAACTCTACGGATGCACGACCGAGCGCCGGTCGATGATCATGGCAGCCGTCCACAAGGAGGATGTCATGACCAGACTTGCGACGATATTGGCGTGTTCCCTTCTGTTCGCCGGACCGGCGATAGCGCAGGCCAACCAGCATGCCGCGCATCATCCGGCGCCCGCGGCTGCGCCCGCGACGTCGCCCGCCGGGCAGATGCCAATGGGCGGACCGTCGATGATGAACGGGGATATGGCAAAGCATCATGTGGCCATGCACGCCCCCGGAGGCATGATGGCCCAAGGCGGGATGCATAAGGGCAAGCATGCCTGCACCCACCACAAGGCGCGCGGCGCGCATCGCCATTGCAAGCCGCGGCACCGCAAGTAGCAGGCCGAAGCCGGAAAACCCTTGCGCCCGCCGTCATTGGCGATAGGGAACGCCAACTGGCCTCATGCCGTGCGGGCGTGGTGAAACTGGTAGACGCGCCGGACTCAAAATCCGGTTCCGAAAGGAGTGTCGGTTCGAGCCCGACCGCCCGCACCATTCTTAAGGCATGTCGAACTGGCGACTTGCTACGCTATCACCGGGCGTTCTACGTCAACACGGCTCAGCCGGCCTGGAAATGCCGCTCACCGGAGCGCACTCGCCGCATATTTCGTTTCCAGCCGGTCAAACACCTCTTGCGCGTCGATCACATGCCCAGCCGCTTCATCCTCGAGGCCCAGGCCGAGCGCGCGATCAAATGCAGCATATCCGCGTTCCTCCCCTTGCACGGATTTGCGATCGGCCGGGATCGGGGCGAGGAAATGCGTCACATCGTACCTTCCAATGCGAGCAGGGGCTGCTTATCGCGATTCCCCAATATCCGCGAAATTGCTGATCTTCACGACGCCCTCCGGAAAGCGAGCGACGATATCCAACTCGCCCCCCATGGCTTCAACAAAGCGGCGCAGATTGCCGACATACATGTCGGTGCGCTTTTCCATCTTTGCGACCGCGGCCTGGCCGACGTGCAGCGTTGCGCTCAGCGTCTCCTGCGTGAGTTCCCGCGCCTGGCGCAGTTCGGCCAGCGTCATTTCCTCGCGCAATGTTTCGACCTTGCGCGCCACCTTTTCCAGACGTTCCGGCGAAAGCCGGTTGCGGAGTTGGTTGAACTTGTTTCGACCACTCATATCAGTCCTTCCTTACGCAACGCTTCCAAATGTTCGTCGTAGAGATCGTCCGCGACCGGGACGAACTGATCATAAAATCGCTCATTGCCCGTCTTGTCGCCGCCAATCAGCAGGATCGCTACGCGAACCGGATCAAAGGCATAGAAGATCCGAATTGGCTGCCCGCCGCTCTACACGCGCAACTCGCGCATATGACCGTGACGCGAGCCATTGATGCCGGATGAGTAGGGAAAGGGTAGGCGGACTCCCTGATCTTCGAGCAGTGTGACGATAGCCGTCACGTCGTCCTGCTCGTCCTCGGACAAGGTGTTCCACCACCCTTCAAATTCGTCCGTATACTCAACTTCGCATGCCATCGATGGAATATTCCATCAAGGGAATATCGTGTCAAGGGATTGCTCTACCGCGGGGTTGTATAGATCAATTAGCGTTGACTAATCTATTAGCGATAGCTAATTCGATTCGCCATGAAGGAAGCGAACGATCTCGGCGCCGTGGTGCGCGCGCTTGCCGATCCGACACGGCGGGCGATGTTCGAACGGATCGCGGACGCGGGTGAGATTGCCGTCGCCGATCTGACGCACGGCAGCGGCGTGACGCAAGGCGCGGTGTCGCAGCATTTGAAAACGCTGAAGCAGGCCGGTCTCGTCGCCGAACGGCCCGAAGGGCGCAAGGTCTTCTATCGCGTTGCGCCCGGCGGGCTCGCGCCGCTGGCGGACTGGATCGACCATTATGACGTCTTCTGGCGCGAGCGCTTCGGCAAGCTCCGCGCCCTGCTGAAGGAAATCGACACATGAGCAATGCCGCGATCGAGCAGGACACGACGCACGACATCGTCGTCGACGAGGTCTTTCCCCATGCCCCCGAGGCGATCTGGACGGCGCTGACCAGCGGGGATCTGATCGGCCGCTGGCTGATGCCGCCCACCGGTTTCGAACCGGTCGAGGGAAACCGTTTCACCTTCAAGACCACGCCCGCAGGCCCTTGGGACGGCACGATCCACTGCGAAGTGCTGGAGGTGCGGCCGCAGAAGCGGTTCGCTTATGCCTGGAAGGGCGGGCACGAGGCTAATGTCGGCTATGGGGCGAAGCTCGACACGATCGTGACCTGGCTTCTGTCGAAGGTGGACGGCGGCACGCGCGTCCGGCTGGTCCATTCCGGCTTCGTCCTGCCACTCAACGAGACGGCGTTCAGCAATATGGGCGCGGGCTGGAAGAAGGTCGTGCCAAGACTGGGTGAGATCGCCTCCGAGATTTGAGGCCTGCCACGGGGACTTTCTTTCCAACCTTTCCACCGGAGAATGTCATTGAGCGAGGCTTATACCGGCGGATGCGCGTGCGGCGCGCTCCGCTACGAGATTTCGGGCGAGCCTCTGGTTTCGGTCGATTGCCAGTGCCGCGATTGCCAGAGCGAAAGCGGGACGGGGCATCAATCGCACCTGACCTTCCCGCGCGCGGCGGCGCACATGACGGGCGAGGCCGCAAGCTGGGAAATGCGCGGCGACAGCGGGCGAAGCAAGACCCGCTGGTTCTGTCCGACGTGCGGCTCACCGCTTTATATGACCTTTCCCGAAAATCCGGATCTGTTCACCGTGCGGGCCGCGAGCCTCGACGATCCCGGCCGCTATCGGCCGCAAATGGTGCTCTACCGCAGCAGCGCCCATGCCTGGGACAAGGTCGATCCGGACCTGCCAAGCTTCGACAAAATGCCTCCGCCTTGAGCGGATGCGAAAAGAGCGGCGGATCGCTCCGCCGCCCTTCTGTCGTTGAACGCGCGTTATGACGTCAGTCGCAATAGCGGACCCGCACATAACGCCGCGCCCAGCCGTCCCAGCGCCAGTCTGTCCGGCAGTATGAGGGGCCATAATCATAATAGCCCGGCGGCCCGTAATAGACCGGCGGTGGCGGGGCATAATATGACGGGCCATAGTCGTAATAATAATTCGGCCCGCTCGCGATCGCGGCACCGGCCGCCAGGCCGAGCACGCCCGCGCCGAGGATGGCCGCGGTACGGCCGCCGCCATGATAATGGTGATAATAGCCGCCGCCCCAGCCGCCGCCATAATAATGACGGGCTTCGGCCGGCGCGGCCGCGCCGAGCGCAATGCCGCCGAGCGCCAGCGCGCCGAGGCTTGCGGTCAGGAATTTACGCATCACTCCCTCCAATCCTTACCGTGAAGGGCGGGCCTCCACTTAGCCATTTCCTTACGCCGATTCGGATGAACGGCCATGGAATCAGGTGTTTATTCAACGTTCACCCGAAACGATGGCTGCACGGTTGGTCGCAAGTCGGTGCGCGGTTGGCAGGGGCGTGCCTGATCCTGTAGAGGCAGCGTCCTGATGCCGCGTACCCTGCTTCGCCAGACCCCCTTCTTCGAGGACAAGAACCGCGCCTTCTGGACTTTGCAGTCCGCGGGCTGGGCCGGCTATTTCGTGCTGCGCGCGCTCGGCGGGATCGCCAATGGCGTGGGCTGGCTGTACGTCGTCCCGACCGCGCTCGCCACCGCGACCGGCTATTCGCTGACCCTGCTCATGTCGGCCGCCTATCGGCGCCTGTTCCACATGCGTCCGCTGATCACCTGGGGCGCGTCGATCCTGATCGTGCTCGTCGCCTCGGTCGTCTTCTCGTCGATCGAAACCTGGGCGCACGCCACCTTCTACCGCACCGGTCCGATGCCGGAGGGCATTCGGTTTCTCGGCGCCATCCTGCTCGACGTGTCTTTGCTGGTGGCCTGGTCCGCTCTCTATTACGGCATCAATTTCTACATCCTGGTCGAGGAGCAGCGCGATCAGCTGCTCAGGCTGGAAAGCCACGCCTCTTCCGCGCAGCTCGCCATGCTGCGCTATCAGCTCAACCCGCATTTCCTGTTCAACACGCTGAATTCGATCTCGACCCTGGTGCTGCTCAAGCAGACCGAACGCGCCAATGCGATGCTGTCGCGCCTGTCCTCCTTCCTGCGCTATACGTTGGTGAGCGAGCCCGAGGGCGAGGTGCCGGTCGCGCAGGAGGTGGAGACACTCAAACTCTATCTCGACATCGAGAAGATGCGGTTCGAGGAAAGGTTGCGCACCAGCTTCGATATCGATCCCGCCGCGGCGCACGCCAATATCCCGTCGCTGTTGCTCCAGCCTCTGGTCGAAAACGCGATCAAATATGCGGTCACGCCCAAGGAAGAAGGCGCGGATATCGCGGTCGCGGTGCGCCGTTTGGGCAATCGCGTTCATATAACGGTCAGCGACAGCGGCCCAGGATCGCCGTCAGGGTTGAACAGCGGGGCGGGGGGAACCACCTCTTCCACCGGTGTCGGCCTGGCGAACACGCGCGACCGGTTGGCGCAGGCTTATGGCGCCGACCACCGTTTCGAAACCGAAGCGGGACCGAACGGGTTCACCGTAACGATCGAGATACCGTACCAGTCGAACACGACGAGGACCTGATTCATGACCATCCGCACCATCCTGGTCGACGACGAACCCCTGGCGATCCAGGGGCTCCAGCTCCGTCTCCAGGCCCATGAGGATGTCGAGATCATCGACACCTGCACCAACGGGCGCGAGGCGATCCGTTCGATCAAGACGCACAAGCCCGACCTGGTGTTCCTCGACATCCAGATGCCCGGCTTCGACGGCTTCTCCGTGGTCCAGGGGCTGATGGAGGTCGAGCCGCCGCTCTTCGTCTTCGTCACGGCCTATAGCGATCATGCGCTGCGGGGGTTCGAGGCGGGCGCGGTCGATTATCTGATGAAGCCGGTCGAGACGGATCGGCTGGCCGACACGCTCGAGCGCGTGCGCCAGCGCCTGTCGGAGAAACGCGCGGCCGAGGAAGTGCAGCAGCTCAAGGACGTGATCGCCGAACATGCGCCCGAGGCGGCGGAATCGATCCCCGACGGGGTCGAGACGCCCGCATCGAGCCGTTACGAGAAATTGATCAACATCAAGGATCGCGGGCAGATCTTCCGCGTCGACGTCGACACGATCGAGCGGATCGATGCCGCCGGCGACTATATGTGCATCTATACCGGCGACAACACCCTGATCCTGCGCGAGACGATGAAGGATCTGGAAAAGCGCCTCGACCCGCGCCGCTTCCAGCGCATCCACCGTTCGACCATCGTCAACCTCGACCTGGTCAAGCAGGTCAAGCCACACACCAACGGCGAGTGCTTCCTGGTGCTGGGCTCAGGCGCGCAGGTGAAAGTCAGCCGTTCCTATCGCGACGTCGTCGCGCGGTTCGTGCACTAAATCCGTCGCCCCGGCGGCAGAGCACCCCGCAAAGTGGTACTTTGCGGGACCCCGCAAGCCGGGGCCGCGGGAGGGATAGGACAAGGTCGGGAAACTGCTCCAGCGGCCCCGGCCTCCGCCGGGGCGACGGATTCAGCCGAACCGGCCGGTCACATAATCGCGCGTGCGGCGTGAGCGGGGGGTGGAGAAGATGTCGGCGGTCGGGCCGAATTCGATCATCCGGCCGAGGAACATGAAGCCGGTATAATCGGAGATGCGGCTCGCCTGCTGCAGATTGTGCGTGACGATCACGATCGTCACGTCCTTCTTGAGCTCGACCAGCGTCTGTTCGAGCTTGGCGGTCGAGACCGGGTCGAGCGCGGAGGCCGGCTCGTCGAGCAGCAATATCTCCGGCTGCACGGCGATGCCGCGCGCGACGCACAGGCGCTGCTGCTGGCCGCCCGACAGGCCCAGGCCCGACGTGTGGAGCTTGTTCTTGACCTCGTCCCACAAGGCGGCGCGCGTCAGCGACCGCTCGACGATGTCGTCCATCTCCGCCTTGGACTTCTTGTGGTAGAGCCGCACGCCGAACGCGACATTGTCGTAGATCGACATGGGGAAGGGGGTCGGCTTCTGGAACACCATGCCGACGCGCGCGCGCAAGGCCGCCGGATCGCCGCCCTTGAGAACGTCCTCGCCATCGAGGATGATCTCACCTTCGGCGCGCTGACCGGGGTATAGTGCATAGATGCGATTGAGCGCGCGCAGCAGGGTCGACTTGCCGCAGCCCGACGGGCCGATCAACGCCGTGATCTTGTTCTTCTCGATCGGCAGATCGACGCCGTGGAGCGATTCATTCGCGCCGTAGAAGAATTTCAGATTGCGCGATTCCAGCAGCAACTCGCCTTCCGGGCGGGTCATGAACTGCTCTTCGCCAGCCGAGCTGGAGGGCGGGTTCATCACGGCTGTGTCGGTCATGAGCGATGCGTCTCCCGGGCGAGAACGCGCCCGACGATGTTGATGAACAGGACGGCGACGGCGATCAGCAAGGCGCCGACCCAGGCCAGGCGCTGCCAGTCGTCATAGGCCGACAGAGCGAACTGGAAGATGGTGGTCGGCAGGCTCGCCATCGGCTGGGTCAGCTTGGCGTTGAAGAATTGGTTGCCGAGGCTCGTGAACAGCAAGGGCGCGGTCTCGCCCGAAATGCGTGCGAAGCCGAGCAGGCCCGCGGTCAAAAGGCCCGTACGCGCCGACTTCCAGATGATCTTGCGGATCACGAAGGCGCGGCTCGCGCCCAATGCCATGCCCGCCTCGCGCAGCGCGCTGGGCTGGAGCGTCAAGATATCCTCGGTCGTGCGCACCACGATCGGGGTGGCGAGGAAGGCCAAGGCGACGCCGCCGGCATAGCCCGAGAAACCATGGAAGGGCGCCACCAGTAATTCGTAAACGAACAGGCCGATCAGGATCGACGGCGCGGAGATCAGCACGTCGTTGAAGAAGCGCACGACATGCCCGTATCTCGTGCCCGCGCCATATTCGGCGAGCCAGGTGCCGGCGAGGATGCCGATCACGAGCGCGATCGCCATGCCGAGCGCGCACATGATCAGCGAGCCGACGATCGCGTTGCGCAGCCCACCGGGCGAACCCGGCGCCGGCTGATCATGCGTGAAGATCATGCCGTCGATCCCGCCCAGACCCTTGCTGAGCAGGGTCCAGAGGATCATCACCAGCGCGCTCAAGGCAATGAAGGTGGCGATGCTGCAGAGGACGACGAAGACACCGTTGAAGGCGCGACGATAGGCGGCGCGGGTCATCAGACTTTCGCCTCACGAAGCAGCAGACGGGCGACCGCCAGCACGATGAAGGTGATCACGAACAGCAGGAAGCCGAGCGCGATCAGGGCCGAGGTGTGCATCTCGCTGGTCGCTTCGGCGAATTCGTTGGCGACGGTCGATGCGATGGTCGAGCCGCTGTCGAACAGGCCGTGCGGAAAGCCGTGCGAATTGCCGATGATGAAGGTGACCGCCATCGTCTCGCCCAGCGCACGGCCGAGCCCGAGCATGATCACGCCGATCATGCCGCGGCGGACATAGGGGATCACCACCGCCTTGATCACCTCGAACGGGGTGCAGCCCAGGCCGTAGGCAGCCTCGCGCACCTGCGGCGGCACGGTCAGGAAAAGCTCGCGGAACACCGCCGCCATATAAGGCAGGATCATGATCGCCAGGATCAGCGACGCGGTGAAGATATTGGCGCCGTTGGGCGTGCCCGAGAAGATCTTGCCGACAAAGCTGTCGGGCGCGAAGTTCATCGCGATCGGCAATTGGACATGCGCCGCGAACCAGGGTGCGAGCACGAACAGGCCCCACATGCCGTAGACGATCGACGGGATGCCCGCGAGCAGCTCGACCGCGATCGCGATCGGGCGCGAAAGCCGGGGCGGGCAGAATTCGACCAGGAAAACCGATACGCCGAGCGCAAGCGGCAGTGCCACCAGCAACGACAGGAAACTGGTGATCAGCGTACCCACGATCGGGCCTGCAGCGCCATAGACCTCGTTCACCGGATTCCAGGTGGTCGAGGTCAGGAAACCGAAGCCGAAGGCGCGGAAGGCGGGCAGACCGCCGATGAACAGGCTGATGACCACGCCGCCGAGGGCCGCCAGCAGGAAGGTGGCCGCGCCCAGGCATGCATAGCGGAAAAGGATTTCGCCGAGAGCATGGCCCGGAGGCGCGCCCCTCGGGCTGGCGAGTTCGGTGTTCATGCCCGACCCGTAATGCGGGCGCCGAGGCAGGGAAAGTGACTCGGCGCCCATGTCAGCTTACTTCGCGACGTAGACCGGCTTGCCGCCGGCGGTCACCGAATGCGCCCACTGCTTCTTGAGCAGGGTCTTCACGTTCGCCGGAAGCGGCACATAGTCCAGGCTGGCGGCCAGGCCGTCACCCTTGTTGTAGCCCCATTCGAAGAACTTGAGCACCTGCGCGCCCGCGTCGGGATTGTCCTGGTTGCGATAGACCAGGATGAAGGTCGCGCCCGTAATCGGCCAGGCGGCCGGGCTCGGCTGGTCGAGCAGCAGGATGTAATTGCCGGGCGAACGCAGCCAGTTGGCGCTGCCGGCGGCCGCGGCGAAGGCCGGTGCCGCGGGGGCAACGAACTTGCCGGCCTTGTTCTGCATCAGGGCGTAGGTCGAATGGTTCTGCTTGGCATAGGCATATTCGACATAGCCGATCGCGCCGACCGTCTGCTTGACGAAGGCGGCGACGCCGTCATTGCCCTTGCCGCCCAGGCCCGTCGGCCACTGGACCGAGTCGCTCGCGCCAACCTTGGACGCCCAGTCGCTGTTCTTCATCGCCAGATAGGACGTGAAGAGGAAGCTGGTGCCCGATCCGTCCGAACGGTGCACGACGGTGATCGGGGTGGCGGGCAGGTTCACGCCCTTGTTCAGCGCGGCGATCTCGGGCGCGTTCCAGCGCGTGATCTTGCCGAGGAAGATGTCGCCCAGCAGCTGGCCGCTCAGCTTGATCTGGCCCGGGGCGATCCCCGGCAGGTTCATCACCGGCACGACGCCGCCGACCACGGTCGGGAACTGATAGAGGCCGGCAGCGGCCAGTTCGTCGGGCTTCAGCGGCTTGTCCGAGGCGCCGAAATCGACGGTCTTGGCCTTGATCTGCTTGATGCCGCCGCCCGAACCGATCGCCTGATAATTGAGGCCGACACCGGTCTGCGCCTTATACGCCTCGGCCCACTTGGCATAGACCGGAGCCGGAAAGGTCGCGCCCGCGCCCGAAATGTCGGCGGCAGCCGCAGTGGTTGCGATGGCGAGAACGCCAACGCCCACGACGAACATCTTCAGCATGTGAATCCCCTGGAAAGTGCGCGGCGTTTCAGCCGCTGACCAAGGGCTCTATGAGGGTTCCGTGACTCTTGTGTGACAATGAAAGGGAGAGTCGAAGACGATATTCTTCCGCCGTCATTCCCGCGCAGGCGGGAACCCACCGGGCCGCAACGGCAGACCTCTTGGTGGATTCCCGCCTGCGCGGGAATGACGTGCAATTTCAATCAGTCCGGCAGAACTCTTACCGCGCCCTTGGACGCATTGCTCGCCAGCAGGGCATAAGCCTGCAGCGCCTTGGACACGTTGCGCTTGCGCCCGAACGGCTTCCACGCCTTGGCCCCGCGCGCTTCCATTGCCGCGCGGCGTTCGGCGATCACGGCATCCTCGACCAACAGGTTGATCGACCGGTTCGGGATGTCGATCTGGATCAGGTCACCATGCTCGACCAGAGCGATCAGCCCGCCCTCGGCCGCCTCGGGCGAGACATGGCCGATCGACAGGCCCGAGCTGCCGCCCGAGAAACGACCGTCGGTCAGCAGGGCGCAGGCCTTCCCGAGCCCCTTCGATTTCAGATAAGAGGTCGGGTAGAGCATTTCCTGCATGCCCGGGCCGCCCTTCGGCCCTTCATAGCGGATCACCACCACGTCGCCCGCCTCGACCTGATTGCCAAGGATGCCCGCGACCGCCGCATCCTGGCTTTCGAACACGATCGCCTTGCCAGTGAACTTGAGGATGCTCTCGTCCACGCTCGCGGTCTTCACGATGCAGCCTTCGGGCGCGAGATTGCCGAACAGGACGGCCAGCCCGCCATCCTGGCTGAAGGCATGGGTCGCGGATCGGATCACGCCGCCCGTCCGATCGACGTCGAGCTCGTCCCAGCGGCGCGACTGGCTGAACGCGACCTGGGTCGGCACGCCGCCCGGCGCGGCGCGGTAGAATTCGCGCACGGATTCGCTGTTGGTGCGTGCCACGTCCCAGCGGCCGAGCGCCTCGCCCATCGTCGCCGAATGGACGGTCGGCTGCTCGACATGGAGCAGCCCGCCGCGGTCGAGCTCGCCCAGGATGCCCATGATCCCGCCCGCGCGATGGACATCCTCCATATGCACGTTGGAAACCGCGGGCGCGACCTTGCACAAAACCGGCACGCGCCGCGACAGGCGGTCGATATCGGCCATGGTGAAATCCACGCCCGCCTCCTGCGCGGCGGCGAGCAGATGGAGCACAGTGTTGGTCGATCCGCCCATGGCGATGTCGAGGCTCATCGCATTCTCGAATGCCTCGAAGGTCGCGATATTGCGCGGCAAGGCGGTGGCGTCGTCCTGCTCGTACCAGCGCTTGGCAAGATCGACGACCAGATGGCCGGCCTCGCGGAACAGGCGCTCGCGGTCGGCATGCGTCGCCAGCACCGATCCGTTGCCGGGCAGCGACAGGCCGAGCGCCTCGGTCAGGCAGTTCATCGAATTGGCGGTGAACATGCCCGAGCAACTGCCGCAAGTCGGGCAGGCCGACCGTTCGATCGTCTGCACTTCCTCATCGCTATATTTGTCGTCGGCGGCGGCGACCATCGCGTCGACCAGGTCGAGCGCGACCTCCTTGCCGCGCAGCACGACCTTGCCCGCTTCCATCGGTCCGCCCGATACGAATACGGCCGGGATGTTGAGGCGCAAGGCGGCCATCAGCATGCCGGGCGTGATCTTGTCGCAATTGGAGATGCAGACCAGCGCGTCGGCGCAATGGCCGTTGACCATATATTCGACGCTGTCCGCGATCAGCTCGCGGCTCGGCAACGAATAGAGCATGCCGTCATGGCCCATGGCGATGCCGTCATCGACCGCGATCGTGTTGAATTCCTTGGCGACACCACCCGCCGCCTCGATCTCGCGCGCGACCAGCTGGCCCAGATCCTTGAGGTGGACATGCCCCGGCACGAACTGAGTGAAGCTGTTGGCGACGGCGATGATCGGCTTGCCGAAATCCGAATCCTTCATGCCGGTCGCGCGCCAAAGCCCGCGCGCGCCCGCCATGTTGCGGCCGTGGGTGGTGGTGCGGGAACGGTAAACGGGCATGGGGAGGCCTATCGGAATCAGGAGCTAAGGGAGTAAACGCGCCTTGCCCCGATCATGGCTCACGCGCAAGTTTATGTTTCTTGTGGGGGATAACGCGAAATTTTGTTCGCTGCACGGAGCGGGTGCTCTGGTTCCAGCGGTGACCCAACCGTTTGTCCGAAATCCGACGAAATCGCCCGTCGTGGCTCTCTCCGCGAAGGCTCAAGGCGAGGGTCGGAAAATTGCTGAATCGGGACCGAAATGGCGGTGATCCTGCGCGCCGGGCTTTGCGCGAAAAGCAAATGGCTCCCGCTGCGGGCGATCGGTTGCGATAGGAGATTGATCGGACGGCTGGTCGCCGGATCAAGGAAGTGGAGGCCCGAGCCGGAATCGAACCGGCGTGCAAGGATTTGCAGTCCTCTGCGTAACCACTCCGCCATCGGGCCGGAGGCGGGGCTGATGGTTGAGTTTCGCGGCGCTGTCAAACCTTTCGCTCATTGT
>Ga0207698_10001102_pt1 | contig 15742 bp, 12 predicted proteins | sample KBSCornC22_FD_184298 | JGI IMG/M metagenome (GOLD analysis project Ga0207698, IMG submission 184298) | Corn rhizosphere microbial communities from Kellogg Biological Station, Michigan, USA - KBS Corn C2-2 (SPAdes) (version 2) | ecosystem: Host-associated > Plants > Roots > Rhizosphere > Soil ...
TCGGTGACGTCGCGGTCGCCGATCAGGATGCGGCCCTCGTTGACCTCTTCGAGGCCGGCGAGCATGCGCAGGGTTGTCGACTTGCCGCAGCCCGACGGGCCGACCAGCACGAGGAACTCGCCGTCGGCGACCTGGAGATCGATCTGGTCGACGGCGGGGCGGGAGGATCCGGGATAGATCCGAGTTGCTTTATCAAACGTGACAGATGCCATGGCGGTACTGAACTCCTTCACCGGCAGGTACGTGCCGGACGATCCGTAGTGAATGGAAGTGACCGTCGATGTCGAGACACCGTCGGCCTCGGCCAGTATGCCACCCTCGACAGGGGCCCGCATCTTCGAGAGGATGGCTCGGATCGCCTGCCCGTTCAGGTAGCATCCGGGACCCTTTCAGACAGGGTGCCTAGCATTTCCCGCAGTGCTCGATTCGCCCTCGCCATGAGCGAGGAGTAGTTTTGCGCCGTTTGACCCACCCGAGAACGAGGATTCATGACAGACGGCCCCTTCGGACTGCCTCCGGGGACCGCGCCGCAAGGTCCGACGCCCGGCAGGAGCGAGGTGCGCGAGAGCGCCCGGGAGCGCGCGCGTGAGATCCGCGAGCTGCACAAGAAGCAGGATCGCAACCGGCGCCGCATCGTGAGCCTCTCGGTCGTCGGGGGCGTGCTCGTGATCGTCGTCGTCGTCTCGCTGGTGATCCTGAATTTCGCCCAGCCGAGCGGTCGCGGCCCGCTCAACATGCTCAGCGACGGGATCAAGATCGGCACCGGGTACAAGGCCGTCCGGACCCCTGGCATCCCCGCGAACTCGAAGCCCGTGCCGTCGGCCACCAATGCGCCGGCGGTCATCGACATCAAGCTCTACATCGACTACCTCTGCCCCAACTGCGCCACCTTCCAGAAGAAGAACGGCGACCAGCTGCGGGCCTGGGTCACGTCGGGGGCGGCGACCATCGAGATCCATCCGATCGCCGTGCTGACCACCAAGTCGGCCGGCACGCAGTACTCACTCCGCGCGGCCAACGCGGCCGCCTGCGTCGCCGAGTTCTCGCCCGATCACTTCTTCGACTTCAACGACGCGCTGTTCGCCGACCAGCCCAAGGAGGGTACGGCGGGGCTCACCGATCAGCAGCTCACCGACCGGGCAGGCAAGGCCGGGGTGACCGATCTGACGCAGGTGACCAAGTGCATCGAGGACCACCGCTTCCGCGGGTGGGTGCAGGCCGCAACGACGCGGGCGCTCAACGGTCCGATCCCGGGTGCCGACATCAAGACCATCGCGGGAACGCCCACGATCATCGTCGACGGCACCCAGTTCAAATACACGACGGCATTCGACCCGAACGAGTTCGCCCAGTTCGTGCTGCAGGTCGCGGGTGACTCCTTCACGAAGAATCCGAGCCCCACGCCGACCCCGTCGCCCACTCCCAGCGCGTCGCCCGCGGGCTGAAACGCGACCTCGCCCGCGGGCTGAACCGCGGGCTGGTCAGCGCTCGTTCGCCTGCCCGTCGATCGCGGCCTGAAGGGCGTCCAGCGCGGGACGGCTGAAGGCGATCAGAGTGATCCGCCGCAGCGCGGTGGCGGGATGCCGTGTGATCCAGTCGCGGATCGCCGCGACAGCGACCCGCGCGGCGGCCGGTGCCGGGTAGCCGTAGACCCCGGTCGAGATCGCCGGGAAGGCGATCGAGCCGTACTCCGACGCCAGGTCGAGGCTGCCGCGGTAGCAGTCGGCGAGCAACTCGGCCGCCCGCGCGGGGGTGTACCGCGCGTAGACCGGACCGACCGTGTGGATGATCTTCCTGGCCGTCGCGATGCCGAACGCATCCGTCATCTTCGACTCGCCCGTCTTCGCGCCGTGCAATCGCCGGCAGGCTTCGAGCAGCTCCGGCCCCGCCGCGCGATGGATCGCACCGTCGACCCCGCCGCCGCCGAGCAGCGACTCGTTGGCCGCGTTCACGATCACGTCACTGGGATAGCGGGTGATGTCGCCCTCGACGGCAAGCAGTTCGATGCCTGGTTCCCTGGTCATGGCGCGATGCTAGTCATCGATCACCTAGATTGACGGTGATCGCCGAGGGTCGGCGGCGCGACTCAGTGAAGAGGGACCATGTCGCAGGAGAGCTTCCCCTCCGCCTTGCAGGCCATGATCGATCGAGCCGCGACGCTGTCGGCGGCCGAGACCGAATCGCTCGGCTCCCTCTGGGAGTCCGATGAGCAGTTGGTCATGCCCCAGATGTCGATCATCGCCGAGCTGCAAGGCGAGTACGACGCCCCCCTCGTGACCAATCAGGCGCTGATCGACGCCTGGGAGCACGCCCTGGATGCCGCCGGCACCGCCGGGCGGGTCACCGAGATCGACGCCGCGATGGCCGCGGGGCGTGCCGCCACGCGTGAGGTGCGGCACCTCGACGACAGCCCGAGTGCGAAGAACGGAACCGAGCAGGCCGTGCGCAGCGCGGTGCTGGCCGTCGGCGTGCGCGACCTCATCTCGAGCGCGGACTACCAGACGCTGGTGCAGCCGTGGCAGCAGGTGCTGGGACCCCTGACGACGGAATGATGCACAGCGGAACGGTCGCGTCGCGCAAGAGCTCGCGCGCGGTCGAGCCGAGGATCGCGCGCACGATCGGGCCCTCCCGATGCGATCCGATCACGATGAGATCCGCCTCCGCACCGCGGTCGCGGAGCGCGGCGGCGGGTGTGCACTCCTCGAGGTAGCCACCCAGTCGCGCCGACGGATGCTCGGATTGCAGGCGGTCCAGGGAGGCGTCGAGCAGCGAGCGATGCGCATCACGGAGCTCTTCTTCGGTGTCGACCAGCCAGACCAGCGGGTCGTACGCCGGCAGCGGAGCGGTCCAGGCGTGCACCACCTCAAGACGGGCTCCGGCTCGGGCGGCTTCGTGCGCCGCGAAGTCCAGGGGCGCCGTGCTGGATGCCTCATCGAGTCCCACCACCACCGTGCCCGTGCTGCGCGGCGTCCATGCCTCGGGCACGATGACGGTCGCGCAGGTCTCGTGGCGGGCCAGTCGCAGGGAGCGCACGCCGAAGCGCTCCTGCAGCTTCGAACGTTGATGCGATCCGATCACGAGAAGGTCGGCGTGCTCCGTCGCAGCGGCGAGCGCCTCGTCGGGATCGTCCTCGGACGCGATCACGTGCACGACGGTGTGCGGTGACGCGTCGCCGATCTGCGATCGCACCGTGCGCAAGGTCGTGGCGACCTCGCTGAACGGGGCGCCCGTCCAGTCGTAGGCCCCGACCAGGGTCACCTCGACCAGGTGGCTGCGGGCTCGCTCGATCACCCACTCGACGGCTTTCATGCTGGCGGCGTCGCTGACGCCGATGACGATCTTCTCCACTGCGGCTTTGACCATGGCGGTTGTCTCCTCGTGGCAACGATGGACCGAGGCCTCCGTCATGGGCAGGGTCGTTGGTCCCGGCGCATCTGAGGGACTTATGGCCCTGGTTCAGAGCGTGACGTGGTTACATCCTCGATGGCATGAACGCCTCGACCACGCTCGAGCCGGCGGAATGCTGGCGCCTGCTGCACGCCCACACGCTCGGACGCCTCGCGACCACGACGGATGATGGTCCGCGGATCTGGCCGATCAACTATCGAGTGCGGGAGCAGTCGCTGGTCTTCCGCACCGCGCCGGGGACGAAGGTCACCGACATCGGCCGAGATGGCCGGGTGGCGTTCGAGATCGACGGCCTCGAGTCCGGACTGCATTGGAGTGTGGTCGTGCTCGGAACGGCTCACGTGATCGAGCAGGATGACCCGGGACCCCGCACCGAGCGCGACGAACTCATGCCCGTCGCTCCGGGGCCGAAGCCCGTCTTGTTCAGGATCACCGCCGATGCCGTATCGGGCGTCCGTTTCGTCTCCGCGCTGGAGCCGAGTCCGTTGTGGAACGACCGCCCGCCCGCGTGGCGCTCGCCGTCGTGATCGAGAAGGCATCGACGGTGACGCGCGAGAAGATCCTGCTGGCCTCCGACGGCGGCGTGGCATCCGCTGCGGCCATGCGATGGGTGATCGATCACGTCGGCGGTCGGCCGGCCGAGGTCGATATCGAGGTCGAGATCGTCGATACCACGGCGGCGACGGCGGAAAATGGGGAACGGCACCGAAGCGTTCAGAGCATGGCCGAGCTGCTCCGCGTCGTGGCGCCGGACGTCCGGGTGTCGGTGTCGGCTTCGGCTTCGGACGAGGCGCTCCACGTCCTCGAGCGCCAGCCCGACGTGCTCCTCGTGGTCGGGGTGCATCGTCGTGATCACAACGGGTCGCGATGGGCCGAACGTGCCGTGGAGCGGTCCTCAGGCCCGGTCGTCGTCGTGCCCTCGGAATGGATCAGTCGGCAGGGACCGATCATGGTCGGCGTCGGTGCGGAGGATGCTCCGAGTCCCGCTCTCGCATTCGCCGAGAGGGAGGCGGCGAGCAGGCACACGGAGGTGAAGCTGATCCACGCCTGGGACACGACGGGTCCCGGGGAGGTCCCGCCGGCCTGGGATTTCGGCACCGAGTCGATTCCGGAGCGGCAGCGGGGCGCTCTGGCCCGTCTCGTCCGCCGCGAGAAGGATTCGCATCCCGGGTTGAACTTGACGGCGGAGGCCGTTCAGGGTCAGGTGGTGGCGAAGCTCGGAGCGGCAGCGCGTTCCGCATCCCTTCTGGTCGTCGGCCGATCTCACCGTGCCGCCGTGACGCGCGCCCTGTTCGGCTCGTCGGCAGCGGGCCTGCTCGAAAAGCTGCCATGCCCGGTCGCTGTCGTTCCGTGACCGCCGAGCTGCCGAGCTGCGCACCAGCATGAGCAGTCGACTCCACCGGGGCATGGAACTCGTCGCCCGCTATCCCCTCGTGCCCGCGACGGTCGTGGTCGGGGCTCTCGCGGTGGTGCTCGCCGTCGCCGCTCCCGAGCCGTGGGGCGCGTGGGTCGCCAGCGCATACGCGCTCGGGGTCGCCGCCTGGGTCGCGATCGGGATGTTCCGAGAGCTTCGGTCCGGACGGTGGGGCGTCGACGTCCTCGCGATCGTCGCCGTGGCGTCGACCGTTTTGGTCGGGGATCACTGGGCTGCGTTGATCGTCGTCCTGATGATCACCGGCGGCCGCGCCCTCGAGGACTACGCATCGCACCGCGCGCAGGATCAGCTCCGTGCGCTGCTCGATCGCACCCCGCGGGTGGCACACCGGCTCCGGCGCCCCGGGTCCCCGGAGTTCGACGAGGTCCCGGTCGCCGACGTCGGAATCGGTGATCTGCTGATCGTCAAACCGGGCGAGACCGTGCCGATCGACTCCGAACTGCTGGATGACACGGCGGAATTGGACGAATCGTCGCTGACCGGCGAGAGCCTGCCGGTTGCCCATCAGGCGGGCGATCGGCTTCGCAGCGGCAGCGTCGCGGCCGGATCGACGGTGCACGTGCGCACCGTCGCCATGGCGCGCGACAGTGAGTATCAGCAGATCGTGCGAATGGTGCAGGATGCGGCGGGCACCAAGGGCCGATTCATCCGCATGGCCGACCGCGTCGCCGTCCCCTTCACCCTGCTCGCTCTGGCCATCGGGGCCGTCGCGTGGGTGCTGTCAGGCGATCCGGTGCGGTTCGCCGAGGTTCTGGTGGTCGCCACTCCGTGCCCGCTGTTGATCGCGGCTCCAGCGGCGATCGTCGCAGGCATGGGGATGGCGTCCAAGCACGGCATCGTGATCAAAGACGGCGACACGCTGTCGAAACTCGCGCGTCCCGCGGTGGTGGCGTTCGACAAGACGGGCACGCTGACGCGCGGCGCTCCGGAGGTCGTCCGGGTGGAGGGGACGGCCCTCGGCGCGGACCGGGAGCTGATCACCCTGGCGGCGGCGCTCGAAGCGGGCTCGGCGCACGTGCTCGCGCGGGCCATCGTGCGGGCGGCAGGCGCCTCGCCTCTACCCGTCGTGAGCGGCCTGAGCGAGCAGCCCGGCCTCGGCCTGGAGGGCGAGGTGGGCGGCGCGCTCGTCCGCGTCGGCAGGCCCGCATTCGTCGGCGCGCACGAGCTTCCCGTAGGCCCCGGCGAGTCGGCGGTCTACGTCGCCCGCGGTGCGGACCAGCTCGGTCGGATCGTCCTGAGCGACGCCGTCCGCCCCGATACCGCGCCGGTGATCGAACGTCTGCGCCGGCTGGGGGTGCGGTCGTTCCTCGTGCTCAGCGGCGATGCCCCGGCCACGACCGATGCGGTGGCCGCGGCTCTGGGGCTCGACCGTGCTCGGGGCGGGCTCCTTCCCGGTCAGAAGCTCGCCGAGATCACGGCGGTGACCGAGCACCCGGTCGTGATGGTCGGTGACGGCGTCAACGATGCGCCGGTGCTGGCCGCCGCCGACGTCGGGGTGGCGATGGGAGCACGTGGCGCGACGGCCGCGAGCGAGTCCGCCGATGCCGTCATCCTGTCGGATTCCCTTGAGCCGCTCGGCGACGCCGTCGCGATCGCGCGGCGCACCCTCCGCATCGCGATGCAGAGCATCGGGGTGGGCGTCTCGCTGAGCGTCGTGCTGATGCTCATCGCGACGACCGGGGTGCTCCCCGCCATCGTGGGTGCGCTGCTTCAGGAGTTCGTGGATCTCGTGACGATCCTGAACGGCCTGCGGGCGTCACGCCCCCCGCGGGCATCCGGCAGGACCTCCGGCCCCCGATTCGGGCGCAGATCCGCGTAGCGTTCAGGTGTGGCGACCTCGATCTATGTGACCTCCGCCGAGGGGCAGTCCGGCAAGTCGACTGTCGCCGTGGGGGTGATGGAGGCGCTCAAGGGGACCGTCGAGCGGGTCGGCGTGTTCCGCCCGGTGGCGCGCACGCAGCAGGAGGGCGACTACGTGCTCGACATGCTGCTCGAGCGCTCGACGGCGGGCCTGAGCGCCGAGGAGTGCACCGGCAGCGACTACGCGGAGGTCAACACCGACCGCGACGCCGCATTCGCCCGGATCGTCGATCGCTATTCGACCGTCGAGCGCGCCTGCGACGCCGTGCTCATCCTGGGGTCCGACTACACGGACGTCGGCAGCCCGACCGAGTTCGCCACCAACGCCCGGATCGCTGCCGACCTGGCGGCCCCGGTGATGCTCGTGCTCAATGGCCGCGCGCCCGACGACACCACGGCGCGCACTCCGCAGGAGGTCGTGGCCGTCGCGAGAGTCGCGATCGCCGAGCTCCACGCGGAGCACGCGGATGCCGTCGCCGTCGTCGTCAATCGCGCGGATCCCGCGACCGCCGGCGACATCGCCGGCGCGGTCCGGGCCGAGTTCGGGCTTCCGGCCTGGGCGATCCCCGAGGACGCCGAACTCACCGCCCCGCTGCTGCGCTCGGTGCTCGGCGCGGTGGACGGCGAGCTCCTGTTCGGCGACGAGGCCCTGCTCGACCGTCCGGTGCGCGGCACCGTGGTCGCGGCGATGACGATGGAGAACGTGCTCCCACGGCTCATCGAGGGCAGTGTGGTCGTGGTGCCGGGCGACCGCAGCGACGTGCTGGTCGGCACGGTCGTCGCGCACCTGTCTCAGACCTTTCCCGGACTCGCCGGCATCGTGCTCAACGGCGGCTTCTCACTGGCGCCGGCGATCTCGCGCCTCCTCGAGGGCCTGGGCGCGACCCTGCCGATCGCGCGGTGCGAGTACGGCACCTATGACACCGCCGTGCGCATCCTCAACACCCGAAGCAGACTCGCCGCTGACTCCCCGCAGAAGTACGCCACGGCGCTCGGCCTGTTCGAGCGGAACGTGGATGCCGCGGAACTGACGGCCGTGCTGCAGCTGAAGCCCTCGCCGGTCATGACCCCTGTCCGGTTCGAGCACGCCCTGGTCGAGCGCGCCCGCAGTCGCGTCATGCGGATCGTGCTGCCGGAGGGAGACGACGATCGGATCCTGCACGCCGCGGGCGCTGTGCTCCAGCGCGGGATCGCGGAGCTGACGATCCTCGGCGAGGAGGCGGTGGTGCGCGGCCGGGCGGGAGAGCTGGGGCTCGACCTGAGCGCCGCGCGGGTGATCTCGCCGCGTGATCCGGAACTGCACGAGCGTTTCACCGCCGAGTACTTCGAACTGCGCAAGGCGAAAGGGGTCACGCACGAGGTGGCCGCCGAGCGCGTGGCCGACGTCGCCTACTTCGGCACGATGCTCGTGCACGATGGCCTGGCCGACGGGATGGTGTCGGGCGCCGTCCACACGACGGCCCACACCATCCGGCCCGCCTTCGAGATCGTGAAGACCTCGCCGGGCGTCTCGGTCGTCTCGAGCGTGTTCCTGATGGCGCTCGCCGATCGCGTGCTGGTCTACGGCGACTGCGCCGTCATCCCCGAGCCGACCAGCGAGCAGCTCGCCGACATCGCGATCAGCTCGTCGGCGACCGCCCGCCTGTTCGGCATCGAGCCGCGGGTCGCGATGCTGAGCTACTCCACCGGCGAGTCGGGCACCGGCTCTGACGTGGACAAGGTGCGCCGCGCCACCGAGCTGGTGCGGGAGCGCGCCCCCGAGCTGCCCGTCGCCGGGCCGATCCAGTACGACGCGGCTGCCGACCCCGAGGTGGGAGCGTCGAAGCTGCCGGGTTCGCCCGTGGCCGGGCACGCGACCGTCTTCGTCTTCCCCGACCTGAACACCGGCAACAACACCTACAAGGCCGTCCAGCGCAGCGCAGGAGCGGTCGCGATCGGCCCCGTGCTGCAGGGGCTGGCCCGTCCGATCAACGATCTCTCGCGCGGAGCCCTGGTGCGCGACATCGTGAACACCATCGCGATCACCGCGATCCAGGCGCAGGAGGTGCGATGAGCGGCATCCGCTCGGTCTTCGTGCTGAACACAGGATCGTCGTCGGTGAAGTTCCGGGTGGTGAACCCCGAGTCGGGAGCGGTGAGCGCCGAGGGCCTGGTTGAGCGGATCGGCGAGCGGATCGGCGAAGCGGGCTCGGATACGCCCGACCACCGCGTGGCGATCGACCGCGTCCTCGCCGGCCTGGATCGCGGCTCGATCGACGCGGTCGGCCACCGGATCGTGCACGGCGGCGATCGCTTCGTCGAAGCCACCCTCATCGACGACGAGGTGGAGCGCGGCATCGAGCAGCTGGCGCCGCTCGCACCGCTGCACAACCCGCCCGGCCTGCTCGGGATCCGCGCGGCCCGTGCGGCGCTGCCCGAGCTGCCCCAGGTGGCGGTCTTCGACACGGCGTTCCACGCCACGATGCCGGCGGCAGCTCGCAGCTACGCGATCGATGCCGAGCTGGCTGCGCGGCACGGCATCAGGCGCTACGGCTTTCACGGCACCTCGTACCGGATCGTGAGCGAGCGGGCAGCCCGGTTCTTGAATCGTCCGCTCGGCGAGCTCCGCATGATCGTGCTGCACCTGGGCAACGGGGCGTCGGCGGCGGCGATCTCGGGCGGGCGGTCGGTCGACACCTCGATGGGCATGACGCCGCTGGAGGGGCTCGTGATGGGGACCCGGTCCGGCGACATCGACCCGGCCGTCCTGCTGTATCTCCAGCGCAATGCGGGCACCACCGTCGACGAGCTCGACGAGCTGCTCAATCGCCGCAGCGGGCTGCTGGGACTGTCGGGCTCCCGCGACATGCGCGAGGTGGTCGGTGCAGCGGACCGCGGCGACGCGATCGCGCGCCTCGCCTTCGACGTCTACACGCACCGGCTTCGCCACTACATCGGCGCCTACCTGGCCGTGCTGGGCGGAGCTGACGCGCTGATCTTCACGGCCGGGGTCGGCGAGAACAGCGCCGCGGTGCGCGCCGCGGCGCTCGAGGGCCTGAGCGGCCTTGGCCTCGAGCTGGATGCCGCGGCCAACGCCCAGCCCAACGCCCAGCCGGGCGCCCAGCCAAACGCCCGGCCCGGCGCCGGCGCTCGCCGCATCTCGCCGGCCGGGGCGCGCATCCCGGTGCTGGTCGTCCCGACCGACGAGGAGCTGCAGATCGCGCGCGAGACCGCCGCCGTGCTGACGGCCAGGGACCTTCGACCCTGACCTTTCGCGCGCGCGGCCGATTGACTTGAGCAACCACCGACCGAGGAGAAGAACGTGACCGTCACTGCCACGGAGCTGGCGCATTGGCGTCATCGTCCGCTCGAGCCGATCACCGGCGAGCAGCTCGATCGCATCGACGCCTGGTGGCGCGCCGCCAACTACCTCAGCATCGGTCAGATCTACCTGCTCGACAATCCGCTGCTGCGCGAACCGCTGCGCAACGAGCACATCAAGCCGCGGCTGCTCGGGCACTGGGGCACGACCCCGGGGCTCAACTTCCTCTACGCGCACCTGAACCGTGCGATCCAGCAGTACGACCTGGACACGATCTTCGTGACGGGACCCGGCCACGGCGGCCCCGGCATGGTCGCCAACGCATTCCTCGACGGGACGTACTCGCAGCTCTACTCAGAGGTGGATCAGAGCGAGGAGGGGATCCGACGCATGTTCCGGCGCTTCTCCTTCCCGGGCGGCATCCCGAGCCACGCGTCGCCGGACACCCCCGGGTCGATCCACGAAGGCGGCGAACTCGGTTACTCGTTGAGCCACGCGTACGGGGCGGCGTTCGACAACCCGGACCTTCTGGTCGCCTGCGTGATCGGCGACGGCGAAGCCGAGACCGGGCCGCTGGCGACCAGCTGGCACTCCAACAAGTTCGTGAACCCGGTGCAGGACGGCGCGGTCCTGCCGATCCTGCACCTCAACGGCTACAAGATCGCCAACCCCACCGTGCTCGCGCGCATCCCTGATGCCGAACTGCTCGACCTCATGCGCGGGTACGGGCACGAGCCCTTCCTGGTCTCGGGAGGGTTCGACGGCGAGGATCCGCGTCGGGTGCACGAGCGGTTCGCCGCCGTGCTCGACGTCGCGCTGAACCGCATCGCCGAGATCAAGACGCTGGCCGCCGAGGGGCAGCTGAAGGAGCGGCCGCGGTGGCCGATGATCATCCTGCGGACGCCGAAGGGCTGGACCTGCCCCCAAGAGATCGACGGTGTCGAGATCGAGGGCACCTTCCGCGCCCACCAGGTGCCGATGGCGAAGGTCACGGACAGCCCGGAGCATCTGAGCATCCTCGAGGACTGGATGCGGTCGTACCGGCCCCAGGAGCTCTTCGATCAAACCGGCGCCCCGGTCGCCGAGGTCACCGCGCTGGCACCGACGGGAGACCGGCGCATGAGCGCCAACCCGGTCGCGAACGGCGGTCTGCTGCGTGAGCCGTTGCGACTGCCCGATTTCCGCGAGTACGCCGTCGACGTGACGTCGCCCGGTGCGAGCGACGCCGAGTCGACCGCCGTGCTCGGCCAGTGGCTGGCCGATGTCATCCGGATGAATCCGACGAACTTCCGGATCTTCGGTCCCGACGAGACCGCGTCCAACCGCCTCGCGCCGGCCGTCTACGAGGCGACCGACAAGCAGTGGAACGGCATCCTCGAGACGTCCGACCCCAACCTGGCGCGTGCCGGCCGGGTGATGGAGATGCTCAGCGAGCACCAGTGCCAGGGCTGGCTCGAGGGCTACCTGCTCACCGGCCGGCACGGCCTCTTTAACTGCTACGAGGCCTTCGTGCACATCGTCGACTCGATGTTCAACCAGCACGCCAAGTGGCTCGAATCGTCGAAGCGCATTCCCTGGCGGCGGCCGGTCGCGAGTTTCAACTACCTGCTGTCGAGCCACGTCTGGCGGCAGGATCACAACGGCTTCAGCCACCAGGACCCGGGCTTCATCGATGTCGCGGTCAACAAGAGCGCGGAGGTCGTTCGGGTCTACCTGCCCTTCGACGCGAACACCCTGCTCTCGACCTACGACCACTGCCTGCAGTCGGTGGACTACGTGAACGTGGTCGTCGCGGGCAAGCAGCCCGCCCCGCAGTGGCTGACGATGGAGCAGGCGATCGAGCACTGTGCGCGCGGTCTCGGCATCCTCGAATGGGCGGGCACCGAGGTCGTCGGGCGCGAACCGGATGTAGTGCTCGCCGCCGCGGGCGACGTGCCGACCCTAGAGGTGCTGGCCGCCGCGTCGATCCTGCGGGAGCGGATTCCCGAGCTCGCCGTGCGCGTCGTCAACGTGGTCGACCTGATGCGCCTGCAGACGGAGGGCGAGCATCCGCACGGACTACCGGATCGGGAGTTCGACGCGATCTTCACCACCGACCGCCCGGTGATCTTCGCGTACCACGGCTATCCGTGGATGATCCACCGCCTGACCTACCGCCGGAACGGTCATCCGAACATCCACGCCCGGGGATTCGTCGAGCGGGGCACGACGACGACGCCGTTCGACATGGTCATGCTCAACGACCTCGACCGCTACCGGCTGGCCATCGACGCCATCGACCGGGTGCCGGGTTTCGCCGAGCGGTATGCCTCGGTGCGGCAGGACCTCGCGGACGCGCGCCTGCGAGCCCGTGCGTACACGCGCGAGTTCGGCGACGACATCCCCGAGGTGCGCGACTGGCGTTGGAGCGACGCCCGCGCGGAAGCGGGTGACCCCCGATGAGCAGCCCGGCCCCGCAGGTCGAGCACCTGGATGACGCCGAGTGCCGGCGCCTGCTGCGCAGCGACGATCTGGGTCGCCTGGCGCTGGTCACCGGTGAGGGGGCGGACGTCTTCCCGCTCAACTACCTGGTCTTCAATGACGACATCTACTTCCGCACGGCCCCGGGTACCAAGCTCGACGCCCTCGGAGAGGGCGCGGAGGTCGCCTTCGAGGTCGACGGCCGCCGACGGCGACGGGTGTGGAGCGTGGTCGTGCACGGCACGGCGCGACCGATCGGCGATGCGGAGCTCGTCCAGACGTCCCGGATTTCACGGCTGACCACCGACCTTCCGGGCGAGAAGACCCACTACGTGCGGCTCGAGGCCTCGGAGGTCACCGGTCGCGCCTTCAGGGGACCGCGCAGACCGTGGACCGCCGGTCAGTTCGTGCTCACCGGGGCCATCGTCGCACTGGTCGTCGCGGTGCTCGGGATCCTCGCACAGGCCTTCCACCTCGGCTGACGCCTCGCGCCTGTCAGCCCCCGAAGCCGCTGATCGCCCGGCGCAGGTGCCGGATGCGCGGATGGGGAGGCGTGCGCCGACCCTCGGCGCGGAAGAACAGCCACTTGGCGAGGTCCGCGATCACCAGGTAGGCGATGACCACGCCCACGATGGCCACGATGAGCAGCGGGGTCGGCGGCTGGAATCCGAGCACCGGTCCGAGCGGGCTGAAGGGGAGGGCGGCCGCCACTGCCACGACCGCCGCGAGACTGATCAGCAGCGGTGCGCTGGGGCGACTGCGCACGAAGGGCACGTGGCGGGTCCTGATCACGAGCACGACGAGCGCCTGTGAGGCCAGAGACTCGACGAACCACCCGGTGCGGAACTGGGTCGCGTCGGCGTGGAACACGCCGAGCAGGACCGCGAAGGTGATCAGGTCGAAGAGCGAGCTGAGTGGCCCGAACACGAGCATGAACCGACCGATCGAGCCGATGTCCCACCGCGACGGCGCCCGCACGGCGCTGGCATCGACGCGGTCGGACGAGATGGCCAGCTGGCTTCCGTCGTACAGCAGGTTGCCGAGCAGGATCTGCCCCGGCAGCATCGGCAGGAAGGGCAGGAACGCCGACGCCGCTGCGGCGCTGATCATGTTGCCGAAGTTGCCCGATGCCGCCATGAAGACGTACTTGAGGGTGTTGGCGAAGATGCGCCGACCTTCGCCCACCCCGACCGCGATCACGTCCAGGCTCTTCTCCAGCAGGATGACGTCGGCCGCATCCTTGGCGACATCGGTCGCGGTGTCGACCGAGATCCCGACGTCGGCGGCGTGCAGGGCGAGACTGTCGTTCACGCCGTCTCCGAGGAATCCGACGGTCGCACCCCCGCTGCGCAGCACCTGAACGACGCGCGCCTTCTGCTCGGGGCTCACCCGGGCCACGATGTCGGTGCCGGCCAGAGCGGCGGCCAGACGGGAGTCGTCCATCGTGTCGATGTCGTCGCCGGTCAGGGGTGTGCCGGGGTGCATGTCGAGCGCGCTCGCCACCTGGCTCGCGACGGCGGGATGGTCTCCGGTCGCGATGATCAAGCGGATGCCCAGCTCGGCCAGCCGCGCCAACGACTCGCGCGCCTCGGGCCGCGGCGGGTCGCTGAAGATCAGGTAGCCCTGCAGCTCGAGCCCGGATTCATCGCCCGGGTCGATCCTGGTCGCCCCGGGCATCGGACGGGTGGCGACCGCGATCACGCGCCCTCCCATCCCGAGCTCGCGGTCCGCGAGCGCGCGTGCGGCCGGGGACGCATCGCACCGGGCCAGGATGCTCTCGGGCGCGCCCTTGGCGACCAGCAGTCGCGTCCCGTCGACGTCGAGCAGGGCGCTCGAGATCCGTCGCTCGTGGTCGAACGGGAGCGTAGCGATCGCCGTCGGCCCTCCCGGACCGGCCGCAGCCAGCAGGGCGCCGTCGAGAGCATCGGTGGTGCCGGTGCCGGCTCCGCCGTCGGCGACGGTGCCGGCCGCGAGCGCGGCGAGGTGGGGAGCGGGCGCGCCGGTCGCGTCCACCCCGGCCTCGAACGTCATCGTGCCCTGGGTGAGGGTGCCGGTCTTGTCGGTGACCAGCACCGAGATGTTCCCGATGTCCTCGATGCAGACCAGCCGTTTGACCAGCACTTGTCGCTTCGCCAGTCGCCGAGCGCCGGCCGCGAGCGAGGAGTTGACCACGGCGGGCAGCAGCTGGGGAGTCACGCCGACCGCGATCGCCAGGGCGAACAGCACCGACTGGATCAGCGGCCGCCCGAGCAGCACTCCCGTGATCAGCACGGTGGCCACCAGAGCCGCGGCAACCCAGACCAGCAGCAGCGAGAAGCGTCGAAGGCCCGCCTGGAACGCGGTCTCGGGCGCGCGGTGGTCGAGGCCGGCGGCCAGCTGTCCGATCTCGGTGCGGGTGCCGGTCGCCACGACCGCACCGACCCCGGTGCCGCCCTGCACGATCGTTCCCATGAACGCGATGGACGCGCGGTCGGCGATCGGGAGGCCCGCCGCGACCGGGTCGGCCGACTTCTCGCTCGGCAGGGATTCGCCGCTGAGGACGCTCTCGTCGCAGCTCAGATCGGTCGCCTCGGTGAGCCGGAGGTCGGCGGGCACCTTGCACCCCATCGACAAGCGCACGATGTCACCGGGCACGAGCTCGCCGACGGCAACGGACGAGGTCTTCCCGTCGCGAATGACCACGGCCGACTGCGAGAGCGAGTCCATCAGGCGGGCGGTGGCCCGTTCGGCCGCGTACTCGTTGACGAATCCGAGACCGACGCTGGCGACGAGGATCACCCCGATGATCACCGCGTCTGTCACGTCGCCGAGCACTCCGGCCAGCGCCGCCGTGCCGAGCAGGAGCAGCAGCACGGCGTTGCGGAACTGACGCAGCAGGACGGCGGCAGCGTTCGCCCGGTGGGGGCGGATGACATTGGACCCCGCGCGGGCGCGAGCGGCAGCGACCTGCGTGCTCGTGAGGCCGCCCGCCGACGACCCCAGGTCGTGCAGCACGTCGGACACCGCCAGCGAGGCCCAGTCGGGCTGGTGGGGCGACGGCGCGATCGATGTCATCCGGGCAGAATGCGGCTCAGAGCGTCCAGGCGCAACTGCGCGACGACCAGGACGATCGCATAGGCGATCACCGTCGCCGGCACCAGCCACCTCGTGGCAGCGCGACCGAGGCCCTGCAGGCGCGCTCCGAACACCCCCTCGGCGGCGTTCCGCACGGTCACGGTGAAGAACAGCGGGATCACCATCGACCAGGTGAGCATGCACCACGGGCAGAGCGTGCCGAGC
>Ga0207698_10001109_pt1 | contig 15686 bp, 20 predicted proteins | sample KBSCornC22_FD_184298 | JGI IMG/M metagenome (GOLD analysis project Ga0207698, IMG submission 184298) | Corn rhizosphere microbial communities from Kellogg Biological Station, Michigan, USA - KBS Corn C2-2 (SPAdes) (version 2) | ecosystem: Host-associated > Plants > Roots > Rhizosphere > Soil ...
ACAGACGTAACGCTTCTGGGGTTTGGCCATCCGGGATGCTTATCCGAAACGGAACGATTAGGGAACATCCCAATTCCCCTCCCGCAAGCGGGAGGGGAGTTTGGTCAGCTCGTCGGCCGTGCCGGGATCGTCAGCCCCTTCTGCACTGCCGGCCGTGCCAGCCCACGCTCCAGCCAGGCCGCGACATTCTCGAACGTGTCGAATTCGACCAAATCGCGCGCTTCGTAGAAGCCGATCAGGTTCCGTACCCAACCCAGGGTGGCGATGTCGGCGATCGTGTACGCGTCGCCCATGATCCAGGTGCGGCCATCCAGCCGTCCGTCGAGCACGCCGAGCAGCCGCTTGCTCTCCGCCACGTAGCGGTCACGCGGACGCTTGTCCTCATAGTCCTTGCCGGCGAATTTGTTGAAGAAGCCGAGCTGGCCGAACATCGGTCCGACACCGCCCATCTGCCACATCAGCCAGGCGATCGTTTCCCAGCGCGCCGCGGGATCGGCGGGGATGAACTTGCCGGTCTTGTCGGCGAGGTAGAGCAGGATCGCGCCGGTTTCGAACAAGCCTATCGGTTTGCCGCCGGGGCCGTCGGGGTCGATGATCGCCGGAATCTTGCCGTTGGGGTTGAGGCTCTCGAACTCGGGCGATTTCTGGTCGTCCTTGGCGAAATCGACCAGATGAGCCTCATAAGGCAGCCCTATTTCCTCGAGCATGATCGTCACCTTGACGCCGTTGGGCGTCGGCAGGCCATAATATTGGAGGACGTTCGGATCGGCCGCAGGCCACTTCTTGGTAATCGGGAAGGACGACAGATCAGCCACGCGGCACCTCCTTGAGCTTCGGTCTGGCGAGTAGATAGGCAAGCCGGTCTCGCACCGCTATGGGCGGAGGATGCAACCAGGCGATCTTCGTGTCGCGCTGTTCAGCGGTAACTACAATTACACGCGGGACGGCGCCAATCAGGCGCTCAATCTGCTGGTCGGGCATTTGCTCGATCGCGGGGTACGGGTGCGCGTTTATTCGCCGACGGTCGACGAGCCTGCTTTCCCGCCGACGGGGGACCTGGTGAGCGTGCCGGCGATCCCGATGCCGGCCGGACGGGCGGAGTACAAATTGGCGCGCGGCTTGCCGAAGAAGGTGCGCGCCGACCTGGAGGCGTTCGCGCCCAACCTCGTCCATGTCTCGGCGCCCGAAATCCTCGGCCATCGCGCGGTGACCTGGGCGCGACGGCACAACATCGCCTCGGTCGCCTCGTTCCACACGCGGTTCGATACCTATCCGCGATACTATCATATCGGCTTTTTGGAGCCGCTGCTGATCAAGATGATGACGCGCTTTTACAACCGCTTCGACGAAGTGGTCGTGCCATCGAACTCGGTCGCCGACCTGATCAAGTCATGGGGGGTGAGCGCGCCGGTCAGCATCTGGTCGCGCGGGGTCAACCACGACCGATTCAATCCCGGCCGCCGCGATCTCGCCTGGCGTCGTGCGCTCGGCATCGCCGACGACGAAGTGGCGGTCGGCTTTCTCGGCCGGCTGGTGCACGAAAAAGGGCTCGATATCTTCGCCGACGTGGTCAACGAGCTCAGCCGCCGCGGCGTTCGTCACAAAGTGCTCGTGGTCGGCGACGGTCCGGCACGTGACTGGTTTGCCGATCGCGTGCCCGATGCGGTGTTCGCCGGCTTCCAGAGCGGCGACGACCTCGGTCGCGCGGTGGCGGGAATGGACGTGTTCTTCAACCCTTCCGTCACCGAGACGTTCGGCAATGTCACCTCGGAAGCGATGGCGGCGGGCGTTGCGGTGGTCGCCGCGCGCGCGACCGGCGCGGTCGACCTGATCGAAGAAGGGGTCAACGGATTCCTGGTCCCGCCGCGCGACGTCAATGCCTATGCCGACGCGATCCAGCGGCTGATCGAGGACGATTCGCTGCGCGCATCGGCCGGCGCGTCGGGACATGCCAAGGCACAGGCCTATGTCTGGGGCCCGGTCAACGAAGCGGTGCTGCAGACCTATCTCGATGTGATGAGGCGGCGCGGCGGCGTCTGAACTCCGGCGTCGAGTCCCAGGTCGCGGCCGATCGCCTCGACATCGGCACCGGCGGGCACCAGCCGCCACGTGCCGGGATGGCTGGTATCGATCAGCGTCACGGCGCCTTTGGGACACACGCCCAGGCATTTGACCTCGATCAGCCCGACCGGCGACTTGCGTCCCTTCTTCAGACCAAAACGCTTGCGCAGCGCCTTGCCGAGGCTGGTCCTGCCCTTGCGACCGAACCCGCCATCGAGCTTCTTCGAGCATTTGGAGCAAACCAGAATCGCCCCTGACCAGCGGCTCTCCAGCCCCCGGCCCAGCGCGCCCAGTTCGTCGGTAACTAGCTCGTCGGCCGCCACGCCCGGTTTTCCTCGGCGGCGCGCAGGACGTCATAGGCAGCCTGGATCGCCTGAAAGCGTTTCGCGGCCTCCTCGTCCCCCTGGCGTACGTCGGGATGCCATTCCTTGGCCAGCTTGCGCCAGGCCGCACGGACGGCATCGAAATCGGCATCCGAATCGAGCTCGAGCACGTCGAGCGCGCGCATCTCGTCGCGCGATCGGCTGCCGTCGCCCGATCCACCCCAACCATAATGCCGTGCCTCGGCATAACCGTTCGCCGTTCGCGTCTCGGCCGCCTCGCGCTCGGCGGCTTCTTCGGCGCTCAAACCCTCAAAATAATTCCAGCCGCGATTATACTCGGCGGCATGGTCCTGGCAGAAATACCAGCGCTCGGGGCTATTGGGCGATTTGGGCGCCGGGCAATTGCCGGGCTGATCGCACCCATGGCGATCGCACATCCGCACGCGCGTCGCCTCGCGCGTCGAGCCATAGCTGCCCCAACGGGGGAAGCCCCAATTATCGGATCGGGTCGGACGCGCCATGTGCGCGACATAGGCATTGGGCGTGCGAGCGCAAGCGCAGTCAGGGTCGCATCGTGAACCTGACGCGTTTAGTAACGCCACCGCATCCTATCCCGCCGTCGGGCCGGAAGGTCTTTTCATAGCGCGCGCTCTTGACCGTGTCGTCACCCGCCTTGGTGAAAATGAACGGCGGATAGGAGATCACCGCCCGCTGGTTGACCGTCCGGCCATCGGCACCGACGTCGAATTGCACCGACACCCAGCCCTCAAACCCCCACATCTTGGCTTCGTCGGGAAAGGTCCCGCCGGCGCCGAGCCAGCGGGGCGACGAATCGATCAGCGAGCATTGATCCGCGGTCATGCCGGTCTGCGCAAAAGCAGCTTTGGCGGTGGCGACATCGCCGCGCTGGGTGAGGATCGACGCCTTGCGGATCAGCGCGCCAACCTTGAACCCATTCTCCGCGGGCAGCGCCGCATCGGTAACGACTTGATCGAGCAGCGCCAGACTACGCTCCTTGTCGAACCCGCGCGACACGTCGGACATCATCAGCCGGAGCACCGCGCGAGTTTCCGGATTCTCGGCATAGGGTCCACTCGCCGCAGCCGCTTCAAGACTACGGAAATAGCGCCGGCCACCCCAACTGTCGGAATTCTTACTCCGCCAACCCTTCAAATCAGCCGACAGCCGCGCCATCGCCGGCGCCTTATTGGCAGTCAGAATCGCCGCCTCGCGCTGCGCCAACCCTGCGGCCTCCTCGATCTGCAGCACCGAATTGCGCGACAAAACGTGCAGGACCGGCACCAAAGCGAGAGCATCGGCACCTTTGGCCTTTTCGAAATCGGTTAATTCCTTGCGTTCTTCGGCCAGCAAAGCCGCATCGGCACCGTCGCGCTTCAAAGGCGTATCGATCCCGCGTTCATCGAGCCATTTCGACAGCCTCTTGTCGAGATAATCGAGCAGCGACGGCTTGGGGAATTCGGTCGAACAGCGCAGTTCAACGCGTGCGCTGTTGCGAAAGAAGGCCGGAAGCACTTTGACCTGCTCTGGCGTCCACGACCAGTTGCGCACCGCCCTGGCAAAGGGCAGCGCTACCTTGCCCCCGCGTGACGAATAAACGGGCGCGGCATAGCTGACCGCGCCATCGTCGGCGATCGAGAATTCCACCACCGCGGTGTCGTCGGGCCGCAGGTCCGAATCGCCCCCGCAATCGGGAGGCGTCATCTGCACCGCGGGGTTGAACGACCCATCCTGAACCCGCCCCGCACCGGTATAGGCCATATATTTGCGGGCATCGTCACGATCGCCCAGCATCATCGCCGCGATCGCGTAATTCGATCGCGCGGCGACGTCGTTCAGGTCGGTTCTGCTGGTCAGTCCGCCGAGCAGCTTGACCGCCTCTCCGGCAGCAGTCCGCGCGCCCGCGAAATCGCCGCGATTGAGCAGCAACTGGCTTTCCACACGCTTGAGCGCCGCCCGCGACACATCGTCGACCGACTTGTCGGCGAGCCAAGGCTGGACGCGAGCGAGGTCGGCGACAGCCGCGTCAGAGTCGAAAAACGTCTCCGTTTCGACTATCCCGCGCAGCGCGCCGAGATGCTCGATCGGCGTAATCGCCAGTGCTTCGGCTCGGCGGTAATTGTCGGCTGCGGTCGCATAGTCCAGCGACGCCTCCGCCACCTTGGCGAGCACATTATAGCCCTGAATACGATCGTCGCGCAGCTCCGGCTCGGTTGCCGGCAAAACGTCGAGCGCAGCGCGCGTAGCTATCACCGCTTCGTCGCGGCGATCGAGCCGATAGAGCGCAAGCCCCTTGCGCAACCGGACGATGGCCAGACTGCGCGGCTTGTTTGCGACGCGCGGTTCCAGCTTTTCCCAGGCGGCCAATGCGTCGACATACTTGCCGCTATCCTGCAGTACCGTGGCGGCGTCGAATGCTTGTTGAATGGTGGGCGGTGGCGGGGTGGTATCCGCCAGCGCCAGCATCGGAACCATCGCAAGCACAGCTGCGCCGAGAAGCAATCCGCGCATAATTTCCCCCCGCTTTTGCGGCAGGTTAGCTGACATTCAGCGTCAGGAAAAGATGGCGGGAAATTGGGACTTTTGATGGAAGGGCTGGAGGCCGCGCGCGAGTTAATCGCGCGCCGTCGGTCCTCGCTGCGCGAGGCCGGCCGTGCTCATGCTTGCGCTTCGCGCGTCGGCGACTAGCTTCCGCTAATCGCCGCGCATGAGCGCCAGAGGGTCTGTAAGCCGGGTTCTGTCCACCGCTTGCGCGGATGGGCGACCATTCCTCTAGGACGACGCTTGCGCGCCGCCTCCAGCAACCAACCCGGGCGACGGGTGGGAACACACCCATATGCCGCCCCTATTCGGTCTTGCTCCCGGTGGGGTTTGCCATGCCGCCGCTGTTACCAGAAGCGCGGTGCGCTCTTACCGCACCCTTTCACCCTTACCTCCCGGCGAACCGGGTTGGCGGTTTGCTCTCTGTGGCACTTTCCCTGGGGTCACCCCCGGCGGGCGTTACCCGCCACCGTCGTTCCGCGGAGCCCGGACTTTCCTCGCGTGCTTGCGCACCCGCGGCCGCCCGACCCTCTGGCCTGCGCGGCCTAGCGCGCCAATCGTCGAAAGGCCAGCCACGTCCAATAGATGCCCGCCGCGCGATCGGCCGCCTGCATCGATTCGATCCGTACCTCGCGTTCCATCCGCAAGCCATTCGCGCTCGCCAGATCGGCGGTAATGTCCACCGACGCCTGATGGAGCGTCGGGCTCGGGTCACTGAAGCCTTGCCGCAGCGAGATCAGGACCACGCCTCCGGCTACCGTCAGATCGGCGATATTCGGCATCGACCGCGCACGGTCCCGATCGTCGAGATGCTGCCACACTGCAGAAAGGAGGACGACATCGAATCCGCGCGCCGGTGCCGGCGAAATGGCAAGGTCGGGCAGCATGCCGTCGCACCAGTCGATCCTATCGGCCGCGTGCAGGTTCATTCCGACCTCGCGCAGCTCCGCGACGGGTTCGACCGCGGTCACTTCATATCCGTGCCGACTGAGCCAAGCCGCATCTCGGCCGGTGCCAGCGCCGATATCGAGAATGTGCGCCGGCGACGGCGGAAACAGATCCAGAAACGGCCCCAGCAGCTGTTCGCTGGATACCGCTTCGGACCGTTCGACGAACGAACCGGCCGTGGCAGCGGCGTACTCGTCGAGCACGCGCGCGATCGACTGTTTACTCATCCCCCTGCGGCTTGGGCAGCAGCAGCGCGAGCAACAGGCAGCGGCATTCGCCGTCGATCTCGCCGTCGATCAGTTCGGGGCGGAAGCGGCGTTGGAAAGCGACGACCGCGGCGAGCTTGTCGGTGACTTCATAACCGAAGCGTTCGAGGGCGAGCAGGAACCCGGCGTCGCTCCACAGCGGGTCCATCAGATTCTTGGTCGGGCGTGGCAGGGCGAGTCGCACGCGCGCCAGCCGGGCCCAGGGAAAGAGTTCGCCCGGATCCTGTTTCCTGGTCGGTGCGATGTCCGAATGGCCGACGATGTTGCCGCGCGTGATCCCGTGCCTGTCCTTGATGTCGGCGAGCAAGGGAATCAGCGCCTCGATCTGCGCCGGGGCGAAGTCGCGATAGCCGAATTCGTGGCCGGGATTGACCAGTTCGATCCCGATCGAGGCCGAATTGACGTCGGTGATCCCGCGCCAATGCGATTGCCCGGCATGCCAGGCACGCTTGTCCTCGGCGACCAGGCGGTGGACCGTTCCATCCTCGTCGATCAGATAATGCGCCGACACCTCGGCCGCCGGATCGGTCAGGCGCGCCAGCGCCGCCGCCGCGCTTTGCATGCCGGTATAATGCAGCACGATCATGGAAACCGGCAGCTGCCGCTCGTTGAAATTGGGCGACGGGGTTTCGACGATGCTCACGCGCGCTGGATTGCGGCGAAGCGCGGCGAAAGTAAACCGTCCCGGTGCTTGCGGACTCAAGCGGCCGCGGCGGCGGCCCAGTTCGGCTCGTACAGGCCGCGATAGCGTTGGCTGGGGCGGAAGGCATCGGTTTGGCCGATCACCGTCTCACCGGCGCCGAGCACCAGCACTCCGTCGGGCCGCAGCACTTGCGCAAGCCGCCCGAGCACCGCGCGGCGCATGTCGAGCGAGAAATACAACAGGACGTTGCGGCACAGGATGACGTCAAAGCGGCCGATCGGCAGCGAATCGGCGACCAGGTTCATCCGGCGGAACGAAACCATCCGCGTCAGTCCCGGATTGGCGATCCAGTCGCCATCGACCGAATCGAACCATTGCATCATCCGCCGGATCGGCAAGCCGCGCTGGATTTCGAACTGGGTGTACCGGCCAGCGCGCGCCTTATGCAGCGCCGATTCGGAGACATCGGTGGCGAGGATCTCGGGCATTTGACGGTCGAGCTTTTCGGCGAACAGCATCGCCAGGCTGAGCGGCTCCTGCCCGTTCGAGCAGCCGGCCGACCAGATTCGCGGGCGCCGCGTATCGGGGATGGCCGACACCGCCTGTTCGACGATGTCGAACACCGCCGCGTCGCGGAAGAACGAGCTCTCCTGGTTGAGCAATTCGTCGACCACGCGGTCGGCGAGCGCTCCGCCGCGATCCGCCCGGACCGCTTCGGCAAGCTTTTCCAGCGTGTCGTGCCCGGTATCGCGCATCACTGGCTTGAGCGCGGTTTCGATGCGCCAGTTGCGATTGGCCCCCATCTGCTGCCCGGTGCGCGCCTCGAGCAGCGCGATGAATTCCGCGACCGCGCTGGCGGGACGCGGAGTCAGCATGCAGGCCGCCGGCGGCGTGCGATCAATTGACCGATCTCGTCCGGTGGCAGGATCGCGTCGGCGACTCCACCGGAAACCACGGCACCGGGCATGCCCCAGACCACCGAGGACGCGCGATCCTGCACGACGACGCTGCCACCGGCGGCGGACAACTGCCCCGCCCCGATCGCGCCATCGCGGCCCATCCCGCTCAGCATCACGCCGAGCGCGCGGGCGCCATAGACCTCGGCCACCGATTGCAGCATCGGGTCGACCGACGGCAGGCAGCCGCTGGACGATGCCGCGGTCGACAGACGGATCGCCACGCCATCGCCCATCGCCACGCAGCGCATATGCGCGCGACCCGGTGCGATCAGGATACGGCCGGGACGCACGCGGACGCGGTCCTCCGCCACTTCGCATGGGCGATTGGCCAGCACCGCGACCTGCGCGGCGAAATAAGGCATGAACGATTCGGGCAGATGCTGGGTGATCAGGATCGGCAGACGGAACTCGGCAGGGATCGCCCGGAGCAATTGGCTGAGTGCGTGGATGCCACCGGTCGAGGCGCCGATCGCGACGATATCGTAATCGTTTCCCGGAGCGCTGGCCGCCGCCGGCGTCCGCGGCGCGACGACCTCATCGGCCTCGACCAGCCGGACGAGGCGTTCGTTGAGTTGATCGCCGAATCGCCCGGCAAAAGCGCCGACTTCGGGTTTGACCAGCGTATCCGCCGCGCCCAGCGCCAATGCCTGGACCGTCGATGCGGCACCGTCGGCGCAGGCCGAGGATACGATCAGCACGCGGGCCCCCTGCCCCGCCGCGATCAGATCGGGCAAAGCGGTCAGGCCATCGATCCCCGGCATTTCGATGTCGAGCAGGATCACGTCGACGCGATGCCGCGCCAGGAACGCCAGCGCCGCTTTCGCATCCTGCACCGCGCCAGCCACCAGGAAGCGGCCGCCCCCGTCGATCGCTCGCGCAATCACGGCGCGTGCGACAACCGAATCGTCGACGATCAGGACCGAGGGCGGCGCCTCGAAATCGGAAATAGGCTTGCTCGCCACCATGGCACCGGTGCGCTTATGCCAGGCCGACGATTTGCAGCTTCGATTCCAGCGTTTCGCGATCGAACGGCTTCATCACATATTCGTCGGCACCAGCTTCGATCGCGGCGCGGATATAGGCCATGCCGTTCTCGGTCGTGCAGAATACCACCTTGGGCCGGCTCGACAGCGCCGTGTCGCGAAGCGCGCGCAGGAAATCCATTCCGCTCATCACCGGCATGTTCCAGTCGAGCAGGATCACGTCGGGGACCGACGCCATACAGCTGTCCAGCGCCTCCTTGCCGTCGGCAGCCTCGCTCACCTCGAAATTCAACGTCTCGAGAATATGGCGGGCGACCTTGCGGATCACCTTGGAATCATCGACAACCAAACACGTCTTCATGACCGAAACACCCCGTTACTAGGCCCAATCCCCGGCTTAACCGCAAACCATGATCACGCGGTTAATTGATTGCATTCGCGTCGTTTGACGGCCCGTGGACGAGCGCGGTGAGATCAATCGCCAGAATCGGCTCGCCGTCGCGCTCGACCGCGCCGCAACCGGCCTGACGCCATCCCGCGTCGAGCCCGATCCCCGACGGCAACGGCGACGCGACGAACGGCGCGACATCCTCCAGGCTGTCGACCAGCACGGCGTAATGATGGCCGTCGACGACCGTGATGACCGCGCGCGATCCGGCGATCGCGAGCTTGGGCAAGCCGAGCGCGGCATGCGTATCGATGACCGTCACCACCCGGCTGCGCAACGCGGCCAGCCCGCGGATGTGCGGCGCGGCGCGCGGCGTCGGGATGACCGCGCCGATATCGACCACCGACTCGACTTGCGCCGAATCGATCGCGACTCCGCGGCCTGCGATATGCGCGATCAGGAAAAGCTGTTCGCTCATGCCGCGGTCACCCGTTTGGCGACCGCTGCGAGCAACCCGGCGCGGTCGTAGCGATAGACGCGATCGTCGCCGCCGGTGTCGCGTCGATCGTTGCTGAGACGAAGCACCCGGCCGTCGCGCGCAATGGCCGGAGCGGCGTCGGTGGTCAGGATCACGGCCGGTTGCTCGTCCGCGTTCGCCTTGGTCGAAACACGATATCCGGCTTGTTCGAGCACCGGCTTCAGGAAGGTCGCGATCCAGCTGTCGGACTGGCTATCGATCAGGCAGAGCGGCGCGCCCGCCCGGACGATATCCAGGGCATCGGGACCGAGCAGCCATTGCGGATCGATCAGCTCAACCTGTTCGTCGCCGATCACGACCACGCCCAGAATCGGCCCCGGCTGCGCCGACGGAGAGATGTCGGCCGGAATGGCGACGATATCGACCGGCTCGGCGATGGCATAGGCGATCTCGGCATCGCCATCCTTGATCCTCAGCACGGCGAGTTGGGGATGTCCTTCGATCTCGCCGAGCGCGGCAAGCGGGACGATCCGATCGTCGACCAGCAAGCGCATTCGGCCACCGCTGAACCGCACATTGGATGCGTCAATGGTTTCGACACGGTCGATAATCGCCAGCGGCACCGCGCGGCGACGGCCATCGAGATCGTCGAACAACAGTGCGTCGGCCGAGATCGCCTCGGGCTCGACCGGCTCCTCCTCTTCGACCGCCGCATCGCGCGAAAAATTGATCCCGGCCGCCGCGGCGACCCCGGCGCAATCGAGCAACAACATCGGCGAGCCGCTGTCGGGCAAGGTCTGGCCGGCATAGATGCCCGTCGCCATCACTGCCGGTGACGCGGGCTTGATCACCAATTCCTCGTGATCGAGCACCGAATCGACCGCGACCGCGAAACTGCCGCCGCTGGCGCTGATGATCGCCAGCATGTCGACTGACATCGGATCGATGGCGCGCAGGCCGAGCAATGCTGCGAGATCGACCAGCGGCATACGGCGATCGCGCACCGTCGCCGCCGGCGTATCGCCCAGCAGGTCGACGCGGATCGCATCACCGGAGACATGGACGATTTCCTCGATCGCCTGGCGCGTGACCGCGAACCGCTGGCCGGCGATGCCGATGACGATCGCCGGGATGATCGACAATGTCAGCGGCACGTGGATCAGGATCCGCAGTCCGCGGTCCTTGGCATTGACCAGATCGATTCGCCCGCCGATTTGTTCGATATTGGCGCGGACGACGTCCATCCCGACGCCCCGGCCGGAAATCGCGGTGACCTCGTCCTTGGTCGACAGCCCGGGTTCGAAGATCAGGTCGAGCTTGGCGCGCTCGCTCAGCATCGACAGATCGCGCCCGCGCGACTGGCCTGACGACGTGAGTTTCTGAACCAGCCGATCGGTATCGATCCCGCGGCCATCGTCGGCGACTTCCAGGATGATCTGATTGCCCGACTGGCGCGCGGAAACGATCAGTCGGCCGACTTCGCGCTTGCCAAGGGCACGGCGTTCCTCGGCACTTTCGATACCATGGTCGATCGAATTGCGGATGATATGGACGAGCGGATCGCGCATCATCTCGATCATCTCGCGATCGAGCTCGACGTCGGATCCCTCGATCTGGAGCTGCACCGACTTGCCGACCTCGGCGGCGGTATCGCGCACCATCCGCGGCAAGGCCGAGAATAGCGCATCGACCTTTTGCATGCGCGTCCGCGTCACGGTGTCGCGCATCTCCGCCACCGTCAGCGACAGGCGGTCGAGCGCGGCTTCGATCGTCGGATCGACATTCTGGTCGCGCATGCGGCGCGCGAGTTCGTTCCGCGCCAGCACCATGTCGGACATGCCCGACATCATGCGATCGAGCAGATCGGTCGACAGGCGCACGCTGCGATTGCCGACTCGCTGGACGGTGGGGATTTGCTGCGCGGCGGGGGCCGCCGCTTCGGCGCCCGCATTGAGCGCCGCGATCAGCAATTCCTCACCCGAATCGTCGAGCGCGGCACCGGCGTCAATCGCCTCGACGATCTCGCCGATGCGGTCGACGATCGCCAGCACCGCGGTGACCAATTTCTGGTCAGGTGTCCGCTCGCCCGAGCGAACCGCGGCCAGCACGTCTTCTGCTGCATGACTCAGCCGCGCCAGACGCGGCAGGTCGAGAAAGCCGCAGCTTCCCTTCACGGTATGGACGAAACGGAAAATGGCATCGAGTCGCGCACGGTCGGCCGGATCGGCTTCCCACGCGACGATCTCGCCCGAGAGCGCGTCTAGCGTCTCGCGCGTTTCGGCAATGAATTCCTGGAGCAGGTCGTCCATGGGTCCCCGAGCTTGATGCGCGGTTCGACCTTGGACGAGTAGTGGTAAAAGAGACGTTAGCCCGATCTCACGGGGATCAGCCGTTTTCGATCGATTGGATCGGAAAACTTGCGCGGTCCCCAGCGAGAGAGATGGGGCTGCTATGGAAAACCGTTCGACGCTAAACGAAGTCCAGGCCGAGCGCCTTGCGGACCGTCTGAACCGCGAATGTCGCGATAAGCTGCGCGTGTCCTATGTGGCCCGCAAGATCGGCTACTTCTGGGAAATCGAGAAGTACGGCCCCGGCAAGCACGAGTGGAAGATCCTCAGGGACGGAGAGTCCTGATGGAGGCCTTTCTCACGATCACGCTACCTCTGATCCTAATCGCGTGGCGGTTGGGAGACATCGTCAAGGAGCTTCGGAAATGACCGACAGACGACACCGTTGCCTCAACTGCGGCGAAGACCTTGGCCCGTGGGATCGTTTCTCTGACCATCTCGACACGTGCGGGAAGCAGGACTGTCAGCGCGAGGCGTATATTGCCCATACCCAAGAGCGCGCGGAAGCCCACGAGCAGCTTGACCGCGACATGGGGTACGGCTGGTGAGCGAACGCTACAGCACAGCAGGCCCGATCTGCCCGTTTTGCGAGCATCAGCATCGCGCTGACGAGCCGTTCTATTTCGATGAGGATTCGACCGAAATGGAATGCGAGCGCTGCGACAAGCCGTTCGCGATGGAAGTCTACCACAGCACCAGTTGGACGACATCGGAGGACCTCGCATGACATACGAGCGCGACGACGATGGCCTTTGCTCGCACTGCGGCGCCCCGCTCTTTCCGTCCGAACGGTGCTGGTGCTGGGAGCGCCCCGCGTCATGCGGTACTCGCCCGAAGGGCGGAGACGCGCATGCGGCTCCGGCTCTGCCGAGTGACGCGGTCGGCGAAGCCGAGACGCCCAGCCTTAGTCGCCCTATTCCAGACACCCTGAATGCGGGAGGGTGTGAATGAGCGCCGAACTCCTATTGGCCGAAGCTCGCGAGCAATTTGATCTCCATGTTGCATGGGCTGCTGAATATCAGGCCACTATCGAGCGACAGCTAGATGTCCTCGGCGAAGCCCTGTTCCTTATGTCAGGTCCGCTACGGGCAAGCGGCTTTCTCAACGACGATGATAACCACCGCCTCTATGAGAACGTAGTCTCGGCATTTCGCGAAGTAGGCTGGATACCTGACTCGCTCGCCACCCCCCTGAATGATGGGGAGGGGCTGTCATGAGCGGGCACTGCACGTGCGGGCCGTTCGATGCGACCGATCCCTATTACGTCTGCGATTTCTGCGAGCATCGGGAAGAATGGCGCGACGGACGTTTAGGCGTGGGGGATCCATCGTGCCCGAACTGCCACGGTCACGGCTGGTATGCCGATGGCGACGCACTGGCTGGCGTCCAATGGCCGCAAACATGCGACTGCGTTTCGCCTCTCCCCAACCCCTCGAATGAGGGAGGCGCGCGTGGGTGAGCGTGTCGAGGACGATGACGACGATTACGGCCGCGATATCGGCTGCGTCAATTGCGATAGCGGCTGGAACCACGGTTGCTGCGACGATCTGTGCCGAGGGTCAAATGACCCTGAGTGCTGCGATTACGCGCGCCCCTGTCGGCACTGCAATCCACATGGAGAAATTCTGTGACTAACCGGGAAACGCTACGGAGCCTGGCTGAGCTAGGCGCGAGCGAACGTCGTATCATCGATCGACTGGACCGCTCCGGGAGTTGCTGGCTGTGGACCGGCGCGCTTGACGATAGGGGCCGTGGGCGTGTGTCCTATCACGGACGTAATCTGCTCCACCATCGGGCGGTGTGGGAGATACTTGTCGGGCCAATCCCTGCCGGCGCGCTGCTATGCCACCATTGCGACAACCCGACGTGCGCGAATCCAGATCATCTCTACGTCGGCGATCACAGATCCAACGTGATGGACATGTTCTCACGCGGCCGCCACTGGACGCAGACCGAGCCCGAGCGCGCGAAGGTGTGCGGCTCAGGTACGTTCGGCACTGAGGGCTATGCGATTCTGCGTGAGGCGCGGCGCGCTGGCCCCGATCACAGCAAATGGCCCCGGATAAGCCCCGATGAGGCGAAGGCCATAACGGATGATCTGCATCGCGCAAACGAACTGGCCGAACAGGTCCGCGAGTTTGTCCGCACCCACCTACAGAAGGAAGCGAGCAAGTGAGCGAGGAACCCCAGCCATGAACACAGATGATCGAGCGCTTGCGAACCTGATCGCGGAACTGCGCGGGCTATTGGCAAAAGCGACAGAGCCGGGACCGCCCGAAGGGTTGGTGGACTCTGACAGTGCCGAACGCCCGATGTGCTCGACCAATGCGATGGTGTGGCGCGATTATTATGATCGCCGGAACAAGGCTGCCAACGCACTGGTGAGCGAACTCCCCACGCTTCTCGACAGACTAGAAGCCTTCCACGCCAAACCGGTGGTGGGGCGGTGGCCCGACCGCGAAAGCATTGCGGACGCGTTTTTGCTTAGCCCTCATCGCGTACAGAACGGCGATCGACAGCACGCGAACCCAGCGGATTACATCGAATATATCCGCACCTATAAATCAGCATCGCTTGGCGAGGCGAGGCGCGTTGCTGACTTTGTGCTGTCGTTGCCCGGCGCTCTCGCCGCCCTACAATCCCCGCCTCCCGTAGTGTCGCTACCGCTCATGTCAGCGGCGTTTCGCACGACGAGTTCGGGGTCTGGCGAATATTGCATGCACTTCAAATTCCCGACGATGGGGGCGCTTCATGCTGCCGATGACGAGTGGATCAAATTCAGAAAGGGCGGACAATGCACGGATGGAGCGGGGGAGACGCTGGTCGACGCGCTCAAGCATTGCAAGGCGCTGATCCTTTCGACGGGCCGCGAGATTCCGGTGACCGATGGCAAGGTGGCGTTGCCCGCCGACTTGAGCGATGTTGAGCGGTCAGAGTTGCGCGGTGTATCCACCCCTCCCGTAGTAGAGGAAGGGCGGCGGGAAGCGGCAAGCGAGTTTGTGCCGATCACCGATGAACTCGTAACCTACATCAGCCGATACGGTGGACGTTGCCGCGATTGCGCTGACAGGAACGGGTTCTGCGCGCTCACCGGCATCGGCTGCGGTGAAAGCGACAAGGCAATCCGCTGGGTGCTTGGCGCGCTAAATTACGGCGTGGCGCACGGATTCCTCGCGCTGACCCCCGTTGAAGGGGCGGGAAATGTAATCAGGCACCTTGAGACGCTCGCCGATAACAACCCGGATAAGCCGGCCGACTGGCTGTCGGGTGTAATGGACGCGATTTCCTCGATCCGCGCCCTCTCCACCCCCGCCACCGTGCAGGGGGATGAGGTACGGGAGGCGCTGGAGATTATCTTCCGGGAGTGGGACGCGCGCACGGATCCAAGCGCCGAAATGCCCGGATGGCCAGACGATCCCGCTGCTGTGATGAACGATGCGTGGAAGAACGGCTTTTACGACAAAGCTAAAGCCGCCCTCGCAACACTAGGAGCGCCCCATGAAGGATGATGCTGAACGAGCGCGGGCGGCTGTGACCGATGCGATACGCAACGCCGATGAGGATTTCGGCTATAGCATCCGACTAACTAGGCTGGTCGATGGTGAAGCTACGTATACCCTTAGGCTTCCCGGTGCAGAGCCGATGGAGTTTGAGAGCAACGAGGACGCCAACGAATACGTCAGCGCGGAGCGCAACAAGCGCCGCGCTGATGCAGTCCTGCTCGCCTTTG
>Ga0207698_10001111_pt1 | contig 15668 bp, 12 predicted proteins | sample KBSCornC22_FD_184298 | JGI IMG/M metagenome (GOLD analysis project Ga0207698, IMG submission 184298) | Corn rhizosphere microbial communities from Kellogg Biological Station, Michigan, USA - KBS Corn C2-2 (SPAdes) (version 2) | ecosystem: Host-associated > Plants > Roots > Rhizosphere > Soil ...
TGGGCGCGCGCTCGTCGCCGCTCGGTCCGGGAACGAGCGCGGTGATCCCCAATTGCCGCATCATGTCCGCGCGATCCTGATCGGCGGTCCAGCCGGCGGGCGTTGCGCCAGGCGCCGCGCCCGAGAGCAGGGCGAATGCGCCCATCACGATGAAGCGCATTCGCCCTTGCTCCTCAATTATGTGGCAGCGTTGTCATGTCGTAATCGGGGCCGAGATCGAGCACGATCACCGGGCCAAGATCGATCACCTGCTTGTCGCCCGCGAGCTGCAGGCTCGCGCGCGCCTGCCCGCGCGCCGCGCCGGTCGTGGTCTTGGCCGAGGCATAATAGACGTTCCATTGATTGGTGAGGTGCATTTCGGTCATCGCGATCGACGCATAAGGCGCTTCGGTCTGGCCGACGCCAACGCCGGAGATCGCAATGCTCTCGCCGTCCTTGAGATTGGGCGCGCGCGCATAGACGGCGAAGAAGACCACGTCCCCGGGCTTGATCGGCTTGTCGACTGCATATTGGGCGCCGATGTCCCAAGGGTGAGCGCCCTTCTGGGTCACGTCGACCCGCACATAATGCTCGCCGGGTATCTGGGCATCCTTCACCACCTTTTTGGTGAAGTTCTGGCCATAGAATGTGTAGGCGATGCCGACGTCGTTGACCGCCTTCTTCATCAAGTTCGCGGATTCGAGTGGATTGGTCGATTGGGCGATGACGGGCGTCGCGATCGCGACGGCGAACGCCAGAGCGATTGTCTTCATATAGGGTCCCCTCTTTGCGCCGCTGTAGCCGCGGCTGCAGGACAGGCTCCTCCGAACGGCGGAACCTGTCAATCGGGAGACTTGAAGCAGGTCAGGCGCTGACCGCGACCGCGCCGACCACCTCGATCCCCAGTCCGAGCATGACCAGGGCCAAGCCGATAGAGGGCACCCAGGCTGCCGAGCGGCGGTCCCCGAGCAGGGCCAGCAGCAGGATGCCGATGAAGAGCAGCGCGACGCCGCCAAGAGCAAAGAGATTACCCATAGGACCCTCTACGAACGACCTTGCACCGGTCGAATATTGTGGCCGATCGCCTGCGAAACGATCGGGGGCGCTAACGCTCCGCCCGCGAAACGGTTCATTCGGGAGGAAGTCGTGCGTCTGCCGGTCAATCGGACCGTTGTTCGGGCTCTTCGCGCGACCGAACGCGCTCAGCCCACATCTTCGACCTGGTCGAGATAGGCGCCATAGCCTTGCGCCTCCATCTCCTCGCGCGGCACGAAACGCAGCGAGGCGGAATTGATGCAATAGCGCAGCCCGCCGCGATCGCGCGGCCCATCGTCGAACACATGCCCCAGATGGCTGTCGCCATGCTTCGAGCGCACCTCGGTCCGGATCATGCCATGCGATGTGTCGGTGAGCTCGGCGACGTGGGCCGGTTCGATCGGCTTGGTGAAGCTCGGCCAGCCGCAGCCGGATTCGAACTTGTCGGAGGATGCGAACAAGGGCTCGCCCGACACGATATCGACATAGATACCGGGCCGCTTGTTGTAGAGCAATTCGCCCGTTCCGGGGCGTTCGGTGCCGCTCTGCTGCGTCACGCGATATTGTTCGGGCGTCAGCCGCGCGATCGCGGCTTCGTCGCGGAAATAATCGGCCATGATGGGCTCCATAGCAGTGTCGGCATCCATATAGTGCGCCCGGCTATTCGGACGAGGGGGCTCTGCGGTCACAGCGCGGGCGAGAATGTTTCGAAGCGGTAGTTTCCCCGCTGGACTGGCAGGCGGAAAAGGGGGATTGCCCCGTCGGGGCCGAGATGCCCGCTGCCGCAGGAGCATGACCATGGCCAGGATCCTTCCCATCGGCGCCGCGCTGGCGGGACTCGCCGCGCTGATGCCGGCACTCCCCGCGCAGGCGGCAACGTCCGATGTCGTCGTGACCGGCGTACGCTCGCGGATGAGCGGTTGGCGGCAGGCGGAAACCGAACATGTCGTTCTGTTGAGCGACGGCGGCCAGGAGGAACTGGTCCGTCTCGCGCGCAACCTCGAACGGCTCCATTTCCTCTTGTCCGGTCTGCTCGGTCGCGGGGCGGAGCAGGACGACAAGGTCAAGATCCGCATCACGATGATCGGCGAGGTCGCGCAGTTCGACACGCTCGACCTGCGCAATCGCCGGTGGCAGCAGGGCCCGTACAACGATCTCTTCTCGATCGGTCATTATTATGACCCGCGCGACGACGGTGCGGTGATGGCCAGTATCCGCGCCGACCAGCGGGTGGTGGTCGAGCATACACCGGTCAACGCCAGCACCGTCACCAGCATGCTGGGCTCGATGGCCCTCCAGCAAAGCGACCCGCAGCTCCAGCAGGACCTGGTCGCTGCCGCCGGCAACATTTACCTGAATGCGGGGATGCGCGGCCCCCACGATTTGTCGGTGACCTTCGGCGAGAAAGCGATGCCGATGTCGGAGGAAAGCCTGCTTTATGCGGGCTATGCCCAGCATTTCCTGCTGACCTATTTTCCCGCCGCTTATCCGCGCTGGTACCTGGACGGCTTCGGTCAGATCTTCGCGACGATGACGGTCAAGGGCGACAACAGCATCGAATTCGGCCGGATCCCCGACGGCACCACCGCGGTGATGCAGGAATTCGGCGCCTATCCGCTCAAGGACGTGCTGGATGATTCCTATCTCAGCCAAAGCCCGAAAAAGACGGGCTGGACGCCGATCCACGCCTGGATGCTGACGCATTTCCTGTTCTTCTCGGACAAGAGGCGGCCGCAGCTCAACCAATATCTGGCCGCCCGCGCCAAGGGTGCCGATGCCGCGACTGCCGCGCAGGTGTTCGGCGACCAGAAGGAGCTCGCGAAGGAGCTCAGCCACTATTTCTACACGCGCAAACCCTATCTGCGCATCGGCTATGACGGGTCCAAGATCGAGCAGCCGATCGTGCGTCGCCTGCGCGAAAGCGAGGCCGCGTTCGTCATGGGACGGCTGGAACTGGGCGCGCGTGTCGAGATTCCGCCCGCCCCCGACGCGGATACGCCCGCCGACAAGGCGAAGGCGATGACCAAGGCGCGCGAGGATGCACTGCGCCAGCGCGACAAATGGCTCGCTCGCCTGCACCAGGATGCGGCACGCTGGCCGCATGAGCTGGAAGCGCAATTGCTGCTGGCCGAAGCCGAATGCCGCAGCGGCCATGCCGCCCAATGCCTCGCGGCAGCCAAAAGCGCCGGGGGGCTCGCGCCCAACGATCCGCGCCCCATGGTCTGGACTGGCCTGGCGATGGTCCAGCAGGCCGCGGCCGCGCCGCAAGCGGACCGCGCATCGCTGATCGCCGCGGCGCGCGCGCAGATCGTCAAGGCAAACCAGATCGACCAGGATGCGGTCGGGCCGCTCAAGGCTTATTATGCGAGCTTCGCCGATGTCAGCCAGGCCCCGCGCGAGGAGGCGGTCGATGGTTTGGGCAAGGCGGTCGCCCTGGTTCCCGCCGCGCCGGGAAACCGGCTCGATCTCGCCACCGCGCTCACGGCGCGCGGCGAAGGCGATCTGGCGAAGCGCGTGATCATGCCGGTGGTCGCCGGCCCCTATGACAGCCCGGAAAAGGCGCCCGCTTTATCCCTGCTCAAGCGGATCGATGCCGCGCCTGGCAGCGCCGATGCAGGCACTGCAGCGCGGCCCACCGAAAAGACGGTCACCCCGGTTCCCTGATCGCCGGTTCGCGCCATTTCGGATGCGAATCGAGCCCTGATGGCGCTTGATGCGCGCGTAACTGTCGCACGACGCGCTTATCCTCTTCATCGACTCGATGGGGAGCGCGCGCATGGCCAAGGTCTCGCAAAGCGATGGTGTGATGTCGGTGGCCACCTATCCCGGTGACGCCAAGGTCTTGCTCGCCTTCGACCTCAAGACGGCGGAAGCGCGCGATGGTCTGGCCGGCTTCACCATCCAGGTCACGCCGCCGGGGCGGGATCCCTATTTTCTCTGGAACAACCTGACCTTCGAAAATCCGGCGGACCATGCGCAGCTTGCCGGCGAGCCGCCTTTCTCGACCGCCAATGCGCCGATCCACAAATTTCGCTGGGCGCATGTGCCCGGGCTCGACCACCAGGGGCTGAGCCCGCCGTTCGGCGATTATATCTACACCGTCACGCCGCGTTATTTCGACGCCAGCCAGCATATGCTGCCGCTCGATCCCGCGAAGGGCGTGTCCGTCACCGTCCCGCTCCGGCCGTTCCGCAAGGGCAATGTGACGCTCGGCTTCACGCGCGGGTTCGTGCAGAGCCAGGCGTTCGTGCGCCATTTCGGCCCGCAATTGCCGACGCGGCCGAAGAACCAGCCGATCAATTATGATACGAGCCAGGTCGCGGGGACCAATCCGCAGGGGCAGGCCTATACTTATGCCGAGCAATATCGCTGGCTCGGCTTCACCGCGCGCGACCGGGTGTTCGAGCTGCTCGAAGCGGTCGATACGACCACGGGGGCGAGCATCGACATCTTCGCCTACGACCTCAACGAGCCTGACATCCTCAACCTGCTGCTGAAGCTCGGTGGGGCCGGCAAGGCGCGGCTCATCCTCGACAATGCCGATCTGCATCATGATCCGAGCGATCCCACGCCTGAGGACCAGTTCGCCGATATGTTCACGGGCCAAGCGGGCGCGGACAGGCTGCTGCGCGGCCGGTTCGGGCGCTTCGCGCATGACAAGATCTTCATCCTCTACCAGGACGACCAGCCGCAGCGCGTGCTGACGGGGTCGACCAATTTTTCGGTCACGGGACTCTACGTCAATTCGAACCATGTCATCGTCTTCGACGATCCGGGCGCGGCGACGCTCTATGCGCAGCTGTTCCAGGAGGTCTGGACCGACAAGGCGAGCAAGAGCGCCTTTGCGGGTAGTCCCCTTGCAAGACAGGCCCATCCCTTCGCGGCGAGCGCGGACCTGCCCGCCTTCGACGTGACCTTCTCGCCCCATTCCAAACCGGTCGCGGCCGCCCGGCTGCAGGAGATCGTCGACCGTTGCCGGCAGGAGGCCGCCACCAAAGGGAATGTCTTCTTCGCGGTGATGGAGCTCAGCAGCAATGCGCCCAACCCCGTTTTCCAGGAGTTGACGCAGCTGCACGCCGATCCGGATCTGTTCAGCTACGGCATTTCCGACAATCCGGACGGCATCAGTTTCTATCCGGTGGGCGCCACGACCGGCGTGCTCGTGACCGGCAAGCCGTCCAACACCGATCTGCCGCCGCCCTTCAACCAGGTGCCGGGCGTCGGCGCGGGGCACCAGATCCACCACAAATTCGTGGTGTGCGGCTTCGGCGGCGCCGATCCGATCGTCTTTTGCGGATCATCCAATCTCGCGCTGGCGGGCGAGCAGGTGAATGGCGACAATCTGCTGTGCATCCGCGATGCCGATATCGCCACCGCCTTCACGATCGAGGCGCTGTTGCTGATCGATCATTTCAACTTCCTCGATTCGATGGCCAAGGGGCCGAAGGGCGCGGGACAAGCCGCGCACAAGACGCCACCGCCGGCCGACAAGCGCGCCGCGGCGGCGAAGGCGGGCTGGCATCTCGGCACCACCGATGCCTGGGCGGCGAAATATTTCGACCCCAACGACCTCCACTGCCGCGACCGCGCGATGTTCGCCTGACAATGGGCAATCTGTCCGATGGGCCGAGGATGTTCAGCCCGGTGCGCGCCTGATAAGCTGCGGCCGGCGGCAATTTCGCGGGAGGGCTCCGTGGCTTATCGGTTGACCATCAACGGCACGACGCGCGAGGTCGACGCGCCGGAGAATATGCCGCTTCTGTGGGTGCTGCGTCAGGAACTGGGGCTGGTCGGCACCAAGTTCGGCTGCGGCGCGGGCCTGTGCGGCGCGTGTACCGTCCATGTCGACGGCAAGGCGCGGCGATCCTGCCAGATCCCGGTCGGCACGATCGGCGCGCAGAAGATCACGACGATCGAACAGATCGGTGCGACCGAGACGGGCGCCAAGCTGCAGGCGGCCTGGCTGCAGGTCGACGTGATGCAATGCGGCTATTGCCAGGCGGGGCAGATCATGTCCGCGACCGCCTTGCTCAATACGACGCCACAGCCGACGACTGCGCAAATCCAGCAGGCGATGGCGGGCAATATCTGCCGCTGCGCCTGTTACCATCGCATCGAGGAGGCGATCCACATCGCCGCCGGCTCCAAGGAGACGCACGATGCGGCATGAGGCGAAGCGCCTGGGGCTCGACCGGCGGACCCTGCTCAAGGCCTCCTTCCTCGCCGGCGGGGGGCTGATGCTCGAGGCGACGATCCCCTTCGAAGCGGATGCGGCGGTGAGCGGTGTCGCGGGCGCGGGTGATGCGCGCCTGTCCGCCTTCGTCGCGATCGCGCCCGACAATCGCATCACGATCGTCGCCAAGAATCCGGAGGTCGGGCAGGGCATCAAGACGATGCTGCCGATGCTGGTGGCCGAGGAGCTGGATGCCGACTGGGACCATGTCGTCATCACGCAGGCCGACGCCGATGCCGCGCTCTATGGCGCGCAATTTGCGGGCGGATCGCTGTCGACGCCGATGAACTGGATGCCGATGCGGCAGACGGGCGCGGCCGCGCGCGCGATGCTGATCCAGGCGGCGGCGGCGAAGTGGGGGGTGGACCCGGCGCGGTTGCGCACCGAGAAGAGCCGCGTCATCGATCCGCAGACCAAGCGTATGCTGACTTATGGGGAGGTTGCGTCCGACGCCGCCAGGCTGGCGCCGCCGGACCCCAAGACGCTTACCCTTAAATCGCCCGACACATTCACGATCATCGGCAAGCCGACGGTTGGTGTCGACAGCCATCGGATCGTCAGGGGCGAGCCGATCTACGGCATCGATACGAAGCTGCCGGGCATGCTCTATGCCGCCTATGAAACCGCGCCCGCCTTTGGCGGCCGGCTCAGGAATGCCGATATCGAGGCGGCCAAGGCCGCGTCAGGCGTGCGCCACGTCATCCCCATGACGGGCGACGGCGATTATGATAGCGGCCTCGCCGACGGCGTGGCGGTGATCGCCAGCAATTGGTGGCTCGCCAACCAGGCGCGCAGCAAGCTGAAGCTGGATTGGGACCTCTCCGCCGCCAAGGGGCATAGCAGCGCCGCTTACCAGGCCAAGGCCGAGGCGCTTTTGGCCGGGGCCGACAAGGGCACCGACATACGCCGCAACGGCAACCCCGCGGCGAAGATGTCGGCTGCCGCCAAGACGGTCGCGGCGCATTATTCCTATCCGTTCATCGCGCATGCGCCGATGGAACCGCAAAACTGCACGGCTCTGTTCAAGGACGGGGCCATGGAGATCTGGGCGCCGAGCCAGACGCCCGGCGACGGCAAGAGTGCGGTGGCGAAGCTGCTCGGACTGCCCGAGGCCAAGGTGACCGTCCATGTCACCCGCATGGGGGGAGGCTTCGGCCGACGGCTGTTGAACGATTATATGATCCAGGCAGCGGCCATCGCGAAAAGAGTCCCCGGCACGCCGATCCAGCTCATCTGGAGCCGCGAGGACGATATGAAGCGTGATTATTATCGGCCCGCCGGGTGGCATGCATTCGAGGCGGGATTGAGCGCCGACGGCAAGCTGATCGCCTTCCAGGATCATTTCGTCACCTTCGGCGACGGCAAGAGCGTGACGCGCGCGGGCGATCTCGGCGCGAACCATGTGCCGGCGGGGCTGATCGATGATCTTGCGCTGACCCGGTCGATGATGCCGACCGTGGTCAATACCGGCTGGCTGCGCGCGCCCTCATCGAACGCTCTGTCCTTCGCTTTCCAATCCTTCCTCGACGAAGTGGCGGAAGCGGGCGGGACCGACCTGCCCGCCTTGATGCTGGCCTTGCTAGGCGAGCGGCGCGTGATCACGCCGCCGGGCGAGCGGCCAACCCCGTTCGATACGGGCCGGGCGCGCGACGTGATCGAGAAGGTCGTGGCCATGTCCGGCTGGCAGAACCGGCCGAAGCTGGCGGGACGCGGCCTGGGCTTCGCCTTCTACTTCAGCCACAATGGCTATTTCGCCGAGGTGGCGGACGTGAGCGTCACCAAGCCGAGCAAGATCCAGGTCCATAAGGTCTGGGTGGCGGGCGATGTCGGCAGCCAGATCATCAACCCGATGGGGGCGGAGAATCAGGTGCGCGGGGCCGTGATCGACGGCATCGCGCAGGCGATCGCCGGGCAGGCGATCGAATTCGTCGACGGCGCGGCTCAGCAGAGCAACTTCCACAATTTCCCGCTCGCGCGCATGCCGGTGACGCCGGAGATCGACATTGCCTGGGTGCGCAGCGACCACCCGCCGACCGGGCTCGGCGAGCCTGCGCTCCCGCCCGTCATACCGGCCGTGGCGAATGCGGTCTATGTGGCGACGGGTCAGCGGCTGAGATCGCTGCCGTTGAAGCTGACTTTGACCTGAAACCATCCGCCTGGCTTGGTCAGGCGGGCTACTGTGAGATTGGGTTCGTTCCAGGCTGGAGGGGCGAGACGCGACCGTTCCAGACGAACGTGCCGTGAACGCCGGGCGGGAGGATGATTCGGCCGGTCAGGCCGCTGCCCCCGCGTCGCCGAAAGTCGACCATGATCTCGCCCGCAGGCGTCGGCATGGTGCCGCTGGCCCGCTTCAGCTCGCCGAGCGCGGGCGCGATCGTCACAGAGCGGAAGCCGGGCTCCGCGGGGCGGATACCGAGTAATGTCGCCAGCAGATGATAGTTCGGGTGGGCGCTCCAGGCATGCGAGTCCGAGCGGCTCGGCTCGGGCTCTTCCAGCGTGGTGGTCAGGCCCAGGCGGAGCATGTCGCGCCAGGGTTGCAATTGGTGGAGATAAAGATCCGCAAGGCCGGCATCGTGCAGGGCCTCGTCCACGTAAAATCGGAAATAATAGCTCGCTTGCGTGATGCCTTTCTCGTCCAGCATGCGCTGCGCGACGGCGCGCGGATCAGAGGCGGCGCCGGACAATATGGCGAGCGCGTTGGTCTGCTGGCTGAATTGGCGCTTTTCCGGCGTGTCGGCGAACAGGCCGCGGGTCGCGTCCCAGGATTGCGCGCGCACGGCGGCGTTGATCCGATCGGCGAGCGCCAGATCGCGCTGCGCCTCGGCGGCGCTGCCGAGGCCGCGTTCCAGATCGGCCGCCAGGCGAAGGACATAGGCAAGTTGCAGGCTGATCGCGGTCGAATGCCCGTCCTCCGCTCCGGGCGGCACGCCGCGCGCATAGGTCCAGTCCATGAAGTTCCACCAGCGCATCGGCCCGAGCGGGCCGGTCGCATCGAGCTGCCGTTCGTACCAGGCGATCACGGTGCGGATGCCGGGCAGGAAACGACGGGCGAAATCCGCATCGCCCCGGTGCAGCCAATGGTCATGCACCATCGCCGCCCACCACAGCGAGAAAGGCGGGATGAATTGGGGCAGCGACGACGGATAGCGGCTGGCGGTCAGCCCGTCGGCAATGCGCGACTGGTCGAATTGTTCGATCGTGTTGCGCATCAGCCGATCGTCACCGGTATCGTAGAGCGAGATCAGCGCTTCGATCCGGCTGTCGCCGACATATTGAAACTGCTCGTAATAAGGCGTGTCCCAAAAGGTCTCGAACGCGCTCAGGCGAAAGACGCGCCAGTCGATCTTCCAGATGTCACCGATCCACGGCTGGTCGCTGTCGAAGCTGGCGCGCTGCTGGAACGGATAAGCGGTGAAGACGGCGTGAATGTCGTCGAGGCGCAGCGGTTCGTTGGCGGTCTGGATGTCGATCTGCACGTAGCGCCAGGTGCGCAGCCACAGGGACTGGAATCGCCGCGCCTTGCCGCCGTCGAAGCTGATCCGATCCTTCAGGCCTCTGATCGTCTTGCCGGCAATGTCGTCGCGATTCCCCTTGTGGTTCTGCGCATCGTACAGCCCCTCGGCATAGGTCAGCGTCGCGGTTCCGCCGCGCCCGCCGCTCGCGACCAGTATCGGATAACCCATCGTCAATTCGCGCTGGTCGAGCAGGAGAGACACCTTGCTGTTCGCCGGAATCGTCAGCGCGGTCTTGCCAGTCAGAAAGGCCTTGGGGACCGCAATGCCCTCGGACCGCCGCACCTCGGCGAACCGGATCGGCCGCTCTTCCGGCGACGGGATGGCGCGCGGGACCAATTGCCATTCCGCCGCCTCGCCATAAGGGCTCGCGCCCGCCGGAAGTGCGCCTCCGCTGATCGCGACTGCGTCGCGCCAGCCGCTATCGTCGTAACCGGGCTGTTCCCAACCCCAGGGATGAAGGCTTGCGTCAAAGGTTTCGCCGGGGGACGCGGCATAATAGCCCGGTACGTCGCCTTGCGCCGAAGCAAAGCCGTAGGCCTTGTCCCAATAGACCTTCCATGACGGGCCGCTATCGACTGCGGCTTCCGCGGGGCTCTCGGACTGCATCAGAAACCCCGTCCGCCGGCTGATCTGCGCGCCGGGGCGAAGCTCGCCCCAGTTCCACACCGTGGCGGCGAGCACATTGCGGCCTGCCTGGAGATAGGGCGCCAGGTCCACCGCCTCATAGCGCCAGTGCAGCAGGTCGCCGCGCGCCGGGCCGACCGCGACGGATGTGCCATTGACGAACAGGCGATAGCGGTTGTCGGCGGATATGCGGACGATGAAGCTCCGCGGCCTGTCCGCGAGATTGATGATCTTTCGGAAATGGAAGACGCCTGCCTCGTGCGGTGGGGCATCGGGGTCGGCGATCCACCTCGCGGGCCAGGGCTTTCGCGGCGCTTGAGCGAACAAGGGCGAAAGCGTGCAACCCATCAGCAGGCAGGCCGCGATACCGCGAAGGACGCCTCCGATCTTTGCCATATGTGCTCCCAGCGGCGAGTTCGAAAAGACGGGCAGGATTAGGGCCGGATCGACTCTAGAGGAAGCGGTCCGCGCTTCTGCTATGGCGTGACAGGGAAATCGCCGGCAGCGGCGGTTTCCCGATCAACGGACGGGCCGATCGTTCGGGTAACCCTTGCAGTCTGCGGTGAAAAGGATGGTGGACGCACTAGGGCTCGAACCTAGGACCCGCTGATTAAGAGTCAGCTGCTCTACCAACTGAGCTATGCGTCCATGCCTGTCCGGCTGGAGCGGCGGTGCCGCTTTGGAGGCGCGCCCCTAGCAAGGCATATCGCCCTTGTAAACAGCCGATGACAAAGGTTCGGATCTAGCGCCTCGGCCCACGGTTGTGGCGCTGGATCGCCATCAGCAGCCCAAGGCAGATCATCACGGTCATCATCGCGGATCCGCCGAAGGAGACGAGGGGCAATGGAATGCCGACCACGGGCGCAAGGCCCATCACCATCAGCAGGTTGATCGCGACATAGAAGAAGATGGTCGCGGTCAGCCCGGCGCTCAGGATACGGCCGAATCGCGTGCGCGCATTCACCGCCACGCGCATCCCCCAGCCGATCACGAAGCTGTAGGCCAGGATGATCCCCAGGCCGCCCACCAGCCCCCATTCCTCGGCCATGGTCGCGAAGACGAAATCGGTATGGCCTTCGGGCAGATAATCGAGATGGCTCTGCGTCCCCCGCAGGAAGCCCTTGCCGGCGATGCCGCCCGATCCGATCGCGATCTTGGACTGGATGATATGATAGCCGTTGCCGAGCGGATCGCTTTCCGGATTGAGGAAGATCTCGATCCGCTTGCGCTGATAATCGTGCATCTTGTGGAGCGCGATCGGGGTGAGCGCGACTCCCGCCGCGACCGCGCCCAGGAACCAGCGCTTGGGCACGCCCGACAGCACCATCGCCGTCACGCCTCCGAACGCGATCATCAAGGCGGTGCCGAGATCGGGCTGGACCAGCACCAGCAGGAAGGGCACCCCCATCAGCAAAGCCGCCGGCCAGACCGCGGAGAAACGGCGTATCTCGCCTGCGGGGAGCATGTCGTAGAAACGCGCGAGGGCCAGCACGATCGCGGGCTTCATCAGTTCGGACGGTTGCAGCGTGAACACTTTGAGGTTGAGCCAGCGCCGGCTGCCGCCGCCGACCGCGCCCAAAGCCTCGACGCCGACCAGCAGCACGACGATGATGATGTAGGTCGGCCAGGCAATGTCCTTGAGCTGGCGCTCGTCCAGCCGCGACAGGATCATCGCGCCGATCAGGAACACGACATAGCGTATCCCCTGCGGCAGCGCCCAGGGCATCATCCGCCCGCCCGCCGCCGAATAGAGCACGACCAGCCCGAACCCGGTGATCGCGCTGACCACCAGGATCAGGCCCCAGGGCATGCGCGCGAGCGGCGCGGGGACGAGGCTGTCGCCGCTCAATCCGCCTGATCCTGGTCGGCCGCTTCCTGCGGCGTGTCGGGCGCGGGCGTGAGCGCCTGGCCGGCCTGTGCCGCCTGCCAGCGCGCGGTCTCGGCCGCCATGCGCGCGGCAATGTCGCCGCCCCATTTCTCTTCGAAGGCGGCGAGCGTGGTCATCGCTTTGTCGGGCGCGAACAGGAAGGTCATGACGTCGCGGGCGACCTGCGCCGCCGCGGCGCCGTGGCCGCCATGCTCCAGCGTGACGCCGATCGCATATCTGGGCTGCTCGACCGGTGCGAAGCCGATGAAATGACCATGGTCGCGCAATTTCCACGCGCCCGCCTCGCCCAGGGCCTTGGCGCGCCCCGCCGCGCGATCGGCCGCGCTGATGCGGCGCACCTGTGCGCTGCCGGTCTTGCCTGCCATCTCGACGCCGGGAACGGGCAGTTTCGACGCGCCGGCCGTACCCGCGCCGCCGGTGTTGATCACGTCGCGCATGCCGCCATGGACCACGGCCAATTGCTCGGCGGTCAGGTTGAGCGGGCCGCCCTGCGGGCCGTAGCGCTTGTTGCCGATCAGGCGGGGTGCAAGCGCCTTGCCGCTTGCGATCCGCGCCGCCATCACCCCCAGCTGGAGCGGGTTCACCAGCACATAGCCCTGGCCGATCGAGGCATTGATCGTGTCGGCGGTGGTCCAGGCCTTCTTGTATTTGCGCAGCTTCCAGGCGCTGTCGGGAAAGGTGCCGTAACGCTGGAGCACCGCGGGCAGATCGAACTTCTCGCCCAGGCCCAGCTCGTGCGCCATGCCGGACACCTTGTCGATGCCGATGCGGCGGACCATCGTGTAGAAGTAGACGTCACAGCTTTGCTGGATCGCACGATGCATGTTGATCGGCCCGTGGCCGTGCGGGCGCCAGCAGTGGAAGGTGGCATTGCCGAGCCGGAAAAAGCCGGGGCAATTGACCGTCTCGTCCGGATCCACCCCCCAGCGTAGCAAGGCGAGTGAGTTCATCGGCTTGACGGTCGAGCCCGGCGGATAGAGGCCGAGCAGCACCTTGTTCATCAGCGGCAGATGATCGTCGGACGACAGCATCGCCCATTCCGACTTGCTGATCCCGTCGCTGAACCGGTTCGGGTCGTATGACGGCATCGAGCACATGGCCAGCAGCCCCCCCGTCTCGCAGTCGATCACCGACAGCGAGCCGCTGTTCGGGCCGAGCCGGCGGGCGGCATATTCCTGCAAGGGCGCATCGATGGTGAGGCGTAGCGTGCGGCCCATCTCTTCAGGCTTGGTGGTCAGCTCCTGCACCAGCCGGCCATGCGCGGTGACCTCGGTCCTCTTGGCTCCTGGTTTGCCGCGCAGCCAGGGCTCCATCACCTTTTCCAGCCCCTCCTTGCCGACCTTGAAACCGGGGGTGATGTAGAGCGGGTCGCGCGTCTTCTGATAATCGTCGGCGGACGGCGTGCCGACATAGCCGCACAAATGCCCGACCGCGGCACCGGCGGGGTAGGATCGGGAAAAGCCGCTGCTCGGCGCGACGCCCGGCAGGTCCGCCTGGCGCAACGAAATGGCGGCGAAGCGCTCATAATCGAGCCCCTCGATCACCGGCACCGGCTGATAGCCGGGCGACTTGTCGAGCGCGTCCTTGATCCGGTCCACGTCCTCGCTCGTCAGGTCGAGAATGTGGCGCAGCTCGTCGATCGCGCGGTCGGGGTCCTGCAGCCGGTCGGGGATCAGGTCGACGCGGAAGCTGGTCTTGTTGACCGCGATCGGCTTGCCGTTGCGATCGACGATCCAGCCCCGCCGGGGCGGGATGATCTGGCTTTGGACGCGATTGGATTCGGCGAGCTTGTCATATTTGTCGTGCTGGCCGACCGCGATCCAGACCATCCGCCCCGCCAGCAAGGCCGCGACCCCCGCCTGGGCCGCGCCGAGCACGATCGCGCGGCGGGTGAAGCTGTAGGCCAGCGACTGCTCGGTGACGATCCGCCGCGAACGGTCGGACGATTTCATTTCGCCAGCCGCCAGCGATCGAGCAGCGCGCACAGTCGCGCGACCGGGGGGAAGAAGAGGAGGGCCAGGATCGTCGGCGGGATCATCGGCCAGAGCGCGCCGCCGCCGCCGGCCACGAATGCGCCGAATGCCCATTGGCCAAGCGCGCAGAACAGGATCGCGCCGCACGCAATCCACCAGTCGAGCAGGTAATCGCGCCACATCGGCCGCGCGTCGACCAGGTCCAGCCCCAAGAAAGTGATCGTCCACAATGTCATCGACGTGCCCGGTGCGCTGCCGGTGATCAGATCGTCCGCCAAGCCCAGCGGCAGCGCGATCCAGGCACCCCACATTTCGGGCCGCAACAGCCGCCAGGCGAGCGCCATCAGCAGGCCGAAGGGCGGCAAGATCGGCGCGGTCGAGACGAAGGGCAGCAGGGTGAGGCAGGAGCCGAGCAGGGTCGATGCGACCGGCAGCGCCTGCAATCGCAGCGGCGAGGGGCGCCCGAACTGACCGGATTGGGTGATCGCCATCAGTGCTTGCGCCCCGCAGGTGGCGCGACCGGCGGCGGCACGGGCGCCTGCGGCAGCACGAGTGCGAAATCGAGCCTGGCCGGCGCCGCGAGCGGCAAAGCGGTCGCGATCTCGCCGCTGGTCGTAGTCACCACCGCGACCGGCACATCGGGCGGATAGACGCCGCCGACACCCGAGGTCACCAGCAGGTCGCCACGGCGGAAGCCCGGTCCGCCGACGATGGTCGAATGGATTTCGAGCGTGCCCTCGCCGCGCCCCTCGCCGATCGCGGGCTCGCCGGTGCGGACCACACGCAGCGGCACCGCGCTGCCGCCGTCGGTGAGCAGGACGATGCGCGAGGCATGCGATCCGACCTCGGCGATGCGCCCGACCAGGCCATCGGCGGCGCGCACCGGTTGGCCGGTCGCGATACCGTCGGCTCTGCCCGCCGCCAGGGTGGCGAAGCGGCGCGGGCCGGTCAGGTCGGATCCGACGATGCGCGCAGCCAGGATCGGCCGCGCCTGATCCCCGACCAGCCTGAGCGTGCGCTTGAGCCGTGCATTTTCGAACGCGAGCACGCGCGCCTCGATCAGCCCGCGATGCGCCTCGGCCAGTTCGTCGCGCAGCCGCCGGTTCTCGCTCGCCGCGTTGAAATAGTCACCGATATCGCCCGCCAGCGATCCGCCGCCGCGCACGATCGGGCGCGTCACCGTGCTGAACGGCGTGGTCATGTCGAGCGCGAGGCCACGTATGCCCTGGAACGCGACCGGATCGAAGCGCGCGATCAGGACGAGCCCGATCCCGACGATGACGCCGATCCCCGCAGCGACATAGCCGATGAACAGCCCGTATTGGATGCGCCGCGAAAAGCCGCGGTCGCGATGACGCGGCGGTGCCATGGCGCCGCCTCCTTTCCGCTTTTACGCCGTGTGCAGCACGCCGCGGAACATC
>Ga0207698_10001114_pt1 | contig 15642 bp, 20 predicted proteins | sample KBSCornC22_FD_184298 | JGI IMG/M metagenome (GOLD analysis project Ga0207698, IMG submission 184298) | Corn rhizosphere microbial communities from Kellogg Biological Station, Michigan, USA - KBS Corn C2-2 (SPAdes) (version 2) | ecosystem: Host-associated > Plants > Roots > Rhizosphere > Soil ...
CCTTCTCCTTCGCGGTCTTCAGATCAATCTCACCGGAGCGCAGAGCTTCGAGCAGATCGGGGTCCGTGAGGATTCCCTTCATGCGGGAATACTGGGACTCAGCCGAAGACTTCTCGATGCCGCGTGCTTCCATCATGGACGCGACGACTTCGTTCTTGGTCAGCTGCTCGGACTGGCAGATCTCCGCCACCTTGACGAGGTAGCTTTGAGTCTCCAGCTTGGAGGATTCGTACGCCTTGAACGCTGCGACCAACCGTGGGTTGGCAGTGACGTTCGCGGATGCTTCAGCTTTCGCCGTCGCTTTGCTGCCGGACTTCTTAGCGGGGACTTCCTTATCTTTATTTTTGGCCATACTATGTTACGTGGTTTGTGGTTTTGATTTCGGTGAGTTCTCCACCGACAGAGATTAGCATACACTATGTGTAAGAGTTTGTCAAATCTTCTTCTCGATTTTGTAATGAGCACGCAGCCAACCTGCTAACTCAAACCATTCAGTTGCCGTTGGAATGTTGCAGATGTCCATCCTATCGGCAGCATCTTCGAGTTCCTTTGCAAAGTCATAACATTCCTGATGGATGGTAGCTTCAACTTCTGTGTTGTGCTCCTTTCCATCCGTGGTCATGTACTTGTTGATCTTCTTAATCTTGGGATTGCTTTGGGACATACCAGTATATCTTGTTTGTTTTGCACTTGGTGCAAACCTGATGTCCAGTCACGTTGGACAGCACGCTTGCGAGGATTGATGGACGACGGAGGTACGAATCGGGGACGAGATGTTTAGATGCAATGAAGATCCGATGCTTGCGGATGTTCTCGATTGCCTGTGAGCGGAAGGTGATTGATGTCTTGGCATAGCCAGCTTGCACCACCAGATAACTCCCCCTCAGGAAACTTTGCACGATTGGGTAAGGGTTACGTTGCATGATCGTCCGTGAGAACATAGCAGGCACCGTATGGTAACTCTCTGGTAACATGGACGTATGAATCCTGACGATGGCTTCACTATCTTCCTTGTCGTATGCCTCTTGCAGTAAGGCTAACACAAAGACTTGGAGTGTGACACCGGGCTTCATTCCATGTTCAACCGCGGTTTTGAATAGTTCCTCTGAGTTCTTGATAGTTTGTTTCATTTGCAATGGGTGCAAGATTGTGATATAGTTGTTGACAGCATGAAAAACAAACAGTCAGTTTCACAGCAGTTGAAGAAGGCGGGTATTAAAGGTGGCATTGCGATTAGAAGGGGAGAGTGGGCAGGTGAGAGTAGACCCAAACATGTTCCCGGTGCTGATAAGGTTCGGCCCAAGGGTAAAGCTCCCCTAACCTTGCCAAAGGAGACGCTCGTAATGATGGCCAAAGACAAGTCCAGTGGAATGAGTGACAAGGAAATCTCCAAGAAGTATGCGGTATCCACCAGTTATATTCAGGCATCATTGAAAACGTTGTTCCTTACAACCAAAGTTGGAAAGGAGATTTTGAAAGGCGTGTTGTTAGACAACGCAGTTGCTTGCGGTATGCGAGTACGTGAGACGGTTGATGAGTTGCAACCAATGCAAGCTGCGATTGCAACTGGCATCATGACTCAGCGTTTGATTGATCTTGATAAGCACACTTCCAACCAGCCACCCGATATGGATTTGAATGAACTGGCTGAAGTGGGTAAGTTTCTCCGTGAGATACGGACAGAGGTTATGCCGTTGACCGATGCGGATGCACCGATCATCGATATCAGTGGGAATCATCCAGAGGATTAGGCATTCCCTTCTTCCTCCAGTATTCATTCAGCTGCTTCACGTAGAGCGTCATCAATGGCGTGAGCAGCTTGTGTGTCTCGATGATAAGAGGGAATATCTTTTGCATTGTGTGCAAAATCTTCGCATCGGGATCTTCCTCGACCATCTTCTTAAGGAATGTGCCTGCCGCATCGAATGCCGCGGGCTTGAACTGACAGATCTCAATAGCACCTGCGAACATCTGGTTCAGCATCGAGTAGTCGCGAATCAGATCGCGCATTCTCTTCAGAGCGGGGGACAATTCTTTATCCGCTAGGTCTACGAGTTGAGATGACATCTCATTGATCTCATCCTCGCTTAGACAATACTCTTCCTTGAGTATCTTTAGGATGGCGCGTGGGTCCGTGTGCGCATCCTTCTCGAACTCTCGGCGCATGAACGCCATCGCTTGTGTAATGTTCTCCTGATTCATTGTGCTGTAGATATATGGTAAACGTTATGATCGAGTCGCTTTACTTTGATTGTGTTGTAGAGTAGCCATGCTCCGAGGGTTGGGTCCTGCCGGAGTTGGTCTATCTGGATTTGGATCCAGAAGTCCCGAGCTAGCTTAGTCTTTTCTTCGTCCCTTAAAGTTCGGGCAGCGGGGTTTTTCTTTCTTGCCATGGGGTTGATGGGTGTAACTCACTCGGGCACCGAGCCACTCTTCTTGGTGATCCCAAATTTCTTTGCGAAGCTCCGCGGTGAAACCGATCCCAAGATCAAACAACACCCGAGTGTCCTCATCTCGGCAGACGAGAGCCCCAAGCGTTTTCCCTCCTCTCTTATTTGCTTTATGGCTTGAGCGTTTTGCGTAGCCCAATCGAGAAGTTTCGCTGGGGTTATCATTAATTTGAAGTTCCTTGAACCCGACGACGATCGCTTCTTTTTCTTCATAGAGTTTCATCTTCAGCACATTCTCTTCTGTAAACGTGCAACGTGAGGTGGATTTGTAGTACCCATCTGCATCACGAACAATGAGTCCTTCCTTGCCGCGGAGGATGGCATCTTCGAATGCGTCCCGCAGTTCTGAAGGGGAGTTGATTCGTTTAGGATATAGCACCTTGATATTTTTAGGACCATACATTGCTACTCTTGCGACTGCTTTGCGGATGCGCCGCAGATAGCCTTGATCTTGTTTGTCCGGCATGTGATCGAACACATGGTACTCGAACTCCCTTGGCATGGGATACTGAGTCATCACCCATGATTGAATCTGATGGAAGGTCATGTCCGGAATCACAATCTCCCCATCCAATCCAGCTAGGCCATGATCGGCAGCCCAGTTGTAGATGTGAATGTTCGGTAACGGTTTGAGTGATCGACTGAACGCAGTGCATCCAGTTGGATTGTGATTTGCACTCACTGCAAGAAGGCAACGTATACCATCTTCCTTATCCGTTACCCACTTGGGATAGCTGATCCGCGTCGCCAGTTTCTTGGTGAGATTGCGACTGGCCGCAAGCATTGGATTACGAAGGATCATTTGAGATTCAAGTGCATCCTCGGGTTGCCATCGCGATTGAATGCAGTCTCAATCATGACGGCCCAACGTGCGAGGTCCGTTTCGGTTGCGTTGTTGGTGGCAACAGCCTTCACCTCGAAGGTTGCTTGCTTCCTGATTTGATTTTCCGAGGGAGTAGTAGCTACCTCGATGACCAGCATTTGAAATTTATGGTATTTCATACGATACGCTTTCCATATTTCTTGGCTAGGGTTTCCAATTGTGCCATCTCTTGCTTGCGAATCTTGGATGGCACCTGATGCCGTAACCATTCATCACAGGAATCAAACACTTTGAGTTCTTCTTTACTCACATCATACTTCCCTCCGTCATTAGGGGGACAACCCTGAACTCCGTATTGTCTATAGAATTCAGGGGTATTAACGATTCGTTTTGCTTCCGCTTCTGTTTCCGTATAGCAAATTGGGATCATGGGTCCACGTCCTTCCGTGGTATCACGATTCGCTAGACAAGCATATAAGACGATGGTTTTCATTTGCGGATCTTGGTCTTGGGTAGCTTGGCTGGAGTGGATACCTTGGCTGGGCTGTTCTCTGGCACCTGTGCCAGTGTAGTCATTTTGTTTGAGCGGAAGACTGTGTACTTAAGATTCTTCCGATCGGGATGTTCATACACGTATGCCACCTCATACATGTCATTGCGATTCTGTGTGGGTCCACGCTTGCCCACCACATTGGCAACGAGTGATCTCGTTGTGAACTCAGTCCAGTAATACCCAGCGCGGGGCATTGCTGCGACGAGAGATTGATGACGCTTGGTGCCAAGAGCTTTGGCTACCGCTTCTGGTGCAGAGTTACCTACACCTGTGTCACCCGAGGGAAATACGACTTTGTATAATTGACCGTCCATAAGTTTTGCAATCAGCGCAAAATGTCTTCGAGTCCATCGATGACAAGATGCAGTTCTTTATAGTTTACGTTGACGTGATACTCGGAGTCCGAGTCTTGCATGAGGAGCTTGAGTTGATCCGCGGCAGTGAGCACACGGGCAGGTTTATCTGAGGTGATGAACCATCCGCGGTTCTCAGACTGACAGATGATCTTGTTATCGAGGAAGAAAGCCTTCAATGCTTTCTGAGTCCACCACTCCCCCTTCAGTTTAACCTTCTTCATCTTCGGCATGATGCCGACGATCCTGTCTTCGGACTTCTGCCGGAAGAACTGATCCTTTGGCCGTGCGATGGGAGTTTCCTTGCCGGTCTTGTGATCGACCGAGAAGTGTTCCACCTTCATCCTCGGTTTCTTCTCCGGAGGTGGAGGAGTGGCTGGTTTCCCATTGGCATAGCGCATCTCCTCGCTTGATGCTGCTGGGAATTGATAGCCGAGTCTACGCTTCGCCTGCTGGCAGAGTTTGACTAGCTTGCTGGTTTTCTTTTTGTGCTTGCTCATGGAGTAGGAATTGTGAACGGGTTTCGATTTGCATTAATAGGACTCTAGCTTTTGGCCAATCTTGATTGTCGATGGCATAGGAAAATTGGATGCCGTACCGTTGAAGATAAAAGTCTTCAGGGGCGCCTCTGTTGATGCGGGGGATTGCATCACACAGATTGCCACAGGCACACGTTACCCATTCACCTGCTGCTTTACCTAATTCCCTTTGGCGCTTGTTCCCATCTGAAGTGAAAATATCAGGTGGTGGATTGGACAGCACCTGATGCCAGTTGATCTTTTCCATTTTGCACTTACTGCAAGATGCCTTCGCTGCGACGATTGCCGGCGAGACGCTGGCGTGCCATCCTCATTTCATGCTGATGCTTCCGATTGTCAGGATGATACGTGCTCATCACATGTTTCCACAGAATTGAATGTGGATCACTCGCCACCACTCGCCTGAGTGGACGGGGCGCATGATCTGGTGAGGGAACCACGGGCTTGGGGAAGTGGTTGCGATGGAAGACTAGCACCGGAAGTTTGACGGGTTCGTAGCTGATTGAGACTGCGCCCTTGGCATCGGTGCTGATGATTGCCACATCATCTTTCTTTTTTGCGGTGCGAAGATGAAAGGTTTGAATGGCGTTGTTTTTTGCTGTGTTCAGTGTGTACATAATGGTAGGTAGTTATGGTTGCGTTTAGGTCTAGGTTTATCTGTCGGTTCTTCTGTTGCATGTAGAGTAGGATTGCCATCCCCATGCTAAAGGATGGTTCCGTGTCGTGCTCACATACTGGACAAGTCCAGCGGTGAATTTGGGAGGGGGAAACCCCCAGTGCTTCTGACATCCGGATGGCAGTCCCTGAGCCATGGAAGGCTAGGAACCCACGCATCTGTTGCTGAAGTGTAAACCATGCTGTGCTCCTGTAGAGAAGCCGCTTGGCTGTAATGGTTGCTCGGGTGAGCTTCTGAGGTTTGCCCGCCTTGGTTACTTTTGCGTCGATTGCAAAACCCTTATGCTTTTTCCTTCTCGATGATCTTGCTTCCTTCACGGATGTAGCGTTGAAGTTTCCTCAGGAATGACTCAATCTCCCGAGTGTCTCCGTTCTTCTTCAAGACTTCCGCAGCGATGTCGCGAATGTCCATGGAATCATATCCAGTCTTTCGCATGGCCAGCCTGATATCCTCAAAGGCCAGTTCAGCTTGTCGATCAGCGACGAACAATTTCTTGATCGCTCTGGCGACGAAGTTCTGGTAGTTCACTTCCGGTTTAGGGGTAATCTTGGGAGCGGGTTGGATCTTGAGCCCTTGCTCCTCGATCTTTTCCACGGCACGAGTTTTCTTCAACTCTTGGAGGATGGTTAGGATGATGGCTGGGATATCATCCGTGGTAAGTAACTGATTCGATTTCTTTTGGTGTATAGGCATGGTTGCTGATTAGGGAAGCAGAGTTTCTTGTTGGGCTGCTCCCCTGACAGCAACCGAGCTTGTCTAAGGCTCGGCTACGTCATAGAGATTTCTCGTTCTCGTGAAGTCTCGGCTGCTCATACATCACCTTGCTCTGAGGGGAGGAAGGGATTTGCATGGTAGTTTTGCAGTGAGTGCAAGAGTGCCATCTGACTTCGGGACGCTTTCAATGGTTAGTGGGGTAAGCCGTAATCCCTGTTTCGTGTTTGCTTCAACAGGTCCTCTGCGTTTCCTTCCCGCCTTCCATTTAAGATGTAAAAGAACTATCTACTATAATAGCAGATTCCCTGTGTTTGTCAAGCACTGAATTGAAGGTAGAGACAGGGATCTCCCCTTCAGTGCATGTCGCCTATGGGTCTTCGTGAAGTGTGGGTGAGGGTTTCACTTCAATCCAGAAGCGTTGGAGATCCGCGGCTGAGTAATCTTCGATGTCCCCTCCATGAATCAAAAGAAATCGTCCTTCTTCCTGAGTTACGATTTGACAGATTGCTCGCGTCTTGCGATTGCGGAAGATCTTCCCCACCATGGTAGCAGAGATTTCGGGAGGAACGATTGGTTCGTGAATGCGTAGATAGCAGAAGTTAATAATGTCTTCGATGTTATCGATAGCTTCCCAATTTTCCGGAGGTGTAGACCAATCATTAGATCCACAGATCTGGACTGAATCGTCATCCGCTTCTCCCCATGCTTTGATGGCAAGACCAGTGTGGATTAGTGCTTCTTGTTCGTTTTGTGCTTTCATTTGGTTTGGGTTTTGGCTTTGACTTTCAGTTCGAGGAGAGCGTGATAGAGATCGATGGTTGCTTGTGGCTTTTGGTTAGGGATCACCATGAGGTGAATGTCATTGAAGTCGAAACAGACTCGGACGTTGAGCAGAGTTGCGATGTGTGAAGCAGACTCGGCTGCTTCCTGAATGGTACACCCGTCTACACAGGTGAGATGGAAGTCGAATGCGAAGAGAGGCATTACTTTTGCTCCGATTGCAAAATGAAGTTGGCCCACTCTCCACGCAGATCGTGCATGGCATGGATCAGACGATCAAGCTTCTCGTGCATGTCCTGAGGGGAGGAGTAGGATGTATCTGACCACGGGCATGAGTTAATGAGGAGTTTGAACTTCTCGAAGTAGGAGCGAGGGATGTCGATGTCTTGGCTGTCCCCGTTTGCGCGTCGCATCTGGATACGCAGTGGACCGCGGACGAAAAACGCGAGCGAGACTTCATCATTCAGTGCGAAGATGATTGCTTGGCTGTCTAGTGGATTAGGATTAGGCATGGTTTATTCGGTTGCGATGTCGATTCCGCGGAGGATTGCATTGACGGTGGCAGTGTTCCAGCCATAGGACTTGGCATCTTGATGGACGTTTAGCGTGCGCTGATATGGGTCTTTGTTGTGGAGATCACGCAAGACGTTTGATACAGCGTTTGCTTTGGCCTTGGGATAGCGAGTAAGGATGCTATCGATTTCTTCAGTGGTTAGGTTTCGCATAATTAGAAACGGTGGACGGATTGACAGGTAGGGATGACACTCTCAGTGATGCGATCTTGCAACAGCTGCAAAATGTGAGACACGGTGAGATCACGGGCATCTCCCGGACGGTCACAGATGGGACGATTGACTGCGTAGATTCGCTGGAAGCATTCGATAACTGTATCACGCAGAACAGTTTCTGATTCTTTCAGAACCCTGTTGCGCTTGGAGATTGCAGCATCACGCTTCTCCCGTTCGGGATCGTGCATGATAGCGTCAGCGAGTTTCATATATTCGGATTGTTTCTTAGGCATGGTTAGTTTTAGTTCAGTGAGATTAGGGCACAGATGCCAAGCGAGTTGGCGGGGGCAAGCATGACTCCAACCTCCATGGGATGACCATAGAAGTTGAAGAGGAATGTGAAGGGATTGAAGTTGTAGTTTTGCATTCGGTGCAAGAGTTAGGGTTTGAGGTTGTAGGCGTATGTGGAGATACGGACTCTGATGCCTTGCGGGGGAATGGTTTTCTTCAGAGCACGATTAATGATATCGCATTGTGCCGCACGGTAGCGGTTATTGCTGGTGCCATCGACATCGCGTCGAAGATCGTTGAACCAATGCCAGAGTTGTCCCCTAGTCATCCGTTTCGAGTAAGTGGTAGTTTTCATGATAGGACTACAGTATAGCAGAGGACGGGGGCTTTGTCAATGATTGATTGGACTCGGAACTCGTTTGCATCGAGTGCAAATTAACGTAACTAAACTAAACATGTTTATAAACGTTTATAAAGATTAGCTTTATCTTTTTGTCTTGGGAGTGCTTAAGTTTTGCAAGGGTGTGCAAATTAACGAACGATAAAAGTTGCGCTTATATTTTCTGATACAAATTAATAAGTTTATTTTGTATTAAAACGTTTAGTTTCCGTTACAAAAAGGGTGATATAATAATAAGTAAAATCGGGCATTAGTTTTGTTTAGGGCATTTTGCATGTTTATGAATATGAGAATTTGCGATATTGCAGGTAAACAAATACTAAAGGTCTGGATATGGGGTTCTCTCGTTCGTTTTTGGTATTTATTTTAGTTACGTATACATAGCAGTACAAGGATAATGGATAATAAATAAAGGGGGGTGGGTACAGGGGCAAAGGGCATGTTTAGTTTCTGTGACTTTAGTCCTGTTACTGTAACAAATGTAAGGGCTTTGTTTATAAACGTTTATAAAGGTCACTTGTTTATATTTGTTACACATGATTAGGGAAGGACACATGTTAACATCAGATAGGCGCGAAGGCATAATTTTGCAGCGAGTGCAAAAGTTGAATTGATTGAGATTCATTGATGATCGCTGTCTGTGTGATATAGGATTTATCTGGGAGGTAAGAGTGGCTCGCGTGGGTGTGGATTCGTGGGAGTGATTAGGGCACAAAAAAGCCCCATAGACTTTCGCCTATGGGGCTTTGTGGGATTGTGGCTTAACCTCGCCAGAGAGGATTCCGCCTTACGCGGTTTACTTGGTCTGTAAGCCTCGCCATGGCTGCAAGCTCCCTTGCGCTATGGGGTATCGGCTTGGGACCTGCAAGGGCCTTGGCGGCCTTGCTCGGCTTGGCATGGCCTGCTTTGCGCCAGCGTCGCAGGATACGGTTCGCAGTGTGAATGCTCATGATGGAGTTTTGCGATAGATGCAAAAAGAGAGGGAAGGCTTTCGCCTTCCCCCTCCCTTATTGCTTAGGCTTCTGTAGCAGCGTCAAAAGCTTCTTTCAGCTCTTCCAAAGTAAAGCCTTCCGTTTTCAGGTGCTTCACAATGATTACTGCCACTTGGTCAGCGTCTATCTTAGCCTTCCGGAGTCCCGTAGAGGCTAGCGCGACCTTATCGTCAAAAGCCTCTAGAGGCTTCTTAGCGTTAGACCCTCCACTGCCACCCACGCGAATCTTCTCCACCTCCCCCGTCTTCGCGTTCAGCTTGGCGTTACCACGCGCAATCGGGAGAAGCTCGTTAGTGACAAGCTTCTTACCGTTTGGCTTCACGTATTCCATGGCAACCTCTAGGGCTGCTTTAGCCTTCTCGGCTTGCTTAGGGTTGGCATTGACGCCACCCGGAAACGCGAAGGTAACTACGCGGCTCCTTTGGGAATCAGCATGTTCCTTGGTCAGCTTTGCCTTCTCGTATATCTCAGTGAAGAGAGGTGCAAGGTAGTCACTGGCGGTCTTCCTATCGGAAAACTCTGCTTTCTCGACTTCCTTGGCGCATACGATGACGCTTTGCTCGCGTGCGGTAATTGCCGCTAGCTCTTTCCCGTAGGTTGTAGCAGTGGCAAGGATGGCCGTCCGAATGGCTGCTAGGACCTTGGGGTTAACCGTAGTCACGGTAACAGTCTTCGACGTGGACTTAACTTCAGTGTTTGTTGATGCAATTGCTTTCATGATGGTAATAGGTAGGTATTAGTTTTTTGTGAACTGACACTATCTAGGACCCTCTCGCCTTGGACTAGGTTGATAGACCCTCCCGACTAGGCGAGCAATTTAAGATGTCAAAGAACTCTGTTGGTCTCTGGATTCTATTGGACTCTTCAGTGCTGGCATTACCAGCAGACTCCCGAGGTAAGCTCGGGAGTTTCGTCCTTAGAGGTTATAGACGGTCCCAGATTCCCCGTCCCATTCGCCTATGTCGTGAACTACGTTGGTTTCATGGTTGATATAGAAGGCGGCACCGATGTCTTTATTTCCGCGCATACGGATTGAGACTCGCAAAGCTTTAGCTTTATTCTGGCAAGCTTTGCGCCAACCATAGTAAGAATAATAGACACGGTCGCCAAGGTGATTAAGCATAGGATTAGATAGTAGGTTGTGGATTCGGGAGATTAGCAATCGCAAGGGCGCGTCTGGCAATAAGCGCACGTTGGTACTGTGAAGCTTTGGTCTGAGTGCCAGAAGCTAAAAGGGGTATCAAGCATCTCCTCCCAAGTGGCATCGATGTAGTCTTCAGTGAAGAGTGCCATTTCATCTGATATCAGGTCTATAGGGATAGGTAGCATCTTGCGCGACCTTGGAGAGATGGAAGTTGAGGGAATGACAATGTAGAGCATAGGAGGTTAGGCTTGGGGGTTATAGCGGCAGGTTAGGAAATATCCCATTTGGGCAGCTGTATGGCGAGCCCTAGCTAGGATAAGGACGTTACGTTCTGCAATGGGGTGTTTGCGGTGCCATTGAATGCGATAGTACATCTTGCGTGCGTCCCTGATTAGGACTGCTGAGGTTGAGCGGGATAGGTTGAGCATAGGATCAGGCTTGGTTAGGTGTGAAACGAAAATGATTTTTATTTTTAATATACACCGAAAGGACAGACATTGCAAGTAGAGATTTGTTACGATTTGCAGCGATTGCAAGATGGGTGTTCGGGCTGCTCCCTACGACCTTGCAAACAAAAGGCTTTTCGCCCGTCTTCTCCCCTTCAGAGCATGGAATCCGGGTGGCATCTTCCTACTTTTGCATTCGGTGCAAACCTTGGCGACCTAATCGGCGGAAGAGATAGAGGAGAGGATATCAGGCATGGTGACATCGCTCTGCGTTGCGTGCGTGGCGCGAGTATCGTTCGTGACCTGACCACCCGCCCACCTTGCCCCCGCGGCTGGCATTCAAATTTAAGTCCGAGTCCCCGACCGTTGACGAAATACAAAGGGACGCGCGTGTGGAATCATATGCCTTGACATTCCCGCGCGAACCTGCTACACCTCAGACCCATGCAGAAAACACCATCATGGATGTTGAACCCGCCAACATCTTTCAGTGACAAAGCCCGCCTCCTCAAAGAAAAGAAGGGATTACTTAATTCTCCGGGCCGAAAAGGGAAGTTCCTCCGCAATCTTCTATCCGAAGTCGAGAATCATTACCTCCGCTTGGAAGAACGAGCCAAACAGATTGAACCGCTCAACTTCTTCAAACCGAGTTACGAGCAATCTCTTCTCCTCAACGCATGGATGTACGGCATCTCATTCATTTGCGTTTACTGCGCCAACCGTATCGGTAAGACCGCGGCAATGTTCATCAACATTATGCTGTGGATCTATCCCAACAATCCTAAGCTTAAGATCTTCAAACCCTATCGAGTCGGCGATCCTGTTGATGATCCCGAGAACTACGACAATCCTCATCGCTCCAAACTCGTCCAAGTCTTTCCCCGCCCGAATATCTCAGCCCTGAAGCTCATCGCCGATGCCATCAAACGCAAACCAGCCGATATCCCTGACCCCAATCCGCTCCTCCCGCATTACGACCCAATCAACCAGCGAGTTTTGCAATGGCTGCAAAAGCAAGTACCTGAAGCATACGCCCCTGCATTTCCTGATTGCCCATGGAACAACGGTGGAACTATCTGGTTCGGTGCACCCGACCAAGATCATCATGAGCAAGTCATGTTTCCTATGTGGAAGTCATATCTCCCGGAGTACAGTATCGACAGGTACGTCCCGTCTGAACGTGAGATCACACTTAAAATTACAGCCCCCACTGGGCGTACTACCGTGTGGGAGATCATTGGCAAGTCCTACGAGTCCAAGGACACGAAGTGGTCGTCAGGCGCGGTCGATGCCATCCTTTTGACGGAGGGGGTGACTCCTCAGACCTTCAAGGAAATCAAACTACGATTCAAAGATCCCGGCGTAGGCTCCCACGACTTCACTCCTTATCTGCCGGCCAACAGTGGCGCCGCGAGCCATCTGGCACAACGCATTGCCAATGGCAAGGAAATACTCCCCCTCAGAACATTCGTGTTCACTAAGTTCTCGGTGTATAATGCCCCCGTCCATATTATATCCCGCGACAAGCGCGAAGGATTGATTGCGTCCTACAAGGATGATCCAGAGGGGCAGGCCCGATTGCTAGGGGAGTTCTACTCATCCTCCATGCTGGTGCTATCCAATCTCGACCGTGAGAACAATCTGCTGGATTGGTCCAAGGATGAATTGTTTCATCGCTTCCCCTCAGCCCAACTCTTCCGCGGAGTGGATCCGGGCTTGGATCATCCTACTGCATGTGCATGGGGCGCACTGCTGCCGACAAATCAACTTGTCGTGTATCGAATCTTCTCGCAGCAGGGACTCACGATCGATCAGCGTTGCGACAGAATCATTGCTCTGTCCGGCAACCAAAGGCAAAAGGTTTACTATGGCCCCCGCGAAGAAGACTTCTATTGGATTGAAGTGCACAACACTCCACAGTCCGAGATCTACATGGCCACGATCTGTGACTACCATACGTTCAAGCAGGACGAAACCACAGGTATTGCATACGCTGCAAATTACCACGCCGCAGGATTGCCGATCATTGAATCAGTTCACACTGGGCCGGAAGATAGAGCTATCCTTGTGAATGGTATGCTCCATCGAAATACATTCACCCCCGACCTGAGAACAAACAAACCTCCGGGACCCCGTCTCTACTTTCTGAAGAACGAACCCGGCATCATGGCCGCGGTGCTGAAGTGGGAGGAATACTATTGGGAACGCATCAGGGTGGGGGATAATAAAGGAGAACCCAAGGACAAGGTCCCCTCACACGGGGATGATGAACTCGATGGCGTGAGCTACATAGCGTGCTCACCTTTTCGCTGGACAAGGTTCCGTCCTTCTGCTAGGCTTGCCAACGATAGCGAACCGGAGATGCACCTGATCGAGCAAAGCCAGAGTATGAGGCGTACCCGGAGCTCGGCTCAACTTGCAACCAGTGCAAAAGCTCAACCCCAACAAGTAGTAGTGTTTGGAGATACCGAACCATTCAACGACGACGAAGACGACGACCTATGATTACTGCAATTCATCCTCAGGCACAGCAAGTCATAAACGAACTTATCCAAGGGCCGGATGGTTCATTATCGACGTATCCGTTTCCTGATAACATCGCTGCGCTACTTCCCCTTCAGATGCGCAAGGACATCATGGCGTGGATGCAGAAGAGTTACATCTGGCCGCAGGTGCAGGAGCGGAAACAATACGAGAAACAATGGGAGAAACTGCTCAACATGGTACGTGCCTCTTGGAAGCTGGAGGGGAAGGATTATGGAACGGATGAGAACGATACTCGTTTATTGCGTCGACGTAAGCAGCAGGCAAAGGTGATGGATGGTGAAGACCCAGATTCTACGATCTCAGCTAAGATCGACATCTCCGATACGGTGATCTTTGATGCCGTCGATCGGTTGTGTAATTTGAACCACTTCATCTCATTCAAGGAACAGCTGCCGGTGCGTTACGAGATTCCGGATGACATGGTATTTCCTCACGAGAATGAGGTATACTCCCCCACTTCGAATCTGGTGCGGGCTGCAAACTGCTGGCTGAAGTTCAACGCCCAGAATCAGGACGTGTATCGTGAAGGTTGGAAGACTGCGCGGCATCATTATACTTACGGATGCAGTTTCGTGTGCAGTGAATTCAATCAGCGCATCGAAATGGTTCCGCGACGGATGCCCGACAAATCATTTCAGAATATGCTGGAACTCACGGATGTAGGTGTAACGTTCCAGCCGATCTCGATTCGTAAGCTGTGGCTGGATTGTCGGCTGCCAGTTTACAAGATGAACTACCAGCCGTGCCCGTTCTTCTTTGAGGAGATGCCCCGTTTTGCAGTGATTGCAAATCAGTATGATCGGGATAAGAATCCCTTCGGATTTGTGAATACGGAGAATCTTCCTCCGGCGCAATATCTCTTCGGCGCAACTGAACTGGAATCCATCTTCAAGGTCTGGTCTTCTGAAGCTGGTGGCAATGTCAATATGGCGAGCTTGATGCCACCGGAGTTGAGCGTGGAATTGCTTTGGACTCTGTATCCGATGCTGCCGCTCGGAATGGATCCAGCAGAAGCAACTCCGGAGAATCCACAGGGTTTCGTTTTCGATGCCGATGGTACGAAGAAGATTCCCATGGCACGCTGGATTGTCCAGATGTTCGGAAACAATCTCTGCAATGGACAGCAGGAGATCATTCGACTTCAGCGGAACTTCTACCCCAAGGACGAGATTCCTCTCTATGGATCTGCGCACATCCCCACGCTAGACGATGGCGCATACGGGCAGGCAATCGGAACTCTGTTGGAGAATCATTACATTCAGATCTGCAAAGCGATCATGCAGTATCTGGAAAACAAAGATTGGATCAATGATCCGGCGCATACGGTGATGCAGATGTCGCCGGCAATGAATAAGGATCTCAACCAGAAAGGTGCGAAGATTCCTGTACTTTCGCAAAATGACGTAGCCTCAAGACCTGTTTACGATGGCACACAAACCACACCGCAATTCCTCTCGCTCGTTCGGGAGCAAGCACAGACAAGTTCCAAAGCAGTCGATGCAATTCTTGGCAAAGCCATGGGATCAAGAACGTCGGCAACAGAGGCAACAAATGCTTTCCAGACCGCGATGTCCGGTGTCACGACCGATATCAATCTCTTCTCCTATGACATCTACGGTGGATACGCCACACGCGTCTGGGATTATACTGGCCGATGGGTTGATCCGGATGTCCTTGCCGCAATTACTGGCTCGTACGGATTCTCGATCAAACCCGAGCACATGGCTTTACGCCTTGGGCTTAAGTGGGATATCGGATCATCCTTCATCGAGTCTGTCACACGTCAGGGGAATTATCGCTACCTCTTAGAATCTACTCAACCCGGAGATCCTTCCATCAATCGGCCATACCTGTACAAGGCGTTGCTGAAGGAATGGAAGATGAAAGATGTCGATCAAATCATCAACGATGGAGGGATGGAGAATCAGATTCAGTTGGCGACAGAGCAAGCTTGCCAAACGTATCTGGGTCAAATGGTTCTCATCGATCCCGATCAGGATCATAACCTTGCGATTAAGATTAAGAAATCGTTCTTGGCGGATCGACGTTCTGTTTGGAATACGACTCCGTCGTACGCCGTAAACGGACAGAAGCTGGTCGAACAGATCCAACAGCACTTCCTGTTCGTTCAGATGCAGATGCTTCAGATGCAGCTTCAGCAGCAGCGGATGATGCTTGGTGCTGGGGATGGGATGGAACCTGCTGA
>Ga0207698_10001115_pt1 | contig 15641 bp, 16 predicted proteins | sample KBSCornC22_FD_184298 | JGI IMG/M metagenome (GOLD analysis project Ga0207698, IMG submission 184298) | Corn rhizosphere microbial communities from Kellogg Biological Station, Michigan, USA - KBS Corn C2-2 (SPAdes) (version 2) | ecosystem: Host-associated > Plants > Roots > Rhizosphere > Soil ...
ACACCCCGAGCACTTTCATGGCGATCGTCTACATCTCGCTGGCGATGGCGTTCGTGAACATGGCAAGCGGCGGCGCATGGGCGCTGGTCAGCGTGGCGATTCCACGCCGCCTGGTGGCGTCCCTGGGCAGCCTGCAGAACTTCGGCGGCTACCTTGGCGGCTCGCTGGCGCCGGTCATCACCGGCGTCGTGGTCGACAAGACCCACTCGTTCGTCAACGCCTTGCTGATCAGCGCCGCAGTCGCATTCGCTGCCGCACTGGTGTACATGTTCGTGGTGAACAAGCCGATCGAAGGCGACCGGGTAGCAGCGTAATTTTATTTTCGACCTGAAGGAAAGCACATGACATTCACCCCCAACCTGTTCCAGGGTAAAACCGCGCTCGTCACCGGCGGCACCCAGGGCATCGGCGGCGCGGTGGCGCGCCAGCTCGCCGCCATGGGCGCCAAGGTCATCGCGGCAGGTTTGCCGCCGTTCGCAACCGACGAGTTCAGCGGCACCGGCGTCACGCTGGCGGAACTCAACGTGGCGTCGGAAGACAGCGTCAAGGCCCTGTTCGCCGGCATCAAAGAACTCGACATCGTGATCAACTGCGCCGGCATCATCAAGCGCGGCGCCGAGCATGAAGTCGAGGTGTTCGAACAGGTCATCGCAGTCAACCTTACCGGCACCATGCGCATCTGTTCGGCGGCGCGCGCGCTGCTGAAAGAGCGCAAGGGCTGCATCGTCAACCTGGCGTCGATGCTGAGCTTCTTCGGCGGCGGCCTGGTGCCGGCATACAGCGCCAGCAAAGGCGGCGTGGCGCAACTGACCAAGTCGCTGGCAATCGCCTACGCCGTCGACGGCATCCGCGTCAATGCGGTAGCGCCGGGCTGGATCGCGACGCCGCTGACCAAGGCCCTGCAGGAAGACCCGGCACGCTCCGGCCCCATCCTGCAGCGCACGCCGCTCAATCGCTGGGGCACGCCGGAAGACATCGGCAATGTCGCGGCTTTCCTGTGCACGCCGGCCGCCGCCTTCATGACCGGCGCCGTGGTGCCGGTCGACGGCGGCTATCTGGTGTCCTGAGCCTGCAGTAACGCATTACCTCCCGATGCTGCCGATGCCGTCCTCGCATCGGCAGCGCAGGGAAACCCCTCAGCTATAATGCTTCTCTGCCGCTTTTGTCTGTCCCGTCCTGCCCTTTTTTTCCCCGCTTTTGCACCCGACGCCCATGCCGCTCATGCCGACCTCCGACACCGCCGCCGAAGACAATCCGAAGATCGCCGGCACTGCCGCCTTCTCCAAGTTCATGGCGGTGCTGCAACTGATCGCCGATCAGGAAGCACCGCTGTCCATCGCCCAACTGAGCGCCCAAAGCGGCTATCCGCGTCCCACCGTCTATCGCATTCTCGCCGCTCTGATGGCCGAAGGCATGGTGGTGGAAAATCCGCGCACCAAACATTTCGAACTCGGACCGCGCCTGATCAACCTGGCCAGCAAATCCTGGACCAAATCAGACATCCGCACTGCCGCCATCGACGCCCTGCACACGCTGCGCGACACCACGCGCGAAACAGTCCACCTGGCCGTACCCAGCGACAACGGCATGGTCTACATCGAAAAGCTGGAAAGCCCGCAAGCCGTGCGCATGACCTCGCGCGTAGGCACGCGCGTAACGCTGTACTCAAGCTCCGTCGGCAAAGCCTACCTCGCCGCCCTGAACGAGACACAACGACGTGCTGCGCTGCGTGGCGTCAAACTGCAAAAGTTCACCGAACACACCATCACCGATCCAGACATGTTGCGCACTGAAATCGCCATGACGGAACAACGCGGCTATGCTGAAGACCGCGAAGAAAACGAAGCCCAGATTTTCTGCCTGGGCGCCGCGATCCGTGGCAGCGACAACACACCGGTAGCCTGCATCAGCATCAGCATCCCGGTGTTTCGCAAGCACGAAAACCTGCAGGCCACCTACATCGATCCGCTACTGAAGACTTGCCGATTTATTTCTCAAAAGCTTTCTGGTCCGGGGTAATAGTGGTGTTTTCAAGATCGCTGCGGTGATCGGAGCCTGTGAACCACTTGACTGTTCCACTATTTCCGCAACGACTAGAGTTTCACCGGCATCTGCCATCCTGCCTCCCACAAAAAGGGGGCGCTGCCGGCGCACGAGCGGACATAGGATTCCCAATAGCTAGCCAGATACGAATCCTCCACCTCATTGCCTTTGACGATATAAGCATTCTGCGCTTCAGGATTGGCCAACATGTCGGCATACATCTGCTGTCCATGGAAATTTCTTGCCGTACCGCGCCTGAATCGCCGTTCGCAGTCGGCACGGCTTTTCAAATGAAAATGAGCGACAGTTGCGCTTTGTAGCAGCATGGCCCCGTTGTCCCGCAAGTACGACTCATAGGCAGTACGGCGCTCTCCGCCGCCATGCCATTCCAACGCTGTAGCGGGTTCTATAGCGGAAGAACATGTGCGTACCGCAAACGTCGGCCAAACGTGCCAGAACGGAAAAAACTCCCAAAGCACTGGATCCACATTGGGGAAAATATCGCGATAGATGGCACTCGTTCGTGTGATGTGCTTTGTCAGGACGTGAACCACCCCTTCTCTTTTCGTATATTGACTAAGCACACTTCCCTTCGGTCTTTCTTCAAAGCCGGACGTTCCGTAGCAGATCCATTGGAACTGGATGGAGTCATACATCCTTGCCTGAGTTGTCAGGTTTTCGATCTTGTTGCCAAAACTGTCCAATCGGATAAATTCATCCTGATCGAGAAAACTGATCCATTCGCAAGAATCCAGATAGTGATGGAGAAAGTGGAAATACATGTCGGCCTGCGCACCTTGAGAAGGGCAATGAACAAACGTTACTAGTTTGCAGGCAATCAAAGGCGCCAATGCCGCCGCCAGGATTCGATGATCTTCATCATTCCCATAAATGAAAAAATGCTCAAAGCCGAGCGAAGAGTGATAGGAAATCCACTCGATGATTGAGTCCTCTTCCATCCTTGCGCACGAACAGATTACATATTTGTAATGCGGCATGAATCCTCCTCGCGGAAAACCAAAAGGTGTACTTCATGCCTTGTTATAGAAGATCGACGAGGACAGCGCCCTAGGATAAATTCGAGAAATTGGCGAAATTTGTTTGCACCTCGAATAAATTTCGTAGATTTATCGAAATCTCTATCGTTAATTTCATTTTGAAATCATATAGCGCGATACCGACAACAAGCGGCTTCCGACAAACACCGGGAGCCGCTGCGATCAAACTTCAGGCGGCAGATCGACGGTGAAGAGATTCTTGCCGTCGACGTTATGCAAGGACACCGTCATTACTTTGGTCTTCGCATCGATCTTGCCGATGCCGAAGAACTGGTACAAGTCGGCCGGCGAGCGATTCTGTTTCATGTCGGCGGGAATGCTCACATAACGCACGTCCGGACCGAACGTCCGGTCGATCTCGCCGGGGCCGAAAGTGCCTGCATGCAGCGGCCCGCCGACGAATTCCCAGAACGGTTTGAAGTCGGTGAACTGCGCCTTCTCCGGCATGTAGCAAGTTGCCGATGCATAGTGCACGTCCGCCGTCACCCACACCACGTTCTTGATATCGTGGCGCTTGATGAAGCGCAACAGCTCCGCGACTTCCAGCTCGCGCCCGGACGGCTTGCCGTTGTCGGCGTTGGCCCACGCCTCAAAGGTGCCCTGCGGCACATCCGCATTCAGGTCGGGCACGACGATGGAAATCGGCATGTCGCTGGCGATCACTTTCCAAGTCGAGCGTGAGCGCAGCAACGCCTGCTTGATCCAACGCATCTGCGCCGCCCCGAGGAAAGCCGCATCCGGCCCTTGCATCGCCTGACGATTGCTTGAATTGGCGCCGCGGTAGCTGCGCTCGTCGAGCATGAATACTTCCAGCAACGGGCCGTAGTTGAATGAACGATAGATGCGTTCAGCATCGGCAACGTCGATCCTGAACGGGTTGTATTCAAACATCGCCTGACGCGCACGTTGTTTCAGCACATTCAGCTCGCGCTCCTGATAGCGCGTCTCGGCGGCGCCGATCACCTGTCCCGGATACCAGTTGTTGCGCACCTCGTGGTCATCCCATTGCACCAGGAACGGCACCTCGGACATGAAGCGCTTCTTGTTGGCGTCCATCAGGTTATAGGCGAAGTTGCCGCGATAGTCGTCGAGCGTCTGCGCCACTTTGGATTTTGCCGGCGTCACCAAGTTGCGCCAGATGCTGCCGTCATCCAGTTTCACCTCGGCTTGAATCGGACCATCGGCATAGATCTGGTCGCCCGAGTGGATGAAAAAATCCGGCTTGAAGCGGCGCATCGTTTCATATACGCGATAGCCGCCCCAAGCTTCGTTGATACCCCAGCCCTGCCCCGCTTCGTCGCCGGAAAATGCAAAGCTGATATCCCGCTCGCTGCCGCCGGGAATGATCAGGCTGCCGGTCACCGGCGCGCTCCATGCCGATTGGTTCTGCAAGTCCTGGAAGCGCATGCGATAGAACAAGCGCTGCGACACCGGCAAGCCGCGCAAGTCCACGCGCGCCGTGTAATCGTTGCGCGCCAGCGCAGCGGGGCCGACGACGGTGACCGCGTCCTTGAAATTCTCATGGACCGAGTATTCCACCACCATGCGCGCTGCGCGGTCGGTGCGACTCCACAGCATGGCCGCATCGCGCGTGATGTCGCCACTCATGGCGCCACTGTCGACTTGCGGCCGTAGGCGTTCCGAGGTCACGATGGCGGGCGCTTGCTGGGCTGATGCGGGCGCCAGCGCGCCACCGGTCAGCAGCGCGCCTGCGCCGAGCGTGGCGTCGCGCAGGAAACCGCGACGGGAATAGGGAGAAGAGGATTGATCGTCGGACATGGCGGACTCCTTGGCTGGCATGAAAAATTGCAATGTAGCAATGCAATGTGACCGTTCCATGAATACCCGTCGGCCGACTTACTCGTCTTCACGTTTTCGATGTTGCTTTGGAAGAACCTCGAATTGCTTCAAGCTCACGCCGCCAAAGCGGATAGGACGCCGATATGTGGGCAAGCTGCTCGTCTTTGCCGACGCACCAAGCGGACGCATCCCTCCGCACACTTTGCGTGCAATTTCCGGATGACGTCGAAGATCCGAAAAATTTCTCTATAAAATTCAGCCGCTTAAGAATTTGCACCGAAATGGAATGAATTTTGCTTAATAGGGTGCTTTTAAAATATTTTTGCACAATTATTGGGAGATTTTTCCGTGGACGATCACAAAAATGGTGCCGATGCGCTTTTCATTTTGCTTGGCGCAATCATGATTCTGGCGATGCATGCCGGCTTTGCCTTCCTGGAATTGGGAACGGTGCGACGCAAGAACCAGGTTAATGCGCTGGTCAAGATCCTGGCCGACTTCGCGGTGTCGACCATCGCCTACTTTTTTGTCGGCTATTACGTTGCCTACGGCGTCAGCTTTTTCAGCGGCGCCGAAGTCCTGTCGGCGCGCAGCGGCTTCGAACTGGTGAAGTTCTTTTTTCTGCTGACCTTCGCTGCGGCGATTCCCGCGATCATCTCCGGCGGCATCGCCGAGCGCTCCAAATTCCATCCGCAACTGATCGCCACGGCGGTGCTGGTCGGCCTGGTGTATCCGTTCTTCGAAGGTATTGCCTGGAACCAGCACTTCGGCGTACAGGCCTGGATCAAGAACGCTTTCGGCGCGGAGTTCCACGACTTCGCCGGCTCCATCGTCGTGCACGCGGTGGGCGGCTGGATCGCCCTGCCCGCAGTACTGCTGCTGGGTGCACGCCGCGGCCGCTACACGCGTGAAGGTGCGATCGCCGCACATCCGCCGTCGAACATTCCCTTCCTCGCGCTGGGCGCATGGATCCTGACGGTGGGCTGGTTCGGCTTCAACGTGATGAGCGCGCAAACCCTCGACAAGATGAACGGCCTGGTCGCACTCAACTCGCTCATGGCGATGGCCGGCGGCACGCTGGTGGCGCTGGTGATGGGCAAGAACGATCCCGGCTTCGTCTACAACGGTCCGCTGGCGGGACTGGTGGCGGTGTGCGCCGGATCCGACCTGATGCATCCGCTGGGCGCACTGGTCACCGGCGGCATCGCCGGCGCGATCTTCGTGTGGATGTTCACCCGCACGCAAAACAAATGGAAGATCGACGACGTGCTCGGCGTGTGGCCGCTGCACGGCCTGTGCGGAGCCTGGGGCGGACTCGCGGCCGGCATCTTCGGCGCGAAGGCGCTGGGTGGCCTGGGCGGCGTATCCTTCATGGCGCAACTGTGCGGCTCGCTGCTGGGCATCGCCATCGCCGTCGTCGGCGGCTGGATCGTCTACGGCCTGCTCAAGAAAGTCATCGGCATTCGCCTCGATGCGGAACAGGAATTCGAAGGCGCCGATCTGTCGATCCACAAGATTTCGTCGACGGCGGAGCGGGACACCAGCTGGTGAGGCGATAACTATGTTGGATTACCCGCAGAATTGACCGCTCCAATAAAAATTCTGCGCAATCCAACAAATTAGCATTGACTAATGCATTAGTGCTTACTAATATAAGTACCATCATGCAAACCACTTCTCTCGACACCGTCATGCGCACGCTCGCCGATCCCACGCGACGTGCGGTTTTCGAACGGATCGTTCACGCGCAGGAAATCAGCGTGGCTGAGCTGACCGAGGGCAGCGGCGTTACCCAGTCCGCCATCTCGCAGCATCTGGGCTCCCTCAAGCGCGCCGGCCTGGTTGCCGACCGGGCGCAGGGACGCAACGTGTTCTATCGCGCCGAACCCAAAGGTTTGGCACCGCTTGCCGACTGGATGAGCCACTACGGCGTGTTCTGGAGCAAGCGCTTCGCCGATCTCCGAACTCTCTTGAAAGAAATTGATCCATGAACGACATCAATTTGAAATTGCCCACGCAAGAAATCGTTGTGGATGAGGTCTTTCCTCATGCACCCGAAACGATCTGGAAGACTCTTACCACGGGAGCATTGATGGCCCGCTGGCTCATGGAGCCGCAAGGCTTCGCTCCTGTCCAGGGCAACCGCTTCACTTATCAAACCAAACCAGCCGGCCAATGGGACGGCACCATCCATTGTGAAGTACTCGAGGTCGTGCCAAACGAGCGCTTCGTCTACGCCTGGAAAGGCGGCCATGAGAGTAACGAGGGATATGGTTCGCAGCTTGATACGGTCGTCGCATTCACGCTGACCAGGGTTCCGGAAGGCACGCGATTGCGGCTGGTGCATTCAGGCTTTGCGACTCCCACCAACGACACTGCATTCCAGAACATGCGTGAGGGATGGCGCAAGGTCGTACCCAATCTGGGCAACTTCACCGACCAATTGCACTAAGAAGCACCGGCGAACTGCATTTCAATACAGGAGAGAACCATGAGCAATACCTACACCGGTGGCTGCGCCTGCGGAACGATTCGCTACGAAATCCCGGGCGAACCTTTCTTCATGAATCATTGCCAATGCCTTGATTGCCAGCGCAAGAGCGGTACTGGGCATGGTTCCTACCTCACATTCGCCGCCGACGGCGTGAAACTCAGCGGGGAAGCTACGCATTGGGATATCGTCGCCGATAGCGGCAAGGTAAAAACACGTGCGTTCTGTCCGCGCTGCGGCTCACCGGTCTACCTGCGTTTTTCGGCGATGCCGCAGATCTTTACCATTCATGCGGCAAGCCTCGACGAACCGAGTCGCTTCAAGCCGCAAGTCGTGACCTATCGCATGCGCGCCCAGACCTGGGATTACATCGACCCCGCTCTGCCGGCATTCGACAAGATGCCGCCTGCATGATCAACGATGCGCTTGAAACGCCAGCGCCATATTCACCCCTGGCTTGATCACGTCGCAAGCGGCGCCAGCATCAGCCCGGCATCGGCGGCAACATAGCGGGAATAGCGATAGTCACGAATGAAACTGATTTTTCCGTTGTTCCACTCGAGCCACATGATGTAGCTGGGCGTAGGATTGTCGCGCTCTTCGAACACCGCAATCACTTCTCTCCCCTCAAGCCAGGCAGGGACGAGCCACACACCGTCAATCTTTGCATAGATGGTGAAGAACAAACCGACGTCGGCTGCACCGACACGCAGCGGGTGGGTGGACTGATTGAGTTTGACATCGTCGGCCAGGAGCGCCCGCAGGCCATCCCAGTCGCGCTGGTTGAAGAGGGTAACGTAGCGGGCGACCGCGTCGGATGCGGGCCCCACCGCCGGCACCTGGCCCGCTTGTGCGTTGATTTCCCGAAGGCGCGCACGCCCCCGCGCCAGATGGCCTTTCACGGCGTCGACAGTGAGATTGAGAAGGACGGCGATCTCGACCAGCGATTCGTCGAGCACGTCCTTCAGGATGACTACGCTGCGCTGGACGAGCGGCAATCCGGCGAAGCGAGACACCGCCGTGTTGACAGCTTCCTGGCGCATCAACATCTCCACTGGATCAGGGTTGGCCAAGTCGACGACATCTGAAGCCGCAACCATCGGCTCGGTCTTCCGCACCACCCGACTGCGCAGCAGGTCGAGGGCGCGGTTATGGGCGATCCGGAACAACCACGGCCGCAACGGCGTCGTCTCATCCAGATCCGGCAATGCCTCCAACGCGCGGATAAGCGTGTCCTGCACAACATCCTCGCCATCAATCACCGATCCCATGAGGCGCGCGCAATAGCGATGCAACTCGGGCCGCAACTCGCCGGCAACGGCCAGGATCTCCGCTTTGCGATCTTCGTTTCCGGAGGACGGCTTGGCGCTCACACTGTGGCTCCTTCCAATACCGAGATCCCTGCGCCTTTGATTCCGAACACAACGCCATCGGAAAATTTCGGATCGTCCAGCAGGGAAACGACCATTTCACCGAACTGGCGGGGCGGCATCGGGGCGCCGAACCGAACGACAAATTCTTCGGGCGTGACGCCCGCAACACGTGCGTAGGCGCCGGCGCCCGCATCGCCGACTCCCGTACCAAGGACCATCTGCTGCGGCACGATCACCTGGAAGCCAATTCCCAGCTTCTTGTCTTCCGAGACGCCATTGGCGTACTTGGCCATGCTCCAGAGCATGCGTTTGGCGCCGGCATAGCCACCCGATAGCGGCGAACCGTTTACGGCCGCGCCGCTCGAAACCGTGAAGACGCGACTTCCGGGCTTGAGCGGCAGGTTGAGCGCCGCTTGCAGCCAATAGAGACCGGCCTTGACGTCGGTATCCCACGTCACCGTGAAATCCGCCCAGCTCACCTGATCCAATCGTTCCATGCGGGGCTTCGCGCCCGCGTTAAGAATCAGAATATCCGGACGAACCTCGCCCAGGATGCGATGAGCAGCACTTTCGTCCGTCACGTCGGCGGAGATGGTAGCCACACCGAGGCGAGCCCGGACGGACGCGAGGGCGTCGGCGCCGCGCGCAACCACTGTCACATTCGCGCCTTGTGCAACCAGCGCTTCGACTACTCCAAGCCCGAGGCCACGGCTTCCTCCCGTAACAACGACATTCTTGCTGTTGAGATTCATGATTTGCACTCCATTGTCCAGATAGGGCTAAGACGAATGAACCTTGAAAAAAGAGTCAATCTGCAGGACCAGACATCCCTGCCTGAAATATCGCACCGACTATCAGGGGAAATCTCAGCGTCCGAGGCAAACCTTTCCCAAGTGCAATTGGGATTGGTCATGCGCGAAGGCAACGGCGATTTTCCTGCAACGGTAAACCGCGGCCGATAACGGGGTAACGGGGTTCAAACGAGGGGGCATTCATCGTTGGGAAAAGCTTATTCTGAAGCATTTCATGAACATCTCCTTCAGCGACCGGACAAGGGATCATCATCAGCACCGGCGTCGCGTGGGTCGGGCTGTCCCCGTCCCCTGTCAATCAAATCGCGCAGGCTGCCATTGATCAGACCATCCCATGCATTCGTGCAAACACCGTAGCATTCCCATTCCGGCACCAGGCCCACGTGGGTGAACCGGACTTCTGTCTTGCCGCTTATCCGGATGATATCGAAAACAAGGTAACTGCCTTTCCACTCGGTCTTGTCTTTGGTGAAACTGAAGTAGTTGTCGACCACTGTCCATACGACTTTCTCTCCGGGGATGAGATCCGTGACCTCGATGTCGCATCGATGCACATCCGGGAGATGGTGCCTGAAGTGCGCGCCGATTTTATCGGTGCGACCCTCTATACTTTCGGACCACCATTCGCGCACGTTGTTGATGGCGGCAAAGGCCGCTTCGGGCAACTGGTTCACCACGAAGCTGGTGGTGTAGCTGTGATGTTTCGTCATTTTCTTCGGCGAAGGCTTGCGCTTGTTCATGATGAGCTCTTTACAAGACAGGGATGCATTACTCGCACCGGGCAGCTACCGACGCTATGTCAGGCCGGCATGGTGGACGGGCACAAATTTTCTGGCCGCTTTCCAAAGCTGGCGGTTGATGAACTCCGGAGCCAAGCGACGCATGAACGCCAGTTGCCGTGACTGGCCCGGGTGAATTTCGAGCAGTCCCTTTCTGAGGGAGGCAATGGAAAGCGTCACCAATTGTTCCGCGGTGATCAGCGTGATGCCATCGTCGTCGGATATATCTTTCGTCATGTCCGTCTTTACTGCGGGCGGCATGATCTCGATGATTTCCATGCCCGACTCTTCAAGCTGGAAGCGCAGCGACTGCGTGTAGGAATGAATCGCAGCCTTGGTCGCGCAGTAGATCGGCAGGCAAGGAAGCGGCGCGAAGGCGAGACCTGATGACACATTGATCAGGGTGCCCTTGTTGGCCGTGAGGATGTCCATGAACGCGGAGGTCATGCGCACTACGCCGCCCACATTGATATTCACCTCCTCCATCAGTTCCTCCAGATCTGCGGAAGATGACTTGAGGTTTCTGTAACGGCTGATCCCCGCATTGTTGACGAGGACGTCGAGTTGGGGAAAATCCCTCTTCATCTTCGTAGCAAGGGCGGCGACGTCCGTGGGACTGGCGACGTCGCTGCGAACGGTGTGGAGCTCCGGGTATTTCACGCTTATCCGGTCCAGCACAGCCTGGCGTCGACCGGTCACGATGACGGTGTTGCCCAGGCCGGCAAATTGAAGCGCAAAGGCAAGGCCGATGCCTGTGGAACCGCCCGTTATCAGGATAGTGCGATGCGTCAGTTTCATGGTGGTCCTTATGGCAGAAATTTTCCCGCGTCGCCAGAACGCCGCGCAACCAAGACATGCAGCGCAACGTCTGCACGCAAGTTGTTCTGCTGTAGTGGATGGGTGCGTGGGCAACGCTTGCGCCGACGTCAGTCGTCCAGGCTTCCCAGGCTAAGATTGAGAATCGTCCCGGTCAGTCCACTCGCCTGATCAGAGGCAGCAAAGACCGCCATGCTGGCCATTTCCGTGAGCGAGGAAAGCCGTTGTGCGTGGGTTCGCCCTGCAATCAGGCCCTGAAATTGTTCCCACGATATTCCCCACGCTTTGGCATGCAGCCCAAACACTTCCTTGATCGTGCCTGATTCCGGCATGCCGTGGGGACGAAGACCAACTACGCGAATACCGTGAGGCGCGAGCTCGGCGGACAAACCGCGGGTCAAGGACTCCACGGCACTCATCGCCGCCCCCACGCCGCCCATCAACGGGATGCCTATGCGCGATGGCGTTGATGTCACGGTCATGATGACACCGGATTTTTGCCGGATCATCTGTCGGGCGGCAAGCCGGGACGTCAAAAAATAAGATTTGGTATAGGTGGCAATCGGCAGCAGGAACTGCTCCACATCGAGGTTGCTCAGTGCAACGCCCTGCAGCGTGGTATTGCGAATACCGACGGCGTTGAACGAGATATCGACCCTTCCGACCTTGTCGATCACCGATTGCAAATGTCTTTCAATGGCAAGTTCATCGAGCGCATCCACCTCGGCCGCTTCCGCTGCACCGCCGATTTCGGTTGCGACGGCCTGGACCTTGGCAAGGGTCCGCCCGGCCAGGAACACGGTGGCTCCTGCGCGGGCGAAGGCGGCAGCAATTGCACTTCCGACCGCTCCTGCCGCACCATAAACAATTACATTTTTGTCTTCAAGCTGCACGATTACGTCCTTTCCTGTATCAGAGGAGACGTCGTTGCCGCAGGGCTCCGACGTCGCAAGGGCCGGCAATTGCCGGGAACACACGAGAGATCCGATTGATCTCGTCTTTCAGGTATTCGCAGTCAAGACGTTTGAGCACGGCAAAAAGAGTCGCGCCGAGCCGGAAAGATCAGTGCACAGCGCATCGGTGTGCATGATGGGAGCAATGGCGGAATCAACAGTCGGCTTTCGGAGGCGGGGAGCTCCATGCGCTAGCGCGGCAGGCCTGGCATTTGAATCGGATGGACACGGTGAAAGGCCGCCGGACGTCGGCGAGCGGTCTATTCCCCCATGAGGATTGGAACTTGGGCCGCGAGGGCGTCGATCAACATTCTGGTCCGCAGCGGCAGATATTTATTCTGAGGCCACAAGGCGTGAATATCGACCGACAGCACGCGGTCCATGTCCATGACCAGCGTCAATTCTCCGGCAGTCACGTAGGGGGCGCCCAGCCAGCGCGGCAACCACGCCAATCCCCCGCCCTGGACAGCGGAATCGGCGACGGCCTGGAGATCGTCATAACGCTCCCGGCTTTTCAGAAGGACCTCCCGACTGGAACCATCCACATCGCGGACACGCCAGGTTCGCGCCTGGCTGGTGCGGCCGTAAAGAATGCCCGTGTGTTTCATCAAGTCAGCCACACTGGATGGCCGGCCATGTTGCGCCAGATAGTCCGGCGAGGCAAAGATCGCCATCTGTTGTCTGCCGATCTTGCGCGCCACCAGGCTTGTCGAATCTGCGACAGGTCCAATGCGAATCACCAGGTCGAAGCCTCCTGCCAGGACGTCGACAACCACATCTGAGAATTCCGCATCCAGCTCGAGCCGGGAATGCTCGCGTATCATCGATCGCAGCACGGGCGCCACGCAGCGGCGACCGAACAGGAGCGGCGCACTGATGCGAATACGGCCTTCCAATCCTTGTCGGCCATCGTGCAAAGCCGATTCCACATCGCGCAGATTCGCCATCAACCGGCTGCAATGTTCGTAGTAGCGTCCTCCCTCGTCCGTCAGCGATTGCTGGCGGGTAGTCCGATGGAATAATCGGACACCGAGGCGCGCCTCCAGCTTGGCGATCGATTTGGCTACCGCGGAGCGAGTTACATTGATCCGGATTGCCGCAGAGGCAAAGCTGCCCGCCTCGACCACCATCAGGAAAGTGGCAATTCCGTTGAGGTTATCGTCGAGCATGGTTTCTTTGCGGTGGCGTGAGAGTGGCTGAAGTGTCTGGACGTGGCTGGAACGCGATCCGGCGATTCAAGTGTTCTAGCGATTCTACGGCGAGTCCATAATTGGATCAAATAACTATCCAATGCGCGTCTTGATATTCTTCAATGGAGAAATTTATTCGATTTAAACTCTTTTCCCACGGTCACCGTGCACCGATCCATCCAGCCTTGCGCGGCTGATCGACCTCCACCTTACTCAAGAGACCACAATGAATCTGATGACAAAAATGGCGTTACGCGGAACTTCACTCATGGCCGCCGCCCTGTTCGCTGGCGCGTGCTGGGCGGCGGCGCCGATGCAGAACTTTCAAGCCCCCGGCTTCTATCGCCTGATGCTGGGTCGATTCGAGGTTACGGCACTTCATGACGGGACGATTGACCTCGAGCCAGGCAAGCTGCTGACCAACACCACGCCCAAAAAGGTCGGGAAGGCGCTGGATGCGTCATTTCAAGGGCCTGTGATCCCTGCCTCCGTGAACGGCTTTCTGATCAACACCGGCGACAAACTTATCCTGATCGATAGCGGCACCGGCTCCAGCGGCATCTTTGGACCAAGCCTCGGCCAACTGTTAAAGAATCTGGCGGCCTCGGGTTATCGCCCCGAGCAAGTCGACGAGGTATACCTCACGCATCTCCACCCCGATCATGTCGGGGGTCTGCTCACCTCCTCTGGCGCAGCATTTCCGAATGCCGTCATCCGCCTTGATCGGCGCGAACTTTCCTATTGGACCAATGCCGGGCAAGCCAAGAAGGCACCGGAAGGACATCGTCCGTTCTTCCCTTTCGCCGAATCTGCGCTCAAGCCCTATCAAGAGGCAGGTCGGATCAAGCCCTTTGACGGCAACGTCGAGCCGACACCGGGCATCCAGGCCATTTCGGCGGCCGGACATACCCTTGGCCACACCGTCTACAAGCTTGAATCGGAGGGTCAGCGCATGCTGGTATGGGGAGATGTGATGCATGTCGGCGCGATTCAATTCGCGCAGCCGCAGGTCACCATTGTCTTCGACACCGATTCCCCTCTGGCTGCCAAGGCCAGGGCAAAGATTTTTGCCGAAGCCGCCGCTGATCGTGTCATCATCGCCGCCGCTCACCAGCCGTTTCCCGGACTCGGTCATCTCCGGCGTGCACGCACCGGCTATCAATTCATCCCCTATCCCTTCGGTGGCGTGAAATAGGCTGACGGGGGGCGGTGATTTCATCGCTCCCCTTCCACTTAACCGCATGACCTGGCGCCGGTCATTGCCCCGTCTTGAGAGCACATTCTGCTTGTGCCGCGGAGGGGGCTTGTCTGCGCCGGCTGGCGCCATACGGCGCCGTGCTCAGAACAAGAATACGTCTTACAACAATTCAGTTCATGCATGATGGCTATTTTCCGGCCCGCTTACTAGAATCAGGTCACTCCATCATTCGCGTCAATCTGCATGAGCCACGTTCTCTCCAGGCATCACTCCGAACGGCATCGCATCGACGCGATAGGATGGCTCCGTGCTGCGGTGCTTGGCGCCAATGACGGCATTGTCTCCACCGCCAGCCTCTTGCTTGGCGTGGCCGTGGCGCATGCGGCCCATGAGAGCATTGTGCTGACCGGCATTGCAGGCATGGTGGCCGGCGCGATGTCGATGGCAACCGGTGAATACATCTCGGTATATTCGCAAGCAGATAGCGAAAAGGCTGCGCTGGAACAGGAGCGTACCGAGCTGGAGACCGATTTCCACGGTGAACATCGTGAACTGACCGCCATTTACATGCGGCGCGGACTGGACCATCAGATGGCCAGTCTCGTGTCAGAAAAACTCATGGCGCATGATGCACTCGGTGCGCACGCACGCGACGAACTGGGAATCTCGGAAATGACGATGGCAAACCCCTTGCAGGCAGCGCTGGTATCGGCGCTGAGCTTTGCTGCAGGAGCCGCGTTGCCGCTGGCAGTGGTATTGCTGGTTCCCACCGGGATGCTGATTCCCTCGATTGTGATTTCCGCATTGTGTTCGCTCGCCTTTCTGGGCGGCGTGGCGGCAAAGACGGGGGGAGCGAAGGTATTCAAAGGCGTGGTCCGGGTTACCGCCTGGAGTTCGCTCGCGATGGCCGTGACGGCCGGCATAGGAAGTTTGTTTGGCGCCGCCATCTAGGCCGTCTCATTCTATCGATGGCGCCGCAATTTGAATTTGCATCCACCGCGCCCCTATCTTTCAGCGCATGACATTCTGAAAGCTTCGCACATGCCATGAGATCGGCAGTGCGTCCACGGTCTGGTGCTGCGGCGCGCTGCGACAAAGGTGATCATGGAGGAATCCACCTGCATTTCT
>Ga0207698_10001117_pt1 | contig 15629 bp, 15 predicted proteins | sample KBSCornC22_FD_184298 | JGI IMG/M metagenome (GOLD analysis project Ga0207698, IMG submission 184298) | Corn rhizosphere microbial communities from Kellogg Biological Station, Michigan, USA - KBS Corn C2-2 (SPAdes) (version 2) | ecosystem: Host-associated > Plants > Roots > Rhizosphere > Soil ...
GACCTTCCAGGGTTGATCAGCCGGCATCGGTTACACTCGACCTTCGGTCAACCTGGAGGGCTGTCCGAGCGGCCGATGGAGCCAGTCTTGAAAACTGGTGAGCAGTGATGTTCCGTGGGTTCGAATCCCACGCCCTCCGCTTCCGACAAGATTGAGGTGCCACCGTGAGCGAACTCCGCGACCGCTCCAACCGCTCCCCTCGGGTCGAGGGCGTTGCGCGCCATGGGCGCCTGAAGCAGTCTGCGGCGTGGAAGACGGTGCTGGGGCTCCTCGGAGGTGCCCTTGCGGTGGCGCTGGTCGCGGGCGGCGCGGTCGCCGGTATCGCGACCTTGCAGCTCCAGTCCAACATCAAGACGGCGACGATTCAGGCGGACACCCAGGGGCCGCCGCCGAACATCGCCTCGTTCAGTGGCGGCTTCAACATCCTGCTCGTCGGCAGCGACACCCGTGAGGGACAGGGCGGGATCGGCAGGGGACCCGGTGACGGCGGTTCTCTGAACGACGTGACGATGCTGATGCACGTCGCCCAGGATCAGAAGAGCGCGACCGTTGTCAGCATCCCGCGCGACATGGTGGTGCCGTACCCGAAGTGCCCGAAGGGCGGCGGGGCGGCAGGTCTGCCCATCAACAACTCGCTGGCCTACGGAGGCCTGGCATGCACGGTGCTGGTCGTTCAGAACCTCACCGGCCTGACCATCCAGTTCGCCGGTCTCATCACCTTCACCGGCGTCGCGGCGATGTCGGATGCCGTGGGTGGCGTCGACGTCTGCATCGCCAAGGCGATCAGCGACCCGTACACCGGCACCTTCCTCTCTGCCGGAACGCACACGCTGCAGGGCGTCGCAGCCCTCGAGTTCCTCCGGAGCCGTCACGGCGTCGGCGACGGCAGCGACCTCGGGCGCATCGGCTCGCAGCAGGTGTTCCTGTCGGCACTGGTCCGCAAGATCAAGAGCAGCGACACCCTCACCAACTTCGGCAAGCTGTATTCGATCGCGCAGGCGGCCACCCAGCACATCACGCTGAGCCAGAACTTCACGCACCTCGACACCCTGGTGTCGGTGGCGCTCGTGCTCAAGAACATCCCGCTGGAGAACATCGTGTTCGTCCAGTACCCCGGACGCACCGGTGGCACCGGCATCTACGCCGGCAAGGTGCAGCCCGTCCCGTCGATCGCCAACCAGTTGTTCGCCGCGATCAAGGCTGACCAGCCGATCGGACTTGACGCGAACGCCCTCAACGGGGCGCACGGCGGATCGACCCTCGACCCGAATGCTCCGGCGGCGGGAGCAACGCCCACGCCCACCAAGAGCTCGACAGCGTCGGCCAGCCCGCCGCCGGACGACCTCTCGTCGGCGCCTCCCGCCACGGTGATCCCCGGCCTGAAGGGCCAGTCCGCGGCCACCTACACCTGCACGGTCGGCCAGAAGGTGACCCCGTAGAGCTCAGGAGGCCCCTGTCGATCCGGCTATGATGGCAAGGCAACCGGGAGACGTCGCATAGTCCGGTCGAGTGCACCACCCTGCTAAGGTGGAGAACCCGCAAGGGTTCCGAGGGTTCAAATCCCTCCGTCTCCGCTCCCTAAACTCCTGGTCAGAGGCTTTTTCTGATTGGCCTGCGCCTCCTCGACTTCTTCCTCAGGTTTCGCTGGATTGAGGGTGAAAAGTCCCCCCAGTGTCCCCGGACCGCACGGGCGTGGCTCAGAACCGCTGTCCCACGTCGCTCGATGCGGGAACACAAGTCCCTGACGGATCGTGGTCTTGGAGGTAGCGAGAGATGAGCCACAGAGGCAAGAAGCCAGCGCGCATCCTGGTCAAGGAAACGCACGAGCCCCCGGAGCCCCAGAACTGGCCGGATGGTCACGTCGCAGTGGTCCTCACCGGCGATGACCAGGGCGAGTGCATCGAGGTCACGATTCATGGCGTGCGCCACTACCTGCACTCGTCCACCTCTCGCGAACTGAGCAACATGCTCTTGGCACGCATCGAGGAATGGAACGTCACGGCCGAGGCCGAAGGCATCCCGCCCGTGTAATTTCGGCGAGACGCCGACTCCCTAGGCGCCGTGAGTTAGATGGTCGGCCCGACGTCACCGCGCGCGGGGGAATCCACCCCTTGCCGATACAGAGTCTCGAGGGCGCGAGAGGCTTCGAGTGCGTCGAGCCGCGCGATGGCAGCGACGTCCTGAGCCTCGCCGAGGACATGGGCATAGATCTTCAGCGTCGTGTTGGGGTTCGCGTGGCCGAGCCACTGGGAAACCTGGTTGACCGGGATGCCGGCGCGGAGCCAGCTGGAAGCTGCGTAGTGGCGCAGGTCATGGATCGTGCGGCTCGGTGGTGTGGTCTTGTTCCACTGCACGAACCGCCGGAACAGGTTGCCGCGCAGCTGCAGTCCTGTCTCGCCGGTGAACAGGTATTCAGTGGGCTTGCGATCGATGGCGCGGGACTCGGCGATCTCCCAGGATCGTTTGGTGAGAGGTACTAGACGGGCCGTGCCGGTCTTCGTGCCCTTTTCGGCGTACCCGTCGGAGTGCGCGCGCGAGACGCGAATCGCGGGGTGGGGAACTTGCTGCAGGTCGCGCACTCGCAGCGCCCGGAGCTCTGACCAACGCAGACCTGTCAGGCTGAGGAACTCGGTGACCGCGGCCTGCTGCGGGCGGATTTCGTACTGCCGATGCAGGGTCTCGACGAGTTCGGCTTCGGTGAAGGTTTCAACGCCGTCCGACCGCCGGCCTACGCCGGGTGGCATCCGCACCCCGGTCACAGGGTTGCGGACGAGCATCTTCTCTCGGACCGCGTACGCGAACACCGAACTGAGGGTGGTCCGAGCTCGTTGAACGGTGGATCGTGCCTTGAACGAAAGCTGTTCGGTGAGATACGCGAGGATCTCTGACTCGCCGATGGACGCGAGCGGTCGCGAGCCGAACCAACTCGGGATGCCGGACAAGTTGTCTCGATCGGTGCGCCAACTATGCGGGCTGATCTGTCCGACGCGAGATTCGAGGAATTGGTCGGCGAGCTCGGAGAAACGCATCGCGCTGCGCGTCGGTGGGATGAACTCTCCGAACGAAAGCGCACGACGCTGCTCCCGCTCCCAGGTTTCGGCATCGCCCTTGCGGTCGAACGTCTTGGAGGCAATCAGCTGCCTGCCGGACTTGATTCTGGCGACGTAGCGGACGGCTCCGGTGCTGGTCTTGCGGCGTTCGACGCTCATGTCTCGAGTCCGGCGAGCCGGTGGATGTCGGCGCGTCGGTAGACGCGGCGGTGCTCGGTGAGGGAGATGGGTTCGATGGGGGCGCGTCCGGCGAGCGCGAGCGCGCGAAGTGTTGTGCGGTGCAGCCCCAGGCGAGCGGCGGCCTCGGTTTCGGAATAGAACAGGCTGCCGTTGCCGCCCTCGACGGCCAGGCGATTCGTTGCGGAGTCAGTTGGTCCGGGGTTGCTCATCTGGCTGGCGACCGACGGGGTACGAGATACCGTCGAGCAGGCCTGCCTTGCGGGCTTTGGTGATCCAGTGGGTTGCAGTGCGTTCGGGGATCCCGAATTCGGTCGCCACTGCACGCATGGGCGCCACGGCCGCGAGCGCCGACACCCCGTAGACGAGCTGCACGAGTTCGAGAGTGTCCGCAGTCGGTCCCGCCTTGCCCGCTGCTGCGGTCATCCATTCCGGCAGGACCCGGCCGTCTTGATCAAGAAGGTCGTGGACGCTGCGCTGTTTCCCTTCGAATTCCACGGTGACGCATTGCGGAACGGCGGCGGTGAGCAGTTCGCCGAGCCGCACCTGACGGAGCACCGCGGAAGTGATCTCGCCATCCGTACCGACAGCGCGATGCGAGCTGGCGGTGATCCGGTAGCGGCCGGCGGTCGCCGCGTAGGTGGCGCTGATCGTGGTCTCGACGGAGATGTCGTCGGCGGTCGCGGTGGCGGTGAACGCTGGAGCGATCCGTAACGCGGATCCGAGCGGCAGCGTGGCGTGTTTCCACGTCATGCGCTGGCCGTCGGGTGTACGCACGTCGATCTAGTGACGAAGGGTCTGACTGCGGTTTTCGTCGCTAACGACTCGATGGCCATCGGCTTCCTCAGACGACTCAATCAGCGGGGGGTCTCCGTGCCGAGGGACCTGACCGTTGCCGGCTTTGACAACATCCCCGAGAGCGAATTCGTTGCTCCATCTCTGACGACCGTTCAAGCCGACTGGGAGGGACAGGGGGCTGCGGCCGTCGAAGCCTTGCTCTTCGAGATCGGCACCGGTCCGTCGGCTGGCGGCCAGAGTTCACTCGTTCAGGTGGTCGCGCGCGACTCATCCGGACCAGGGGCTTAGTCGGGACTGCATGCTGCGCGAGCGGCAGCTATTCACTTTTGATGTTATCGATGAACAACCTGCACTCGGAGTCGCGAATGGATTTCCCACCCAAGCTCAACGGTCGTCTCCTTTTCGGCGCCGCGTATTACGACGAGTATCGACGGGTCGGATCGCTGGATGCCGACTTGGACCTCATGGTGAACGCGGGGTTCTCGGTCATCCGGGTGGGTGAGTCGGTCTGGTCCACCTGGGAGCCGCGACAGGGCGAGTACGAGCTTGAATGGCTTCTGCAGGTTCTTGATGGAGCCCACGTACGGGGGATCGATGTCATCATCGGCACGCCCACGTACGCGATCCCGCCGTGGTTGCAGAAACTTCACCCCGAAATTGCTGCCGAGGTCGCCGACGGTCACATTGTGGGATGGGGAGGTCGGCAAGAGATCGACTACCTCAATGCCCATTTCCGTGAGCACGCTGAGGGTGTCATTCGCCAGCAGATAGGGCGGTATGCGTCCCATCCGGCCGTGATCGGATTTCAGGTGGACAACGAGCCCGGCCTCTACCTGCTTCACAACCGTGACGTGTTCGACGGTTTCGTGGAGTACCTGAAATCGAAGTACGGCACGGTGGACCACCTCAATCAGGAATGGAACCTGACTTTCTGGTCTCACCGCCTCGCGGAGTGGGACGAGTTGTGGACACCAAACGGGAACCGCTCACCGCAGTATCAGCTCGAATGGCGGCGGTACCAGGCCAAGGTCGTCACCGACTTCGTCTCGTGGCAGGCAGAAATCGTTCGCGACTATGCGACGCCCGACCAGTTCGTGACCACATGCATTTCCTACGAGCGTCCCGCCATTGACGACGTGGCGATTGTGGCGGCGCTCGGGGTGACAGCGGGTAATCCGTATTACAAGATGCAGGACGGACTCCGAATGGGCGTGGATGTCGCGCGCCCCGAGCTGTGGTGGTCGTCAGGAGTGTGGGGTCTCGTTCAGCAAGGCGATCGAATGTTCTCGACCGCCCAGGCTCCATTCCTGGTGACCGAGACGAACGCCCAGACCATCGGACAGTCTCAATGGCAGAACCATCCGCCCTATCCGGGCCAGATCGGGCTCGCCGCAATGTCGCTCGTGGCGCGCGGCTCGAAAATGATCGAGTACTGGCAATGGCACACGATGAACTCGGGAATCGAAACCTACTGGGGCGGTGTCATTCCGCACAGCGGAGTTCCCGGCCGGATCTATCGCGAAATCGCTCAACTGGGCGCCGCTCTGCGCGACATCGAGCCGATGATGGTCGACTACGTCCCCGATTACGACGTGACGTTCCTCTACAGCACCGACACGAAGTGGGCGTACCAATTTGATCCACCGTTGGCGGCCTCCGATGGCGGACCGAACCGGGATTCATATCTGGACATCTTCGATTCGTTCTATCGCGGCGCGTTCGAGGCCGGCGTTCAGGTTCGAATGCTGCATCCCGACCAGCTCCTCGATCTCCATGTAGCCGAACTGGTACGAGCACATCCGATTCTGGTCGTGCCATCGCAATACGTTGCGAGCACCGCATTGCTGGAGCGATTGGCGGAATACGCGAACCGAGGCGGACACCTGATTGCGGGAATCCGCACCGGCTACGGTGACGACTTGGCGCGCGCACGGGCCGTCGTGGCGCCGGGTGCTCTTGCCACGGTCGCCGGCATCACCTACGAGGAGTACAGCAACATCGATACTTCCCTCCCGGTGAACGCCGTCGGGTTGGCTCTCGATGAGGCGAACGTCACAGGCTGGATGGATGGAATCGAGCTGAACGGCGCCGAAGCCCTCGTCACCTATCAAGAGGGCATCTACGCAGGACGCCCTGCAGTCACAACACACCAAACAGGTGATGGTCGAGTGACCTATGTGGGAACCGTGCCCGACCGTGCGCTTGCCCGCGCGCTTTTCAGGTGGGCGGTAGATGAGCCGTGGTCGGGCAGCTGGAAGACCTCCGATGGGCTCACGATCGCATCTGGGAGCACGCCGTCCTCGCGCATCTGGTTCATTTCCAACTGGTCGCCGGATGAAGGTTGGGCAACGCCCTCGTTCGAACCGCAACATGTCGAAAAGCCGATCGGCATCGGCGAGACCCTCAAGCTCGCGCCGTGGACATACCGCGTCATTGTGGAGGCACGCGGATCGACCACCGCCCCGGATCCTTCCAACGCAGACGCCCCGTTGGAGAAGGCGGGAGCTTGATGCGAACGCGCGCGAACCACCTGAGGTGTTGCGGCATCCCGCGGTCACCACGGTCGTCGTCGGCGCACGCGATCGCGAGCAGTTAAGCCAGAACGTCACTCGCTGCCAGACCGCACTTGCCGATGCGGTCTGGCCGGACCTCATCGCCGCCGACCTGATTCAGGAGATCCCACAATGACCACGATTACTGCTGTTACCGCGCACGACGTGCGCTTCCCCACCTCGTTGAGCATGGACGGCTCTGATGCGATGAACAAGGATGGCGACTACTCCGCCGCGTACGTGGTGGTGCACACCGACGATCCGGCGGTGAAGGGTTACGGATTTACCTTCACGATCGGGCGGGGCAACGATCTCTGCGTGGAAGCTGCCCGCCAACGTGGCATCCCGTTGATCGGGCGCTCTGTCGAAGACTCCGTCGCCGACCTCGGCGCTCTCTACCGCGACATGGCATCCGATTCTCAGTTGCGCTGGCTCGGCCCCGAGAAGGGCGTTGTGCACCTTGCGATGGCTGCGGTCATGAATGCCATGTGGGATCTTGCAGCCCGGGTGGCAGGCAAGCCGCTGTGGCGCCTCCTTGCTGACATGACTGCGGAGCAGCTCGTCGATGCCGCCGATCTGCGATACCTATCCGACGCGCTCACCCGGGAGGAGGCCATCGGCATTCTCGCCGAGATGGAGCCCACCCGCTCCGAGCGCATCGCCGACCTCGAACGGCGCGGCGGCTACCCCTGCTATACCACTAGCGCAGGCTGGCTCGGGTACAGCGACGACAAGCTGCGGCGGCTGTTGCAGGAAGCGGTCGATGAAGGGTACCGCCACGTGAAGCTCAAGGTTGGTTCGGACGTCGATGACGACATCCGCCGCTTGAGCATTGCTCGCGAGGTGATCGGATGGGATGCGAACCTCATGATCGACGCCAACCAGGTGTGGGATGTTCCCGAGGCGATTGAGTGGGTATGGCGCCTGGCCGAGTTCAAGCCGATGTGGATCGAGGAGCCGACCAGCCCGGATGACGTTCTCGGCCATGCCGCGATCAGGAGGGCGGTCGCTCCGGTCGGTGTCGCCACCGGCGAGCATGGGATGAACCGGGTCCTGTTCAAGCAGATGTTCCAAGCCGAGGCGATCGACTTCTGCCAGCTCGATTCGGCCCGACTCGCAAGTGTCAATGAGATCCTCTCGGTGTATCTCATGGCGAAAAAGTTCGGCATCCCGGTCTGTCCGCACGCCGGTGGAGTGGGCCTATGCGAGCTGGTCCAGCACTTATCGATCTTCGACTACGTGGCCGTCTCAGGCTCATTGGAGAACCGTGTCACCGAGTTCGTCGACCACTTGCACGAGCACTTCGTCGACCCCTGCATCGTCGAGAACGGATCGTACGCGCTTCCGACCCAACCGGGTTACAGTGCGCAAATGCACGACGCGTCTGTTGCGGAATATGCCTTTCCCAGCGGCGGGTATTGGGCGTCTCGCTAGGGCCGAGTCACAGTCCGCATGCTCGGCGGTAAAACCCGTTTGGTCACGCGAGATCGCGCGCCTGAGTGGCCATTTTGATGCCGTGTCTTTTGCCCACAACTGGCGTCATCCGGTCCCCTCTCATGTGATCAACGGGGCAGGAGATCGTTGATCTCCCTGGAGTCTCTGGCTCCGTTCTTGCACGCGGATCGGGTTCGAATCCCTCCGTGTCCGCAAGAAGATCGCCCGCTTGCTCGCCCCGTTCGGGCGCCGGTCAGGCGCTGCGGATCAGCTTCTTATTGACGAACTCGTCGGCGCCGAGCAGACCCAGCTCTCGGCCGATGCCGCTACGCTTCACGCCGCCGAACGGCAGCTCGGGGCTGTCGGCGAGCACCAGGTTCACGTAGACCATGCCGGCCTCGATGCGGTCGGCCACGCGCTGCGCCTGGGTGGCGTCCGTGGTGTACAGGTATGAGCCGAGACCGAAGTTCGTGCCATTCGCGATCGTCACCGCCTCGTTCTCGTCGGCGGCGCGGAACACCATCGCAACCGGGCCGAAGAACTCCTCGCCGTAGGCATCCATCGCGGGGGTGACCCCGGTGATGACGGTGGGCGCGAACAGCGCGCCGTCGCGGGTGCCGCCGGTCACGATCGTGGCACCGTCGGCGGCGGCCTTCGTCACCTGCGCCTCGAGCTGCTCGGCGGCGGCGGTCGACGAGAGCGGGCCGAGCACGGCATCCGGAGCGGTCGGGTCGACAGCGGTGACCGAGCTCATGCTCGCGACGAACTTGGCGAGGAAGTCGTCGTACAGCTCGTCGGCGATGATGAAGCGCTTGGCGCCGTTGCAGGACTGCCCGCTGTTGTCGAGGCGGGCATCCACCGCCGCCTGGACCGTCGCGTCGAGGTCGTCGGTCGAGAGCACGATGAACGGGTCGGAGCCTCCCAATTCGAGCACGACCTTCTTGAGGTTGCGTCCGGCCACCTCGGCGACGGCGGCGCCCGCGGCCTCGGAGCCGGTGAGTGAGACCCCGTGCACACGCGGGTCGGCGATGATCTCGGCGACCTGCTCGCTCGTGACGTAGAGGTTGACGTACGCGCCTTCGGGGAATCCTGCGTCGAGGAAGACCTTCTCGAGCGCGGCCGCGGAGGCGGGGCACTGGCTCGCGTGCTTGAGCAGCACGGTGTTGCCGAGCGCGAGGTTCGGTCCGGCGAAACGAGCGACCTGGTAGTACGGGAAGTTCCACGGCATGATGCCCAGGAGCGCTCCCAGCGAGCTGCGGCGGATGACGGCGGTCCCGTCGCCGAGGATCGCCAGCGGCTGATCGCTGCAGATCTGCTCAGCGTTGTCTGCGTAATAGTCCAGGATGTCGGCGGCGAAGTCGACCTCGCCCAGGGCTCCCTCGCGGATCTTGCCCATCTCTTCGACGATCAGGTCGGCGAGTTCTTCACGGCGATCCCGGTGGAGCTGAGCGGCCTTGCGGAGCAGCTCACCGCGCTGCGCGGGGGTCGATCTCGACGACCATTCGCGGTGCGCCCGATCGGCCGCCGCCACGGCGTGCTCAACCTGCACGGCATCGAAGGTCGGGAACGTCTGCCCGGTCTTGCCGGTCAGGGGGTTGGATACGGCGTAGGCCATCGGGTGCTCCGTTTCATGGGGGTCGCTTCAGACATCCTCCCCCTTATCGCCGCACGGAACGATACCGACTCAGTGCGACCGCTTCGCCTCGATCCGCGCCACGTGGCCCGCGGTGCGCAAGAAGCTGTCGGGGTTGAGCGAGATCGAGTCGATGCCCTGCTCGACGAGGAACTCGGCGAACTCTGGATAGTCGCTCGGCGCCTGCCCGCAGATGCCCACCTTGATGCCCGCTTCGTGCGCGCCCCGGATCGCCATGCCGACCATCTTCAGCACAGCGGGGTCGCGCTCATCGAACAGGGCGGCCAGGTCGCCCGCGTCGCGGTCGACCCCCAAGGTCAGCTGGGTCAGATCGTTGGAGCCGATCGAGAAGCCGTCGAAGCGCGCCGCGAAGTCGCTCGCGAGGATCACGTTCGCCGGGATCTCGCACATCATGTAGACCTCGAGCCCGTCGACGCCGCGCTTCAGACCGTGGTCGGCCATCAGGGCGAGCACGCGGTCGGCTTCGGGAACGGTGCGGCAGAACGGGATCATCACGATCACATTGCGGAACCCCAACTGCGACCGCACCATCTGGATCGCGCGGCACTCGAGTGCGAACGCCTCCCGGTACCGGGGGTCGTAGTACCGCGACGCCCCGCGGAACCCGATCATCGGATTCTCCTCCGGGGTCTCGAAATCGCCGCCGCCGACCAGGTGGGCGTACTCATTCGACTTGAAGTCGCTCATCCGCACGATGACCGGGTTCGGGTGGTACGGCGCCGCGATCTTCGCGAGTCCGCGTGCCAGGGTGTCGACGAAGTAGGCGGAGCCGTCCGGCCACCCTCTGGTGAGCTCGGCGATGGTGGCTCGATCCTCGACGCCGGTGACCCTCTCGGGGTGCACAAGCGCCATGGGGTGGACCCGGATGCCGCTGCTGATGATGAACTCCATGCGGGCGAGGCCGACGCCGGCCGCAGGGAGCCGCCACCACTGGAAAGCAGCCGCGGGGCTCGCGATGTTGACCATGAGGCGCGTGGTGGTCGCCGGGATCGCGCTCAGGTCGATCTCGTCGCGCTCGAAGCCCAGGATGCCGCCGTACACGTGGCCCTCCTCGCCTTCGGCGCAGCTCAGGGTGACCTGCTGCCCGTCCTGCAGCACGCTGGTGGCGTTGCCGGTGCCGACCACGGCGGGCTTGCCGAGTTCACGGCTGACGATGGCCGCGTGGCTGGTGCTCCCCCCGTGCTCGGTGATGATGCCGGCCGCACGCGACATGATCGGCACCCAGTCGGGATCGGTCATCTCGGTCACCAGGATCGCGCCGTCACGGAAGCGGGTGATCTCAGACGGATCGCGGATGACGCACACCTCGCCGCTCGCGATCCCCTCACCGATCGCTGCTCCGCGCAGGAGGAGGGGCCCCTCGCCGGTGAGCCGGTTGACGACGAACGCCGAGACCGACTTGCCGGCCTGCACGGTCTCGGGGCGTGCCTGCACCAGGAAGAGCTCGCCGGTCGCGCCGTCCTTGGCCCACTCCATGTCCATCGGGCGCCCGTAGTGCTCGGCCACGATCACGGCCCAGCGCCCCAACTGCAGAATGTCGTCGTCATCCAGCACGAGCGCCTCGCGCTCCCGGCGGGTGGTGTCGACCGTGCGGGTGCGGGCGCTGGATCCACGGCTGTAGACCATCTTGCGCTCCTTGGCCCCGACGGTGCGCTCGATGATCGGCGCCAGCGCAGGATCGCTCAGCAGGGGCGTGAAGACCATGTAGGTGTCGGGATCCACGATCCCTTGGACGACGAGTTCGCCCAGACCCCAGGCGGCGCTGATGACGGCGACCCCGGGGAACCCGCTCTCGGTGTCGATCGAGAACGTCACCCCCGAGGCGCCCAGGTCGCTGCGGACCATCTGCTGCACGCCGATCGAGAGGGCGACCGAGAGGTCGTCGAAGCCTTTGAGCTGACGGTAGGTGATCGCGCGGTCGGTGAACAGCGACGCGTAGCAGCGTCGGCAGGCGTCCAGCAGCTGTCGCTCCCCGACGACATTCAAGAACGACTCCTGCTGCCCGGCGAAGCTCGCGTCCGGCAGGTCTTCGGCGGTCGCACTGCTGCGCACCGCAACAGCGGGGCGTGCGAGCCCGGTGCGCTCAGCCAGCTCGAGATAGGACGCGCGGATCTCGTCGGCCAGCCGGGGCGGGAACTCGGCCGCCATGAAGGCCTCGCGGATCGCCTCGCCCGCCGCCTGCAGCGTGATGCGTCCGCCGCGGTACTCGTCGAGTTCGGCGGAGATCCGAGCCTCCAGGCCGTTGTGCTCGATGAAACCGCGATACGCGTCTGCGGTCGTCGCGAATCCGTCGGGAACACGCACGCCCGCGCTCGAGAGATGCGAGATCAATTCGCCGAGCGAGGCGTTCTTGCCGCCGACACGGGGAACGTCGGCCACGCCGACCTCGCTCAGCCGGACGACTTGCGCGGCGTCCGCGCCGGGGACCGGGCTTGCCGGTATCCGGGGTGTGACGGGCCGGGCCTTCCTCGAGTCAGACATACGGGTTCACCTCCACGCCGCGCCTGAACACTCGGCCGGTGACCTCGGCCGGCCAGATTCTCACCCAGCGCAGCTTGAGGGTCGGAATCCAGGCGGTCAGCTGCAGGGCGTCGGCCGCCGCGACATCGGACGGGGAATCCAGAGCGGCCGCCCGCCCCTTGACGACGACGCTGTATGCCGCCTCGTCATCGAAGTCGTCGATCTCGAGTGCAACCTGCGCGTGCGTCTTCAAGGCCAGGAGCTTGGAGCCCATCGCGGTGCGGAAGTAGATCTTCGCGCCATCAACGACGTAGTTGATGGGGAAGATGTGGATCGCGCCGTCCTGTTCGACGGCAAGGCGGCCCAGAGTGTTCGACTCGAGAGCCTCCCAACAGAGTTCCGGGCGGATCTCGCCGACGACTCCGTCGACGTCCGCTCGGGCAAGCAGGCTGGTCGCGTTCATGGACATGTCGTTCCTCCTCACGCTCGAGAGTCATGCTCGGCGCCGGGGGGCGCGCCGAACAGGGTCGTTGGTCCCGCGGGCGCTCTCGTCGAACGCCATCGGATCTCGCACTGCGCGACCGCTGATATAGTCGTCAGGTTGGCCTTCGTGCCGACGCCCAATGCGCCCGTAGCTCAACGGATAGAGCATCTGACTACGGATCAGAAGGTTGGGGGTTCGAATCCCTTCGGGCGCACCGAATAACAGCGAGTCCGGCGAGCGGTCGGACCATCTGCGATCTGCGACCTGCGGTCGCGGGGGACGCAACCGTCCATCGCCGTGGGCGCGATGGTCCTCATGCCTGGCAGACTGTCGGGATGAGCACCGAGCGCAACATCGAGGGCATCGAGCCCGGCAGTACCGACCACGGCACCAACGCCAGCGGCAATCAGTCCGACTCGGCGGTCACCTGGGACACCGTCGACTCCGGCCAGTCGGAGGACATCGAGAACAGCTTGACCGGTCAAGGCACCTCCGACCGTGAGACGGTTCGCGAGGTCAGTCGCGACGAGCTCATCGAGCAGGCCGAGGCCGCTCGACGCCGTCGCGCCGGCGAGGTGTGAGCACCCAGCAGGTCCGCCCCGCCACCGAAGGGTGGACCCAGGCGAAGGATGCCGACGGCCGACCCCTGCTGCAGTTCGCGAGCCCGAAACGCGGCAAGCCGCCCGTGCACCTGGTCGACCTGTCTGCCGAGGAGCGCGCGGCGCGGATGGCCGAGCTGGGACTTCCGGCGTATCGCGCCAAGCAGATCGCGACCCACTACTTCAGCCACTACACGAGCGACCCGGCGCTGATGACCGATCTGCCGGCATCCGGTCGCGACGAGCTGGTGACCGGCCTGCTGCCCCCGCTGATGACCGAGGTGCGTCGTCTGACGACCGATAGCGGGGACACGATCAAGTTCCTCTGGAAGCTGCACGACGGTGCCCTCGTCGAGTCGGTGCTGATGCGCTACCCGGGCCGGATCACGCTCTGCGTGAGCTCGCAGGCCGGCTGCGGCATGAACTGCCCGTTCTGCGCGACGGGTCAGGCGGGGCTGACGCGCAACATGTCGGCCGCCGAGATCGTCGAGCAGGTGGTGCGCGCTAACCGGGCCATCGCCGATGGCGAGCTGGGCGGCAAGAGACGCGGCGAGACCACGCTCGAGCGCGTCAGCAACATCGTCTTCATGGGCATGGGCGAGCCGCTCGCGAACTACGCGCGGGTGATGCAGGCGGTGCGCACGATGGTCGCGCCGCAGCCCGAGGGCCTGGGCATGAGCGCGCGGCACATCACGGTCTCGACCGTCGGGCTGGTCCCGGCGATCGGCAAGCTGGCCGCCGAGAAAATCCCGGTGACGTTCGCGCTCTCGCTGCACGCGCCGGACGATGAGCTGCGCGACGAGCTCATCCCGGTCAACTCGCGCTGGAAGGTCGACGAAGCGCTGGATGCGGCCCGCGCGTACTTCGACGCGACCGGTCGCCGGGTCTCGATCGAGTACGCGCTCATCAAGGACATGAACGACCACGGATGGCGCGCCGACCTGCTCGCGCAGAAGCTCAACGAGCGCGGGCACGGCTGGGTGCACGTGAACCCGATCCCGCTCAACCCGACGCCGGGATCCATCTGGACCGCGTCGGAGCCCGACGTGCAGCACGAGTTCGTCCGGCGGCTGGAGGCGGCAGGCATCCCGACCACCCTCCGCGACACCCGCGGCAAGGAGATCGACGGGGCCTGCGGGCAGCTGGCGGCGGTCGAGGGATAGTTCCGCCTTTACCGAGCCCGTACATTCGCCTGATCGACGCCGAATGCGACGCGGCCACTCTGGTGGTCATCCGCTTCATCCGACGACAGGAGTCATCATGTCCCGCTTCCTCACCTCCCGCGTCCTCACCGGCGTCGCGACGGTCGGCGTTCTCACGCTCGGCTCGCTGGCCTGCGCGCTGCCCGCGACGGCAGCGACCTCCGACGGCACACCGGTCACCGCGCACTCGAGTCTCTCGGCGATCCAGCAGGCCGGAGCCGCCGCGACCGCCAAGCGGATCACCTCGCTCAACACCGGCATCGGCAAGGTGAACGCCACCAAGACGCTCAACGCGGCCGACAAGTCCACCGTGCTGGCCACCCTCAACGCCGACCTGAGCGGCATGAAGACGCTGCAGTCCAAGATCGCCGCCGACACGACGGCCGCCACGGCGTGGACCGACTACCGCAGCATCTTCACCGACTACCGGGTGTACGCGGTCGCCCTTCGCCAGAGCTACATCGCGGCCGCCGCCGACGGCCTGACCGATACCGCCATCCCGAAGCTGCAGGCCGCGGCGACGAAGATCTCGACCTACTTCGCGGCCCACCCCGACAAGGTCACGCCCGATCTCCAGGCCAAGCTGGCCGACATGCAGGCCAAGACGGCGGATGCTGTGACCAAGACCACCGGACTCGCTGCGGCCGCCCTGGCCGTCACGCCCGCCGCCTACAACGCCAACCACGCGATCCTGACCGACGACCGTGCGGCGGCGCGCGACGCCCTCGCCGACAGTAAGGCCGCCGCACAGGACGGCCGCGCGATCGCGGCGGCGCTCAAGTGATCGGCCGCACGTCGCGCGTCGTCGTTCCGGTGGTGACGCTCGCCCTGCTGGTCGCCCTCACCGGGTGCGGCAAGCTCGGCGCTCAGCCGGGCACCGGCTCCGTCGGTGCACCGGGGGTGGGCGGGACGACCGGGACGAGCTCCTCCGCTCCGGCGGCCGACGACTCCGGCGCGATCACCGGGATCACCCAGGATCTCGACTCGGCGGACGCCGCGAACACCGAGGCGGGCTCCAACGCCGATGCGGGAGATCAGGCGGGCGCGACCGGCGACGAGCCGTGAGCAGCCGTAAGCTCTCACGTCGCCTCGAGCAATTGGTCCGGTAGCTCGTGAGCCGCCGCCCGGATGGGGTGACGAGCCGGTTGAATGACCCCATGACCGCCGAGACGGAGAGCACCGGTCGCGGAATGGTCGTCATCGTCGAAGACGAACGGAC
>Ga0207698_10001124_pt1 | contig 15579 bp, 10 predicted proteins | sample KBSCornC22_FD_184298 | JGI IMG/M metagenome (GOLD analysis project Ga0207698, IMG submission 184298) | Corn rhizosphere microbial communities from Kellogg Biological Station, Michigan, USA - KBS Corn C2-2 (SPAdes) (version 2) | ecosystem: Host-associated > Plants > Roots > Rhizosphere > Soil ...
TGTTGTTGTTCAAGAATGGTTTTTAATACATCGATTTGTTTGCTTTGTTCAACTATGATTTCTGATTGAGATTCTAGTTGCTTATTTTGCTCTATAACATACAGAGTCAACTCCTCAGTTTTTTGCAGTAGTACTGTTTGGTTTTCACCAAGGTCAATACCATTTTTATTTACATCACGCGCACTCGTCACCCCTGGTAAATGTTTATTGGCTTTAATAAATTGCTCAACCTCCTTCAATGAGGGCAAAACATAATCTGCATTAAAAACATAATCAGGCCAGTTACTGTTTGCCGCAACCACAGCTTTGGTAAAAACAGCGGAACCATTGACAGCCAATTTATATCCCTTGCCATCTGCCGTGCCTATGGCAACATTCCCCGTGCTGGTAAGCCTCATTATTTCTCCTGAACTTGATCCAAACGCAATACCGAAAGGAGCCCCGGAGGGATTAAACTCCATCCATCCCTGATTGGTTACATCAGTGACACATTGTAACCTTGTAGAAGCAGTAAACCAGTCTGAGCCGGCTGTGTAACGTTTTAACTGAACACGCAATTGACTAACGTTGCTTACTGTACCGCTAAACCGTGCTATTTCTACAATAGTGTTGAGCGTACTTGGTAAAGCCGTAGGGTTGTTAACATGTAATAAAGCGGCAGGAGCAGTCGTACCTATGCCCACATTCCCTGAGCCTGGAAAGGTATTAGTGGTCTGTGTCTTTCCTACAATTCCAGTAAAAATCAATGTGCCAATAAGCAGTTGTTTTCTCATATTCATAGTTTATGATTAAGCTGATTAGTTGTTGATCATGTTTATAAAAATATCTTCATTAAAATCTGCTGCTGCTGCTGAAATACCTTTCAGTGAGCCGTCAGTGCCTATGAAAAATTTCTCACCTGTACCTTGAACATCATCGTCAAAATACCCGTTTTGCTCAGCATGCGTCAGGTAGCTAAATAAAGCGGCTTGCTGTTCGGATGTTTTACGGGTATGCATTCCGCCTGCCAGTACAAAGCTTTCATCAAAATAAGTGTGATAAAAATCCAGCAAGTAAGAAGCGTCATCATCTTCAAATCCATCTTCATATGATGGAATACCGATCATTGTAATGCTGTCTTTATAGCTTACATTCAATGTTGCCAACTGCTGCAGTAAAGCAGAGTCTGCATCGGTAGTGGTTGCAGGCAGTATGATGATCATAAGCTTTTTACCCTCAAAGGCACTCAATGACAATTCATTGCCTTCAGGTGTTGTAACACTGAGATCATATACACCCGTTTGTTTTGTAAAACCAAAGAGCACAAGCAATCCCGTAATACAGAATATTTTTTTCATGTTTTATTATTACTGTTGAAAAATACCTATTGCAATCTTGTTAAAAGTGCTCCCGTTTACCGGTACATTCACCCAACTTGCCTTATCACTGTTTACCTGTATATCACCGTTGGGCCCGGAAACCGTAAACACAAAACTTTGTGCATTATCCGTTTTGGAAATGAGAATATTATAGCGCCCCTGCGGTATGTTTTGAAAGGTTAAGGTGCTGTCAGCATCCTCAGGGAAGTCAAGAATATATACCTTGCTTGAATCAACCACACTGGTGAATTGTATGGTAAAGCCTGCTATATGTTCATAATTGGAAAGTATCAGACTCATTCTCGGAAGACAATTCCCATGTGAATTGGCATACGACTGCCCAGTGGTATCCAGGTATGCGGCGGCAAGTGAATCTGCCTCCTCCTGGCTGCTGTCTGAAGTAAATTCCCCTGCATTTACTACTGCATCTACCTCCTCACCACAGAAAGCTGTATCGGTACAATCATTTTTAATAAAGGTTTTTGATACTGTAAGATTCTGAAACGAGGTACGGCAGTTCGTAAGTTGACCAGCGTAGTTGTAACAATAGGTTTTTACAATATTGCCATCCTTGTCTTTAACTGATGACAGCCTGCCTAAACCATCATACAGATAATAATTAATCCGGTTGTTTACATCACTTTGACTTGTCATACCAATTAACGGATTATAAGTGTACGTGGTCATCTGCGCATCGGATGGATATAACCTTAAATCGTCAAACCAAACCGAACCGGTTGAATTATTATCTACTCTTAGCCATATTTCTTTAACATTGGCTGGAACATCTACATCCTTTTCTACTAAAACCCATTTATTCGCGTTGCTTGCAGGCGACACTATATTCGAGGTGCTTGTATAACTACCCCCGACTGTCGTTGTCATCATAAGGAAAATCTCCGCACTTGGCCCACTACTGTATATCCATCCGGAATAATGGAATTTTTTAGATGCTGTAAGATTTAAACTCAAGCGCGTGCTGGAATAACTATAAATCTCTCCGGCTGTAGTATTATTTATGTAACCTGCATTATTGCCGCTATGCACCCGGGAACCACTAAAGCTCATTTTGCTGTCCCAACCACCTTCTTCAAAAGAAGTAGCATAGATCTCATTACTAGAAGCATTAATAGCTTCAGCAACAGGATATGTGTTATTATACCCCCAGAGGTAGGAATGATTGACGTCATTTATTTTTTGTTGCTCCAAAATATTCGGACCATCATAGGTTATTGTACCTTGTAATTTCATATCATCAGGGATAGTTCCGTTTGGAGCAGTAGAAAGAATATTTTTTGGCATGAGAGTTTCAATACTATAAACCTGATTGGGCACGTACCTTCCGCCAGCTGTTGAATAACTCACAAAAGAGCCTCCAATTACTAAACCATCTTTTTTTACCGTTTTTTCGAGTGGTACTTCAATAAAATTCTTCATTTTGAGGTCATTTATCCATCCACTTGTCACCCCGGTGTAATCAAAGGGATATATGTAGTTTGTTGTAATACTATTGGTTTTGCTATTAGTCAATTTTTCCTCTTTCAAATATCCTTTATCATTGTATTGAAAGTCTTTTTGGGTTTTGATAAAAGCACCGTTTGAGTAATCTTTGGTAACTGTTTGAATTGTCAGGGCCTTTCCTACCTGTATAGGATAAAAACTTAATTGAATATAGTTGTTGAAAGTATATTTCATTCCAATCGCATCAAGGGAAAGTCTGCTTTTAAAACTCCAGTATGTATTTGCAATGCTAATTGCAGGAGTATTGCTTACCTCTTTGATTACATTATTATCCTTATCGAAAATGCTCATTTTTTTCAAAAATCCGTTATCCAGGTATGCCGTGCTTGGAACTCCTGGTATGTAAATGTTAGGCTGCGTGTTAGTATTATCAGGTCTGTTATTATACTCGTATTGACTTTTTCCGGCATAAGGTGTTCCGAGAATAGTTTCGGTAACTTTATCATAACCTCCTAGGCTTCCATTTGCCGAAAAAGAATGTGGTGTAGCAGGGGTGGAATAGAGGTAATACCCATGATACTTACTCGAAACCATATAATCATCTTTGCAATGGCAATCGTCAGTATAGGTCATTTCTGCATCAGAATAAAACAAAGGAAAATGCATTAATCTCCCTGTCTCATAGGAATATTCCTTTTCTAAAGACTGATTTTTAGTGGGGTCATAGTATTTAATTTTGTTGACTCTTAATCCTGCACCAGTCAAGACATGTGATGTTTGACCTCCGACTTCGTTATAGTAATTAACATAGAGTTCAGCTCTCCTGTTATTAGGTATGCTGCCTGAAGGATTATGATTATCCGGATAGTTTACGGTAATGCAATAAGTGCCAGGGTCGAACGATTGATTCGGTAGGTTTATATACCCATTGGCATTTCTAACCGTATTATTACCTTGATCAAATACCCAGGCTGGGTATGCTTGTATAGTATTATGACTTATAGGATCAACCTTTTCAATTTTAGCATACAGGGTATTATTTAAATCATAATTACAAGTATAACAACCGCAATTGTAAGATTGGGAATTCATGTCAAGCATTCCATTGCAGTAAAGACCTCCAATAATATTACATATTGTCGTACTGCTTAACGTAAAATAGAATTTTTGTATCCCGACACCGGCGTCAATTCCACCCTGTTGTATCAACGAACCAGAACTTGTGTTTTTGAGTGTAAAATCTATAAACTTATTTGTCTCATAAGTAAACTCAACATACCCTCCCGTAGGATAATAAATTTTCTTAAGCATTCCTGCTTGAATGTAGTTATCATTTGGAGTTCGATCTGCACCGATCCAGGAAGAAAATGTATTACTGATGTTGACCATTAAGCTGTATAACCGATAGTCCGGAATGAGTGAAGGGTTGTTTTTAGAACCGTTATAATATCCCCAGAAATCCTGGTTAAATGAAGTTTTGTATGGGAGTGATGCTTCGTTGTAATCAAAAGTGTAAAGATCTGGCCCGATTGTAATATTGTATAATTTTAATCTTTTGTTACGGAAGGAAGTTGGATAATAGCTATAGGTCACTGCGTTAACAGGAAGATGGCTTACCTTACTTGTATTATACATGTCGTCGTCATTGGTATTGCTTTCAAAATAACCATAAGAGAAATTGACTGATTTAATTTTGGTATTAGAAGAGTTATATACTTCTATTTTATCAAGTTTAAAACCATAAAGATCGCTTCTGGAACTCTTGACAAAATTTATATACCCATTATCAAAAATGATCTTATCGAGGTATATTCCAGTAGTTGAAGATGCGGAATAAGATTGACTCCATCCTGTTGCATCCTTAGGAGACACTATAGCTCCGTCAGAAGAGATAAAAGTGTGCGTGGCGAACTTTTCTGATAAAAAAGGAAGCTGCAAAACAGTCGCATCATTTCCCCAAGCGCTACTTAAGTTGGGAAATTGGCTGCTCCATCCATTTTCATCTACAATTGTTTTGAAAGTTTTGTATTGAAAGTTTACTACTCTTCCCTTTGGACTGACAATCGATGTTAAATAATAAGCGGTATTGGTGGCATGAGGTGTTGGGTAGGACCAAGCCTTTTCGACAGTCATAAAACTATATGTATATCCATCAGGAGTGTATGCAATGAATCCTGTACCGCCTAATGAAGTAAACCGTATATTATTGTGATTAACATCGACCCATTCCCCCTTACCACTAAAAATTTTACCTGAATATTTTCCAAAGTTATATGCGTATATATCCGGCTCACCGTCTACACTCTGGCCACCTAAAAGTACCGTTTGTAAATTAGCCGTGGTGTATGTATTTCCCTGGTCGTCATATATTGCATTTGGAGAGCCAATTCGACTTTCTGCATGACTATATTCAGCATAGATATCGGTTATTTCTGTTGGATAAACCTTGTTGAACTGGTGGTTGGAACCCCATTCGTCATCGTCACCTTTGATATCATGGGATATTATTCCTGCAACATCTAAAGTCCAACCTAAACCTACCCAGCTCGCTTCTTCACTTACTTTAATACCGCTGCCATGATAACTTAAACTAATAGGAACTGATATATCGTCACTTTTAATTTCATAGATGGGTATCGAATTTTGAGCAAGGCCAGTGTAATAACTTATTGGAACCTCAATATACTTGGCTAATGATGCTGCTTGCGGAGATTGAAATGGTTTACTTGTTAATTTGTCAAACTCAACGCTGGGAGATTGACAAATAATTTTTTTAGAGTAAGCAAGACAGATAAATAAAACGATCACATATCTGCACATAATTCTACATTTTTCCATTAAACAAGTAGTTTGATTATTTTATATTTAAAAGTTATATCCTACCCTAAATTCAACGCCGTTGCTGGCGGGGTTGACTGGTTATGCAGAAATCATACAGCAACTGCATATTGCCTTCTTTCTTTCGGCTCTTATATTTTTTGCTGATGCCTAATAGCATACTGCGCTGCCATACATCAACATTTTCATGTAATTTCTGTATGCTCTCGAAACTGCTCAGGCAGTTATATTCAAATCCTCCGCTAAACCATAAACCTCCGAGTATCACACGCAAAAAGTCTTGTTTGATCACATTAGCCATTTATGTGATTGTTAACTACAAACATTAGTCAGACTGTTAACAAGGCTGGTTTATTAGTGCAACTTTCCTGATGATTATTCAGACAACCTGTTACTATTTTTTAGTAACTCTACTTGTTCCTTTAATTCTTTAATAACTTTATTTTGTTCTATTAAATAGAGCGTTAGTTCTTCAACCTTTTGTAATAGTTTAGTTTGATTCTCTCCCAGGTCAGCACCATTTTCCCGCATTTCGGCTGCAGGAGCAATCTCGGGCAAATGATGATTTTGCTGAATATAGTTTTCAACTTCACCGAGTGACATTAGTTTATATGAAGAATCAAATACGAAATCTGCGCCTGTTGTATTTACAACGACCCTATTGGCGCGAACATCCCCGTTTATATCCAGCTTGTAGTTCGGATTAGCTTGGGAAGTTTTAGCAATTAAGACATTACCTCCTGACCCATTAAGTACGATATTACCAAAGGAAGTACCGGCCTTGCCTGTACATTGCAATAGAGCATAGCCACTAGTTTGAGCGGAGATTCCAACACTCAAAGATGTATAACTGCCACTAGAAGTGTTTGAGTTACCTATTAAAATAGAACCTGCTCCTTTCGGATCAACATTTAATATAGTTGATGGCGTTGTTGTACCAATACCTAAATTTCCGCTTTTTAACGTCATGTATGTATTACCTATATCTCCCCATGATTGGATAGTAGCGGACGGATTTCTTTCCCACCATGTTCTCGAATTTGTACCTGGAGAATTATATGTACCATCAATGCTTATACCATCATGCAAGACAGTGCCATACCATGAATTATCGTTGTCAGCGATTTTTCGTAACCAAACATTGTTATAAAATTTGTTAGCGCCGACATTGGGCCCTGTATAGCCACCAAGTTGGTGTATGATTGAAAAACTATTAATTGGCAAACCCAATCCTGTAGATTGGAATACGGCCAGGGGAATTGAACCAGCCGAAGTGCCAATACTAACGTTTCCGGTTCTGTATATGTCACCAGTAGTATTACCAACGCCCGGACCTGTCCATTGGGCAAGTAATGATATTGGAGAAATTAATAAAAAAATTGGTACAAGAATCTTCATCATATTGTTTAATTGAAAAGGTTATTTATATATTTAGTTATCGTATTAATCTCAATTGGTTTGGATTGTCGAAACTTCTTTAAAAATTATACCCCACTCTAAATTTCAAGGCCGTTCCTGGCGGGGTTTGTTGGTTGTGTAAAAAATCATACAGCAACTGCATATTGCCTTCTTTCTTGCCAACTTTATATTTTTTGCTGATGCCCAACAGCGCACTGCGCTGCCATACATCTACATTTTCATGTAATTCCTGTATACTTTTGAAACTGCTCAGGTAATTGTATTCGAATCCACCGCTGAACCATAGTCCGTCTAAGATTTTTCCTTTTGCTACAGGAGGCACTTTTATATCTACATAGCTCCTGAATCCTACGCCTTCACTTGTGATACTAATATGCCGTATATCACCCCAGCCTACTTTATAGCTAGCTCCTATACCAAACCGTTTGGTATCACTTAATTTGTATCCTAGTGTCAACGCTATATCACTCATTGCAGGCAAGGAATAACGGCCAGGTTCGCTTTGTATGTTCAACCCGTATTCAAGTCTTTTTAATAATGATTTTGTTTTTTGATCATTGGGTTTAAAATCTGGCATCGTCATATCACTGCTGCCGCCGCCATTAGAAAAATTATTGAGTTTGTTTTTTAACTGGTTTAACTGCGCTTGTGCAGCATCCAGTTGTTGCTGTAAAGGATTTGCACCGCCTGTATTGGATGTCGCAGGATTTGGAGTAGCAGGAAGTCCCATACGCTGGTTAATACTCGCCTGCACACTTGTCCTTGTTTGCAGACCGGCCAGTTGGGTTCCCCCACCAGCAGAATTGGATGGGGCTGGAAATAATGCCGCGAGATAGCTATTCTTTTGCCAGAATTTTTGAAAGGCTGGTAACGTTCTTACAGTTTCCAGTAGCTTTTGTGTCAGCTTGTCTTTATCATTCAACAAGGCTTTATATTCCTGTAATTGTGCCTGGTAATAATAAACCTCTTTATTAATGCCTTTCAGTTGTTTGGCAAAACCGCTATTCAGTAATTGTTCTTTTAACTGTGCTTCACGTTCTCTTACAAATGTCTGTATGTCGCTGGCCTTTTGCAATTCATTTTGCAGGCATTTCAGTTTTTCACTTAACTCTTTTACCGGCTCCAGTTTATCGGCTGGAATGTTTGGATTTTTGGTTAAAAAACTTAAAGCCGTTTGTACACTGTCGATACCAGGCACATATTCTTTAAGTGGAAAACGTTTTAGTTTTTCAGTTGTTGTCGTGACATTCGTTTGTAGCTCGCTATATTGCTTTTTGATGTCTTCTGTAAACAGTGCTTTTGCTTTAATACTATCTGTTGCAGTTAGTTTATTATGCAGCTTGTTTTCCTGGCGCTGCATCTTATGTAAAAGTTTCGAGGATCGCTTATTAAGTTTTGACTGTAAGCTGGTGTATTGTTTTTGAAGGTCGTTTACTACTTTGCTGTCAACGTCAACATCGTTTAAGTTTTTAGCTGCACTATCAGTTTGTGCAAACAAAGCATAGGTATATAATGTCATGCAGGTCATGCATACTACAATGCGAATAATTTTCATGCAGCTGTGATAAAATTTAAACGATAGGTATTGTTTTATTAGGCTTCATATTTAAATACTATGCAACAGCAGTTAGTGTATAAATGATTTGGAAACCTTTACAGGCTATCCATGGTATACGCTTAACGGTTTAGCTATTATGTTGCATATTTTAATAGGAGCAAAATTATTTGCAGCTGAACCAATACACTGCGCCATTTGACGCAAAATGAAAAACACATTAAAAATTAACGTAGTTGAATTCAAGCTTGTTTAACACCTTGAATGACTGTAATCATAGAATACTTCGAGGTTCAAAAGACCTTAGATATTTATCACTAAACTTAAATGTTTCATGTCGTTTAATGGCATTTCTGCAAAGCCTAAACTCTTAATCGGAGGCGAAACCACTGCATAATCCATCTTAATAGTAATTGATAATATTGCTAACCATGGGGTGTGATCAGTAAACCACAATAACCCAACTTCCAACATAGAATTTTAAGGAGTCGTTGGCAGAAGAAAAGAACGAGCTTATGAAAAATTACTATGCAAATTCAAAGAGAGATTTGATAATACTGCGAAGTAGTCGCTGAACCAGTGATTATTGCAGAGAAGAAGAATTTTCCGAACCTTGGAAACTACTGGCTACAGGAGACTGCTAAATGTATAATGCTTAACAAAATTTATTGTCCGGTAAGCGCAATAACCCCGCATTACGCTGGTTCCTCAGGAGCCATTCGGAGAAAGTATAAGAATTTTGTTCGGATTACCTTCTGAGCCGTGTTAGAAAAAATAATTGTTTCAACTGTAACAAAACATACGAAGTTGCGACAAGTACTAAAAGATGTAAGCATTGGATAGCCAGCCGGTAGAAAAGAATTTGAGAATCATATTAAAGAGCATGAACTGCTGTTACACAAAGTATGCTGTATGTACGCATATAACAATACAGACAGGCAGGATCTCTTCCAGGAAGTTATGATACATCTCTGGAAAGCTTTTCCCGCATTTAAAGGTGATGCAAAAACTAGTACGTGGATGTACAGAATAGCCACTAATACAGCTATTACGGGTTTAAGGAAGAAGAAAAATTTTATTACATCCTAAGCCCCTCGCACCGTACCGGAGTATGCTGTGGATGAAACAACAGCGCTACAAAAAGAAGAACAGATGAAGGAACTTTATTGCCATTGACAAGTTAAACAAGATAGAAAAAGCAATCATAATGCTGTATATGGACGATCGTTCTTATGAAGAAATGGAAGATATATTAGGTATTAACCAGGGCAATCTGCGTTGAAGATGAACCGTATAAAGAACAAGTTAAAACAACTGACAAAAAATATTTAATATGGAATTAGAACCGCTGTTAAACTTATAATTAAAAGTTCATTGTTTATTTTATTGCCGTGTTATTCGTCGGCTGGAAATGAAGCCGATTAGCGAACAAAAAGTTGAGAAATTGTCAGCCTCGACATTTCAAAACCGAATGTTACCTGCAGGTTTGTCAATATAGATTTGGTTTTGTTATTCCCATTTTTTCATAGTGTTCTTTATTCATCTCATAATGGAATGTCGTCATTGTGTTCAAATAATCTTTTAAAGGTTCTAAAGTATACTCTTTTCTTAGTTTGTCAACGTTTGCTGAATCTACAAGTCCGATTTTAGGAACGGCTCGTCCTGTCGTTTCCGTTTCATAAGTAACTTGCGTTCCAAACGATTGTTTTTCTCCTGCGTTCACTTTAACTCTGTCGTACAAGTATGCATAATTGTTGGGATTTGCATTCTCTTTTTTAACTTCTTTGTCCATCGCTTTTAATACCCGCTTTTGAAAGTCTGGATATTTATCGCAATGCTGAACTAACAACCAAAAATGGTTTGAGCTTTCTTTGCCTACTTTGTCAAAACCTAAAAATCCATACTTAGAAAACATTTGTGCAACAATTTCTTTATGCACAGTAAATACACTGTCTTGAAAGTTATGCCACTGCTCATTTGAGTAATCCTTGTATTTTCCCGTGGGAATGTATGCAGCGATTTGGTCCACTTCAACCATATCTTTCAATTGTTTGGTCAGTTGATTTTTTTTGTCTGCTGTTAACTTTGCAGCACAACTTGTCAAAATAACGGTCATCAATAAAATTGAAATTGATTTTTTCATTAAAATCATCGGTTTTAAACTTCTGACTAACGTTTTATAAACTGCTGGGCTGCAATCCTAATTCGTCGGTCTTTATATCAAACTTATGAATTAGCTTTTTCATTTCCTGTACTTTTCTTTTTCTTTTCTGATCAAGGAACTCATAACCATGTTCATTATTGTAAGGTTGCTTTTTTATGATCATGTTCCAGATGATAACAGCCAGTTTTCTTGCAGTGGCACTAATGGCAGATACTCGTCCTTTTCTAAAATTAATGCGTTTAAAGAAATCAGATAATGGTGTGTCTTTTAAATTCCCTATTGCATTGGCGGCATTGCGTAATGCAATTTTTAACCTGTTATGCAATTTCTTCTTCCGATCTTTTGAAATTTCCATTTCTGAGTGATGCCAGCTTTTCAGCATTTACTTCGCCCTTACAGATAGCATCAATAATTTTTAATCCGGTAAGCCCTGTGATATCTTTTACCGCTATATCCAATCTGAGATTAAGCAATCGCAAATACTTCTGCATCTTGCGTGTGGTATCGGCAGCATGATCTAATAGATTTGCCCGGTGCCTGCAATAAGTTCTAAGTTGTTCTGTTGCTTCATCCGGCAAAAAACTACCTGATAATAATCCTATTGTATGCAGTTTTTGTATCCATTGACAATCCTGCACATCACTCTTTTTGCCTTTAATGTTTTTAGTAAATTTTCCATTGCATAGTATAACCTGTAAACCTGCATTTTGTAAAGCCGCAAAGAGGCTTTGCCAATAAGTGCCCGTACTTTCCATGGCTATCGTTTTTACATCATTTGATTTAAGCCATTGAACAATCTGTTGCAGATCTTCGTTGTACACACCAAATTCTCTTACATCATCTTTGCCTTGTCCTATAGCTACAAAATGAGAGCGGCTGCCTATATCAATATCCGCAGCATTTGGATTGATAATTTCCATCGAAACTTCTTTCTTCATTGCATTTTTTAATTGATGATAAAAAATGCTCTAAGGGAATGTATTTTTGACATGTAAATATTCTGAACGGGATGTCCGCAAGCGGACTCACCACTGAAATCATCTCAAAGCCTTTTTGTTGTAGCAGAAAGGCTTTTTACATTCCAACCAGGATTGCACTCGTGCTATTACGCAACAGTTTAAAATCGGCCTTGCAATAGAGCAGGGCAAGATAAAAATTAAGATGATGCATCTGGCTAACGTTACCTCTAGAAATCATTTCTGTGGCGGAAAAGGGAGGATTGCAGGTAACGTTCACGGCTTGCAAATAACTGGTATTGAAATTCGTCCAGTCCGGAACTGCTGCTAAATTTATAATTAAAAGTTCATTATTATTTTTGCTGCCAAATTACATCAGGAAGCGATTTAAATGATGGATTGACATTAAGTAAAGCAGGCGAAAACATTAAAATGTTGTGCCTTGGATGGAAAGTATCAATAAAGTCATTATTGAATAACTAATGACACAATATTCTACTTTTTCATCTTCCAGTAACGGCATTGATTAGATGGACAACTCTTGTTATAGTGAATTTTGAAACAGCGGGATATTTAATTCTATTAAGATCTTGAAAACCTGTTACAGTAAACTTATGTGTTTTTAAAGGCTGTAGTGAACTATGAATGGCCATCATATTTAACCAAAGTGTGCATATCAGAATGTTGCGTAATTTTAAATTCTTGTAAGTTTATGGTTTAGCGGTGGGTTTGAATATAACTACTTGAGCAGTTCAGAAGTTTACAGGAACTGCATGAGCATATAGATCAATTATCAGTTTATATTTCATTGAAGTTTTTAAATAATGAATGAAGCAGTACTTAAAAAAATTCTAAATTCCTTGCTATTAAATAATATCGAGAATGAACTTGTAGAATTTAAGGAAGCAAAAAATAGTTATGATTTTTCAAAATTAGGACAATATTTTTCAGCTCTTTCTAATGAAGCAAATTTAAAAGCAAAAGAATTTGCGTGGCTGATTTTTGGAATTAAAAATGCGCACAAAACAATTGTTGGAACTCAATTCAGGACAAACTATTCACATTTGCATAGCCTAAAGAGTGAGGTTGCAAATAAAACCACAAATCGGATAACCTTTATTGAGATATATGAAATAACTTTTCCTGAGGGCAGGATTATTATGTTTCAGATTCCAGCCGCACCTGCAGGAATACCTATAGCATGGGATGGACATTTTTATGGAAGGGATGGAGAGAGCCTAAGTCCTCTAAATTTAGAAGAAATTGAAAGAATAAGAAAGCAAGCTACCCATTTTGATTGGAGCGCGGCAATTGTTGAAGGGGCAGCTATTCACGATTTAGATCCTGAAGCAATTTCTCTTGCGAGAGAAAATTTTGTACGCAAAAATGAACGCCTCGCTTCACAGGCACCTGGATGGTCTGATGAAACTTTTTTGAAAAAATCAAAACTGTCAATTGGAGGGAAACTCACAAGAACCGCGATTTTGTTACTAGGCTTATCCGAATCAGATCAATTCTTATTACCCTCGCAGGCAAGAATTACCTGGCAACTTAGAGATTCTGGTAACTTAAACAGAGACTATGAGCATTTCGGCATTCCGTTTTTATTGGCAATTGACAAAGTGTATGCAAAAATTCGAAACCTCAAATACCGTTATCAAAAAGTGGGTACGTTATTTCCTGAAGAAGTTACTCAATATGATCAAACCTCAATACGGGAGGTCCTAAATAATTGTATAGCGCATCAGGATTATACGAAAAATGAGCGAATTAATGTTGTTGAGTTTGAAGACGGGAAATTGTTATTCAGTAATGCAGGAGAATTTCTTCCTGGCACTATTGAAAATGTTTTGGAAAGTGATGAGCCACCGCGTTTTTACAGAAATAATCATCTTGCACAAGCAATGGTTAATTTTAATATGATCGACACAGTAGGAAGTGGGATAAAGAGCATATTTCTACAACAAAAAGCCAGATTTTTTCCAATGCCTGATTATGATCTTTCTAATAACATGGTAAAGACTACAATCACCGGCAAAATTCTTGACATGGAATATGCTAAGGTTTTAGCAAGAAATCCCTCGCTAACGCTTGAAGAAATTATTTTATTGGATAAAGTGCAAAAGGGTAAGTTGCTTACAAACCAAGAAGCTTTACAATTGAAATCCAAATACTTAATTGAAGGGAAAAGGCCTAATTATATTATTTCCGAAAGATTAGCGACTTCTACAGGACAAGTGGCATCTTATCTAAAGTTAAAGGGAGAAAATCTTGCATATTGTAAGCAAAAAGTATTTGAATTAATAACGATGAATAAAAGTGGTACACATAAAAGAGAAATCAAAGAGCTTTTGGCAAACAAACTTCCCGAGAATTTAACAGAAAAGCAGAAAGAAAACAAAATGTCGTATATATTAAGAAAGCTAAAAGAAGAGGGAAGGATTAAAAATGCAGGTAGCGACGCTATTCCTAGTTGGATTCCAATAAGCTAGTCTTCCAAAAGCTTCCAAAATTTTCCAAGAGTTTTCTAAGAGTTCTCCAAGAGTTTCTAAGAGTTCTCCAAGAGTCTTCCAAGAGTTCTCCAAGAGTTCTCCAAGAGTTCTCCAAGAGTTCTCCAAGAGTTCTCCAAGAGTTTTCTAAGAGTTCATCTCTAGAAGTCTCTAAAGGATTGATAGAATATATAAAGCAATTAATAGAACATTTCCCTGAGCGTTAGTAATTGAGGAATAAAGGAAACATCTAAATAGGAAATAAATAAATTCAATCGAAGATTTGAGTAAGCTGCACTTAGACTTGGAGGCTACAACAAAGGTGCGAAATGGTTCTGAATAGAATGTTCTTGATCGGAGGCAAAACCACTGCGTAATCCATCTTAATTGTAAAAACTTAGTTTTTATCTTTCAATTTGATTAAATCCATGACCGTAAATCGTACAGATATTGTTATTGCAAGCTCCAATCAAGGTTTTTCAAGGGTATTGGGATAAAAATAATTTAATGGAAAGGAAAGCTTTCAGTACTTGTAAGAAAATATCTTATTACGTCCTTATGGCCTGTAATATCATGTTTAGCCATTTTATCTTGATAGTAACTGATAGTATTGTTAACTATGCTATCCTATATAGTAGTTAGACATAACTTGTGTTACTAACTAAAATGATCATATCGGTCATTCTTTGAACAATCCATCCAGTGGATTCTCTCCCGGCTAGTATTAGGATATTATGAAATTTATGACCCACAATGTTTTACCTAAGTATATCAGCCTACAATGGCTTTGCAATCATTCACTCTTCCTTTTTTGCCATCCAGTAAGATCAGTACTGCATACTTATTAATTTAAAAAATAGCTTTGGGTAAAAACCTGTTTGCCTATTGAATTTTGTAATTTTGTTTCAACAGAATTAAGCAGCTTTATTTTGACAAGAATTAGTGAGTAATTCGTGAGTCAATAATAATAAGCTTTATAAAAATAATGATATTCAAACTGATAGGGATCAGGTGTTAATCCCTCCCTCACCGCTGGAAAGGGTTTATCTGACTTCAATTAATTTAAAAAAGCTCGTGAAACGTAAGTGGGACGGGCTTTTTTCATTTTTAGCACTTCCTTAGTTTACACGGTCTTACTCCATTTTATGTACTGGTTTCGTGAGCAATTCGTGTACCTGTACCTAACTTGACAAAACGCTCACGAAATTTAACACAAAGCACTTAAAGTTAACAAGTTATGCAAAGCAAACTCAGCTTTTTGAGTTCGTTTTATAACCAATTTTATAACCTTAAATGTGCGACTCATGGAAAAAAATTTTGGATGCCTCTTCTATCTTAA